>Ga0255057_10000077_pt1 | contig 50854 bp, 50 predicted proteins | sample Cases_109_6_MG_FD_189022 | JGI IMG/M metagenome (GOLD analysis project Ga0255057, IMG submission 189022) | Seawater microbial communities from Amundsen Gulf, Northwest Territories, Canada - Cases_109_6 | ecosystem: Environmental > Aquatic > Marine > Gulf | place: Canada: Northwest Territories... | reverse complement strand
AGAGGAAGAAGAAGGCCACTCGGAAGAGGAAGAAGAAGGCCACTCGGAAGAGGAAGAAGAAGGCCACTCGGAAGAGGAAGAAGAAGGCCACTCGGAAGAAAAAGAAGAAGGCCACTCGGAAGAGGAAGAAGAAGGCCACTCGGAAGAAAAAGAAGAAGGCCACTCGGAAGAGAAAGAAAGCTACTCGGAAGAAAAAGGCCACTCGGAAGAGGAAAAAGGCCACTCGGAAGAAAAAGAAGCGCTGAGCGACCGGTTTCGACCGTCGCGACGTGTTCACGAAAGCCCGCTTCGGCGGGCTTTCGTGCTTCTGACGTGTCTATCCGCAGTATTGCCGGGGTGTACGCCATCGGTCACTCGCGGAGCGCGCGCACCTGTAGCGACCCTGGTCCAAACGATTGACCGCCTACTGGCTGACTCGACCCTGGCGGGCGCGGGCTCAGCGATCCTCGTCGTGTCCCTTGACAGAGGGGACACGCTCTACGCTAGCGAGACGAATCGGCTCTACACGCCGGCGTCCAACCGCAAGCTGTTCGTCGCCGCCAGTGCGCTCCACTACCTGGGACCCGATTTCCGATTCCGGACCCCGCTGATCGCGACCGCCGGATTGACCGGCGACACGCTGAATGGCGACTTGGCGCTGGTGGGTCGCGGCGACCCGGATCTCACCACTGCCGGGCTGGGGGCGTTGGCCGACTCAGTGGTCTCCCACGGGATCCGAGTCGTGGCCGGCAACATCATGGTGGATGACGGCTATTTCGACGATGTCGAATGGGGGTCTGGCTGGATGTGGGACGACGGTCCCTACTGGTACTGGCCCTACATCAATGCACTGACCATCAACGACAACACCGTATCTGTCGAGATCGTACCTGGCGGACAGGTCGGTGAACCGGTGGAGGTCCAGGTCGATCCGCCAACGGCGTATGTCGAGCTGAACGTGGACGCCGTCACGTCGTCACTGAACGCCGAGTCGACGCTCGAGGTTGAGCGTCACTGGACACCCAAGGAAAACGTGATCGATGTGACCGGCTCACTTCCGGCAGAGTCAGAGCCAGTGGTTGCGGTCCGGTCGATCGAGGAACCGGCGCTGTATGCGGGAACTTTACTCGCCGAGTTGCTCGAGGCGCGTGGAGTCGAACTCCTCGGGACGGTGCAACGCGGCGCGATCGCAGAAGCTGCCACCGATACGATCGCAGTTCACGTTTCCGAACCCCTGTCGGTGAGCGTTGAGAACCTACTGAAGGTGAGCGACAACCTGACTGCCGAGCAGTTGGTCAAGGTTGTCGGTGCCGAGATATCGGGGCCACCCGGAACGTACGAGTCGGGGCTCGCCGCCGAACATCTCTTCCTCGCCAACAAGGTCGGCATCGACACGCTCGCGCTGAGGCTTGCCGATGGCTCGGGCGTCTCGCGCTACAACCTCGTCACCGCGGGACAGATCGTACGGCTTCTGGTCCATATGGCTGGCCGCGGCGATATCGGCAAGCCGTTCCTGGCCGCGCTGCCGATCGCCGGCGTCGACGGTACGCTCGAGGAGAGGATGGTCGACACGGCGGCGGCCAACGTAGCCCGAGCTAAGACCGGTTCGTTGGCTGGCGTCTCGTCGCTCTCCGGCTATGTGCCGAGCGCAAATGGAGAGCGCCTCGCGTTTAGTATTCTCATGGAGTTCTTTGTCGGCCCGACCGCGCCACGTCGCGCCATTCAGGACTCAATAATCGTCACGCTAGCTGAGTTCGCTCGCTAGCGTCCGGCTATCGGTAGCGAGACGGCGGACGGGCGATCACGCCGACCCCCGTTGCCTGAAGCCCCAGCTCTACCGAGCGTATCGTTTCCAGCGTTTTCGGATCGATTTCGTCGACCGCGCCGGGCACAACCGCGTGACTCTCCATCGACAGAAACACCTTCCCATCGGGCCCAAATGCGAACGTATGAGGATGGCTTGCGCTCGCCGGCTTCGTGGCGATTACCTGCTCGCTTGCGATGTCGATGACTGAGAACGACTGGTCGTTGCGGTGTGGCACATACAGTCGCTTTCCGGAGGGATCGGTGCGCAACAGATAGGGTCCCGCACCGACCGTGATCCGGTTCGTCACTGTACCAAACTGAGCGGTCGGCATGACGCGGATCTCGTCATGTTTGTGACAGGCGATAAACAACCGCTCATCGTCTCTCGACAACGCGAGACCGGCGGGATAACACACTTTCCCCTCCGCGCGGTCCTCATCGATTAACGTGTTCGTCGAATCCACCACCGCGAACGTGGCCACGCTGATCTTCTTCAACACGTTGTCCCGCGTGCACGACACATACACAGAGTTGCCGTCGTTGGACGCCACCAAGCCGTGGGGCTTGGTGCACACCGGGATCTGCTGGACCTCGGTCATCGTCGGCGTATGAACGACCGACACCGTATCGAGTTGCGGATCACCGTGAAGGTTGTAGTTGGCGACAAACAGCCACGTCCCATCCGGCGTGATCGCCATCGTGGCCGGGAAGAGCCCAACGTTTGTGCGGCCGACCAGGCTGTCCTTTTGGGTCGACATCTTCCACACCGATCCATACGGCCAGCCGTGAGCGATCGACAAATAATAGTGCTCCCCGTCGGGCGAAACGTCGAGCGCGTGGACACCTTCTATGTCCTCGGTCGAGATGCCGATCGGGATCTTACGGATGAGCGTTCCAGCCTGGGGATCCATAATCGCGACAGCGTCCTCCGACTCTAGGCCAACAAACAGCACGTAGCCGGGGTCCTGCGGCGGCACGGATTCAGTGTGGCTGGCTTGCTCGGTGGATTGAGCGCTGGCACAGCCCGAGAGGCCTAACAGCATCAGCAAAGCGAGTGGCAACCGTGACATCGATGTTCCTCCATGATCGTGCGGCGGTGCGATTTCGATCTCCCTTAATACTACGCGAGTCGTTCCCTTCGACCACCGGGGCGTGGGCCCATACTGGTATACGTGCCGGCCGAGAAACGGATTCAATCGGATCACCTACAACGCCTCCATGTCGATCGCCAGCAGATCTTCGATCGTTTCCCGGCGGCGGATCAGCTCGACCTCACCGTCTTCGGTGATCCACACCTCGGCCGGGCCAGGATGGGAGTTGTAGTGGCTGGCCATCGACATCCCGTAGGCCCCGGCGTCGAGGACCGCCAGCAAGGCTCCCGAGCCAAGCTGTGGTAGCGGGCGACCACGGGCTAGATAATCCGTCGACTCGCAAATCGGGCCACCGACATCGGTCGGCTCCAGCGCGCCGTCATGCTCTTCGACCGGCCACACGCGGTGTTCGGCGCCATACAGGGCGGGCCGCAAGAGCGTGGTCATTCCGCCATCGACGATCGCCAACCGACGATCAGGACGCGGCTTGTTGTACAGCACCTTGGTCAGCAAGCAACCCGCTGGACCCACCAGGAAGCGACCCAGCTCGAGCACCAGCTCGACCCCGGTGGCGCGGATCGCAGGCACGATCGCGGCCGCAAAATCAGCCGCAGCGGGCACCGACTCACCGTCGTACGAGATCCCGAAGCCGCCCCCCGCGTTGATCCATTTCAGCGGTGCCCCCATGTCTCGCGCTTGCTGGGCGCATCGGACGACCTCCTCCAAACCCTGTTTGTAGGGTCGCATGTCGGTTATCTGACTCCCGAGGTGCATGTGTAGCCCCACCAGCTCGACCCCCGGACGGCCTACGACCCGATCCAGGGCGTCCGCAAACTCGCTCGGGATGAGACCGAACTTGTCCATCCCCCGGCCGGTCGTGATGTGCGGGTGGGTGAACGCATCGACGTCGGGGTTGACCCGCAACGCCACCGGCACCGCTGATCGCCCCAGCGCGTTTGCCAGCCGTGTTACCGCCTCCGCCTCCTCGACCGACTCCAGCGTGATCATCCATAGCTCCGATGCCACCGCCCGCTCGAGCTCGGCGTTGGTCTTCCCGACACCGGCGAAAACCACCCTCTCGGCAGCCACACCGGCGATCACTGCCCGCGCGAGCTCGCCGGCCGAGACGACATCAAAGCCAACTTCCCGAGAATTGAGCCACTTTAACAACCGTAGGTTCGAGTTTGCCTTGACCGAGTAGCACACCCGCGTCGGATAGCCGCCAAACGCCTCCCGAACCGCGGCCAGCCGCGCGCCGATGGTGGGACGATGATAGACATACAGCGGAGTGCCGAACTCCGAGGCCACGTCGGCCAGCGATACACCGTCGACGCCGAGTTGCCCGTCGGCGTACTCGAAGGGGGTGGACATGGCGACCAAGTTTGCGGTTGGCTCTTGGGCCGGCAATGGGGTCAGTTGCCCGCGCCACGAATCAACGGGTAAATTCGATGATTGGATGTCTAGACAACTCCTACGTCATCACCCCCGCTGGCGGCAAGGTCCGTTGGCCGTCCTCGTCGGGCTGTCCCTCTTTGGGGCAGCTGGGCTGCAGGCCCAGGACGTCGAGCCTGTCACACCCGTAGCGCAGACCCAGGTTGTTCGGCAGTCTGCATTCACGTTGTGGTGGCCGCAATACGAGCGCCTGATGCGCGAGTTTCTCCGCAACACGCCACCCGATGCTGGAGAGATTGCGCTCCCCGCCCCGACGCCGGCTGGCTTCTACCGCGAGATCGAGATCCTGGGACGGATTATCAATCCGGCGCTGGGCGGGGTGACGCTGTACAGCGTCACCACTGAGGGTGACCTGTTTCAAGCACTGTTCGTGGTCGGGGAGTCGAGTCGCGCCTGGCCGCTTGTCAACCGCGTCGATCCAGCAACTTTCCAACAAGAGATGTCAAACACCTATGTCGACGCCGTGAACGCGCTGCTCGATCGCGAGGAAGTCGCTCCGGCTTCCGCAGAAGAAGCGCTCAAGCTGGCCCGTTTCGTGGTCGAGGTTTTCCACAACTTCGATTACCGCTACACGCCCGCCAGCGTCGATTCGCTGACGTTCGCGGAGCTCAACCTGGTCCGAGTTCTAGAGTCCATCGATGAGATCCCCCAGGGTCTTCGGCGGTTCGACACCGAGGGTGGCAACGCGCTGCTGTACGGCAAGATCCCCGACCGGGTTCGGAACTCGGTCACGCCACCTAGGGTCCGGAGCGATGAAGCCGATGTGTTTGACATCGCTTTTTACAGCTGGCACCCGCAGTCTGGCGAGCTGAAGCGATGGGAGATTCGTCTCGCCGGTGGTCAGTTTGAATCACTGAAGGACCAGACCATCGAGAAGTGGGCCTCGTTTACAGTCGAAGACTTCTAGCTAACGGCCTCAGGATCCTGTTACCGGCTGCGTTGGCGCTCGGTTGCGGCGAAGTGGATAACCCCGACATGGGCCGGGACAGGCGCACCCTGAGGGCCCCCGGGGCCCGCCCCCCCGTGAACGCCGACACCCTGCCTCCCGCCGTCCCCAATGGGCAGCCAATGCCGCCGGCCGAGCTTGCCGCCGGCATTCCGCCGTACCCGAATGCCACCGTGTACGTGACGCAACCAGCTCCGCGATCGAGTCACTGGCTGCAGGCGTTCACGTTCGACACCTGGGATCAAGTGACGGCGTTCTACGAGGAGAGGCTGCCGGGTTGGAAGGTCACCAAGCAGGCCACCGTGGTCGTGTTCGAGAAGGAGCCCGACCAGGCGGCGATCACTATCTCGCCGTGGGCGTATCAGGTTCTGCCCGATGACGCTCCGCGTGTGCTAAGAGAAGCGCGCACCGCGATCGGCACCGCCTGGGACTAGGACAGATCCAACAGCGGCAGGGCGGACTCCGGATCCATCGAGCGCATCAACGGATCGGTGTAAGACACCACCGTGATCTCGCACGTGATACCGACGACCCCGGCCGTCAAATGGCCGCCGCGCGCTTGACAGTCACGGTCCGAAACCACCGCGTGGCAGTGGAGCCGGATGTCGTCTTCGAACTGGGAAACGTTGCCGATCAGGCTGGCGATCTCCCAGACACCCTCGAATGACCGCTCGCGATAATGCCTTTCGTAACGATCAAACCAAGCCAGCCGGGGCGACTCGATCGCCCCGATGCCCATCAGCGCGCCGCTCATGACCTCGGCCTCGCGGATAGCGTCCGCGATGCCCTCGAGGATCGGCGTCCCCCTCGCAAGCGTGATGACCAAGTGGTCGTTGCGGCGGGTCCAAGCGGTCACGGCACGATCCGCTCGGCGACGACGATCGGGTTGCCGGTCAAGGTGCTGCGCCCGGTGCGCACCGTACCCTCGACCCGAATCGTCTGGAACGGCGCCAGTTGCTCGAACTCGTCCTTCAGCGCTGGTGGGACCACGATGTACACGTACTGACGGTCATTGCTCGGCGATCGAGCCAGATCGTAGAGTTCACCACGCTCGAAGTCGGTCCGCCACTCATCGGCCGTCTGAAGCGCGATGTGTTCGAGGGTCCATGCCACCTGATGGCCGGTAAACTCCTCCGGAGCGAGCGCGACAGCTGCCGGTGTAGCGCCGGCGCCAGAGCCAGTCTCCACGACGCCAGCCGGAACCCAACCTTCTACACGTACCCGGGTCCAGTCACCACGGGTCTCGAGCGCCGCCAGGTTCAACCCTTTGGGCAACGTCGCGATCTCCGAACCGCCCGGCTTTGCGCGCATCCCAACCGACTCGGCCAGTTGGCCGATCGTCCCGCGACGAGTACTGGGTGTCGTCGTCCCGGTAGCCGGCACCGACTCGTCGCCGGTTGCGCCTTCCGCCCCCGCCGGCTCAGCCACCGTCACCTCGCGAACTGCCGAATTGCGCAACCAACCGATCATCTCGATCTCGAACCATTGCCCCTGCGTACCGACGCGGCGCACTTCGACGCCGTGGACAAGCGACCCCAAGATCTTGCCGTTGGGCCCAACCCGAAGGTTTTCGCGACCCGGGGTCACGCGATACCGGTCACCACTTCGGGCGAGCGACGGCCGCCACATCCACCCGTGTACGCCGACGCGCGTCCAACCCCCTCGGCCGTCGAGCCGTTCGAGTGGAGCCCCGCGGTTCAGGTGACCCAACACTCGCCCGGTGCTGCTCCACTTCAGCTCGGTGCGCTCGACGACCACCTCGAGCTGCTGGCTGGGGCCCGCCGCGACCACCGTAACTAACAGGCAGATCGCCGCCCACGGAGCGACTGTCTTCCAAGATCGCTTCATGAGACCATTCTTCGGTCTCCCGAGGCGCTTGTCAAGCCGCCCCCAGCCCGGCGTAGGCACCGCGCCGTCATCTCTTAGATTCCGGAATTGTGTCAACGGACCTCGACCCCACCTTTCACGTCGTGCTCGTGGAGCCCCGGATTCCTCAGAACACTGGCACGATCGGTCGTCTGTGCGTGGCTGCCGAGGCGATGCTCCACCTCGTCGGCCCGCTCGGTTTCTCGATCGATGACCGACGAAGAAGGCGTGCGGGGCTAGATTACTGGCCGGATCTGAAGTGGTCGGTGCACGACGATCTGGCAGCTTTTCTTCGGACCGTCGATCCAAACGAGGAACGATGCTGGTACACAACCGCACACCACGGCTCGCCGTACACGGAGGCCACCTTTCGGCGTGGCGACTACCTGTTCTTCGGCACCGAAACGGTTGGGCTCCCTCCCGATCTCCACGCAGCACACCCGAATCGCTGTCTGTTGATTCCGATGGACGCGCGCGCGCGATCGATCAATCTCGCCATCGCGGTCGGTATCGTCGTGTATGAGGGTTTGCGACAAACGACATGGCCCCGGGGGCGTGGAGCCACGTTTTCATGACCGCCGGTCGGCTTCACCCGTGCGTGTTATCTTGGCTTCGACGCGCTCAAGAAAACGTCTGGCAGTGATTCTCCCCGTGATGTCATTTATCCGTTCTACAGTGACCACTCTCGTGGTCGCGTCGGCAGCGGTCGTCGCTTCGACGGGCTGTGGCAAAGGACCGGCGTTTGGTTCCGACAACGCGATTATCGTGGTCATTCCCAAGGCACTCGAATCGAGTCTGACCGACCCGATTCGCAGAAGCTTCGAGCGCACCGTCTTTACCACTCGAAACGAGCCGGTTTTCGAGGTCACGTTCACCACCCCCGAAGCGATCGGCGAGTTCACGAAATGGAAGCGGTTGGTGGTGATTGAAGCGACTCGCGACGCGCTGTTGTTGCCTGAGTTGGTTAACGTGTCGGCAGGCGGCGAGGTGATCGAAGAGGTGCGCGACAAATGGGCCCGCAACCAGACGATCCATGTCCTCGGAGCGGACACCCCGGCCGCAACGTCGGCCCTGGTGCACAAAGAACTGGACTCGTTATATGAAGTCATCCACCAGGATTTTGTCGACTATCATGTCAGTCGAATGTGGGCCAGCGGCCCAGATTCCTCGTTGGCGCGTCAAATGGCCGAAGACCTAGGGCTCTCGATCGTGCTGCCACGCGTCTATCGGCCGGCGCAAGCGTCGGCTCCGCCCGACACCCGCACCTGGTTCAACCTTGACCCGCGGCGGGTTGTCTCGATCCACTGGGCGCCGCTACCGGCGGAGCTCGACCCCGACACCGTGCTCGCGGTGAGGGAGGCGTGGGGGCACGCGATCTTTCCTGGCGACTCGATCGCGATGCGGCCCGATACAACCGGCGCCAGCCCGCGCTTGATCGCGATCACATCCCGCCTGGCCGGCCAACCGGCAATACGGCTTCAGGGCGTGTGGGAGAACCGATCCGACGTCACAGCGGGTGTTTTTCTCACCTACGGCCTGGCCTGCAACGATCGGCTGGTCCTGCTCGATGGCCATCTCTACGCCCCGGATCGGCCGAAGTACCCGTTCTTGATCCAACTCGAGCAGATCTTCGAGACATTCCGCTGCGCGGACGAAGCGGCGTGAAGTTCGTCCACCTCCACACTCACTCGCAGTACTCACTACTCGATGGCGCAAATCGGTTCGACCGGCTGGTAGCCGCGACCCGCGGGATGGGGATGGAGGCAGTCGCGCTCACCGACCACGGCAACCTGTTCGGGGCAGTCGAGTTCTATCAAACGGCGCAGGCCGATCAGATCAAACCGATTCTCGGGATGGAGGCCTACATCGCGGAGGGTAGCCGTCGTGAACGCGGTGGCCGCCCGGGGAGCTATTTCCACCTCGTGCTGTTGGCCGAAGACAATACTGGCTGGCAGAACCTGATGAAGCTCTCCTCGATCGGTTATCTCGAGGGATTCTATTACAAGCCGCGCATCGATCACGAGACGCTGGCCCAGCATGCGAGCGGCTTGATCGGCTTGAGCGCGTGCCTAAAGGGAGAAGTGGCGACCGAGCTGGACCGTGAAAATTACCGCGGAGCGAAGGAACGGGCGGAGCGAATGGCGCGAACCTTTGGGCCGGACCGGTTCTTCCTCGAGCTCCAAGACCACGGCATCCCCGCGCAGGCCAAGGTGAACACCGGAGTCCTCGAGCTTGCTCACGAGCTTGGGTTACCGCTGGTCGCCACCAACGACGTTCACTACGAGCGCCGCACGGATGCGTCGTCGCACGATGTCCTGCTCTGCATTCAGACCGGCAAGCTCGTCGATCAAGAGGACCGGATGCGATTCTACTCCGACGAGTTCTACTTAAAGAGCCCCGAAGAGATGGCATCGCGATTCGGCGCCCATCCCGAAGCGCTCGAGAATACCGCCTGGGTCGCCGATCGCTGCAACGTCGATCTCGATTTCGACCGCGTCTTGCTGCCGGCCTTCCCGCTCGCCGAGGGCCACGCGAACCTCGAGGAGCAGCTGGAGTCGCAGGCCCGAGCGGGCCTACAGGCACGCTACGAACCGGTGTCACCCGAGGCGCGTGAGCGGTTCGACTACGAACTCGACGTGATCCAGCGCACCGGTTACGCCGGCTATTTCCTAATCGTGGCCGATTTCATCGCCTATGCGCGCGAGCAGGGGATCGCCGTCGGTCCGGGCCGCGGTTCGGCAGCAGGCAGTTTGATTGCCTACTGCCTCGGGATCACTAACATCGAGCCGCTGCGTTACGGCCTCCTTTTCGAGCGGTTTTTGAACCCAGAGCGCATCTCAATGCCGGACATCGACATCGATTTCCGTGACGATCGCCGCGGTGAGATCATCGACTACGTCAAGCAGAAGTACGGCGATCAGTCAGTGGCCCAGATCATCACCTTTGGCACGATGAAGTCTAAGGCCGCGGTCCGCGACGTGGCGCGCGTGCTGCAGCTGCCGCTATCGGAAGCTGACCGACTGGCGAAGATGATCCCCAATGCCCCCGGATCCCCGCAACCGCTGCGCATCGAAGAAGCGATCGAACAGGTTCCAGAGATCGCGCAGGAATACAAATCAAACGACCGGGTACGGCGCCTGCTGGACAATGCACAAGCACTTCAGGGCTTGGCCCGGCACGCCTCGGTTCACGCCGCTGGCATCGTGATCGCACCCGATCAACTCGTCAATTATGTCCCGCTCTATCGCTCCGAGAAGAAGGAGCTCACCACCCAGTGGGACATGAACAGCATCGAGAAGGTCGGCCTCCTGAAGATCGACCTGCTCGGGTTGCGCACCCTGACGGTGATCGACGACGCCGTCGAGATGGTAGCGAAACAGACCGGTGAGAGGATCGACATCGAGCGACTATCGCCCGACGACGCACTGCCTTACAAGATGCTGGGGCGCGGGAAGACCGACGGGGTCTTCCAGTTTGAATCGTCGCTGGCTACGGACATCTGCCAGCGTATGAAGCCTGATCGATTCGAGGACTTGATCGCGATCAACGCGTTGATCCGGCCGGGGCCGCTCGACACAGGTATGACCGAGCGGTACATCCGGAGAAAGCGCGGCGAGGAGTCGGTCGACGCCTATCACGCCGATATCGAGGACCTCCTAGCGGACACTTACGGCGTCATTACCTACCAGGAGCAAGTGATGCAGATCGCTAACCGGCTGGCGGGTTTCTCGCTCGCCGAGGCCGATATCCTGCGCAAGGCGATGGGTAAGAAGATCCAGTCCCTGATCGACGAGCAGCTGGGTCGCTTTCGTCACGGAGCCCTCGAGCGTGGGTATCCGGAGAAGGTCGTCGACCGGCTAGTGACCGACATCGCGACGTTTGGACGGTACGGGTTCAACAAGAGCCACTCCGCGGCGTACGCGCTGCTATCGTATCAGACGGCGTACCTCAAGGCTCATCATCCGCAGGAGTTCATGGCCGCCCTGCTGTCCAACGAGATGGGCAACAGTGACAAGGTCGTCCGTTACATCGACGCCTGCCGCTCAATGGGTATCGAGATCCTGGGGCCGGACGTCAACGAATCCGGCTACGCGTTCACCAAGGTCGATCGTGGGCTTCGATTCGGTCTAGGGGCGATCAAGAATGTCGGGCGGGGGGCGATCGAATCGATCATCGCCGCGCGTGAGAAGAAGGGCCCTTTCTCAGACCTCTACGAACTCGCCGAACGGGTCGATCTTCGACAAGCCAACAAACGGGTGCTGGAGAGCTTGGTGCTCGCCGGCGCCTGTGACGGTCTCGCTGGCCACCGCGCACAACAGATCACCGTGCTCGATTTGGCCATCGGACACGGCCAGCGGAAGGCTCACGAGCGCGCCCGAGGACAGTTCACGCTCTTTGGTGGTGCGACCGGGGAAGCCGATTCCACGTTGCCCCCGTTGCCCGACGTCGATCCGTGGCAGCCAGGAGAACGGCTGCGTCAGGAAAAGGAGGTCCTGGGCTTCTATATTTCCGGCCACCCGTTGGACAAGGTTCGCGCCCAGCTGGCGGTGCTCGATCATCAGACAGCCGCCGGGCTCGCCGATGAACCGCATGGCCGCGCAGTCACCCTGACCGGGGTCGTGACTGCGGTGCGCGGGTTGCGCGACAAACGGGGCAAGGATATGGCCTTTTTCACGCTCGAGGATTACACCGGTACGGTGGAGGTGATCACGTTCAGCTCGGTCTACGAGGTTTCGCGTGCGCTCATTCACAGTGATACGCCACTTCTGGTCCGAGGCCGATTGGACCGTCGTGACGACGAAGCTGGCAAGGTCATCGCCGAATCGGTCACACCACTATCCGAAGCCGGCCATGCGAGCGACCACCGGTTGATCGTCAGAGTTCCACCCGACAAATGCGATTCATCCACATTGGCCAAGGTGCGGTCGTTGCTCGTTCGCAACTCTGGTTCGATGCCGGTCCGACTGAACGTTGACACCGGCGCGTGCGATGCGATGCTTTCGACCGGGATCTCGGTTGCGCCGAGCAACGGACTGCTGGAACCGCTGACCGCATTGCTGGGCGCCGACAACGTCCGGCTGGAGGCGTCGACACCAGTCTCCCGAGGGAACGGCGGGCGGGAAGCATGACGACCGGAGCCTACCTCGATTTCGAGCGGCCGATCATCGAGCTCGAGGAGAAGATCGCCGAGATGGAGTCGCTGGCCAAAGAGAGCGGCATCGACGTATCGGCCGAGCTCTCCACGCTGCAAGCCAAGTTGACCCGTCTCAAGGAGGACATCTTCACCAATCTGTCTCCCATTCAGCAGGTGCAACTGGCTCGCCATCCACGACGACCTTATCCGCTGGATTTCATCGAACGGTGTTTCACCGATTGGATCGAGCTGCATGGAGACCGGGCCTATGCTGACGACCACGCCATGATCAGTGGACTGGCTCGCTTCGACGGACAGCCGGTCATGGTCATCGGGCAACAGAAAGGCCGTGGCACGAAGGAGAATCTGCGGCGCAACTTCGGCATGCCACATCCGGAAGGGTATCGCAAGGCTCTCCGGCTAATGCACCTAGCCGAGAAGTTCAGTCACCCCATAATCACCCTCATCGACACACCTGGCGCCTATCCTGGGATCGGGGCCGAGGAACGCGGCCAGGCCGAAGCGATCGCTCGCAATCTGCGCGAGATGGCGACGCTCCGGGTACCTACGATATCGGTCGTCACTGGCGAGGGCGCATCCGGCGGCGCACTCGGGATTGGGATTACCGATCGGATCTTGATTTTGGAGAACGCGTTCTACTCGGTGATCAGCCCCGAGGGGTGCGCCGCGATCCTGTGGAAGGACGGCGGAAAACGCGACCTCGCTGCGCGGGCAATGAAGATCACCGCGCACGACCTGTACGAGCTCGGCGTCGTTGATGAAATCGTCGTTGAGCCGAGGGGCGGGGCCCATACAGACTATGCAGCGATCGCACGAGCGGTGGAGGACGCCGTTCGCCGGCATCTAGCCGAGATCACCGCCTGGAACAGCGATGATCGCATCAAACGAAGACAGGAGAAGTACCGGCAAATGGGCGCGTGGCAGAGCGAGGCTGGGATTCACCCCGCTCGCCGCAGCGACTCGCCGGCGCCGACAGCCTCCTGAACGAGCCCAGCCACCTCGACGCTGAGGGTCGAGCGAGGATGGTCGACGTCTCCGAGAAGACGGTGGCTCGGCGGATCGCCCGCGCCAGCGGTTCGCTGACGATGAGTTCCCAGGCGCTCGATCAACTCACGTCAGGTCGGTTGCCGAAGGGCGACGCGCTCGCGGTCGCCCGTGTTGCAGGGATCCAGGCCGCCAAGGAGACCGCCCGTCTCATCCCGCTATGTCATCCGCTGCCGCTTGACCACGTTGCGGTAGAGGCCGAGCTCGATCCCCATCTACCCGGGGTGCGCGTGACTTCGGAAGTAATCGTCACCGCCCGTACTGGCGCCGAGATGGAGGCGCTGGTGGCGGTGAGCGGTGCCTTGCTGGCGATTTACGACATGGCGAAGTCGGTCGACCGATCGATGACACTCGAGGCGATTCGGCTCGAGCAGAAAACGGGCGGTGCCAGCGGGACGTACATCCGGGAAGAGAGCGAGTGACGCGCCGGTGGCTCACAACGGCTGTCGCCCTCGCCGGGCTTGCCGGATGCGACCAGCAGCCGGATAGCGAGGAAGTCGCTCCCGATCGCGATTCTGAGGCAGCCGTGATGGTTGCCGACACTCAGTTCGTCGTCGACTCATCAGGTGCCAATCTGCTCATCATCACCGGTCGAACCACGGTACGCGAATTTCGGCCGCGCAAAGGCTCCGGTGATCCCGATGCCCCAGATGCGTATCGTGAGCTACCTGCCGGGACCGTGCATTCGCTGATCCAAGCCGCTCGGCCGCCGTGGTACATAATCGATGTACGGACCGACGACGAGTGGGTCGGCATGGGCCATCTACCCGACGCGACACTGTTCCCCCTTGAGCAACTAGAGCGCAACATCGAAGACCTTCATATCCGCACCGATCAGTTCGTGCTCGTCTACGGCCGAGACACGGCGCACGGAAGAATAGCGGCCCGACTCCTGGCCGAGCACGGATTCCCCCACCTGCGCGTCCTACAAGGCGGTTTTGGCGCCTGGCAACAGGCTGGTCTGCAGATCGGTGAGCACCCATGAAGCAGTGGCATGTCACTCATCGTAGTGGCCGGCTGGCCGTTCTGCTGCTGACGCTGGCGGCGTGTCTGGGCGACAGCGATACCGCGCTCGGTCCGTTTCCCGGTCGCGCGCTCGGTCTCCGACTCGAGCGCATCGTGGCGATCGGGGACGGGTTTCTGGCTGGCGAACGGGACGGCGCTCTGTACCGCGGTGGGCAGGACCTCTCGATCCCCGCGTTGTTCGCTGCCCACGCCGGTGTAACCGATTTCTCGCAGCCGTTGATATCCGATCCTGGCTTGGCCACGGCTGGCGAGAACGGTGGACGACTGACACTCGTCAGCACGCAACCACCGGTCATCGAGCGCACGACGACCAGCGGCGTGCTTCTCGACCCGGATCGCCCTGGACCGTACAACAACCTCAGCGTTCCGGGGGCTCTACTTAGCGAGGCGCCAACCGCCCAAAGCCTAGGGACATCGATTCAGGGCAATCGGTTCTACGACATCGTGCTGCGCGGCCGCGGGACGTCTACCGAGCAGGCGGTCGAGCTCGAGGCGACGTTCGTCCTGCTGTGGCTGGGAACCAGTGATGTGTTGACGTTCGCCCGCGCGGGCGGGGAACCCGAACTGGCGCCGGGATTGCCTACCCCCGAAGCGACCTTCGCTCTGATCTACGAAGACATCCTCGATCAGCTGCTGCCGCTGACCGATCAGATTGCGTTGTTCAACATCCCGGACGTGACGCGACTGCCGTTTCTCAACACCGTCCCGCCGGTAGCGATCAACCCCGAAACGGGCGAACCGTTCACCATCACCGTCCTCGAGAGAGTGGTCGACCCATTGACCGGGGACACGCTGAGCGTCCAACGTCAGGTGCCGGTTCCGCTGCGTGGCGAGAGAGGACCACTCGCGTCTTCAGATCTCGTATCGCTGGAGGCGCGACCCTTGCTCGACGTGGGGATCGGCGTGCCAATCCAGCAGGGCGGGCTCGGCGTGCCGCTTCCTGATCGCTTCGTCCTCGATCGCGACGAGCAGACGCTGGCTCGGGATGCGATCGCCGGGTACAACGCGATCATCGCCGGGCTGGCCAGCGAGCATGGGTTGGCGCTGGTCGACGTTCGAAGCATCGTCGACACAATCCAAGATCACGGCCTGATCACCGATGGCGTCCTCTTGACGGGAGAGTTCGTAACCGGACAGGGGTACAGCCTTGACGGCTCACATTTCACAGCCAAGGCCTACGGAGTAATCACGAACCGGTTGCTGGAGGCGGTCAACGCTCGTTACGGCAGTCGCCTGCCAGCGATTCGGACTAGCGACCTACCAGGTGTTCCGCTGGTTTCTTTCCCCTGACCGTGTGGTTGTGGTCAGTTGAGCATCCCCTGTTTGGCCGTTAGCGGCAAGCGCCGGAAGCTGCGCAGCGCGTCGACTCTACGACCCGGTGGCAGGGCTTCCAGGTGATCAATGAAGCGCGAGGCGTGGCGCGCGGCTCCACGATACCGCGTGTCGAGGGTCCCGTCTTCGTAGGCGACCTCCCAGCGGGTCACCGCTTGATGGCGGACCCACGCCCGATCCGTTGCGGTGTAGTTCTTGGCTAGACCGCGGACAAACAACCTCAACAACAAGTAGGCATCGATCCTGGCCAGCATCTCGAGCTCGGTCAGGAAGTTGGGATCGACGACCCGCAAAGAACCGCGTTCGGTGAACGCATACGTGGTGTGAATCGCGTGACTCAGTTCCTCGGTCAACACCAAGAACGGGAGTACGTTCTCCTCGCTCAAGCAACCTCGGGGGTCGCGGTCCTCTAGCGTCGATATCACCCGATCGTCAAAGAACAAGGCGAGCCGCAGGTTTGCGTCTTCCACGTAATAGAAGAACCGCGCGAGATCAGACATCTCGGCGTGACATGTCTCGCTTCTAACCACTAACTCCGCACAACGCCTAGGTCCGACGACACAGGTCTCGAGATCAACTCCGGTCTCGCGACCGTACGTCGTTTCGAACACCCGTTGGAGATCACCAAGCAGGGCCATCGTCGTCAGTTCCGAACCCGATATATCGCTTGGCGACACAGCCGATCTGCGCCAAGGGGTCGGCGGCCCAAATGCAGGTGCTCGTCGACGAGATCGTTGAGTGCCTGGCGGAGCATCGGGAAACGGTCAGCCATAAAGCCCAACACCTCGCCCAGCGAGTGACGGCGCGCAACTCGAGAGCGCGCCGCGGCTGCGTAGTGGCGACGTCCCATGTCCTCGTAGTAGGCGAGGTCCACGGGCCGCCTTCCGTGCACCGAGCGGTGGTAGATCCAATCTGGAAAGACACCCGCCAGGAACAGCGCCCGGTTGCCGATCTCAGCCTGCAGAGCAAACGCGTGCTCGGGATCACGCGCCCCAGCCATTGCCGATACCAAATCCACCAGATAAACCGACTCCGGTGGTGGCTCATTATCCTGACGACGCGCCTCAAGGTGATACGACAAGAGTGCGCCCACATAGTCGGCGACGGCACCGCCTTCATCGATTCCGTGCTCGAGGAAGACGCGACGGACGACGATGTAGTAGAAAAAAAATGGAGAAACGTCGAGCAGTCGGGGTGCCTCGAGGAGGCGGGAGAAGAGACGCGGATCGTCGAGCAATCGGTCCAGCGAGTCTGCGTCGCTGGTCAACTCGTCAAGCGGTGCGCGTTGCGATCCATCCGGATCGAGGGTTTCGACCAGGAAGTCGAGGTCCTCAGGGGTTAGACGCGCCCGGCAATTCGCCTGAATCACGGGTGCTCACCTCCTCGCTCGCGTTCCCATTCAGGGTTCTCTCTCCAAACCTCACCATCCACGAAGACTTCTTTCTTCCACACCGGCAGAACCGCCTTCAGCCGGTCGATCCCATACTCGCAGGCTGCGAAGGCCTCGCGCCGATGGGGCGCGGACACCGCCACCAGGACACTCACCTCACCCACATCCACGGTTCCCAGCCGGTGTGCGATCGCCAGTCCGGTCGTCCGCGGCCATTTAAGGGCAATTTCCGTACCGATCTCCTCGAGCGTGCGTTCCGCCAGCGGTGCATAAGCTTCGTACTCCAAGTGCCGTACCGCCTTGCCCTCAAACGACTTGCGTGTCGTACCGGCGAACACAGCGATCGCCCCGGCGGCGGTATCTGCGACGCTGCCGACCACCCTTGCTACGTCGAGCGGGGCCTCAGTTATTTCGAATTCCACGCGCATCGTTACAGAAAACTGCCGGCAGCAGAAACCGAACGGGGGTGCCAGCCGCTAGCCGCCACTGACCGGGGGGATGATGGCGACCTCGTCGTCGGGTCCGATCGAAACGTCGGGATCAACATAATGCTGATTGACGACCAACCGAGAGCGGCCCAAGAGCGGTGCCAGGTTCGGATACGCCGTTGACAGCGCATCGACGACCGTCGCCGCCGTCACCGGCGTCGACAGCTCGACGACGGTTCGGCTGCACCCTACCGCTTCGCGGGCCGGCCCGAACAGCAGCACGGTGACTCCCGACGATGGGTTCAATGCGACGCCGTCTCGACGCGGTGCAGACCCACCGCTTCTTGCGGGTTGGACGAGGATTCCAGGTGACGATTGAAGAAGGCGGCTACGCGGACCGAGTACGCCGGACGATCGACGAAGTACGCGCCACAGTGATGGGCTCCTTTTACAAACCACGCCTCGTGCTTGTCGGGTGAGATGGCGACCAGCCGCTCGGCGTGCTGGCGAGGAACCAGCGCGTCCTGAGAGCCATGGATCACCAGCACCGGCTTGTCGGCCAGTTTCGGCATCGCCGCTTCGGGCGCGATGGCCGAGAACGGGGGCTTGCCCCATCGCCGGTGCCACCACTCGACCGCCAAGAGGAACACCCGGCCGTCCAGCCATCCGCGCAGATACTGCCGCGATTCCCGACGCGCCACGTGTTCGAGCATAGTGCGCTGGCTCGCGAATACACTGTCAACTGCGATCGCCGCGACTCGCGGATCGGAGCCACCCAGCAACGCGACCACGCCACCCACCGAGTATCCGAGCAGTCCTATCGTGGCTCGCGGCACCTGCTTGTTCGCCACTTCAAGTGCGGCCTTCAAGTCCTCCTGCTCCCACAATCCCATCGAGATGCTCGCTCTATCGCTCGTGCCCCGTCCGCGAAAATCGAACAGCAGAACATTGAATCCGGCGCGCCACAAGTAGCTCGAGATCCCCAACAGCTGTGCTTTGTGACCACGGTAACCGTGCATGACGATGACCACACGCCGACTGCTAGGGCGCGGCAGAAACCAGCCGTGGAGCCGCACGTCGTCAGCGGTCTTGAACTCAATCGTTGAAAATTCGAGGTCGAGCTCCCACGGTGTGAAGGCAAAGTTGGCATCCGGCTGATAGGAAGGAGGGCGATTGATGCGCCACGCCCCGAGCCAACCCAACAAGACCCATAAACCCACCACCAAGCCGAGAAAACCCAACCCGATGACCGCCGCGATTGCTAACCCGGCGGTCACTCCGCGCTCTGCCGCGCCTCGGAGGTAATGGAACGATCCCGCCCGCCGCGCTTGGCGGTGTACAGAGCCTGATCAGCCCAAGCGATGAGCGCATCTTGACGATGCTGAGGGCTGGTAAAGTCCTCGGAGCCAAATGGCATACAAGCCACTCCACACGAAATCGTCAACGTTTTCCCCTGCAAAGCCTCGAAGTAGTGGGCCTTGACCTCACGCCGCATCCGCTCCGCCTGGCGAAACGCCCCGGCCATGCCCGTCTCCGGGAGCAGCACGGCGAACTCCTCGCCCCCGTAGCGTGCGACAAGATCTGTCTCGCGGATCGTTCGCACCAGTACGTTCGCCAATTCCTTGAGAACTGCATCCCCGCGCTGGTGACCAAATGTGTCGTTGACGTTCTTGAAATGATCGAGGTCGAGGAGGATCAACCCCAGGTCGGAGCTGTACCGCTCGGCGCGTTTGTACTCGTCTTCGAGCCGTTGATAGAAGTGACGGTGGTTGTACAGGGCCGTCAGATCGTCGGTGTTGGCGAGCGTCGACAATCGCTGGTTGTCGACCGCGGCTTGCTCATACAATGCCGAGTTGGCGAGACCGTTGGCGGCCGCACTTGCGACAACCTGCGCAAAGCGGATCTCGGGTCGCGTGTACGGCCGGTGCTCGCGGGAAGAGAGCATCACGTACTCTCCCAATTCCTTGCGTATATCAAGCGGAACGATCAGCACCGACTTGCGACCTGGTATCCGCTCTGTCACGTCAGCCAACAACGGGTCATTGTCGGTGTCGTCGATCACCACCACCCGGCGTTCGGACGCCGCTTTGAGGATCTCCGGATACTCTTCCAGGCTGATTTCCTGATTCCGCATCTCCGGTTCCTCACGGGTCGCGACCAGGTACCCGGTCCGTTCGTCGATCACCTTGATTAGCGACACCCGATCCGACTTGACCACCGCGCCCAACTCGCTGACGATCGTGAACAGCACCTCGTCGCTGTCCAGCGACGAGCTTACCGCCTGGGAGATCCGCAACATCGCGGCGAGATCGTCATGGTATCGCTTGACCTCGAGGTTGGTGCGGATGCGGGCGTCGAGCTCGTCAAAGAAGAACGGCTTCGTGACGTAGTCCGACGCTCCCGCCCCCAGGGCCTCGACCACGTCCTCGCGACCGCTCTTGGCGGTCAGCATGAGGATCCGTACATCCTTGAGTTTGGGGTCCTGCTTGAAGATGCGACATACCGCGAGACCATCGACCTCGGGCATCATAACGTCGAGGAGCACCAGATCCGGTGGCTCCTGGCGTGCTGTTTCTATTGCTTCACGACCATTTCTGGCCACAGCTGTCCGATACCCCTTGAACTGCAACATCGTTGTAAGCGTGTCGCAAATCGAGGGGTCGTCGTCGACGACAAGTATAAAGGCATCCAGGACCGCGTCGCGGGGTGCCTCTTTGGCGGGTGCCTTCAGACAGCGTCACTCCTCTTCAGGTCGCAGGGGGAGCTGCTCCTTGACCGGGTCTTGTGACGGGGCAGCGCTCTCTGCCTCGTCATCAAGCACGACCCGTGCCACGTCCCCTACTCGATGCCCCTTGTCGAGGTTGATCAGCTTGACACCCTGGGTCGCGCGACCCATGACCCGCACCCCTTTTACCGGGAACCGAATGATGATGCCACCGGTCGTCACAACCATGAGCTCGTCCTGCTCGACGACTTCCTTGACCGCCACCAGTGGCCCGGTCTTCTTGGTCGGGTTGAGGGTTTTGATGCCTTTGCCGCCGCGATGAGTGACTCGATAATCCGCGATCCGCGTCCGCTTGCCGGAACCGTTTTCGGTGACCGCCATCAGCGCGTTGTTCTCATTTCGAACGACCACCATGCCAAGCACGCCGTCGTCCTTGCCTTGCAACGTGATCCCCTTCACTCCACGGGTCGCACGACCCATGTTACGAACTTCTTCTTCCGGAAATCGAATCGCCTGCCCCTTCTTGGTGGCCAGTATCACGTCATTGGTCCCGTCGGTGAGCTGGGCATCGATCAGACGATCGTCGTCGTCGATCTTGATCGCGATGATGCCCCCTCGGCGCGGGTTACCATATGCCGAGAGCACCGTCTTCTTTATGATTCCGCTCGCGGTCGCCATCACCACGTGATGGTCGTCGTCGAACCCACGGACGCTGATCACGCCGGCCACCTGATCACCGCGACCAAGCTCCAGCAGGTTGACGATCGGCCTCCCGCGACTGACTCGACCGGCCTGAGGGATATCGTACACCTTGAGCCAATGACACTGGCCACGCTCAGTCAGCACCAGCAAGTAGTCGTGTGTGGTGGCCACGTACAATCGCTCGATCCAGTCGTCTTCCTTCGTACCCATCCCGGTTATTCCGCGCCCGCCGCGCCGCTGGCGCCGGTACGTCGTCGCGGCGATGCGCTTGATGTAACCGGTGTGGCTAATCGTCACGACCATGTCTTCTTCAGCGATCAGATCCTCCATCGATAGATCAGCGCCACCGGCGAGGATCTCGGTCCGCCGTTCATCGCCGTACTTATCGGACAGCTCTGTGAGCTCGTCTTTGATCAACTGCATACGCAACCGCCCAGACCCCAGCAGCTCCTTGAGCCGAGCGATCGTCTCCAGCAAGGCCTGATACTCTTCCTCCAGCTTGTCGCGCTCCAGCCCGGTCAACCGTGCCAGTCGCATGTCGAGGATCGCCTGGGCCTGGCGCTCGCTCAAACCAAACTGCTCCATGAGTGCCGATCGTGCGGCCTCGGTGTCGTCCGCCGATTTGATCAGCTGCACGACGGCGTCGATGTTCTCGAGCGCTACCTTCAGGCCTTCGAGGATGTGGGCCCGGGACTCCGCTTCCCCTAACTCGTATTCGGCCCGCCGCACCACGACGTCGTGACGATGGGCGACGAAGCGCTCGAGCATCTCCTTGAGCCCCATCTCCTTGGGCACGTTGTCAACGAGCGCCAGGTTGATGATCCCGAACGTCCACTCCATCTGGGTCGATTTGTAGAGATTGTTCAGCACGACCTCGGGGATCGTGTCCTTCTTGAGCTCGATCACGATTCGCATACCATCGCGATCGGACTCGTCCCTCATGTCTGAGATCCCCTCGACCCGCTTTCGACGCACCAAGTCAACGATCTGTTCGATCAACCTGGTCTTGTTGATCTGGTAAGGGATCTCGGTAATAATGATCGCCTCACGCCCGTTGGCTTTGGTCTCTGTCACCGCCCTCGCGCGCATCGCGATCTTGCCGCGGCCGGTCTCGTATGCCCCGCGAATCCCGGCCCGGCCTCGGATGAACCCGGCGGTTGGGAAATCGGGGCCCTTGACGTGCTCCATGAGTCCGTCGAGATCGATCTCGGGGTCGTCGATCAATGCGCACGTCGCGGCGACCACCTCTCGCAGATTATGGGGCGGGATATTCGTCGCCATGCCAACGGCGATGCCGCTGGCGCCATTGATGAGCAGGTTGGGCAGCTTCGAAGGGAGAACCGATGGTTCCTTGAGTCGGTCGTCGAAATTGGGGGCGAAGTCGACGGTGTTTTTCTCGATGTCCTCCAGCAACTCCGTCGCCACCGACGCCAAGCGGATCTCGGTGTACCGATAGGCCGCTGCGGGATCACCGTCTACCGAGCCGTAGTTGCCCTGGCCGTCAAGCAGCGGATAGCGCAGCGAGAAAGGCTGCACCATGCGCACCATCGCGTCGTAGACGGCCCCGTCACCGTGCGGGTGATACTTGCCGAGCACATCTCCGACAACCGTCGCGCTCTTCTTGTAGGGCCGGTTGGGCGCCAACCCGAGCTCTGACATCGAATACAAGATGCGGCGATGGACCGGCTTCAGCCCGTCGCGTACGTCGGGCAACGCGCGAGAGACGATCACGCTCATCGAATAATCGATGAACGACTCCTTCAACTCGTCGGCGATGTACCGGGTTACAACTCTCTCTCTCGGTTCAACAGCCATATACGCTTACCTCATCCCTAATCGGTTACGATCGTCCTCGGATCCTGCGCTAGTCTTACACATCGAGATTGCGGACAAAGCGTGCGTGCGTCTTTATGAACTCCTTCCGCGGTTCGACTTCCTCCCCCATGAGCTTGTTGAACAACTCGACGACTTCGGTTTCGTTCTCCATTGTGACTCTCTGAATCGTTCGTGATGCTGGATCCATCGTCGTCTTCCAGAGCTGATCTGGGTTCATCTCGCCTAATCCCTTGTAACGCTGGACATTGACTCCGTTCCCACCGAGCCGCTCGATGGCGCGGTCACGCTCGGCGTCATCATAGGCGTAGAACTCCTTCTTCCCCTTCCACACGCGATACAGCGGCGGTTGGGCGATGTAAATGCGCTCGGCCTCGATCAGCTCTCGCATCCACTGGAAGAAAAACGTCAGCAGCAGGGTCCGAATGTGGGCCCCGTCGACGTCTGCGTCGCACATGATGATGATTTTATTGTACCGGGCGTCGTCGAGCTTGAACTCGTCTTCGCCGAACCCGGTTCCGATGGCCGTAATGATGGTCCGGATTTCCTCGTTCGAGAGAACCTTGTCGACGCGCGCCTTGATCGTGTTCAGGATCTTGCCCCTAAGCGGCAGGATCGCCTGGTAGTTGCGGTCGCGGCCCATCTTGGCGCTGCCACCAGCGCTGTCACCCTCCACGAGGTACAGCTCGGACAAGCTCGGGTCGTCGATCGAACAGTCCGCGAGCTTGCCCGGCAGAACACCGGTATCGAGTCCGGACTTCTTCCGCGTTAGGTCCCGGGCCTTGCGAGCCGCCTCGCGTGCCCGGGCGGCCTGCATCGCCCTTGTGATGAGTGCTCGAGCGGCCGGAGGGTTCTCCTCGAGCCAAGAGCCCAGCGCTTCGTTCATCGCAGCTTCGACGATGCCTCTCACTTCAGAGTTGCCGAGCTTCGTCTTGGTCTGACCCTCGAACTGCGGCTCCATGACCTTCACCGACAACACGGCGGTCAACCCCTCACGAACGTCGTCACCGCTGAGCGAGAACTCGGTCTTCTTGAACAGGTTCCGATCGTGCGCGTAGGCGTTCAGTGTTCGAGTGAGCGCGGCTTTGAAGCCGGAAAGGTGGGTGCCACCTTCGTGGGTGTTGATGTTGTTGACAAAAGTCAGCAGCGTTTCCGTGTACGATTCGTTGTACTGAATCGCACACTCCACCTCTACCTCGTCACGCGTCGTGCTGACTGTCATCAACTTGCTGTGAACCGCCTTCTTGTTCCGATTCAGGTATTTGACAAATTCCTCCAAGCCACCGTCGTACTGGAACTCCCCGTCTTTCGTCTTCTCTCCTCGTTCATCGGTAATCGTGATCCGAACTCCGGCATTCAGAAACGCTAGCTCGCGGAGACGAGAAACTAGGGTGTCGTACTGATAATCCAGGTCCGGGAAGATGTCGGGGTCGGGTCGAAAACGAACGATCGTCCCGGTGTCGTCGGTGTCGCCAACGATGTTCAGTTCGCTGGCCTTGTTTCCACGTTCGTACCGCTGGTGATACCGTTTGCCGTTGCGCATGACCTCCACTTCCAGCCACTCGCTCAACGCGTTGACAACCGACACACCAACGCCGTGTAGGCCGCCTGAGACCTTGTATGAGCTGTGGTCGAACTTCCCTCCGGCGTGCAGCGTTGTCATGGCGACCTCGACACCGGGTTTCTTCTCGGTTGGATGGATGTCGACCGGGAAGCCGCGACCGTTGTCCTCGACCCGTACTTCGCTATTCGCGTTGATCATTACCGAGATCTCGTCACAGAAGCCGGCCATCGCCTCGTCGACCGCGTTGTCGACAACCTCATAAACGAGGTGGTGAAGGCCGCGCGCCCCGGTGGAACCGATGTACATCCCGGGTCGCTTGCGAACCGCCTCCAAGCCCTGTAGCACCTGGATCTTGTCGGCACCGTATTCGAGCGCGGCGTCAGAGTTTCGGGCGCTTTGCTTGCGGTTCGTTTTTGCGGTCCCCGGTTCGACTTTCGTTTTCGCCATCGGTTTCATCCCTTCGCTCTCGGATCCATTCGAAAGATCAATCGTTTTACGCAAGTCCGTCTGCGACCCCTATTCAGTCGCTCCAACAGCTCGTTCTGACGCAGCGACAACTCAGTCATCCAAACAGAGTTGGTGACGTTCACTAGCAACGTCTCTCCGTCCACGCGATGCGGCTGGGCCGCGCGCGCGATCTCACGTCCAACGCGGGACTCCCATTCGCCAAAAACAGCGTGCTGCTCGACTGCAGACGCCGCGCCCAGGTTGTCCAACACGGTGTCCAAGACGCCGCCGATGCGACGCACGGGTCGCGCCCGCTTGCTCACGTCACGCGGCTGCCAGGCGCGGCGCGATCCGTCCACCGTCGACGTGCCACTGCGTTAGACCGTTCCCCAGTCGCGGCAGCGGTCGTGGCGTCGTCACAAACCTCTGGTGGCGATCGCCAAGCCGGTTCAGCAGGCGGTCGGCCCGGTCCTCATCCAGCTCCGAAAACACGTCGTCGAGGAGCAGGATCGGACGGTGTCCTGTTTCGTTCTCAAGCAACTCTGCTTCAGCGAGCCGAAGCGCGATCGCCGCCGTCCGCTGCTCTCCCTGCGACCCAAACTGCGCCAGCCGACGGCCGCCTAGCTTGGCAACAAGCTCATCACGGTGCGGACCGACCGTGGTCCAGCCCTGGCGCTGATCCCGTTCGCGGCTCCCGGTCAGCGCCTGTCGCCAGCTGGCAACAACGCTTTCGGCGTCCGACATGGAGTCGGCGGGAACCGGAACCGAAGGCCGATACTCGAGCTCATACCCCAACCGCCCATTAGGTCCCGCCACGTGGGCGCCAACATCCGCGAATCGGTGTGCCAACTGCCCCGCGATCGCCGCTCGCGCGAGAACGATCGGCAGGCCGGTATCGATCAACGTCTCGTCCCACGATGCAAGCTCGGGCCCGGCAACCGGGGGCCATGTCCGCAGCAGCTCATTGCGCTGCTTCAGCGCCCGCTCAAACACCGGTAGCCCCCGCGCGTATCGTCGCGACGTTGAGATCAACAAACCGTCGAGATATCGCCGACGCTGGTCTGGCGCACCGCCGATGATCGCCAGATCAGCCGGGGCCAGGAGCACCGCGAGCACGGAACCAGCCGCGTCCGCCGGGCGAGCGATCGCCTGCCCGTCGAGCGAAACCCGTCGTGTCCGCCGATCGGCTGCTACCGCCACCATCCGACTTTGACCCGTTCCACAAACCACCCGTCCTTCGACCCGAAAATGCTCGGCACCAAAGGCGATCGAGTCCGCGTGCTTCGTACCGCGGAATGATCGGAAGCGGGCGAGATAGTGGATCGCCTCGAGAAAATTGCTCTTCCCCTGTCCGTTGGAACCCACCAAAACAGCTCCGGCGGGGGACACCTCGAGGGTCACGGAAGCCAGATTTCGGAAGTGGTCGAGACCGACCTCGGTCAGCCGCACCGGGCGGCTCCATCACGGTTACCCTGAAACACCCTTAAAATTAACTCTCGTAAGGACTTCGGGCAATACGTGACGAGCGATTAGTCCTGCAGCCGGAGGGGCATCACGAGACACAAATAGGTGTCTTGATCTTCACCCGTCGGTCGCAAGATCGCAGCTCTTTCGGGAGCCTTGAAGGTGATCTCGACTTCGTCGGTATCGACGTAGCGGAGGACTTCTAATAGGTAGTTTGCATTGAACCCGATATCGATCGGATCACCCTCGTATGTGATCGGAATCTCATCGCTCGCCTCGCCCACGTCCGGCGTCGAGACATGGAATCGCATTGTATCTTCATTGAGTGACAGGCGAACGCGATGTGTCTGATCGCTCGCCATGACCGCCATTCTCCGAAGCGCCGCCATGAGCCGTTCCTTGTCGGCGCGTGCGAGCTTGTCGTTGTCCACCGGAATCACTTGTTCGTAGTTCGGGTATGGTCCTTCGATGAGCCGGCTAAAAACGACACCGCGATCGCCCTTGAAACCGATTTGCCGATCATCCATGGCGACCTTCAACTCGTCATCGGGTGCGAAGATCCGCCCGACTTGAGCTAGAGCTTTCGGCGCGATGATTACACTCTTCGAGGCGCCACCGTTGCCATTGGACGCCGACATGATGTACCGAGCGAGCCGATGACCGTTTGTGGCCACCATCTGCATCTTTTCATCCTGAAGTTCCCAAAGAACACCATTTAGGATCGGCCGCGTATCCTCGGTCGACGCCGCAAACCGCGTATGTGCCGCTAGTTTTTCGACCGTCCCCGCAGTGACCATGAGGCCAGTGTCAAAATCCAGGTCTGGGAAGCTCGGAAAATCATCCGCTGGTAGCCCGTGAACCTTGAAGTGGCTGCTCTCGCACTCGATTGTGACGTGCTCGTTTTTTCCTTTGACTCGCACCGGGCTGGATGGCAACGCCCTGATCATGTCGGTCAACTTCTTTGCCGGCAGGGTTAACGTTCCAGGTTTGTCGACGCTAGCAGCAATGCTCATGGTAACCGAGATATCAAGATCAGTCGCCGAAACTTGCAGCGTGTCACTATCCGCCACGATCATCAAATTGCCTATGATCGGAAGCGGTGTCCGAGTTGGAACAATATTCGAAACCGCACTTAGCGTATCCAGAAACTCTGCTTGACCAATAGTGAATTGCATGCTGCTACCTCCGACCGATTGCGATTATCCCCAAGTAGATTCTGTTCTTGTTCTAGTTTGAACTAGAATAAGTAGTAGTAATAGGGACCGTTAACTTGTGGAAACACACGTCGCTATGGTCCGAAACCCCAAATGGAATAAGGTGTTTGACGGTCTCATTATTGACTTACCGACCTGATCGGGATGTGGATAGTGTCGTAGCAAATGGGGAAGTCCATAGAAGTTTCAAATTGCCCCCAGACGATCCCCACGCTTCCCACTGGTATTTCAACACCACCTAAGACGCGATCCGGTCGCGTAGTTGTTCGATCCGCATGCGAATAGTTCGACTGCCCTTGATCTCGTTCGCAACCTTGTCGCAGGCATGAATGACTGTCGTGTGGTCGCGCCCGCCAAACGCTTGACCAATCTCGACCAGCGGAAGATCGGTTAGCTGACGACAGAGAAGCATCGCAATCTGTCTCGGGACAGTGAGGGTCTTGGTTCGCTTTCGAGATTTTAGTCCCTCAACAGTGACGCCGTACTCGGTGGCAACTTCATTCTGAATACGATCGACAGTTACACGAACGGTTTCCGTTGTCAGAATGTTCTTTAGTACTTCCTCGGCTAGCTCGATCGAAATATCGGAACCGTTGAGGCTCGAGTGTGCGATCAACCGAATTAGCGAGCCCTCTAGCTCACGAACATTCGACTTGACGTTCTTGGCGATGAATAAGAGCACGTCTTGAGGAATCTCCAGGCTGCTTCGGTCCGCCTTGTGTTGTAGGATCGCGATCCGGGTTTCGAGATTGGGTGGCTGAATATCGACCACGAGACCCCATTCGAAACGCGAGACTAGACGCTCCTCAAGCGTGGGAATCTCTTTTGGCGGGCGATCGCTGGTAACGACGATTTGCTTGTGAGCGTCGTAGAGCGCATTGAAGGTGTGAAAAAACTCTTCCTGCGTGGCATCCTTTCCCTGCAGAAACTGGATGTCGTCGATGAGCAATAGGTCCATTTTTCGGTACTTGTTGCGGAAGTCGAGTGTCTTTCCGAACTGCAGAGCCTCGATCATCTGATTCATGAATGTCTCAGCCGAGAGGTAGCAGACCCGCTCGAGTCTCTCGAACGCCAGGGCGGTGTTTCCGATCGCCTGCATGAGGTGGGTCTTGCCGAGTCCGACCCCGCCGTAGATGAACAACGGGTTGTAGGTTTGAGCGGGTTTCTCGGCCACCGCGAGCGACGCCGCATGGGCCCACTGGTTGGAGTTGCCGACCACGAACGTGTCAAACGTGTAACGGGGGTTGAGCGGTAATCCCAGGTTGACCGATCCGCGGGACGGCTTTGCGCCGATTCTGCGATCGCTCGGCCGGCCTGCATCCGCGGGCCGTGGTCGATCCGCGACATGGCTAACGGCTTCTTCCTTGACCGACTGGAAGGACATCTTGAGCTGGCGGTCGAAGAGCGACCCGGCGATCTGGGAAAGCACACCTCCGTACTGACCGCCGATGTAATCAACAGCAAACTGGTTTTTTACGATGACCAGAAGCTCGTCACCGGATAGAGCCACCGCCTCGGTGGGCTCAAACCATGTTCGGAAGGTCTGAGGGTTGATGACCTTGGAGGCCTGGCCCAGTATCTGAGACCAGACTTCAGGCGCGGTGAATTCGCTCGACTGCAACGTCTCCGCTCAGCTGAAATTGGAAGGTATGTATGAAACAACAATTGCCGCGGCGTCGAGAGGATTTTCATAGTAGCCGGGAGCATGTCGAGTGTCAACCGGAACGCGAAAAAACTTTTGGCGGTGGAGTTTCTGGCGTTGGGGTTTCTGTTGACGCTCTCGGACAGCCATCTATATTTCCTGGCCGTTTTAACGATTCATCGCGATCGTCCATGCGGTTGCCATTTCGAGGTGAGTTTCCATGAAGCGAACGTATCAGCCAAGCCGCAGGAAGCGTCGTAACAAGCACGGTTTTCGCGCCCGCATGAAGTCGCGAAACGGTCGCAAGATCCTGGCCCGGCGGCGCCGGAGGGGTCGCGCCAAGCTCAGCGTTTCAGCGGAGTTCGGCCGGAAGCGGCGCTAGGCGGCGTCAAGAATCCTTCACAGCGTGGGGAACTTGGTGGGCCAGATCCCGCGGGGTCGTCGGATTACCACGCGCCGCGAGATCCTGTCGTTGCTGGGAGGCCGGCGCGTGCGAGGCGAGGCGCTGGAGTTGTTCTGGCGGCCGGCAACCGAGGATCGTCCCCGCGGGACGTGTATTACCCCGAAATTCGGGCACACCGCCGTTCAGCGGAACCGCCTACGGCGTCGGCTCAAGGAGTTGATGCGGGCCAGCGTGCTCGCCAATCCGTTGGCGCGAGACTACCTCGTTCGTGCTCGGCCAGCGGCTTATGAGCTCGATTTCAAGGGGTTGGAGGCGGCGTTGATAGAGCTGGTCGAGGATATCGGAGAACAACCGTGAAGTCGTTGGTAGTATTGCCGATACGGGCTTATAAAGCGCTGTCGGCGTGGACGCCGGCGTCGTGTCGTTACTACCCGACCTGCTCAGCGTACGCGATTGAAGCGATCGAGATCCATGGCGTCGCCCGCGGCAGCTGGCTGGCAGCGCGCCGGTTGATCAGGTGTCATCCGTGGCGGCCCGGAGGGGTCGACCCGGTGCCGCGGCGTTGCAATGAAAAGAGCCACCGGTGAACGACCAACGACGAGTCCTGCTGGCGTTTGTGCTGATGGCCGTGGTCTTGGCGTTTTCCCAGTGGTGGTACTCTCGGCTGACACCGCCCGAGGAGACACCCCCGGCGGAAGAGGCACCGGCCGAAGCGGCCGCGCCGCCACCGCCGCCGATCCAGGCCCAGGCGCCCCCCACACCCCCGGCGCCGCCCATGGCGATCGATAACGAATTATTGGCCGGCCAACCGCCCCCGACGTCGGTGACGATTGAGACGCCTCTGTATCGCGCGGTGATCGACCCTCAGGGCGGCGCGATGAAGGCGATCGAGCTTAGCCGGTACCCCTCCTTCACCGGCCCGGGGCCGGTCCAGCTGGTTCCCGGGGCGGCGAGCTTCCTGCGCCGCGCCGCGGATCTGGGCACGGATCGTCTGGCGTTGAGCGATTACCGATTCGCGGTTAGCGATACGCTCATCCAGCTGGCTGCTGGTGACCCCCCAGGGGACCTGACCCTCCGGTACCGATCAGGGGAACGCACCCTGACTCAGACTTACCGCTTCGACCCGTCCAGATACGTGATCGATTACGAGCTGGATTTTGGCTCCCGGGCCAACGGGGTCTTGGTGACGAGCCTTGGCCCAAGGTTGGAATCGAACGAGAAGAACCGGCGCGACGACTACGGCCAACTGCGGGCGGTGGCACGGGTCGACGGGGAGGTCGTTAGCCGCCAGGCAAAGGAGGTCGACGAGGGCGAGGCGCTCGCGCTGGCGGGCGATGTCGATTGGGCGGGGATTCGGAACAAGTACTTCCTGGCCGTCCTGATGGCGGCTTCCGAGACCGAGCCGCTGAGCGGCGCGACCATGGGAGGGGATGCCAACGACAGCTTGCCGCGGGTCGAGGTGGCGGTGGGGGCGCCGATCCGGGGCGGGCGGGCGAGCTATCGGTTGTATATGGGGCCGCAGGAGTACCAGCGGTTGTCACGGCTCAACGAGGGTCTGGACGACGTGAACCAGTACGGGTGGTCCTGGATCCGCTGGATGATCACTCCGTTCGCCAAGCTGTGCGTGAGGATCATGCTCTGGCTGCATCAGTTCATCCCTAGCTACGGCCTTGTCCTGATGGTTTTTGCGCTGTTGGTCCGGGTGATCACCTGGCCGTTGACGACCAAGTCTTATCGCTCGATCCGGGCGATGCAGAAGCTGCAACCCGAGCTTCAGCGGATCAAGGAGCAGTACAAGGCGGACCCGCAGAAGATGCAGCAGGCGACGATGGGGCTCTATAAGGAGAAGAAGGTTAACCCGCTGGGGGGCTGCCTGCCGAACATGATCCCGATGCCGATTTTGTTCGCGCTGTTCTTCGTGTTCCAAGCGACGATCGAGTTTCGGGGCCAACCCTTTTTGTGGTTGGGGGACCTCTCTCAACCGGATCCGCTATACATCCTGCCAGTCTTCATGGGAGCCACGATCTACGCCTCGTCTAAGATGACCACGACTGACCCGAAGATGGCGGCCATGACATACGTGATGCCGATCGTGCTGACTTTCGTATTCCTGAACCTGGCGGCGGGTCTGGTGCTCTACTACGCCTTGTCTAATTTGCTGACATTTGTACAGCAATGGTGGTTAAAACATAGCATGGGTCATATGGACGGTGGCGCAGCGGAGGCTGTGGCGGGGTGAGGTTGCGTCGAGACCGGGCCAGAGACAGATTGGTTTTGAAGATGGGCAACCTGCCCCACAATCAAGGGATAGTACGACACCGAACGATCCCGTCGGGTCGCCTTAGGGCCGGCGCCGGGACGGAACGTCGATGAGTCGCGTCACAAACGACCGGCCACCGAGCGCTGAGCAAGCGCGAGCCCGGTTGGAGGAGGAGCTGGACCGGGCATTCGCGGACGATCCGCCCGTGACCAGGGCCGATACGCGAGCGGATGTTTCACGTGAAACGTCATCCGTGGCGGCCGACGAGCCTACCCCGACCCGCCCCGATACCGCCCAGGCCGCTGAGGCCGCGGGCGGGGCCGAACCGCAGAATCGCACCGCCCGCCTGATCGCGATCGCCAACCAGAAAGGGGGGGTCGGCAAAACGACTACGGCCGTGAACCTCGCTGCCTCGTTGGCGGTGGCGGAGAGACGAACGCTGCTGGTCGATCTCGATCCCCAGGGCAACGCCTCGAGCGGTCTTGGCATCGCCAAGGAAACCCTCGTTTCAAGCGTCTATGACGTAATCGTCAACGATGTCGCACTGCGAGACGTGGTGGTTCAGACCTCAATGGAGTACCTCGACGTCGCGCCCGCCACCGTCGATCTGTTTGGGGCCGAAGTAGAGCTGGTCAGCGCGATCGGTCGCGAGTATCGGCTGAGAGATGCACTAACCGACTTGCGGGCCGAGTACGAGTTCATCTTCGTCGATTGTCCGCCGTCACTCGGGCTGCTGACGGTGAACGCGCTGACGGCGGTCGATTCGGTGTTGATCCCGATTCAGTGCGAGTACTACGCGCTGGAGGGGTTGTCGCAATTGTTGGGGACGATCCGCATCGTCCAGAAGCGGCTAAACCGGAATCTCACGATTGAGGGCGTGCTGCTGACGATGTACGACTCGCGGTTGAACCTGGCACGGCAGGTTCAGGACGAGGCGGTTGAGTACTTCGGTGAAAGCGTGTACGATACTGTCATCCCTCGTAACGTCCGGCTGTCGGAGGCACCGAGCTTCGGCAAGCCGGTGATTCTCTATGACATTCTGTCGGTTGGTGCGGAGAGCTACATGCAACTCGCAGAGGAGTTGGTCGCGCGATGACCCAGCAGCGACGATTGGGCAAGGGGCTTGGAGCCCTCCTTGGGGAGTCAGCCCTGGAGGCGACACGCGCCGAACAGCTCGGCGGCACGCTGGAGGTCGACGTCGGTCGGATCGTCCCCAACCGCTACCAGCCGCGACAGACATTCGATGACGCTTCGATCGCCGAGCTGGCGGAGTCGATCGGTCGCAAGGGTGTACTCCAGCCGCTGATCGTCACGCCACGCGCCGAGGGCGACTACATGCTGGTGTCGGGAGAGCGACGACTGCGCGCCGCGCGGCAAGCTGGTCTCTCGGCGGTCCCGGTGATCGTTCGCGATGTCGACGATCGAGAGCTGTTGGAGATTGCGCTGATCGAGAACCTTCAGCGTGAGGACCTCGACGCGATCGAAGAGGCCATTGGCTACGAACTGCTCATGTCCGAGTTCGGCGTGACTCAGGCGCAGGTGGGCGAACAGGTTGGCCGCAGCCGGCCGGCGGTTACGAACGCCCTGAGGTTGCTCGAGCTGCCGGACGCGGTGCAGTCGATGATCAAGGATGGCGCGCTCTCGGCCGGACACGGACGGGCCCTGCTAGGGTTCAAGGATCGTCGGCGCATCACCCCGCTGGCCCGGAAGGCGGCCCGGGGTGGCTATTCGGTACGACAGGTTGAGCGGATCGTCAAGCGCGAGAGCAAGGCGGCGGGCGGCACGCGGGCGGCGGGCAAGCGAGCGGCGGAGAGCGACGCGGCGGAGCGCACGCGGCTCGAGGAAGAGCTCCAGCGGCAGCTCGGGACGCGGGTCAAGATCCACCTGGAAAAGGACGGCAAAGGGAGAATCGAGGTCGCGTTTTACTCGCCGGATGACTTGCACCGGCTGGTCGAGAGACTCGGCGCCAAACCGGCATGAGAGACAAGCAACTGACCCTGCTCGTTGTTCCGCACGACGAACACAACGTGCGCCAGTTGAAGCTGTCGTACCGCCGGCTGCGAGTCCTGGCTGCGGTGTTGGGCGTGGTATTGGTGCTCGCGCTCGTTGGGATCGCGTCGTACGGGCGCGTCGCGTCGCGGGCCGGCCGAGCGTTGGCTCTCGAGCGGGAGAACGCTCGGCTGCATGCAGAAAACGCCAAGGTCAGTGATATCGCGATGAACCTGGCTCGCACCGAGCGCGTCTACGACCAGATCCGGGCGATGGCGGGATTGGCACCGCAAGAACCACCGGCTGAAATGTTGCCGGTGGGCAGTGCGGAGCCTCAATCGCCGACCGGATGGCCGTTGGCGACGAAAGGGTTCATCACCGCACCGTTTGACAGCGCCGAGGGCCATTCAGGGGTCGATATCGCCGTGCCCAGCAATACGCCGGTTGTGGTAACCGCCAGCGGAACGGTCAGCGAAAGCGGTTCGGACGCTGTTTTAGGAGAGTACCTTCTCGTCGATCACGACGATGGCTACGAAACGATGTACGCGCATAACGCCAATCGATTGGTTAGCGCTGGGGCGGCGGTCGAGCGGGGGCAGACGATCGCCTACAGCGGGAACAGCGGCCGATCGACGGCGCCGCATCTGCACTATGAGGTCCGGAAACAGGGTGAGCCGATCGATCCGGCCCCGTACATGCGTTGAGCACCCCGCACGTCAGAGACGAATCTATTTCCGGCCAGGAGGGATGAGAATGACCAAAAGAGAAACGATAAACGGCGGCCTCAATTCGCTACTCGGAACGGGCGTGGATTGTGAGGGGACGGCGCGGGTGGAAGGCACATTGCGGCTCGACGGCACGTTCCGCGGGAACCTCGAGGTCGGCGATACGCTGGTGATCGGGCAGACCGGGACGCTGGAGGGCAAAGCGTATGGGCGCGAGGTGATCATCGCCGGACGGTTCAAGGGCGAGGTCATGGGCACGGAACAGGTGGAGCTGCAAAAGGGTGCCCGGTTGGAGGGCGACGTCATCACACGATCATTCGTAATCGAGCCGGGCGTTTATTTCGCCGGCAATTGCAAGATGGAGTTCACGGAGGCCGACGAGGCGAAGCTCAAGGTCGGTCCGAAGAGCACCAAACCAGTCGCAAAAACCAAAAAGTCAGACGATGTGGGCGACCAGGCAGTCCTTCGTTCACTGTCGCAGTAAGGGTCGGTTGAGAGGCCGCGGTTGTGCATACGCTGGCACCTGTCCCAAGCGGCCCCATCTTCCGTAAGCCTTTGTAATACAAGCACTTACTGGGACACCACTCGGCTCCAGCCTTAATTTTCCACAGTTATCCACAAGCCGCCCCCGAAGCCATGCAGGGTCGGCTAAAGTGCCTTCTTGGCGATGTCTTGGCGCAGCTTGGCGAGTCGCTTCCGCTGCTCGTCGCCGAGGATCGTGCCTTGTAGGAGGGGGTTCTCTGCGGTCGTGATTTCGAGGCGCTGGGCGGTCTCGACATCGATTTCCTGCGCCGACTCGGCGAACGGTGTGAGTACCGTTACGACATCGTCGAGGACGTGAAGGAAGCCCTCGCCGATCGCGAACCATTCGAAGGTGTCACCACGTCGCAGGCGAAACTCGCCGATGCCCAGCGCAACCATCATTGGCGCGTGGGCGGGAAGGATCCCGAACTCGCCGTCGTAGGCGGTTGCGACGAGCGAATCCGCGGGGCCGTCGAAGACGATCCGCTCGGGGGTGATGATGCGGACCGTCAACGTGGTCGCGCCGGTTGTCACTCGCCGCCGAGCTCCTTCGCCTTCTGGGCCGCTTCGTCGATCGTCCCGACCATGTAGAACGCTTGCTCCGGCAAATGATCCCACTTGCCCTCGACGACTTCGCGAAACGAACGGATCGTCTCGGCTATTGGAACGTACTTGCCCGGCATCCCAGTGAACTGCTCCGCGACGTTGAACGGCTGCGACAGAAAACGCTGGATTCGCCGCGCACGCGACACGATCTCCTTGTCTTCCTCAGACAGCTCGTCCATCCCGAGGATCGCGATGATGTCCTGAAGGTCCTTGTTGCGCTGAAGAATGCGCTGGACTTCTCGGGCGACCGCGTAGTGTTCCTCGCCGATGTAGTTGGCGTCCATGACACGGCTCGTCGAGTCGAGCGGATCGACCGCTGGATAGATCCCAAGCTCTGCGATCTGGCGCGACAGCACGGTGGTCGCATCGAGGTGGCTAAAGGCGGCCGCTGGCGCAGGGTCCGTCAAGTCGTCGGCAGGCACGTAGATCGCCTGCACCGAGGTGATGGAACCGCGCCGGGTCGAGGTGATCCGTTCCTGGAGCGCGCCCATCTCGGTCGCCAGAGTCGGTTGGTAGCCCACCGCACTCGGCATTCGGCCGAGCAGCGCTGAAACCTCGGCGCCGGCCTGCGTGAAGCGGAAGATGTTGTCGATGAAGTACAGCACGTCGGTCCCGGTCTGATCGCGGAACCACTCGCACATCGTCAGCCCCGACAGCCCAACCCGCAGCCGCGCCCCAGGTGGCTCGTTCATCTGTCCGTAACACAGGGCCGCGCGCTCGAGCACGCCGGACTCCTTCATCTCGAGCCATAGATCATTCCCTTCGCGCGTCCGCTCGCCGATGCCCGAGAAAACTGAGTAGCCGCCGTGCTCCGTGGCGATGTTGTGGATGAGCTCCATGATGATGACCGTCTTGCCCACGCCGGCGCCGCCGAACAACCCGGTCTTGCCGCCTTTGACGTACGGAGCCAAGAGGTCGACGACCTTGATTCCGGTCTCGAAGAGCTCGGTCTTTGGCTCGAGCTCCGGGAACGCTGGGGGTTCCTGATGAATCGGTCGCCGTTCCTCGGTCTCGACCGGGCCCAGATGGTCGATCGGCTCGCCCAGCAAGTTGAAGATCCGGCCCAGCGTCTCCATGCCGACCGGAACCGAGATCGGTGCGCCGGTGTCGACGACCTCCATCCCGCGGACGACGCCATCGGTTGACGACATCGCCACCGCGCGAACTTGATTCCGTCCCAGGTGTTGCTGGATCTCAGCCGTCAAGTGGATGGGCGCGCCGGTCTCACCGTCGGACGGCTCGTGGTCGATCCGCAGCGCGGTAAGGATCTCGGGCAGCTCTTTGGGATCGAACTGAACGTCGATGACCGGTCCGATCACCTGCGTGACGGTTCCCGTCCGCCGTGCCGCCGCGCCGCCGCCGCGGTCTGTCGGTTGCTGCACATCGCTCATCTATCGTCTCCCACGCTATAGGTCGTCTACTTGAGGGCTTCAGAGCCGCCGACGAGCTCGGCAATCTCTTGTGTTATCTGCGCCTGTCTGGCCCGGTTGAACCAACGCGTCAGATCCTTGATCATGTCGTCCGCGCTGTCGGTCGCGTTTTTCATCGCCGTTCGTCGCGCTCCATGCTCAGACGCCGCGCTCTCGATGAGCGCGCGATAGACCCCGTACTTCAGGAAGAGCGGCAACAAACGCGACAGGATCGCCTCCGGTGACGGCAGGAATTCGTAGATCGGTTCAAAATGACGTTCATGCTCACTCGTGTCGGATCGTTGGTCGCGCGGTAGTGGAAGCAACGGAGCGGCTACCGGTCGTTGCTCGACCGGACTCCGGAAATGCGAGTACACGAGGTTTACTCCGTCCAGCCGACCATCGACAAACGCATCGATCAACGAGCTCGAGAGTTCTTCGGCTTCGGCGTACGACGGTCGATCCGAAACGTCGGTTACCACCCGATCGATCGTCTCCCCTTGATACTTGAGCATCGTGGCGCCACGCCGGCCAACCACGTGAAGCTCGGTCGTCAACCGTTCGGCCTCGAGCTGGCGCAACGATTCCCGCGCGGTTCGAACGAGATTCGCGTTGAAACCGCCGGCCAAGCCACGGTTCGATGTCACCACTAGAACGGCGGCGCGATCCGACAAACGACGGGTGCGCAGCAGCGGAAACGCTTCCTCAGCATGCCCCGCGCCTTCACGGACCTTGGCGATCACCTGACGCATGAAGACGTCGAACGGACGGGCAGCGACGACTCGGTCCTGCGCGCGCTTGAGCTTCGACGCGGCGACCATCTCCATCGTCTTGGTGATCTGCCGGGTCTTGTCGATCGACCGGATGCGGCGCTTGATCTCGCGGGCCTTGGCCACTCGGGGTTCTCCCTACTCCTCGCTCCCGGCCATGAAGCCGCGCTTAAAGCCGTCGATCGATTCCAGCAGCGCCTTCTCGACTTGGTCGGTCAGCTCTCCCTCGTCGTTGATCAACTCCAGCACCCGGGGGTGCGAGCTGCGGAGGTAGTCGAGGTAATCACTCTCGAACCGTCGCACACCATCGATCGGCACGTCGTCGAGGTGACCCTGGGTGACGGCGTAGATCACTGCTACCTGCTCTGCGACCGGCATCGGCTCGTACTGTGGCTGCTTCAGCACCTCTACCGTGCGCCGACCCCGCTCGAGCTGCGCCAGGGTCGCCCGGTCGAGCTCGGAACCGAGTTGGGCGAACGCCTCCAGGTCCCGGTACTGTGCCAAGTCGAGGCGCAGCGTGCCAGCGATCTTCTTCATCGCCTTGATCTGCGCGTTGCCACCGACGCGGCTGACCGAGATCCCGACGTTGATTGCCGGCCGGACGCCGGCATAAAACAGATCTGGCTCCAGGTAGATCTGACCGTCGGTGATCGAGATGACGTTGGTCGGGATGTACGCCGAGACGTCGCCCGCCTGCGTTTCGATGATCGGCAACGCCGTAAGCGAACCGCCACCGTTCTCGTCGGACATCTTGGCTGCTCGCTCCAGCAAGCGGGAATGGAGGTAAAAGACGTCCCCTGGATACGCCTCGCGTCCCGGTGGTCGGCGGAGCAACAGCGAGAGCTGTCTGTATGCCTGGGCTTGCTTGGACAGATCGTCGTAGATGCAAAGCGTCGCCCGGCCGGGGTTGGCGGCCGATGCCGGCTGATTGTCGGCGCCGGTGTACATGAAATGTTCGGCCATCGCGCAGCCGGTGTAGGGCGCCAAATACTGAAGCGGGGCCGGTGTGGCGGCCGGAGCCATGACGATGATCGTGTAGTCCATCGCGCCCTCAGCCTCGAGTCGCTCGACCACGCCGGCGACCGTGGACGCCTTCTGCCCGACCGCGACATAAATGCAGGTTACATCGCCGCCTTTCTGATTGATGATGGCGTCGATCGCGATGGCCGACTTCCCGGTACCACGGTCGCCGATGATCAACTCGCGCTGACCGCGACCAATGGGAATCATCGAATCGACCGCCTTGACGCCGGTCTGTAGCGGTTCTTTCACCGGCTGACGCTCGACGATACCGGGGGCGATCCATTCGACCGGCCTCGAGAACTCAGTCGTGATCGGACCCTTGCCATCGATCGGCTGGCCGAGCGAGTTGACCACGCGGCCCAACAAAGCATCGCCCGCTGGAACTGACAGAACGCGGCCGGTCCGTCGCACCTGGTCGTCTTCTCTGATCTCGACATCGTCGCCCATGATGACGGCACCGATGACGTCCTCCTCGAGATTCAGCGCCAATCCGTAGAGGTCGTTGCCGAAATCGAGCATCTCGCTGGCCATCGCGTTCGACAGGCCATAGATGCGGGCGATGCCGTCTCCGACCTCCAATACTGTGCCGACTTCTTCGACATCGAGTGCTGCCTCGAACTGGTCGAGCTCGCGCTCGAGGACCGAGGTGATCTCGTCGGCCCGGATCTTTGAATCGGTGGTCTTCATGCGTTGCTCCCTGTGCGTGTTGCGATCGTTTATGCGTGCGGTGATCGGAGCCGTCGACCGAGATTCCCCAGCCGTGTCTTGAGGCTGGCGTCCATCACGAGATCCCCGGTCTGGACGACGATGCCCCCCAAGAGGTTCGGTTGCACCTTCTCTTCGATGACGATCGTCTTGCCGGTCGCCTGCTCGAGCGCTCGCCCGAGCGACGCGACCGTGGCTCGGTCGATTGGGGTGGCCGATGTGATCGTGGCCATCTGCTGGTTAGCCCGCTCGTCGAGAATCGTCCGCCACGTCGTTGCGATGTCGGGCAAGAGTGGTTCTCGGTGGCGGTTGATGACGAGTCTCAAGAATTGGATCACCAATGGGTGAACTCGGCTCTCCAGGGCTTCCTCGACCACGGTCTGTTTTTGGCGTGTCGTGATCTGCGGGGCCTCGAGAAAGCGCCGGAATCGTTCGTCCTTTTTTAGGCACTGTGTGAACGCTGCCAGTCCGGCCGTTACTGACTCAACGACCCTCTCCTGCTCCGCTCGACGCAGTAGCGTTTCCACATAGACGCGAGCGATGGTGTTGGCTCGCACCGGTGGTTACCTGCTCGCCCGCGCGATCTCGTCGACCGCCTGCTGGGCTAAACGGTGGTGATCATCCTCGGTCAGCGACCGCTGGATCACTTTCTCGGCCGCCTTGATTGCCAGGCTCGCCGCTTCGTTGCGAATCGTTTCGAGCGCTCGGTCGGTCTCCAGCTCGAGTTGTCTACGGGCGCGGGCCACGACCTGCTCGGCCTCGGTGCGCGCCCTGTCCATGACGTCGGCTTTCAACCGGTCGCCCGCCTGTCGCGCTTCGTCGAGGAGCCGGTTTCCCTCCGCGCGGGCTTCGGCCAGCTTGGCTTCGTGCTGCTCGAGGAGTGTCTTGGCCTCCGACTGGAGTCGCTCGGCGTCGTCGATCGTCTTGCGGATCGCCTCCTCGCGCGCCTCTAGGGCGCCCAAGATCGGGCCCCAGGCGAACCTCCAAAGGATCCCGAGGACCAGCGTGAAGGTGACAGCGGTCCAGAAGATCAGGCCCGGTTCTGGCTGTAACAGGTCCATGCGAACCCTCCGCTGTCGCTCAGGCCGCCCTGAGCGCCATCAAGATGCAGATCACGAGTGCGAACAGCGCCACGCCTTCGATGAGCGCGGCGGCTATGATCATCGTCGTGCGGATCTCGCCAGCCGCCTCCGGCTGACGCGCGATCCCTTCCATGGCTGGTCCCGCCAGTTTGCCGATTCCGATGCCGGCGCCGATGAGCGCCAGACCAGCTCCGAGGCCGGCGCCCAGCCAGCCGAGTCCAAGATGAAGCTCAGCCATTCTCCCTCTCCTTTACCTAGTGGGGGTGTCGGGTCAATTGAATGAATACCGCGGTCAACGTCGCGAAGATGTAGGCCTGGATGAACGCGATCAGAATCTCCAGCATATAGATGAAGATCGAAAACGCCACAGCGACCGGCGCTACGAGGTAGCTGTGAATAATAAAGATTAGCCCCAGCAAGCTGAGGATCACTACGTGCCCGGCCGTCATGTTGGCGAACAGACGGACCATGAGCGCGAACGGCTTGGCTACGTGCCCGATGAGCTCGATCGGGATCATGACTGGAGCGAGCACGAGCGGTATGCCCTCCGGCATGAGCGACCGGGCGTACTTCACCGGTCCGTTGGCGACCACGCCGCTGGCTTCGATCGCGATAAAGGAGAAAAGTGCCAGAACCCCAGTCACCGCCAGGTTGCTGGTGGCGGTGGCACCAAAAGGCACCAGCCCCAAGAGGTTCATGAACAAGATGAAGAAAAACAGCGTGGCGATAAACGGCACGTAGGGGCGCCCGTCCGCGCGACCGATGTTCGCGTATACGATCTCGTCGCGAACGTAGACAAACAGCGCCTCGAACAAGTTGTACATGCCTGTATGGACACCGCCGCGACGACGCGCCATTGGCAAGAAGATGAGGAGCATAAGTGCGGCTGCGAGCCACATGTATACGGTGTACTTGGTGATTGAAACATCGAGGCCGAAGAACTCCCACTGTGGGAGCTGGAACGTGCCAAGCGGCTCGAGTTCCAGCACATGCGAGTCGGCGAGGTGATGGACGACATCGACCCCCTGCGCGCCGTGGGCGGCTTCGTCCGCGCGCTCTGCGCCGTGTTGAATCGTTGTCGTGAATGCGGTCATCCCAGATTCCCGGTTCGATTCAAGTAGATGATCTCAACCGCGCCAAAAATGAAATGAGCGGCGACGATGGTCAGGAGCGCGATCGTCACGCTGAAGTCCGTCGCGAACGCCAGGAGTAGCGCGAATGCTAGCAGCCCGACAACGCGAGCGGCGAACCCGCCGAGCACGGCAATCACGAACTTGCTGTGCCCGCGGGTCACGCTCCAACGGATCCAGTGGAACCCGGCGACCAAGCTAACGAAAGAGAAGCCAAGCCCAGCCAGCAGCCCGGCGTGGCCACCGTTGAAACGATCGATCCATTGCCAAGCCCCCGCAGCCACCACTATCAAGAGCACGGCGAGGGCGCCGACAAAGCGCCAGTTGATCACCCGTTGGCCTCTTCGTTGTCCGCCGACTTGGTTGCGGTCACACCACGGTAGAGCCGCAAAAACCCGCCGGCAGCGCCGACGAAGGCCCCGACCAACGTCAGCAACGGTAGCGTTCCGAGCCGCCCATCCAGCCAGTATCCGATCCACAAGAACAGCAGGACCGACAGCGCCCAGGTAAGTCCGTAGCCCGAGTAACGCCCGATCTCTCGGACCGCGCGTTGGCGCTCGGACGAGGGTTCTCGATCCGTCATGGGGGCCTCTGTCGGGAGGGGCGACGTGCTTGTGAAAAAAGTAACAAAGCCCCCCGGGCGGCGTCAACGATTAAGACGCCGGTTTAGCCACCGGCGAGGGCAGCGGTTAATATCTGCGGCCCCCGGAGCGTCTGAACCCCGAGCAGGCCAGCTACACCAGCCCGATGCCTTCCCAAGGAGGACGCGACGATGAGAATTCGATCGAACCTCGCCGCGCTGGTCCTGGCGCTTCCCCTGGCGCTGGGCTGCAGTGACGAAAGTAACCTCGCTACTGGACCAGCCGGTGATCTGGCCGACCTCGAGCAGTTGCAGATATCGGCCAACGAGATCGTGGCGAGCGAGTTCCTGGACGACCTGTCCGAGGAGGACAAGGCCGCCATCCGCGCGGCGCTTCAGGCGGCCCGCGAGCAGATCCAAGCCATCATCGCTCAGGTCCGCGCCGGTGAGCTGTCGCGCGAAGAGGCACAGGTCCAGATCCAGGCGGTCCACGAGGAGCTGATCGCCAAGCTGGCCGAGTTTCTGACCGACGAGCAGATCGATCGGTTGCTGGACCACTTTCGAGATCGGCGAGATGATCGACCCGATCTCAACCTCACCGAAGAACAACTGCGCCAGATCCAGGCGCTGCGCGAGGAGTTCCATCAGTTTGTGCGTGAGATCCGTTCGCAGGTCGAGAACGGCGATTTGGCGCCCGAAGAGGCGCGTAGGCTGGTGCGCGAGAAGGCACAGCAGACGCGGCGTGCGATCTGCGGCGTTTTAACACCCCAACAACAGGCCCAGGTGCGCTTCTGTCATGCTCCGACGGACGTTGCACCGAGCGACAGGTCTACCTAGGCGGACTTACTAAACGGCTGGGTTATCACGCGGCGGCGTGGGCGTTAGCCCGCGCCGTTCGCTTTTTCCTTTGGCGGTCAGATACTCTGAGCTTGCATTCGACTTGAAACAAGCAAGTCGCTCACCTGCGCGGCCAAAACACGTGTGCCAATTGCTGAGATCCCAGACAATGTGCCAATCAACTTGATGTGAGTCCAGTTTCGTCACGCAGATGCTGCGCTTGGCGACGTGTCGACCTACCCGGAGGAACTACACGGCGGGGTTTTTACGTGGCGGCGTGGGCGTTAGCCCACGCTGTTCGCTTTCGGGGGCACCGCCACCGAGCGGGTCATCGATCGCTTCGCGGACGGCGCGCCGCACTTGTTTGACTCGCTCCGGGTTGGCCGACATGAGGAGCGTGCAGGAATAGACGCCTTGGAAATGGGTCGGCGCGAGCAGCACCAGCAGCCGCTCACCGGTTTTGATCTTCATGTCTTCCCGGTGTTTGTCATACCAATAGTGGATCGTCATTTCGTCACCGGGCGCCATCGGGTCGGCGTACAGCCAGCGGACCAGGATTGGATCGGCTGAGCGCACCTTGAGCCAGCAGTAGGTGTGTTCGTTGCTGCGGCTGAGCTCCGGTCTCGGATCAGGGGTGTTGCAAACGGGGGACTCGGCGGCCTCGACCACCGCGATGGCGAATTGATTTGGCCACGTCGATTGGAGGTAAGTGATGTGACTTGCGAGATCATTTCCGGGCGAAAGCCGGAGCACGTGATCGGCCTGGGGGTGGGCCACGGCCGGGCCAAACAGGCCCAACCCGAGCCATAACGTCAGCGCGCGGGCGAGATTGGGCTTCATTTGCCCCTAGAAACGGCAAGCCGCGTGCCGAAGTTGACGCCCCTCGGCGGTGTTCCTGGCGGCTGGGCTATCTTGCGACCGATGGGAGCCATGGGCGGCAGCGACTACTATGACCGCCGCCGCGCGGTACGACGCCCTACACGCCACTCAAAACGAGGACGTCGCGTTCTACGCTGAGGAGGCTCGGCATCACGGGGGTCGATGCTCGAGGTCTCCGATCAGCTGGCGGCGCTGGCTGCGTGCGCGAGCGTTTCACCGTGCGCTACGATCTACCCGCCGAGCTGCTCGACGTGACATTCGTCTACGAGCGGTTGGACCGGGCTGGCGTGGTCGTTGCGAGAGAGTTCGAGCCACTGAGGCTGCGTTACTTTCACCGGTTCGAGATTGAACACCTGCTCCACCGGGCGGGTTATGAGGTTGAGGCGTTGTACGGAGGATGGAAAAAGGAGCCGTTCGAGCGGAACGGCCGGGAAATGATCTGGATCGCGCGAAGGAGCGATTGACGATGGAAGCGCACCCCAGACTCGAGTCCGAATCACCCGAGACGGATATCGAGACCGCCAAGCGGCTGGTCAAGGCCCGGGCCTCGATCGACGACGCTGTTGGGCGAGTGATCATCGGGCAGGAGAGCGTCCGCGAGCTGCTCACGATAGCGCTTCTGGCGCGCGGCCACGGTCTGCTGGTTGGCGTTCCCGGGTTGGCCAAAACGCTGCTCGTCCAGACGCTGGCACAGGCACTCGATTGTCGCTTCAGCCGCATTCAGTTCACCCCCGATCTCATGCCGAGTGACATCACCGGCACCGAAGTCATCGAAGAGGACCCGGAGACCGGCAAGCGCAGCTTGCGGTTCCTGCCGGGTCCGATCTTCGCGCACGTGTTGCTCGCCGACGAGATCAACCGCACACCCCCTAAGACGCAGGCCGCGCTACTGCAGGCGATGCAGGAGCGTGAGGTGACCGCCGGCGGGGCGACGCACATGCTCGAGGAGCCGTTCTTCGTCCTTGCTACCCAGAACCCGATCGAGCAGGAGGGCACCTATCCGCTGCCGGAAGCGCAGCTCGACCGGTTCATGTTCGAGTTGACGATCGGGTATCCCGAGCGAGTTGAGGAAGTGGCGATCGTTCGGGCCACGACCGGCGAAGCTGTGACGGCCATCGATCCTGTCGTATCACGTATGGAGCTGCTCTCGTTTCAGGATCTTGTTCGACGGGCGCCGGCCGACGATTCGGTGGTGGCGTTCGCCGTCGAGCTGGCGCGCCGAAGCCGACCCGACCACCCGCAAGCGCCGGCCGCCGTCCGCGACTACGTGAGCTGGGGTGCCGGGCCGCGCGCCGGTCAGTTCCTCATTTTGGGGGCCAAGACGCGGGCTCTCCTCCAGGGGCGGGTGGCCCCCGACCGGACGGACGTCCGCACGTTGGCACCAGCAGTGTTCCGACACCGGCTGGTGCTCAACTACGAGGCTGATGCGGCTGGAGTTACCGTAGATGAGCTCATCGCCGAGCTGGTGGCGGCCGCCGATGGCTCGCTGAGCTAGCGATGGGTCCAATCGCCCCGCCCCGACCGCCGGGGCCCGAGCCTGCGCTGCTGCCCCCGGCGGAGCTGCTCGCCCTGGGAGGACTCGACCTGGTGTCGCGGCTCGTCGTCGACGGCTACTTGAGCGGCCGGCACCGTAGCCCGAACCGGGGTGGGTCGCTCGAGTTCGCTGAGCATCGGCCTTACGTCCGCGGCGATGACCTGCGGCGCGTCGATTGGAAGGTGTACGGCCGCACGGATCGATTTTTCATCCGCCAGAGCGACGCCGAAACGAATCTTCGGGCCACCCTCGCGATCGACGCCAGCGCGTCGATGGGTTTTAGCGCCGGCGGACGACCGAGCAAATGGGCGTACGGCCGGGCGGTCGCGGCAGCGCTTACGCACTTGTTGCTGGCCCAACACGACGGAGTGGGATTGGCGGTCTTCGACGCCGAGCTCAAGACGTTCCTCCCACCGCGCGCGACTCAAGCTCAGCGTAGCCGGATCCTGGACGCCTTGGAGGGCCTCGAGCCAGCCGGCGAGACCGAGCCCGCGGACCCCTTCCGGCAATTGGCCGAGCGCCTGCCGCGACGTGGGCTGCTAGTTTTGATCTCGGACCTGCTTGGTCCGCCGGAGTCGTTCCTCCCAGGGCTTCGGTACTTCCGACACCGCAAGCACGAAGTAGTCGTATTTCACATCCTCGACCCGGTCGAGCGAACACTCGAGGGGTTGGGTGAAACCGGCGCCTTGGCTGACGTTGAGACGGGTCAGGTGGTGCGTACCGCGCCGGCGGCGCTGGCGCGCGGTTATCGTGAAGAGTTGGCCGCGTTGGAAGCGACCTACCGGGCCCAGGCCCACGATCAGGGGTTCGATTTCGTGTCGCTGACGACAGACGAACCGTTGGGACCGGCGCTGGCGAGATACCTCCACGGACGACGCGTAACCGCGCTCGCTTCTTCCGTAACCCGTTGATACTCACCCTAGTTACCCCTTTCGATAGAAAGGGGCCGAAAGGGCGACGATAGGGTGCGATTCCTGGCTCCCTATGCGCTCCTGGCGTTCCCGTTGGCACTGATTCCGCTGTGGCTCGCGTGGCGCGCCGAGCGGTCCGAGGCGCCAGCCCGGTTTTCGTCGGTGTATCTCGTCGAGCGCGCTCGTGCCGAGCCAACGCGGCGCATCGCTATGCGCTCCCGATGGGTCCAGTTGCTGCGCGCGCTGGTGATCGGGCTGGTGGTGATGGCGGCCGCGCGCCCCGTTGGCCGAGGAGCGGGTGGCCCCGAGGCCCACTTCCCGACCCGGCTGATAGTCGCGGTCGACGTCTCGGCTAGCGTCGACCAACGCCGCGATGGCGTATCGGCGTGGTCGGCCATCCAGACCTGGGCGGATAGCGTGTTGGCGATGGTCGGGCCCGACGACGAAGCCGCATTGGCGGCGTTCGCCGACGGGATAGTTGGGTGGTGGGAAGCACCGCCAGAGGCGCTGCGCAGACAGCTCTCCACCCTCGTCCCGACCGCCCGCCCGAGCGACTGGCCACGTACGCTGGCCGCGCTAGCCGGGCGCCTGGAGGATGTCGGCCGAACCGAGGTGTACTTGCTTACCGATGGGGCCCAGGGCGCCAGCGGGTTGCCGACGGGTGAGGAGCAGCTCGGCCTAGCCGCGAGCGGTCGGCTGGCCGACCACCTGGTGGTCCGGACGTGGTCGCCCAGCTCGGGCCCTAACCGGGGCTTGGTTGCCGCCGAATGGGACCCGACCGGAGGCGTGTCGCTCGGCGCGCGCGCATGGGGTGAGGAGGATCCGGAGCCCCTCGTGGCTGGTCAATTAACCGCCGGCGCGGTGGTCGATCGGCGGCCGCTCCCTGCGGACGGCACGTTCGGGGCGGCGCGGTGGGCCGTAGGCGACACGGCGACGTTCGCGCTGCTTGGCTCGGATCGGCTGGCGGCCGACGATCGGCTGTACGTAGCCCGTGCTGGGCCGCGCGGCATCTATCGCGTGATGCGTTGGGCGCCAGCTGATGAGCCGGCCGAGTCGGGCGCGCTGTTTTGGGAAGCGGCGCTGGGGGCGGCGCCGAGGGGAGCGGTGGTCGAGCAGACTGGATCGCTAGCCGACCTCGTCGACCAGGGGCCCGACGTGGCTCTCCTGCCGCTCCGACGCTACCGAGTCGATCAGGCCGCGCTGCTAGCCGAACTCGCGACCGGCGGGACACGACTCCTGTTCGCGCCGAGCTGTCCAGATCCAGCGTGTGTCCCCGACGGGGCGTGGTTACCGCACGCCTCTTTCATCACCCCAAGCCTGCGGTGGGAGCTGGCGCCGGCCGATCGACAGACTGGGCTGGCGGCGGAGCCGCGTGGCATCGAAGTCCCGGCCGTCGTACCCAGTCACCTGCTGGCCAGGGCGCCGATCCGACCGGCGATCAAGATCGGGGCGATTGCGCCCGATTGGCGGTGGGAGTTGACGACGGGTGACCCGGCGTTCTGGGTCAAAGGATCGGTCGCGATTTGGCTGGTACCGCTTGGCCCCCCGGTCAGCCGAATCGGCACGACGCCTGTCTTCGCGCTGGTCGCAGATGCCGTCATGGCGACCTGGGATCCGAGGTGGCAGGCCGCCGGTGCCAGCCTACGGGCGGGACAGTCGGTGCAACTCGGGCCAGCCGGCGGTACGGTCGCCGGCCCATTGCACGCCACGCCGGCTGCCCGATGGGAAGTCCCACGTGGTGGACCCGCGCCACGCCTTGAGCGCGCCGGCCTCTACCGAGTGGACGCGGAACGGACGAGCTTCGTTGCGGTGAACGGGGAGCCAGCGGAGGGTGACCTTACGCCGATCGATCCCGACACCTGGCGAACCACCTGGGGCGCGACGGTGGTGGGCGCCGAGGCGTGGCGCGCGAAGCTGTTTCCGCGCCGACGCGGACCGGAGCTCAGGTCGTGGTTTCTCGCGCTGGCACTCGTTGGGCTGGCCCTCGAGGCGTTCTTCAGGCGCAGCGTTTTTAACAAATGAAGTTGTAGGTAACTCGATGCGCATCCCCGCGATCGCTACTCGGTTCCGCGCTTCGCCAAGCTATCGCGCTGTTCGTCGCGCGCTGGCAACGGGCGGCCCAGTGCGCGCGAGCAACCTGGCAGGGTCGAGCAAGGCGGTCCTAGCAACCGCGCTGGCGGAGGACCTATCGGCGCCGATGTTGGTCCTGACCGCTTCCACCGAGACGGCCGAAACATGGGCCACCGATCTCGAGGCGTTGACCGGTGAGACCGGCGTGGGCCTCTTTCCGCAGTGGGAGATCCTGCCGTACGAGGATCGTTCCCCTCAGCGAGAGATCGAGGGTCAGCGGCTGGAGTTCATGGTCGGTCTACTGGAACGAAAGATCGCTATCGGCGTCGCGCCGGCGCGGGCGGTGGCGCAGAGAGTTCTGGCGCCGGCAGCCCTAGACGGACGGATTGTCCGCCTTACCACCGATGGGAGAGTCGATCTCGAGAAACTCGCTCGGCGGCTGACCGCAATGGGCTTCGAGCGCGAGGCGATGGTCGCTGAGGTCGGAACGTTCAGTATCCGCGGTGGCATCGTCGACGTCTTTAGCTACCGCCACTCGTACCCTGTGCGGATCGAGCTGGCCGGCGATGAGATCGCCTCGATTCGGTCGTTTGATCTGGCGACCCAGCGCTCGGTGGAGCCGCTCGACCGGGTCGATATCCTGCCCGCCCGCGAACGCGCGATGTCGGGACCGATCGTCGAGCCGGACGACGCTTCGACCGCCAGCCGGGGCCTCAGACCGTTGGCGGACTATCTGCACCCCGACTGCGTGGTCGTCGTCGACGAGCCGGAGCGAGTCGCGGCGGCCCTGGAAGACGGCTGGGACGAGATCGTTCGCCGCCACGGTGAGGCGGCTGGTGAGCGATCGGTCGATCCGCCGGAAGGGTTGTATCTCGACCGGGCAGGTGTCGAGAGTTCCTTCTCGTCGTTCCGGCGGCTCGATGTCGAAGCGCTACACATGGTGGATCCCGGCAGCGGTCCGGTGCCGACCCGATTCGCGACCCGCGAGCCCGAGCCGATTCAACGATCGGTTCCGCGGCTGATCGAACTCTTGCGCCACGATCTAGACGGCAGTGCACAACCGGTCATTCTGTGCGATAACTGGGGGCAGCTCGAGCGACTCGCGGAGCTGCTCCCGAGCGATCTCGAAGCGGTGACGCTCGACGTCGGCGCGCTTGACGGCGGCTTTGTCGATGCCGAAGCCGCCTTGGCAGTCTATACCGACCACGAGATCTTCGCGCGTCGTCGTCGTCCACGCCGCCGCAGGCGCTACGCCTCGGCGCCAGCCGAACTCCACCTCACCGAGGTGGCGGCGGGCGACTTCCTGGTGCACCTCGATTACGGCGTCGGTCGCTACACGGGGCTCGAGCGTTTGCGACTTGCCGACCATGGAGAAGTCGAGGCGCTGCGACTCGAGTACGCGGACGAGGAAGTGCTCTATGTACCGGTCGAGCAGATCGGGCAGGTTGAGAAGTTCAGCAGCCCCGAGGGGACGGTGCCATCGCTACATCGGTTGTCGTCCCCGCGCTGGGAACGGCAGAAGGCGCGCACCCGAGCCGCGATCGCTGAGCTCACCGAAGAGCTCCTGCAGCTCCACGCCGAGCGCGAGTTGGCGCCCGGCTTCGCGTTTGGCACCGACACCGATTGGCAACGCGATATGGAAGCGGCGTTTGTCTACGAGGACACACCCGATCAACGCGCCGCTACTGAAGCGGTCAAGCGCGATATGGAACGATCACGGCCGATGGACCGGTTGGTCTGCGGCGACGTGGGCTACGGGAAGACCGAGGTCGCGATTCGGGCCGCGTTCAAGGCGGTCCAGGACGGCAAACAGGTCGCTGTGTTGGCGCCGACGACGGTACTCGTCGCACAGCATCTCGAGACCTTCTCCGAGCGGCTGGCTGACTATCCGGTCAAAACCGGCATGCTGTCACGATTCAATACTCCGGCAGAGAATCGCGCCGTGATCAAGGACCTCGCAGCCGGTGGGCTGGACGTAGTGATCGGCACGCACCGACTGCTGTCGAGCGACGTCACGTTCGCGGATCTGGGGCTCATCGTTGTCGACGAGGAACAGCGCTTCGGGGTGCGACATAAGGAGCGGCTGCGTGCGCTCAGGACGAGCGTCGACGTGTTGACGCTCTCCGCGACACCCATTCCGCGAACGATGCAGATGAGCCTCACGGGTTTGCGCGAGATGAGCCTGATCGAGACGCCGCCGCGGGACCGAACGCCGATCTTAACTTGGGTCGCTCTTTACGACGAAGAGCTGATCGACGAAGCGATCCGACGCGAGGTCGATCGCGGCGGTCAGGTGTTCTTCGTTCACAACCG
>Ga0255057_10000076_pt1 | contig 50963 bp, 50 predicted proteins | sample Cases_109_6_MG_FD_189022 | JGI IMG/M metagenome (GOLD analysis project Ga0255057, IMG submission 189022) | Seawater microbial communities from Amundsen Gulf, Northwest Territories, Canada - Cases_109_6 | ecosystem: Environmental > Aquatic > Marine > Gulf | place: Canada: Northwest Territories... | reverse complement strand
GTACTCGTACAGCTACCTGGGTGACCTGAACGGTGATGGCGAGAGTGGCAACGACTTGATCTACATCCCGCGCGACATGAGCGAGATGAATTTCGAGCCGATCCCGGGCGGGGCGAGCGCGGCGCAGCAGGCCACACAGTTTGACGCTTTCATCCGGCAGGACCCCTACCTGAGTGAGCACCGGGGCGAGATCGCCGAGCGCAACGGTGGGATCAACCCGTGGTTCACAAACCTGGACTTGAGGATCCTGCAGGACTTCCTCCTCGGCCCTAACACGCTCGAAGTGAGCCTCGACTTCCTAAACTTCGGAAACTTGATCAACTCCGATTGGGGTGTGCGCGAAGTTGTGAACTCCGCTGCCAAGACGCCGTTGGCGTTCAACGGCAACTTTGACGCGGCGGGCAATCCGCTGTTCCAGTTCCCAGGCACGGCGGGGACCTCGACGTTCATCGACGACATCAGCGTGGTCTCGCGCTGGCAGATACAGCTCGGGTTCCGTTACATCTTTAACTAGGAACGGCTAACGAGCCGTTCGGCGCGAGCGGGGCGCTCACTTGAGCGCCCCGCTTTTTTTGTGCGGCTTTCGCCAGCTCAGTGGTTAGATCGCAGCCCGAGCTATGTGGTAGCCGAAGTCGAGCTGCCACGCATGGTCGGCTGGCACCAAGTCCCCGGTGACGGCGGCGAGCGTGTCGGCCAACTCGCGGTTGCGCCGCAGCGCGCGGATGACGCGTCGGGTGAGCCATGGACGGTCGATGATGCGTTGGATCGCGACGCTCACACGTTGTTTGGCGCGGAACTCCCTGGCTCGCAACCGGTCATAGTCGGCGAGCGTTGCGCGATCGACGCTGCTGGCGGATAACGCTCGGGCGGTGACACCCGCCGCGAGTTGCGCGCTCGCAAGCGCGAGGTAGATCCCCTGGCCGGTGAACGGGTCCAAGAACAGGGCGCTGTCACCGACCAGCAAAGCGCCGTCTGCGGTGGCGCGTGCGGTGGTGAGCGGCGTGATGTCGGTGGCCACGATGGGCTCGGCCCGCTTGCCGACGATCCAACGGGCGAGCGACGGGTGACGCTGCAGCATGTCACTGTACACGAGCGTGGGATCGGGGGACCGCTGGAGCGTGGTTTGAGGCACGACACAGTTGATGTTCAGACGCGCGCCCTCTACCGGAGCCGCGGCGACGTAGCCCACCCTACCGACGTGGAGCTCACATTCCGCCTCCGGGGCGGGTACATCAGTGGTCCAGTGAGCCAGTAGATCGATCCGGCGTCTAGACGACCGGCGCTGGAGTCCGAGCACTCGGGCGACCGGACAGTTGCGACCCCCGGCCCCGATCACGAGCCGGGATCGAATTGAATCGCGCACCCCGTTTGCGCCTCGCGTGGTTACACCCGCCACCCGACCGCGGTCGAGAACGAGGTCATCGACTTGGACGCCCTCCTGAACTTCAGCCCCGGCCGATCTAGCGGCGTCCAATAGAATCGCGTCGAGCTTTCGGCGTGAGAGCGCGTACCCCCACGGCGGAGCGTCAGCGTCGGCCGGGAACGCCAGATCGAGCCGCTGATCGCCGCCAAAAATCCGGACCTGTTCTAGCCTTTTCGCACCCGCCGCGTCGATCGCGTCGCGGACGCCGAGGTCTTCCAGCAGCGGTGTCGCGGCCGGGCTCAGAAATTCGCCACACGCTTTGTCGCGCGGAAACCGCGCGCGATCGAGCACGCAAACGTCGAGTCCGGCTCGGGCCAGATGGATCGCAGTGGCCGCACCGGCTGGCCCACCGCCGACAACGACCACGTCCCGGATCATCGATCCACTCCGGACAGACGAGCGCCCACCAGCGTCATCCGGTACGGAAACGTGCGCGTCAGATGCCATCGGAACTCGCCCGATGTCCTATGTTCCACGGCACGAGCGATCGCTTCCAGCTCACGCGGAACGAACGCCTTGGAAACCGATAGGGGGCCGTCGTGGCGGATCAACCGGTTACCGCTCAACCCACGCGTCAACGCCCAAATCGAAGCCTGGGCCACGCGTGAGCGGACGAGGTCGTTGACGATCACCAACCGTTGGGTGACGCGACACATCTCGGCCAAGAGATCGCACGCTCGCGCGATCGACAGGTGGTGAAAAAACGCCGCCGAGTGCACGAGATCGAAGCTGCGATCTTCGAACGGCAACGCCAGCGCGTCGCCGCGGATCGAGTGCAAGCCGTTCAACCGACGATCTTGCGCCAACCCTATCGTAACTGGGTGCCAGTCCAGCATGTACACGCGGGCCTCGGTGCCCTGTGAACGGGCACGGGCGAGGAATTGCTCGGCGTAATCACCGTCACCCCCCGCGACATCGAGGATCGTCGCCGGCCCGGATGCGCCAGTCCAGCGCTCCAGTGGCTCGAACGTCGCACGGAAGCCCCCCAGCCACCGATTGACCAACCCCAGCTGGTGGTAGCACTCGGCGATCTCCTCTTCGGATCCGTGACCGGCGTCCAACAACTCGACCGCCTCTTCGCCGCGACGGCTCGAACCCCACCCATTCATTGTTGATCGGTGGGATGCTTCGGGCGCAATGTGACCACCGGCCGACCGATCCATGCTTCACCGCGGATCGCCGCAAGACCGAACAGCGAGCGCCAGACGCCAAACCACGAAGCTGACACCGCCACCATCTGCCGCGGGCGAACGGTCCACGAGGTGGGATCGCATGCTGGCTCCACGCATGCCGGTTGAAACGAGATGTCGAAGATCTCGTCGATCGCGTTGGGTGCTCGGTAGTCGACCGCGTACTCGATTCTGCGCTTAGTGTCGATCGTTCGGAACAGCATGAACTCGGGCGTCAAGTCGGCGTCGACGTCGAACAGCATCGCCACATACTCGATGTTGGAGGCGTGGCGGACCGAGAACCACAGATAGCGGCGATCACCGGGGTCTACTCCGAACCCGACCGACTTCGGTTGTCCGCCGAACTGTCCGCTGAGATACACGCCGGTGATGGTGTCGTTAGCGAACGCCTCGAGCTCGACCCCGCCATTGGGGGACGTCAGAATCGAATCAGCCGCGGCAGCCGCGAAACGGATCTCGAAGGGGATGGTTTGTAAAAGTTCTAGCTGATCCTGTGCCAAAGCTGGCGTCGACCCCAGGAGAAGCGTTGTCGCCAGAAGCGCACACTCGCTTCTCATGATCTAACGACCGCTTGGGGCGGCACTGGGGTTCCCAACCGCCAGCCAAGACCGGCCACGAACAACGCCACCGCAACGAGCGGGACCACCGCCATGCCGTTCATGAGCGCGGGTATCCCAGCCAGGGCCACGATCGGGCCGGACACGAGCGCACCGACCCCCATCCCGAGATCGAACGCCGCCAGAAAGAAGCTGAGCACCATGCCCCGCGTGCCCTCCGCGGCGTCATTGGCGACCAGTCCGTAGAGGGCCGGCCAGAGGATCGCGAAACCCATCCCGAAGAGCGCCGCCGCGCCGAGCATCGAAGCCCGGCCCTGAATGAGCGGCAGTGAGGCGATCCCCAGCGCGTGGATAACAAGCCCGCTCCAGACCATCGGCCGGTCGCTGACCGTTCTCGCCACACGTGCGATGATCACCCGGACGACCACCGACGTGATTGCATGAACGACAAAGAACAGGCTGAAGTCGTTGGGGCGACGTTGCTCGAGCAAGATCGGCAGAAACGCGAACACCGCGCCGACGGTGGTCGTCGCGAGCAGCAGCGTTAGGGCGGGCACCACGACTTGGCGACGCGCGATCGCGGCGTGGTAGTGACCGGGTTGGGTGACCACTGACAGTCGCTCGGGTTCTCGTAGCGCGGCCGCGAGCGCGGCCGATACCACGGCCGTTCCTGAGACCGTCCAGAACAGCGCCGTGTAACCAAAACGGTTCGCGATCTCGATCCCGACCGGCGCGCCAACCGCGAACGCGAGCGTGGTGGCGGCCGAGAGGTACCCCATGAACTCGGTCCGTCGGTTGGGCGGCGACAGGTCGGTCGCCATTGTCACCCAGCCACCGGTGAAGGCCGAGAGACCGACGCCGTGGATCACGCGCACAGCGACCAGCAGCGCCACAGCGGTGAGCCACAGATACAGCGGCGCCATCACCGCTGCGAGCGCGCTCCCGAGGATCAGCACCACCCGCCGACCGCGCGTGTCGAGCAGCCGCCCGACCACCGGTCGGACGACCAACACGCCGAACGAAAAGACGCCGACGATCAACCCGACGTCGATTGGTGAGCCGCCTAGATCGCGCACGTACAGCGGCAGCGTCGGTATCAGCAGGCCGATCGATGCGAAGAACCCCACCATCGAGCCGAGCAAGAGGCCCAGCTCGCGGAAGTTGAGCGGTGGTTGCGGGTCTGGCTGCGTCGCCCTAGGCGGTCTTCTGCCGCGCGATCGTCTTGGGCTGGAGGAACAGCAACAAGTAGTCGCGGCCGCCGGCTTTGGAATCGGTACCCGACATGTTGAACCCGCCGAACGGATGAACGCCGACCAGCGCACCGGTGCACTTGCGATTGACGTACAGGTTGCCGACGTGAAACTCCTCTTCGGCCTGGGCGATCTTCTGCTCGTCGGTAGTGTAGACGGCGCCGACGAGCCCGAACTCGGTATCGTTGGCGAGCGCCAGCGCGTGGTCGAAATCGCGCGCCTTGGTGATCGCCAGAACCGGGCCGAAAATCTCTTCCTTGGATAGCCTGGCGTCTGGCTCCACGTCGGCAAAGATGGTCGGCCGAATGAAAAAGCCGCTCGAGTCGTCGGCCTCGCCGCCCAAGAGAAGCCGGCCTTCGCCTTTCCCGATGTCGATGTACTCGCGGACCTTGCGGAACTGGCTGGCGCTCACGACCGGGCCCATCCACGCGCCGTCGACCACTGAGCCGGGCTCGATCTTGCTCGCCCGCTCGACGACACGGCCCACGAAGTCGTCATAAATATCCTCGACGACGATGGCGCGCGAGCACGCGGAGCACTTTTGTCCCTGATAGCCAAAGGCGGATGTCACGACACCCTCAGTGGCGGCGTCCAGATCGGCGTCGGCTGCGATAACGATGGCGTCCTTGCCACCCATCTCGGCGACGATCCGTTTGAGCCACTTCTGACCTGCCCGGACCTCCGCAGCGCGTTCGTTGATCTCGACGCCGACCTCCATCGATCCAGTGAACGCGACGAACCGCGTCTTCGGGTGATCGACGAGCCGGCGTCCGATGATGTGACCGGGACCCGTGACGAGGTTCACGACTCCGGGCGGTAGCCCAGCCTCGTCCATCACCTCGACGAACTTCCAAGCGATCGCCATCGATTCGCTGGCCGGTTTGATGACCACTGTGTTGCCGGATACGATCGCGGCCGACGACATCCCGGCCAGGATCGCCAATGGAAAGTTCCAGGGTGGGATGATCGCGCCCACGCCGAGCGGCAGATAGACAACCCGGTTGTCTTCTGGCTCATAGTCCGCGAGCGGATACTCGTCGTAGCCGTAGTGGAGCATCAGCCGGGCGTAGTAATCGCAGAAATCGATCGCCTCGGCGACGTCGCCGTCGGCCTCGCCCCAACTCTTGCCGACCTCGTAGACCATCCAGGCGGCGAGCTCCAACCGTCGCCGCCGCATGACGTCGGCAGCCTTGAACACGAAGTCCGCGCGCTCGACGGCAGGTACTCGCTTCCAGTCATTGAACGCCTGATCGGCGGCTTCGACCGCGCGCTCTCCGAGCGCCTCGTCGCCACGCGGGAAGGTGCCGATCACCTGACTCGGATCGCCCGGATTCGTCGACACATACGTCGCGTCTATGGTTATGTCCTCGCCTCCCACCCGATTGGGGTAGGAGCGACCGAACTCACTCTCGACTTGCTTTAGCGCCGCCCGCATCTGGTCGGCGGCGTCCGGATGGTTGAAATCGTAGTACGTCTCGGGCTGGAAGTCGGCCAGCCGCTCGGCCAGCGTCGACGGTGCCGCCGGATCGGCGACTATCGTGGAATTTGCCATCGGTTTCATCCTTACGGTCAGGAATCGAAAAACTCACGGCATGCGCGATGTGGAGAACCCAAAAGCTCCGCGAACCGACCGAAGGCGTCAACCTGGCGGGTGCCCGATACACCACCGCGCGCTACGTTCCGATCCGTCGTTTCCAGGTGAAAATCTCGAACTGGAGGTACCTGCTGGGCAGAGATCTGGCCGGTCGGGTGGTGGCGATTACCGGCGCGTCGAGCGGCATCGGTGCCGCGACGGCCGAGGCGTGTGCCGGCGTGGGGATGCGGGTCGGGCTCTTTGCCCGGCGCGAACTGCGGCTCGAGAAGCTCGCCAAGCAGATTCGTGGGCAGGGCGGCGAGGCCGAGACGGTCGTGGGTGATGTTCGCGATCGCGAAGCAGTTGCAGGGCTCGTCACCGCGGTGACACGTCGATGGGGCGGGCTCGACGCGATCGTCGCCAACGCCGGTTTTGGCATCGTGGCACCGGTCGCCACCACACCGCCGGAGGAAGCGCGCGAGATCTTTGACGTCAACGTGCTGGGGACGGTCTGGGCGATCCAGGCGGCTTGGCCAGTGTTCGAGGCTCAGCGGCGGGGGCACGTGATCATCGTCTCGTCGGTGCTGGCCCAGCACGGGTTGCCGGCCAACGCCCTGTACAGCGCGACCAAGGCCGCTCAGTCGGTGATGGCCGACGGGCTCAGGGTCGAAGCTGAGCCGCTCGGGATCGATGTCTCGGTCGTGTATCCCGTCGGCACCGACACCGAGTTCTTCGAATCGATCCGTAACAACACCGGCAGCAGGAAGAAGGTCAGCCCGGCGGGCCCGCGGGGTCCGCGTCAGACCGCCGACCAGGTCGCGCGTTCGATCGTCGATTGCATGCAGCGGCCACGATTTGAGGTCTACCCTTACCGACCGGCGAGGCTCGTGCCATGGGCCGACGCCTTATCGCCAAAGTTGGTCGCCAAGATCTTACGGTTTCCCGATTACTATCGGCGCCAGATGGGCATCGGGGGCGAAACCGAAACCAAACCTGAAGGGGAAGCATGATGAGCGTTTCACGTTTGTCTATCGGAATGGCGTCGCTGGTCGCACTGTCAGGTTTCGTCAGTCCACCGATCGCCATCGGGCAGGACTTCGAGAACGCCGTCATCGAAACTCGCGAGGTCGCCGGCAACGTCTACGCACTGTTCGGCCCCGGCGGAAACATCGGCGTGTCGGTGGGCGACGACGGCATGCTGATCGTCGACGATCTTTTCGCACCGTTAACCGAACGCATCCGTGAGGCGTTGGGCGAGCTGGGTGAGGGCAAGGTCGAGTTCCTGCTTAACACGCACTGGCACCCCGATCACACCGGCGCAAACCCCGATTGGGGCGCCACAGTGCCGATCGTGGCTCATCACAACGTCCGGCATCGGCTTGCCACCCAGCAGGAAGTCCTGGGCATGACCTATGGGCCGCTGCCCGCCGAGGCGTTGCCGGTTCTCACGTTCTCGGATTCGCTGTCGATCCACTTCAACGGCGAAGAGATCCGAGCGATCCATCTGCCGGGCGGTCACACCGATGGCGATATCGTGGTTTGGTTTACCCAGTCGAACGTCGTCCACATGGGCGATCTCTTCTTCAACGGCATGTTCCCGTTTATCGATTTCGGCAGCGGTGGGGACGTCCTGCGGTTCACAGAAAACGTGGGCGCGCTGCTGGATCGGATCCCGGACGACGCCCGGATCATCCCCGGGCACGGCCCAGTCGCTGACCTAGAGGATCTGCGCCGTTTCCACACTATGCTGATCGAGACGACGGCGACCGTGCGCGGCCACGTCGAAGCTGGAAAGACTCTCGAGGACATCCAGGCTGAGGAGACGTTCGATGATTACCCCGGCTGGGGCGATGTCTTTATCACCGCCCCGCAGTGGATCGCGATGATCCACGCCAGTCTGACCCGCGAGGACGCTTAACGCTGAACCGCTGACGTGCGTCCCAACCATGATGCGCGTTCTCCTTGTCGTCGGAATCACCCTTGGCCTCGCCTGCAATGGCGTCACGACGCCCGATCTTTCGGACGCGCCTTCGCCGGGAGATCTCCCCGACGTCGATGTCGCGGCACCGCTGACCGAGTTGACGGGGGCGACCTACGAAGGGTTTCTCGGTGGGCTCTATCCGGGCGGCGCCAACACCGTGCCCGGCGACCACGCAGCGGTGGGGAGGAGCCGGGCGGCCAAGATTCAACCGCTCGACCAGAACGGCGATCCCAGCCCGGATGGCGTGTACGCGCTCTTGTCGGTCGGCATGTCGAACACGACGCGCGAGTTCTGCAAGGGACGGGTTACCGACTGCGCACCGTGGAGCTTTGTCGGCCAGGCTCTTGCCGACCCTACCGTGGATCGCGAGCACCTGGTGCTCGTCGATGGCGCCGTGGGCGGTCATCCCGCCACCGATTGGGATTCGCCCGACGACCCGGTCTATGATCGCGTCAGGGACCAGCGGTTGGCGCCGCTTGGGTTGACCGAAGCGCAGGTTCAGATCGCGTGGATCAAGCAGGCCAACCCGCGGCCGACGGTTTCGTTGCCGGCGGCCAACGCGGATGCGATACAGCTCGAAGCGAGCTTGGGCGACATCGTACGCGCGCTCATGGCGCACTACCCGAACCTGCAGCAGGTGTTCGTATCGAGCCGGACCTACGCTGGCTACGCGACGACCACGCTCAACCCCGAGCCCTACGCGTTTGAGACCGGCTTCGCAGTCAAGTGGCTCGTCGAAGCACAGATCACGCAGTCCCGTACTGGTGTGATCGATCCCGAAGCCGGCGACTTGAGCCTCGACTTTGGCGCGCCGTGGCTGGCGTGGGGGCCCTATCTGTGGGCCGACGGTGAGAACCCGCGGTCCGACGGATTGATCTGGGTGCGCGACGACTTCGTCGACGACGGCACCCACCCGTCGCAGTCCGGCGAACAGAAGGTTGGCGCGATGTTGCTCGAGTTCTTCAAGACCAGCGCGGAAACGCGCTGCTGGTTCCTGGCCGGGGAGAGCTGCTAGCCCGCTAACTCGACGGCCGTGGTCTTTTCCAAAAACCGTTTGTGGAGTCGATCGTCGGCGGTGAGCTCGGGGTGGAACGCGGCGACCAGCGCGCGATCGCTTTCAGCCAGCACGATCTCGCCATCGACGGTGGCCAGCACGTTGATGCCAGAACCGACGCGCTCGATGATCGGCGCGCGGATAAACACCGCACGCAGCGGTCCGCCCTCCAATCCAACGACATCGAGATCGGTGACAAACGACTCGCGCTGACGGCCAAACGCGTTTCGCCTTACGGTGATGTCGATCAGCGAGAGGTGGGGTGTCGGCGCGCCGCGCACCTCGGTCGCCAACAGGATCGCCCCGGCGCACGTGCCAAAGACCGCCATCCCGTCGTGGTACCGATCGGCGATCGCCGACAGCAGACCTTCGTAGTCGAGGAGCCGCCGGTGGGTGGTGGACTCGCCGCCGGGAAGGATCAGGCCGACGACGTCGACTAGCTCTTCGGGCCGCTTGATCTTGCGCGCGGTGCCACCCGCGCGTTCGACCGCCGCCATGTGCTCGGAAACGTCGCCCTGTACGCCGAGCACACCGATCAATGGAGTGTGTCTCAAGTGGAGCGGGTCTGCATGAGCTCTTCTTCGGTCAACCGCTCAAGCCCCACCATGGCTGCGTCGGTGCCTAGCTCCTCGGATACGCGGGCGAGGATGTCGGGGTCATCGTAGTGAGTGGTCGCGAGCACGATCGCGCGCGCGAAGGCGGCCGGGTTCTCCGACTTGAAGATGCCCGAACCCACAAACACACCGTCGGCGCCGAGCTGCATCATGAGCGCGGCGTCGGCTGGAATTGCGACCCCGCCGGCGGCGAAGTTGACCACCGGCAACCGCTCGGTGCGCGCGGTCTCCTCGATCAGATCGAACGGTGCACGCAACTCCTTGGCGGCCACCGATAGTTCCTCGGTCGGTTGCGTGGCGAGATCTCGGATCTGCGCCCGGATCAGTCGCAGATGCCGCACCGCCTCAACGATGTTGCCGGTGCCTGGCTCGCCCTTGGTGCGGATCATGGCCGCGCCTTCCGCGATCCGGCGCAACGCTTCTCCCAAGTCGCGCGCCCCGCACACAAACGGGATCGTGAACTCGCGCTTGTCGATGTGGTACGCCTCATCGGCCGGCGTCAAGACTTCCGATTCGTCGAGGTAGTCGACGCCCAAGGCCTGTTCGATTTGAGCCTCGACGAAATGGCCGATCCGACACTTGGCCATGACCGGGATCGACACCCCGGCGACGATCTGCTTGATCTTGCTGACCGGTGCCATCCGGGCGACGCCGCCGTCGGCTCGGATGTCCGACGGGACGCGTTCGAGCGCCATCACCGCCACCGCGCCCGCTTGCTCGGCGATCTGCGCCATCTCGACCGTGGTAACGTCCATGATGACCCCACCCTTCAGCATCTGGGCGAGGCCGCGCTTGACGTCGATCGTGCCGGTTTCGCGACGGTTCATGCAAACGCCTCCTACCGACAAAGATACACGCCCTCCAGGCGGCCAAGTACCTTCCCACGATGCTCCGCGCGCTGCCCGCCGACCCGCGCCGCATCCTGATCGTCCGGCTGGGCTCGATCGGGGACGTGGCGCGTGTGCTGCCGATGTTGAACGGGCTCCGGCAACGTTTTCCCGGCGCCGAGATCGATTGGGTGGTCCAATCGAAGGCCGCCGACGTGCTCCGCGGTCACCCGCAGATCGACCAGCTTTTCGAAGTTCCTTTTAGGCGCTGGAGAGAGGTGTTGTCGCGCGGTCCGTGGAGTCTCCGATCGCGGATGCGCGCCCGCGGCTACGATCTGGTGCTCGACTTCCAGGGGATGCTGAAGGGCGCGGTGTGGGCGGTCGCTGCCGGTGGCCGCGCGGTTCGTGTCGGCTGGGGGCCTGGCCACGCGCGCAACCTCGCCTGGCTGTGGTATCACGGCGTTCGGTACCCGGCTGGAAAAAACGTCAACCGTCATCTGCGACACCGCTCGCTGGTGGACTGGCTCGGCGTCCCGGACGTGATCGCTACCCGTCCCGAGTTTGGACCCCAAGAAAGAGCGCGCGTGGATCGATTCCTCGATGGCATGCGCGATCGGTCACGACCGTGGTTGTTGGCCTATCCCGGTTCGAGCGCGAGTGGTAGCCACAAGCGATGGGACTCGGCTCGATTGGAGTCGGCGTTGAGAGAAGTCAAGCAGCGCTCGGGCGGCACGCTGCTGATCGGTTGGGGTCCGGCGGAAGAAGAAGAGGCCAAAGCGCTAGCCGATGCACTGGGGGACGCGTACCTGATCCCGCCGACGACGATCCGAGAGCTCAGTTACCTGCTCTCCAAGTGTGACCTGTTTATCGGGATGGACACCGGCCCGATGCACCTCTCGGGTTTGGTCGGGACGCCGGTGGTGGCGGTGTTTGGACGCTCGAGCGCCGCCGTTCACGGTCCCGCGGCCCACCTCCCGGGAGTGGCAGTGGCCGGCGCCGATGCTCGCCACTGGCCGCGCCGGACGCGGGCCGGCCTCGAGCCATTCACCGATCCGGAGCCCGAAGCGGTGGTCGACGCGGCGCTCGAGGTGTTGGCGACGCGGCCGAACCGCTAGGTCTCTTCGGACTCTCGCAGCGCGGCCAGCACCGAGTAATCCTCGAGCGTCGTCGTGTCGCCGATCTCTTCGGCACCCGAAGCGATGTCTTTGAGCAACCGGCGCATGATCTTGCCGCTGCGGGTCTTCGGGACGGCCTCGGCGAACCGGATCTCAGCCGGTCTGGCGAGCGCGCCGATCTGTTCGACGACGAACGCTTTGAGCGCGTCCTTTAGCGATTCGGTTGGTTCGCTGTGCATCTCGAGCGTGCAGAAAGCGACCACCGCCTGACCCTTGATCTCGTCCGGCCGGCCCACGACGGCGGCTTCGACAACCGAGTCGTGTGCGACCAATGCGCTCTCTATCTCAGCGGTTCCCAGTCGATGGCCGCTGACGTTCAACACGTCGTCGACCCGGCCCACGATCCACAAGTAGCCGTCCTCGTCGATCCGCGCGCCGTCACCCGTGAAGTACCAATTGCGATCCCCGTACTTCGACCAGTACTGCTCGCGGTATCGCTCGTCGTCGCCGTAGATCGTCCGCAGCATCGACGGCCAAGGCCGCTTGATCACCAGCAGGCCGCCGGCTCCCGGTCCGACGGACTCGCCAGCCTCGTCGACGATATCGGCCTCGACGCCAAAGAACGGTTTGGTCGCCGATCCAGGTTTGGTCACGGTGGCGCCGGGCAGCGGTGTGATCAGGATCGACCCAGTCTCGGTCTGCCACCACGTGTCGACGATGGGACACCGCTCGTTGCCGATCGTCCGATGGTACCACATCCACGCTTCTGGGTTGATCGGCTCGCCGACGGTGCCCAATAGGCGCAGCGACGACAGGTCGTGCCCCTTGGGCCATTCATCGCCCCACTTCATGAACGCGCGAATGGCGGTCGGGGCGGTGTAGAAGATCGTTACTCGGTGACGCTGGACGATGTCCCAGAAGCGATCGGGCTCGGGATGGTTGGGGGCGCCTTCGTACATCACCAGCGTCGCCCCGTTCGCCAGCGGACCGTAGACGATGTACGAATGGCCGGTGATCCACCCGACGTCGGCCGTGCACCAGAAGATGTCTTCGTCGCGCAAATCGAACACGTACTTGGTCGTCAACGTAGCCCCGAGCAAGTAGCCGCCGGTGGTGTGGAGAACGCCCTTGGGTTTCCCGGTCGTGCCCGAGGTATAGAGGATGAAGAGCGGGTGTTCGGCGTCCAGGGCGACCGGCTCGCAATGCGTTGGTGCTTCGCGAACGACGTCGCTCCACCAACGATCCACGCCATCGGTCCATTCGACCTCGGTTCCTGTCCGGCGTAACACGATCACGTGCTCGACCGACGGGCAATCGACTACCGCGCGATCGACGGCGGCCTTTAGCTCGAGCACCTTGCCACGGCGCCACCCGCCATCCGCCGTCACTATGGCGCGAACCCCGGAATCGTTGACGCGTTCCTTGATCGCCTCGGCGCTGAAGCCGGCGAAGATCACCGTGTGCACGAGGCCCAGCCGCGCGCAGGCGAGACAAGCGATCACGAACTCGGGGACCATCGGCATGTAGATCGCGACTCGATCGCCGGTTTCGAGTCCCAGCGCATGGAGTCCGGCGGCGAACCGACACACTGCGGCGTGAAGCTCGGAGTAAGTCAGATTGCGTTGCTCGTTTAGCGGCTCCCCCTCCCATCGAATAGCGACCTTGTCACCTCGCGATTCGAGGTGCCGATCGAGACAGTTGGCCGATGCGTTGAGCTTGCCGCCGACAAACCAGCGCGCAAACGGCGGCTCCCACTCGAGAAGCCGCTGCCAGGGCTCGATCCAGTCGAGCTCCGCGGCCATCCGGGTCCAGAACGTCTGCGGATCGTCGATCGACTCCCGGTAGAGCTGTTCGTACTCTTCGATCGATCCGATGTGGGCCCGGGCAGCGAACTCGGTGGGCGGTGGAAATCGCCGCTTCTCCTGCAGCATGGTATCGATATTTGGCATTGACCTCTGTCCTGTTGAATGTCTCCAACCTAGTTTTGAGTCGCTCTGCAACTCCGATCTCAGGGGGGCAATGAAGTTCAGTCTTCGAGAAACTACTCGACTTCGGAAGGAATTGGGGCCCGATGTGTGCCGGTTCCTGGAGTACGGGCTCAATGGGATCGAACGGATTCTTCCACATGTTGAAGTTAGCTGGTTGTACACGAAAAACGGGGACTGGCGATACAGCACAGAGCCCCCAATTAGACGCAAAGTTGTTTGGGCATCAAAACAACGAAGAAAGGTCAACGTCACTCTAGAATTCAGAGTAGGCAAGGACCGCTACGAGATCAAGGGCGCCGTCGTCCGTAAGAGTATTCCGGAAGGGGTCGGATCAGTTGAAAGAACCATTGACGATCGAGAGAGAAAGATCTGCGATACGGTTGTTCGAACCGTTTCCTCCTTACTTGTCGAAATAGCAACTCTTGATGAAGAATCAATCACCGGTCTTATTGCCGGTTTCGATGAGCGGGTTGTTTCAGAGGTCTTGTTGCGAAGGTACAATCTCGGTTTCTCACCGGGGCGGATCTTCGGAGCTCTCCACAGGCTCGCTGGTCAAACTTACGAGAATAGGCCACTGACATTTGGTGCCATAATCGCCACCGATAGAATCTGGGCCCTCGATACGCGTGTGGATTTTCCGGATCAGTATTTCGAGAGGAAGAAGTATCGCGCTCTTTCCGACGGTTACTATACAGGGTATCTACTCTCTTTAGATGGCCAGGTTTTTGGTTTTGTTGACCTCCGGGCTACAGGACCGCGAGCGTCAGGAACTCATTTCTTTCCGGAATGGTGCCAAGGCCTAGCCCGTGCCAGCAAGCGATACGGCATAGGGATCGGGCTAACGCGTAACGGTGATATCGTCATTGTCGAGAGGGGGTCTCTGCGTTTCACCCACCGCTTTGGGCAATGGAATCATGCACACCTGCTTGACCTGCTTCACGCAACGGCGAGGGGTCAGAGAGTCGACCCAAAGGAAGTGGCGGGGGTTGTGCGGCCTATCTATCGCGCTTCTTTGGATGCTGCATTTAGAAGAAGTGGCGCCCTGTTTATTATTCTAGGCAACGTCCGAAAAAAACCTGACATCGTTAGGCAGGGTGACGCTATTGGCGATACTGCCCGCTCAGTTCTCGATTCCGCGCTTGACGTAGCTCTTGACACTCCAGTCCAACTTCTACCTCGGAGCGTCCTGGTTGAGCTCGCCAGTCTGGATGGAGCAGTGGTCATTGACAAGAAAGGCCGAATACTGGCCTACGGGGCTGTTCTCAGCCCAACCAAGAAGGGTAGAACGAGAACTGCAGAGGGTAGCCGCACAAAAGCAGCAATAGGAGCCTCCCACTACGGTATGGCGATCAAAGTCAGTTCCGACGGAGATATTACTGTCTACTCGAAGGGGAGGGAGTTCATAACCATCTAGAGCGGTCTGTTCCCTTGGTTCCATGAATCGCGGAAAAACGAAAGCGGCCGCCCATTGAGGACGGCCGCTCAAACGTTACGCGATGGTCGCGCGCTTACGCGTTAGCGTTCCCTTACTCGCCTGCGCAGGGATTAGTCGCGTCCGGACTGCAAGGATTGCCCGCACACGGGTTGCACGGGTTCTCACCGTCCATGGCCTCATGGGCAGCGTCCATGTCGTCCACCGCGTCCATGGCGTCATCGGCCATACCCTCGACCTGGCCGGCCGCGTCGTCCATGGCGTCGGTGGCGCTGTCGGCCGCGTCCTCGGCCTGTTGACAGGCGCCGATCGATATCAGCGCAGCAAACGCAAAAACAGGTAAGAGCTTCAAAAACCGCATGCGAGAGACCTCCCTCGGGGTCCGGGTTCGAAAAAAGAGTCGTCGTCCTCGAGCCGGTCGTCCAGGAGCGCACAGGGGGGGGGCGCCTAGACGTCCAATCAATGTCGCCGTCTACCCGGTCTGGCGTCAACCCGCGTCTGCTAGGCCTCATCGCAGCCCGTTGGCGGCCATCCAGTCGAGCGACATCTCCATTAGCTCGGCCACGATCTCGGTTTCAGAGCGGTGCACATGACCGGCTTCGTGCCAAACAACCCGTTTTGGCTGACGAACCGCTCGTTGAAGCCGGTAGCCGCTCTGCGGGTCGATGCGCTCGTCGTCGGTAGCGTTTACCACCAATGTCGGACGAGGTGCGATCTCGCCGGCGTATTTGGCGGGCTCGAGTGGGGCTAGAACCCACGCCAGCCCGAGCGCCGTGGCATTCATCAGCCAGGTCGGTTCTCGATCGTGATAGGCGTAGTACGCCATGCGGCGAATGTCGGCACCGCCGTGCAGCAACGCGGCGCCGGACAGCCTCCGATCGGTCGCCGCCGCGGCGGCGGCGAACGGAACCCCAAGGCTGACCCCGATGATCGCTACCCGTTCGGGATCCACGTCGTCCCGGGTGTATAGGTACTGGGCCGCCAGCAGGAGCGCCGGTGGCGTGTTCAGTAATCCCCGACGGAGGGGAAAAAAGTACCGCACCCACTCCCATCCGGTGGGCCACAACGGGCCATGGTATGAGTAGTCGACACTGGCCAGGATCAGGTTCTGGGTTTCGCGAGGCACGTCGACCGCGCGGCGGCCGGTGTCGAACCCACCTATCAGGACTGCGGCCGGGTAGCGAGTACCGGTCCGATCGCCAGGCGCGCGAACGCGCACCCGCACTTCGAGTCCGGTGTCGCTGATCAGCGTAACCTCGGTCAGCTGTTTGCCGTCCTGCGCCCGGCCGATACCGGTCGAATCGCGCACTTGAATCAGTGTCCCGGCAACGCGGCTGAAGATGGGTCGATAGTCGCGTGATTGATAGCGCCAAAGCGCGACCACCAGCACCAGCGCGGCCGCGAGCAGGACGAGGGTCGTATTGCGCCTCACCTTTGGCCGCCCGTGCCGGGGTCGAGTATCCTCACCGCCCCTCGATGAAATCGCCATCCAACAATGAACGTCGTCGCGAACACGGACGCCAAACTGGCCGGCGCGCCACTGACCGACAAGTGTGTTGAAGCGGGCGTGGATTCCGTTGGCGATCGGCTGCATGGCGATCGGAGGGGGTTGCTTCGGGGCCCGGTCGCACCCCGAGCCCGAGGTGGTGCCGGCCGAACCCGTTCGGTTGGTGCCCAACCTCGACAGCTTGTCGAATGCTCTCGCCGCCGCCGCCGACTCATTGCCGCCCAGTGAGCTACCTCCGCTCGAGATGCAGATCCGGGAATGGCTCGGCCGGCTCGAATTCGAGGACCCAGCTCTATTGCCCGAGGGGGAAACCCCGCGCGGGTACTTTCGCCTCTATCGCAGCCGGTTGTTGGATACGCTTGGCTGGGCCGCCTTTCGTCAGCAAGATCTGAAGCAGGCAGAGGCAGCCCTCGTCTCGGCGGTGGCCGAGATCAACAGTCGCGGCACGACGAGTGGCTACGCCGATCACTTCCTCCACCTCGGACGAGTGTACGCCGCCCGCGGGCGCTGGGACGACGCGATCGATGCGTTCCTCGATGCCGAAGTCCGTGGCATGGGAGAGCGCGCCACACCGCCGCTCGAGACGGTCTACCGCCGACGCCATGGGTCGCTGCGCGGGCTCGACGATCTACGTGCGGCCGAGCGTGCCCGGGTCGAAGACGAACGTCAGCAGCGGCTGGTGGCAGGGTCGCTGCGCGAGCGGCTGCCCGACTTCGGCTATCCGAGACGCACCGGTCCGCCACTCGTCACCGGCACGCTGATCGGGCGCCCGCTCGTCCTCGCGCTGTGGGACACAGCGTGTGACGGCTGCCCGGGCTACGCCAACCGGCTCGGCGAGGTGGCGACCGAGATGCGACGCCGTGGGGGGGCGCTGGTCGGAATCTGGATGGGCGCCGATCCGGCTGCCGCCGGCCCGCCGCAGTCGTTTGCGATCGTCGTTCCCCCCGATCTGGACCGGGCCCGCTCGGACTTTGGGGTTGGCGTGACGCCTCAAATCCTGGTCGTGGACGAGTCGGGCCGGATTCGGTACCGTTGGGTCGGCGCAAACGCCGCGCCACCGCCGACCGACGACATCCTCGTCCAGGTGGATCATCTTCGGAGACGAGCGGCGACCACCCGCTCTGGCTCGAACAGACCCCAATCGGGGGAGGCTCGATGAGCGAAGACGTCCTCGCGACGCCGGAACCGACAACCCGCCAGGGCAAGGGGTTGCCGCCCGAAGCCTACGAGGAGATCCCGGGTAGCGAATACCAACCGTACGTCCCAGCCGAAGTCGAAATGCGTGAGTTCACACTGCGAGCCGTCATTATCGGCGTGCTCGTCGGGGTCGTGTTTGGCGCTGCCAACGCGTACTTGGGTCTCAAGGTCGGCCTGACCGTCAGCGCGTCGATCCCCGCGGCGGTCATGGGCGTCGCGTTTTTCCGCGTGCTCAAGGGTGGCACGATCCTCGAGGGCAACATGGTCCAGACTGTCGGCTCGGCGGGGGAGTCGCTCGCCGCCGGGGTCATCTTCACGCTACCGGCGTTGTTCATCTTCGGGATGTCGCCGAGCCAACTGTTGATCTTCACGCTGGCCTCGCTCGGTGGACTGTTGGGGGTCTTGTTCATGATCCCCCTGCGCCGTTACCTGATCCGCGACGAGCACGGCAAGCTGCCCTACCCGGAGGGGACGGCGTGCGCGGAAGTGCTGGCTGCCGGCGACACCGGTGGGGCTAAGGCGCGGCTCTTATTCAGCGGTCTCGGGGTGGGAGCGATCTACCAATATTTCGTCAACAACAACGCGCTCTCGCTTTGGCGCGGCGACCCGTCTTTCCGGATCCGAGGTTATCCCAAGGCCGAGTTCGGCATCGATGCCACCCCCGAGCTGCTGGGCGTCGGTTACATCATCGGACCGCGGATCTCAGCGATCCTGTTCATGGGCAGCGCGGTCTCGTGGCTCGTGTTGATCCCGCTGATCGCGACCTTCGGGGCTTCCGCCGGGACGCCGCTGTACCCCGAGACAGAAGCACTGATCCGCGACATGGAGCCGGGCGATATCTGGAATCGCTACATCCGATACGTCGGCGCCGGTGCGGTTGCGTTCGGCGGCATCATCACGCTGGTGCGAGCGCTGCCGACGATCGTCGGCTCGTTCCGCATGGGCATTCGTGGCATCCGTGAAAGCGCCGATCAAAGCGAGATCAAGCGGACCGAGAGGGATCTCTCGTTCACCACCGTGTTGGTCGGGGCGCTCGGCATCGCCGTGATCCTGGCTCTCTTGCCGGCTTCGTTCGCACCCGCCGGCGTGCTCGGGGCGATCCTGATGGTCATCTTCTCGTTCTTCTTCGTCACGGTTTCGTCGCGCATCGTCGGGTTGGTCGGCACATCGTCCAATCCGGTCAGCGGCATGACGATCGCCACGTTGCTCCTGACGGCGCTGCTCTACGTCGCCCTCGGGCGGACCGAGAACACGGCCGTTGATCCACGCATGGGGATCCTGCTGGTCGGCGCGATCATCGCGATCAGCGCCGCGATCGCTGGCGACACGTCACAAGATCTCAAGACTGGCTTCTTGCTCGGCGCGACGCCGCGGCGACAGCAGATCGGAGAGATGATCGGAGTGCTGACAGCGGCCACCGTGATGGGCTCGGTTTTGATGGTGCTGCATGGCGGGATCGGGATCGGCACAGAAGAGCTGCCCGCTCCACAGGCGACGCTAATGGCGCTGGTTATCGAAGGTGTCGTCAACGCTGACCTGCCGTGGGCACTCGTGGTCGCCGGGATATTCTTGGCTGCGATGTTCGAGATGGTTGGGCTCCCGTCGCTGGTCGTCGCCGTGGGTCTCTATTTGCCGCTCTCGCTCATGTCGCCGATTCTCGTCGGTGGCGTCGTCCGATTGCTGATCGAGAAACGTCACGCGGCTCGGATCGACGTCCTGCGGGAGAAACGCGAAAACGGTGTACTGTTCGCTTCGGGGTTGATCGCCGGGGCCGCGCTAGTCGGCGTCATCATCGCCGGCTTGGTGTTCTTCGGCGAGCAATCGGCGCTGATCAGCGCCTTCCAGACCGCCGTCACCGGCGTTACCGACGGCGCCGGCACGGCCGTTTCATTGATCGTTTTTGGTGCGTTGGCGGGATCGCTTTGGTACGTCGCCGAGCGCGCCCATTCCGGTGACGAGGTCACCGAGGATTTGCGACGAGCCGAGGAGATGTAGGCTCGATAGCATAGAGAAAGGAGAGGTCATGAACGTCTACGACAGCGCACACATAAGGAATCTCGCCTTGGTTGGCCACGGTGCGTCGGGCAAGAGCACGCTGGTGAACGCGATGGCGTGGTTGGCCGGTTCTTGCGGCCGCATGGGTTCGGTCCAGGATGGCACCTCGCTGACCGACTTCACGGCTGACGAAACGGGGCACCAGATCTCGATCAGCCTGGGGATGGCCTACGCCGAGTTCATGGACACCAAGGTCAACTTGATCGATACGCCGGGTTATCTCGATTTCGCCGGTGAGGTCGTGTCCGGTCTACGAGTCGCAGACAGCGCGTGCCTGGTGGTAAACGCCGTCGCTGGCGTTGAGGTCGGCACCGAGCGTGTGTGGGAGTATGCCGAAGCCGAGAAGCTCCCCCGGATGATCTTCATCAACATGATGGATAAAGAGCATGCTGATTTCAAGAAGGTCTATCGACAGATACGCGATGGATTGTCGGCGCGTGCCATCCCGGTCGAGATCCCGATCGGGCAGGGATCCGATTTTCACGGCATCTGCAATCTGTTCAGCGAGAACGCGCACCTCTACAAGGATGGCGCGACCGGCAAGCGCGAGATCGGGGAGATCCCGGATGAAGTGCGCGCCGACTATGATCGCTATCGGCGGGAATTGGTCGAAACTGTCGCCGAGACCGACGACACGCTGATCGAGCGCTATCTGGAAGGCGAGAAGTTCGATCGCGACGAGGTAACGGAGGCGATGAAAGCGGGGATGGCAAAAGGGGAGCTGTTCCCGGTTTTCTGCGGTGCAGCCGAGCAGCTCAAGGGTGTGCGTTCGCTGCTCAAAGAGGTCGTGGAGCTGTGCCCGAGTCCGCCCGAGCGTCCGGAGATTCGGGCAACCCGGCCAGGTGATAGCGAGAAGGTGTTTGTGACCCCCAACGATGCTGCACCTCTATCGGCGCTCATCTTCAAAACCACGACCGAGCCGCACGTAGGTGAGCTGTCGTACTTCCGCGTTTTCAGCGGACAAGTCAAGAGCGGCCAAGATGTCTACAACTCGACGCAACAGCACGACGAGCGACTGGCACACGTCGGCGTCATGCAAGGTCGTGAGCGGACCGAGATCGAGAGCCTCAATAGCGGTGACATCGGTGTCGTGCCCAAGCTCAAGGCATCGCATACTGGAGATTCGTTCTGTAAGCGAAACGATCCGATCGTTCTACGCGGGATCGACTTCCCGAAGCCGGTGATCTCGGTCGCGATCGAGCCAACGAGAGAAGGCGAGGAGGAGAAGATCGGGAGCGCGATGTCGAAGCTCCACGAAGAAGATCCGACGTTCGTTCACGCCTACAACCCGGAGCTCGGTCAGACGATCATCCGCGGAATGGGCGAGCTGCACCTGCAGGTCGTGCTCGAACGCATGAAACGCAAGTTCAATGTCTCGGCGAACATGCTGCAGCCGAAAATCGCCTACCGCGAGACGATCAAGCGGACGGGTCAGGCCGAGGGACGTTACAAAAAGCAGACCGGTGGGCGTGGTCAGTTCGGCGACTGCAAGGTGCGGCTGATCCCACAGGGGCGCGGCGAGGGGTACGAGTTCGTAAATCATATCACCGGTGGCGTCATTCCCCACAAGTTCATCCCGGCGGTGAGCAAGGGGATCCAGGAAACGATGAGCAAAGGTGTTCTGGCTGGGTACCCGGTGGTCGACCTTCAGGTCGAGTTGATCGACGGGTCATACCATTCCGTCGACTCGAGCGAGATGGCGTTCAAGGTCGCCGGCTCGATGGCGTTCCAGAACGCGGTTGGAAAGTGTGACGCGGTGCTGCTCGAGCCGGTCATGGAAGTAACGGTCGTGACACCGGACGAGTACCTAGGTGACGTGATCGGCGATCTCAATCAGCGTCGTGGAAGGGTACTGGGAATGGAGCCGACCGGAAACGGGAAGCAAAAGGTGAGCGCATACGTCCCGCAGGCGGAGCTGTACCGCTACTCGACGAGCCTAAGATCGATCACCCAAGGTAGGGGGGATCACGCGCGCGCTTTTCATGGGTACGAGGAGGTGCCGCACGATATCGCGCAAAAGGTGATCGCTCAGGCGGAGAAGGAACGCGAGGAGCAGGAATCCGGCACTAGCCGGAGGGCCCGATTACTTCCCGCGTTTGACGTCTTTCAGGATCTCGCGGGCGGCGTTGTACCCCGGTCTTCCCGTCACCCCGCCACCAGGGTGCGTGCCAGCACCACACAGATAAAGGTTCTCGATCGGCGTCCGATAGCGAGCCCAGCCCGGGACCGGACGCATGAAGAAGAGCTGATCGAGCGTCATCTCACCGTGATAGATGTTTCCCTCGGTCAAACCGAACTCGGTTTCGAGGTCACGCGGGCTCAGGACCTGCCGCTCCAGAATGATCCGCTCGAGGTTTGGTGCGTACTGGGCAAGCGTCTTGACTGCATGCTCGGCGAGTTGGTCCTTGGTCGACTGGTTCCACGTGCCGCGTTTCAGATGGTAGGGCGCGTACTGGACGAGGATCGACATGACGTGTTTCCCGCGCGGAGCCAAGGATGGGTCGCTTACCGATGGGATCACCGCTTCCAGATACGGCTCCCGCGAGATGTCTCCGTATTTGGCGTCGTCATACGCGCGCTCCAGGTAGGCTAAGCTTGGGCTGATTGAGACGACACCACCTAGGTGTGCCGCCTCACCAGAAGTAAAGCTCGGCAGAGTATCCAGCGCCAGATTCACTTTAGCGCAGGCACCCCTGTACTTGATGTTCCGGACCTGGCGGACGAACCGCGGGGTGAGTTCGATCGGGTCGACGAGACTCAGGAACGTGTGCCGCGGGTCGGCGTTCGAGATGACACGATCGGCTGCGACTTCGTCGCCGTTTTCGAGCACCACCCCGGTCGCCCGGCCATTCCTAATGGTGACCCGGGTCACTGGTACGTTGGTTCTTATTTCCGCGCCACACGATTGGGCGAGATCTCCCAACGCGCGTGACAACACGCTAATTCCACCGCGCACTCGGTACGTGGACCTGAGCGCACCGTTGTCCATGCCGACGCGATTGTGGAGCAGCATGTACGCGGTTCCGGCCGCCATCGGACCCTGAAACATCCCGCTGATACCAGTGGCGCCGAGGGTCCCCTTCAATAGATCGTTCTCGAACCACTCATCGAGAAGTTCGGCGACCGTCATCGTCAGCAGTCGGACGACCTCCATCATGTCTTGCTTTCCTAGCAGGCGTGCACGACCCCCGAGGCGTACTAACGACCACAGATCGCTTGCACCAACCGATAGGAGATCGGGTGGCGTTTGGTCGTAGGCGGCCTCGAGCAGCCCCGCCGCCTTGGTGACCAACTCGACAAATGATTTCCCACTTTCGGCATCACTTCTCGAGAACGCTGCGATCGCCTCGGTTGTGGCTGCGGGGTCACGCCACAAGAGCAAGTGGCGGCCATCGATCAGCGGTGCAAACACAGCCGGGTCGCAGCGCACGATCTCGGGCGCCACGCCAAGAGCCTGCTCGAGATCGCTCACCACACCAGGATGCAACGCCCCGACTTGGTGGCATGCGGTATCGAGCTTGAACCCAGGGTGAATCTCCTCGGTGACGAGCGCGCCACCGACCGTCTCACGGCGTTCGAGCGCCAACACGCGCATTCCGGCTTTGGCGAGGCGCGCCGCGGTCGTGAGCCCGTTGTGCCCGGCGCCGACGATGATTGCGTCGTACTGTCGGCTCACGTCACATGTCCTCGAGCATGGTCCGCGCAGCGAGCCGCCCCGAAGCTCCCGATATCCCGCCGCCCGGGTGAGTGCCAGACCCACACTGATAAAAATCCTTGAGTGGTGTGCGATAGTCCGACCACGGGGCCGCCGGCCGCATGAAGAAGAGCTGATGCAGCGACAATTCTCCGTGAAAGATGTTGCCTTCGGTTAGACCGAACTCGCGTTCCATGTCCCACGGCGTCAGTACCTGGCGATGCAGGATGATGTCTTTCAGGTTCGGCATGTACTCGGACAACGTGTTGATTACGGTGTCGCCGAACTCTTCACGTCGCGCGTCGTTCCAGCCACCGTCCAACTCGTACGGAGCGTACTGGACGAAGATCGACATGACGTGCTTACCCGGTGGTGCCATGTCGGGATCGATCATCGAAGGGATGACAATGTCCATGTACGGGTGGCGCGAGAAGTTTCCATACTTCGCATCGTCATAGGCTCGTTCCAGATACTCGATGCTGGGGCTGATGGAGATCGCGCCCCGAAGGTGCGGCCCTGCGCCGGGCAGACAAGCCAGATCCGGTCGCGCATCCAACGCCAGGTTCACCTTGCCCGATGATCCGCGGATCCTGAACCGCTGGATCGCGCGGACGAACTCGCCCGGCAGCTCGTCGGGCTCGATCAGATCGAGGAACGTCCGCTTGGGGTCGACCCCGGACACCACAACGCTGGCCCGGATCTCGTCGCCGTTCTCCAGCGCTACACCCGCGGCGCGGCCGTTTTCGACGATCACTCGCGCGACCGTGGATTCGGTTCGGATCTCGGCGCCGAATCGTCGCGCCGCACTGGCGATCGCTTCGCTCACCCCGCCGGTGCCCCCTTTGGCGAAACCCCAAGCGCGAAAAGCGCCATCGATCTCGCCCATGTAATGGTGCAGCAGCACGTAAGCGGTTCCCGGCGAACGAGGGCCGAGGAAGGTGCCGATCACTCCACTGGCAGACATCGTTGCCTTTAGCGCTTCGGTCTCGAACCACTCGTCGAGATAGTCCGCCGAGCTCATCGTCATCAACTTTATCAGTGAATACAGTTTCTCTTCCCCAAGCCCGCGAAAGTGGTTGCCGAGCTTGACTAGCGATCGGAGATCGCCGGGGTTCAACGACGTCGGATCGGGCGGCACCATAGCAAGGATCGGCTTGATCGCGAAAGCGAGGTGGTACATCAGTGTGCCAAACTCATCGTAGGCTTCGGCATCCTTGGGTGAATGGCGATAGAGCTCACGGCGCGTCTGATCGTGATCCGCCCACCGCGCGAGATAATCGCCGTTTGGCAATGGTGTAACGGTGCTCTCGAGCGGAAGGAGCTCGAGGCCGTGCGCTGCCAGGTCCAGCTCACGGATGATCTCGGGGCGGAGCAAGCTCACGACGTAGGAACAGACCGAGTACTTGAAGCCAGGGTAGATCTCTTCGGTAACAGTGGCGCCGCCGACCAGGTGACGCCTCTCGAGCACCAGCACCTTCTTCCCGGCGCGGGCGAGATAGGCGGCGGCCACCAGGCCGTTATGACCGCCCCCGACGACGACCGCATCGTAGTTGTTCTGGTTCGTCATCTCAGGCCCGCTTCCGTTCCGGGTCGAAGAACGGCGGGTCGACGACGCGAGCCCGGGCGAGCTTCCGCTGATGCTCGGCTGTGACCTCCATCGTCAGCTCGGTGCCCGGCTCCGCGTGCCGGGCTTGTAGGTGCGCCAGTGCGATGTACTTCTTGAGCGTTGGCGACCAAGCTCCGCTAGTTCCATAACCGATCTGCCTATCGTGCGAGTACACCGGCACGCTCGTTCGCCAGGGCACAGTCGGTAGCTCGGGTGGGAGCCCAAAACCGCCGTAGATCTCCTCCAGAGAGTCCCACTCGATCTCTAACCCCTTGAACTGCCACGCCGGATCTCGTCCTCGTTCCTCCAGCAGCGCGGTTCGGCCGACGAAGTGATCCTTCTCGAGCACAACCGTCCATCCCAGGCCGAGCTCGAACGGCGATGACTTGCGCGCCTCGATGAGCGCTTTGTTGGCCGGGATGTAGTCGACTTGATTCAACAAGAGGCCGGCCTCGATTCTCGCGACGTCGAGCGCGAGCATGCCGGCGGGGGTGATTCCGTACGGTTCACCGGCGGACACTAGTGAGTCCCAGAGCGACAGCGCTCGCTCAGCGTCGACCCAAACCTCGTAGCCCAGATCGCCCGTATACCCGGTACGTGAGATCGTCACCGGCACGTCCCCGACTCGACCAGAGGTCAATCGGAAAAACCGCAGTCCATCCAGCTCCGCGTCGGAAGCGCACTTCAGGATCTTGCGTGAATTTGGGCCCTGCAATGCCAGCGCCGCGATGGAGTCGGAGACGTCGTCGATCGTAACGTTCAGGCCGGCCGCAGAGTCCTGTAGCCAGCGCAGGTTGGGCTCGGCGGCGGTCAACCGAAACGTCTCTTCGCCCAGTCGCGACAGCGTACCATCGTCGATGACCTTGCCCGCCTCGTCACACCATGGCGTGTACATCACTTGGTTGATTGCGCACCTGTCGACGTCGCGTGTGACAACGCGGTTCAAGAGCCGCTGCGCATCCGGTCCGCGCAGCGAATACTTGTACAGCGGAGACACGTCGATCAGGGCCGCCGCGCTTCGGATGGCGTGGTACTCGCGTTCGTGGTTTAGCTCGTACGAGCTAGCTGCGACGTAACCGGCCCAGCGGCGCCAATTCTGCGCTTGGCACAGCGCGCTGGTCCGAGCGTGAAACGGCGTTGTTCTAAGCATCAAAGTCTCTGTCGGTGCTCGTTCAGCCGCAGGCGTCTGCGTTCACAACGCGCGCCTCGTTCATATAGATCCAACCGTTACGGTCGTCTTTCGTTTGAACCCGAACCCACCAATGCGGATCGGGTTCGGCGACGACGGTCCACGCCGGGCCTGTAATCGGCGCATCCGCATCGGCGCCATGTTCGTCCGGGTCCTCGAACCGCCAGAAAGCCTCGATCTCTTCAAGGCTGCCGCTACGCCAAACCGTGTAGAAACCTTCGCCCACGTAGTCGAGAACGAGAAGGGTGTCCCCCGGCTCGAAGTGATACGTGTCGTATACCGTGTCTTTGACCGAGCGGTGAACAGCGACGAGCCCCAATCGATTGAGGTGCACGTTCCCCTCGATGGCGGTGAACGATTCGCTGTCTTTGATCGTGAAGGCGACAACCGTCGTGTCGCCTTCGGCCGCGTACACCGTTATCTCGCTGACCGCCGTCCACTCGCGGTAGGTGCAACATTCGAAGGGACACACGTTTCTGCGGATGACTGGGGCCACCGGTCGCGCAACGAGCGAGTCTGCCTGCGCGATGAGCGGCGCGGTGATTGAAAGGAATGCGATGAGGGCTAGGAGAACTGCGCGCATGCAGGAATCTTTAGTCGCACAACGCGCCGCCGCAATGGCTGGGGCGAACGCGCCGGTCGTGAGGGCGGCCCCGACCAGCGACAAACCGGGATTCCACCGTATATTCACGATCATGTCCGGTCACTCAAAATGGTCCACGATCAAGCGCAAGAAGGCTGCCGTTGACGCCAAGCGCGGGAAGATCTTCTCGAAGCTGATCAAAGAAATCACCGTCGCCGCTCGTGACGGCGGGGGCGACACCGGCATGAACACCCATCTGCGTACGGCCGTCGAGAACGCCAAAGCGCAGAATATGCCCTCCGACAACATCGACCGGGCGATCAAGCGTGGGACGGGCGAGCTGCCGGGCGTCAACTACGTGCCCGTCACCTACGAGGCGTATGGTCCCGGCGGAGTGGCGATCTTTATCGAAGCTCTGACCGATAACGAGAAGCGGACCGTCGCCTCGGTGCGCCACGCCCTCACCAAGCACGGAGGTAACCTCGGCAAAGATGGCTCGGTGGCATGGATGTTCGATCAGAAGGGGCAGATCCTGATCGACGCGTCGAAGTACGACGAGGAGTCCGTTTTTCTTCCGGCGATCGAGGCCGGCGCCGAGGATGTCATCTCCGATAGTGACTACTACCGCGTGACGACCCCGTTTGGTGATCTTCACGTGGTGCAGGAAGCTCTGCGCGCCGCCGGCATCGAGATCGAGGAAGCGGACTTGATGATGATCGCCAAGAGCGCGATCTCCGTGGAAGGCGGTGACGCCGAGAGGCTGCTGAAGCTCCTCGACGCCCTCGAAGATGACGACGATATCCAGCGTGTAGCGGCCAACTTCGATATCGACGAGGAGATCCTCGCCCGCGCCAGCTGAGGGGAGGCAGATAGTGCGTGTGCTGGGCATCGACCCGGGCAGCAAGATAACCGGCTACGGCGTGATCGAACGGCGGGCCGGATCGACGGTCTGCATCGACTGCGGCACGATCCGCGGCGGCAAGGGATCGCTGCCCGATCGGCTGGTTGCGATCGATGACGGTTTTCGCGCGGTGGTCGAAGAGTTCTCACCCGCCGCGATCGCGATCGAGAACGCTTTCCTCGGTCAAAACGTCAAAGCGTTGGCGGTCATGAGCCAGACCCGGGGTGTGTTGCTGCTCGCGGCTAGGCGCGCGAACCTGCCGGTCCATGAGTACGCTCCGCGGGAGGTAAAGCGATCGGTGGTCGGCAACGGCGGTGCCAGCAAGAGTCAGGTCGCGTACATGGTGGGCTCATTGTTAGGGTTGGGCGAGGTCGACCTACCAACCGATGCCACCGATAGCCTGGCGGTGGCACTGTGCCACCTTCACCGGGACCGCGTCCCGACAGCCTCGAGGCACAATTGATTGGATCGTTGAGTGGACAGCTCGTGAGCAAGGCGATCGACGAAGTGATCGTCGACGTCGGTGGTGTGGGGTACTGCATCGCGATCCCGCTGTCGACTTACGAGGCGTTGCCGGCCGAGGGCGACACAACACGCGTCGTCACCTATCTGCACGTGCGGGCCGAGGAGCTCACGCTTTACGGTTTCGCCACCACGCATGAGCGGCGCCTCTTCGAGACGCTCATCGGCGTCAGCGGGATCGGTCCGCGGCTCGCGCTCCACGTGCTGTCCAGGCTGACACCGGCGCGATTCGTGACCGCCATTCGCCGCCAGGACCTGGCAACGCTGACCGGCATCAGCGGGGTGGGGAAAAAGACCGCCGAGCGCATGGTGCTGGAGCTCAAGGACAAAGTCGCGGATTTGGCCGAAAGCGAATTCGACGAGGAGCCGATCGAGCTGACGACCGAGGGCGAGGATGCGGTCAAGGCACTGATCGCGCTCGGGATCCGTCGTTCGGCTGCCGAGCGGGCGGTGCAGCAGACACTCGGCGATTATCCGGAGGCGGGGGCCCCCGAAATCACCCGCCACGCGCTGGCCGCGATAAACGAGTAGCCGATGTCAGAACCCGACAAGCCATTTCGATCGTACCTGACGGGGAGCGCCACACGCCCCGAGCCAGCCGCTCCCGAGGAGGAGGTGTTCGAGCAGACCCTCCGGCCGCGCACGTTGGCCGAGTTCGCGGGACAGGAGAAGCTCAAGCAGAACTTGGCGATCTCGATCGAGGCGGCCAAGCAACGCGGCGAGCCGCTGGGTCATTGCCTGTTCTCCGGCCCGCCCGGACTCGGCAAGACGACGCTGGCCCACATTTTGGCCCACGAGCTGGGCGGAAAGATCCGCGTCACCAGCGGTCCGGTGCTCGAGAAGCCGGGAGACTTGGCCGGCTTGCTCACCGGGCTCGAGCGTGGCGACGTACTGTTCATCGACGAAATCCATCGCCTGCGGACGGTCGTCGAGGAGTACCTGTACCCGGCGATGGAGGAGTTTCAACTCGACATACTGATCGATTCGGGGCCAGCGGCGCGATCGGTATCGCTGCCGCTCGAGCACTTCACGCTCGTCGGCGCGACCACCAAGCGCGGACTATTGACCGGTCCACTTCGGTCGCGGTTCGAGCACGCAGCCCGGCTCGATTTCTACACTGCTGAAGAGTTGGCGCAGATCGTCGAGCGATCGGCCCGGATCCTCGACGTCACCATCGATCCGAACGGCGTCGTTGTCATCGCTGAGCGTTCGCGAGGTACGGCACGGGTCGCCAATCGACTGCTCAAGTGGGGACGCGATTTCGCGCTTGTCAAAGGTGACGGTCGGATCACCGGTGAGATCGCGGGTGCCGCACTGGCTGCGCTCGACGTTGACGACGTCGGCCTCGATGAGATGGACACCCGGATCTTGACCGCGCTGATCGAGAAGTTTGGTGGCGGGCCGGTAGGCGTGAGCTCGCTGGCCGTGGCGGTTGGCGAGGACGCCGACACGCTCGAGGAAGTGCATGAGCCGTTTCTGATCCAGAGCGGGTTTTTGCATCGCACGTCCCGTGGCCGAGTAGCGACCACGCGCGCGTACACACACCTTGGAATCGCCGGTTCGCCGCCTAGCCCCGACAACCCGCAAGAACATCTCTTCGACAGCTGAACGGTTGAGCCGGGTCTGACCGCGTGGGCGAAGGGACGCGCGATGAACCTCGAGACCGCCAGCCAACTCGCGCTCGAGGGATCGTGACCGCACTCCTGTTTCAGGTCTGAGAAGCCCCGGCTGAGTAGTAACGGCGCTCGAAGTAGAGGGCGACGTTCACCAATCCGATCAGGACCGGAACCTCAACGAGCGGCCCGATCACGGTAGCGAAGGCAACACCCGACCCGACACCAAAGACCGCCACCGCAACCGCGATCGCCAACTCGAAGTCGTTGCTCGCAGCGGTCAGCGAGATAGTGGCGTTCTCCGCATAGCTGGCCCGGATGCGGCGGCTCCGGCCCGCGAAGAAGGTGACGAGAAACATAAACACGAAGTAGAGAGCGAGCGGAATCGCGATCCGCACCGCGTCGAGCGGCAACTGTACGATGATGTTGCCCTTGAGCGAGAACATCACCACGATCGTGAACAGCAGTGCCACGAGCGTTACCGGGCTGATCCTCGGAATGAAGACCCGCTCGTACCATTCGCGGCCGTTTCTCTTGACGAGCGTAAGCCGGGTCAGCACGCCCGCCAGGAAGGGAATCCCCAGGTAGATGAAGACGCTTTGTGCGATCTCTCCGATCGTGACGGCGACGATCGTCCCCTGCATGCCAAAAAGCGGCGGCAAGAGAGTGATGAAGACGTAGGCGTAAAAGCCGTAGAAGAGGACTTGAAAGATGGCGTTCAGTGCGACGAGGCCCGCGACGAGGTTGCGATCACCCCGCGCCAGGTCGTTCCAGATCAGAACCATGGCGATGCAGCGGGCGAGACCCACAAGGATCAGACCCACCGCGTACTCCGGCATGTCGAACAGAAAGATCATCGCCAGGGCGAACATCACGATCGGCCCGACGACCCAGTTCTGAAAGAGCGACAGGGCCAGCACCCGCTTGTGCTGGAAGACGGTCCCCAGCGCCTCGTAGCGCACCTTGGCCAGCGGCGGGTACATCATCAGGATCAGCCCGATGGCGATGGGGATGTTGGTGGTGCCGACCTGAAAGTGGCTGATGAACGACTCGACTTCCGGGATCAGATACCCGAGGCCGACCCCCACTGCTATGGCCAGAAAGATCCAGACCGTCAGGTAGCGATCCAGTAGCGAGAGTCGGTGTGCGATGCCTTCACTCATGGCCAGACTCTTTCCAAAAGCTCAACCCGCTATCGCCTCCAGCTGGCGGCGGGACGTCTCCTCGAGAATTGCGCTCGCGCAAGAGGCGAAATCCAGCGCGCAGCCCGTGCCCAGACGATAGAAGACCTGCTTGCCTCGCTTGTCGTCCTGCACGATCCCAGCCTCCCGGAGCAGGGCCAAGTGTTTGGAGACGGTCGACACGTCCGAGCCGACCATCTCGGCCAGTTCGCAGACGCAGCGCTCTTCCCGGCATAGCTCCTCGACCAGGAAGAGACGGGTCGGGTGGGCCAACGCCTTGATTACTCGAGCCTGCGCTTCCAACCGGCGCTTGGTCTTTCCTTCGAGCTTTCTCATAGTTGGTAGTTTAGCCAAATAACCAAGCAAGTCCAACTCCAGAGAGGATTCTGTTTTGAGCGGTATATTTTGATTTGGCGTATGCACTTTATCGTTTTGACCTCCGACCAAGCCGAAACCGCAGCCGAGCGGTACCGCGTGCACGACAACTCGCCGACTCGCATGGCGCGTCAGCTGGAGATCATCGGCGACGTGGCAAAGCTCAGGTTGTGTCGCACGATACGGCGACTCGAACGACAGTTCGAGATCGATCTCGGTGCGATGTGTCAAAAGTTTCTCGAGACCCAACAGGGGCCGACTCCGGACGTTCAGCGCAAGGTCATGGACTACGTCGCGCAGTGGCGGGAGTTAGGTGACGGCCGTCGCGATCTCGTTGTGTCGGTTGATCGTGTGCGCCAAATCGGCCGATTGGCCGAGGGAGATCCGGAGTGGGCGAGCTCGCGCGACTCCTGATCCTGTTCGGCTTGGTATGTATCGTGCTCGGCGTCCTGTTTCTCTTGGGACCAAAGATCCCAGGGGCGGGAAAACTCCCTGGCGACATACTGATCCGTCGCGAAGAAACGACGATCTACATTCCGCTCGCGACATCGCTCGTCGTTTCGATCGTTCTCACCCTGCTGCTCAACTTCCTGATACGCTAACAAGCGGTCGCGTCAATGTCTGAGGGCGGTGTAGTGTCGATGGACGCCTTCGACTACGAATTGCCGTCCGAGCGGATCGCTCAGTACCCAACGCCACATCGTGAAGAAAGTCGGTTATTGATCGTCGATCGAAAGACCGGCAGCTGGCGCGACGCCGAGTTTCCGGATCTAGTCGAGGCGCTGGTGCCTGGCGATCTGTTGATCGTGAACGACACGCGTGTGTTTCCGGCGCGGCTGTTCGCTCTAAGGAGCTCGGGCGCCAAGGTGGAGCTGCTGTTGGCCAGGCCGCTGGACGACACCGATCCCGAGCGGGCTTCCGGGCGGACGTGGGAGGCGCTTGTAAGACCCGCGCGAAAGGCCCGACCGGGCGAACGACTGACGCTCCTGTCGCGTGACGGCCGTCCCGCACTGGAGGCATGGGCGGAGATCACCGGCACCCGTGAAGACTCTGGTATGCGCGCGCTCGAGCTCGATGTTCCCGCGCCGGCTTGGGAGTGGATCTCCAAACACGGACACGTACCGCTACCGCCGTATATCGATCGCGATGATGAACCGAGCGATCGCGAACGGTATCAGACCGTTTACGCAGCCCACCGAGGTGCGATCGCCGCGCCGACTGCCGGGCTCCACCTTACTCCCGGGTTGCTGAATCGCCTAAAGGATCGCGGCATCGAGAGCGCGACGCTCACCCTCCATGTTGGGCCGGGCACGTTCCGACCGGTGAGCGCCGAGCGCGCTGAAGATCACACGATGGACGCCGAGTGGATCGACGTGCCCGAGGCGACCGCCGACGCTGTGGCGCGAACCCGCCAAGGGGGCAACCGCGTGGTGGCGGTGGGGACAACCACAGTTCGAGCGCTCGAATCATCCAATCGCCAGGGTTGGACCGATCTCTTTATCCGGCCCGGACACGAGTTCCGATCCGTCGACGCGCTCGTCACGAATTTCCATCTACCCCGATCGACGCTGCTGTTGTTGGTGGCCGCGTTCGCTGGCACTGAACTCGTTCTGGATGCCTATCGTCACGCGGTCGAGTCCGGCTACCGGTTCTACTCCTACGGCGACGCGATGCTGATCGTATAGCTTCGGCGTTCGTGGCGACAATCGAATTCATCGGCGCGGCCAAAGTCGTGACCGGCTCCAAGCACCTGTTGGAGGCTGCTGGACGCCGGATTCTGATCGACTGTGGTCTCTTTCAGGGCTCCAAAAAACTACGCCAACGAAACTGGGAGCCGTTACCGTTTGATGCGGCCTCGATCGATGCGGTCGTATTGACCCACGCGCATATCGACCACACCGGTTACCTGCCACGGTTTCTTGGCCAAGGCTTCGCCGGTCAGGTATACGCGACGCCGGCGACCGTCGATCTACTCCGGGTGCTGCTCGAGGACTCGGGTGGGCTCCAGGAGGAGGAAGCGCGCTACCGCAATCGCAAGAAAGCGACTTCGCATACGCCGGCGTTACCGCTCTACACAGCCGATGAGGGCCGCGCCGCCGCCAAGCGCGCAAAGCCGGTCGCTCACGGCGAGCCGATCGACCTCGGCAACGGTCTTACCGCGACCTACCATCGCGCCGGGCACATCATCGGAGCGGCGTTCGTAACGTTCGACATCGAGGAGAACGGAACCCGATCGAGGGTCGTCTTCTCGGGTGACATCGGGCGGTTCGGGGTGCCGATCCTCCCGGATCCGGATCCGATCGGCGACGCCGATTACGTGGTGACAGAGTCGACTTACGGCGACCGCGTTCACGAGCACGAGCCGATCGCCGATCAACTCGAACGCGTGGTGTTGGAGGCGGTAGAGCGCGGCGGCGCGCTAATCGTGCCGGCGTTTGCCATCGGTCGAACCCAGGCGCTGATGGTCCATCTGAACGAGCTCGAGCGCGCCGGTCGGATCCCTTGTCTGCCGACGTTCGTTGACAGTCCGATGGCGCTCGATGCGGTTGAGATCTACAGCCGTCACCGCGAAGAGTTCGATGACAAGACATGGGAGCGACTGACCGCCGAGGACACACCGCTTCGATGCACGGACTTTCGGCTCGCCCGCAGCCCCAAGCAGTCGAAGGCGATAAATGAAATCGATGCGCCGATCATCATTATCTCCGCCAGCGGGATGGTGACCGGTGGTCGCATCCTGCACCACATGAGAAAGCGGTTGCCAGACCCGCGAACCACGGTGCTCATGGTCGGCTACCAGGCGTACGGGACGCGCGGCCGCCAGCTGGCTTCTGGCGATCGTACCCTCCGCATTTTCCGGGACGAGGTTCCGGTTCGCGCGACCGTAGAGACGCTGCACGGGATGTCGGCGCACGCCGGAGGCAACGAGCTGATGCAGTGGCTGGGTACAACGACGCGACCGCCCCAGGCCACGTACGCCGTGCACGGCGAACCCGACGCGGCGGCTGCGCTGGTCGCCCGGCTCGATGACGAGCTCGGGTGGCGTGCGTCGGTGCCCGGACCGGGGGATCGCGTCGACCTCGAGCCCAACGGACGGTCCGCCGAGTAGCGGGTATCTTTAGATCCATGCACTGGAAAGCCGGCGCTCTCGACGATCGTGCGCGGACGGGGGCGCTCCACACCGATCACGGCGTCGTCCGCACGCCGGCCTTTATGCCGGTCGGCACGCTGGCCACCGTCAAGGCGCTCACGCCCACCGACCTCAGCGAGCTGGGAGTCGAGATCGTGCTCGCCAACGCGTACCATCTTCACCTGCGACCGGGGGCCGACGTCGTTGTCGAGTTGGGCGGGCTGCACCGGTTCATGGCTTGGGACGGGCCGATTCTGACCGATAGCGGCGGGTACCAGGTGTTCAGCCTGGCCGGTCTCAGACAGATCGACGACGACGGAGTCACGTTCCGATCACACCTCGACGGTACCACGCATCGTTTCACGCCTGAGAGCGTGATGCAGCTCGAAGCCAAACTCGGGGCCGACATCGTAATGGCGTTCGATGAGTGCGCGCCCTATCCGTGTGAGCCCAACGAGGCGCAGGTCGCGGCTGAACGGACGGTGCGATGGGCTGAACGGTGCTTGAAGGCCCACCGAACGCTAAGCGATGGGCCGTGGGTGCACCGGCGGTTCCTATACGGCATCGTTCAGGGTTCGGTGGATGGTGGACTGCGGCGCCAGAATGCTCGGGCGATGACGTCGCTCGATTTTGATGGGTTCGCGATTGGGGGTTTGTCGGTGGGCGAATCGAAACCGCTCATGTACGAGATGCTCGACGTGACCGTACCCGAGCTACCGGCGGACAAGCCACGATACCTCATGGGGGTCGGTTTCCCGGAGGATGTCATCGCAGCGATCGGACGCGGGGTTGATCTGTTCGATTGCGTCGCGCCCACGCGCCACGGGCGAACTGGTGCAGCATACACGCGAAACGGCCGGATCAACATTGAGAACGCTCGCTTCGCTTCCGACGACCGGCCGCTCGACGAAGGGTGCGGTTGCTCGGTTTGCAGAACGTGGAGTCGGGGTTACATCCGACATCTGTTTCGGTCGGATGAGATGCTGGGTCCGCGGCTTCTTTCGTACCATAATGTGGCATTTATGATTGATCTCGTAGAGCAAGCGCGGCGGGCGATCGCAGTTGGAGATTTCGACACTTGGTCGAGTGTCTGGAGCGATCGATACCTGCCCGCATCGGCGGTGGAGGCGCAATGCACGATGTGATTCCGTTACTCATGGGAGCTCCCGGCGGTGAAGGCGGAACTCAGGGGTTCTTCGTTTCGTTGTTGCCGATCGCGGCGATGGTCGGGATCCTGTGGTTCCTGCTCATCCGCCCGCAACAGAGAGAACAGCAGCAACACGGCGCGCTCGTAAAGAACCTGAGAAAGGGCGACGAGGTGGTGACGGTGGGTGGTCTCTACGGCCGCATCATGTCACTCAACGAAGACAAGGTTTCTCTGAAAGTCGCCGACGGGGTCAAGGTCGACGTCGAGCGCAGCAAGGTCATACGTGTGCTGAACAAGAGCGCCGAACCGGACAAGTCGTAAAATGGCGATCCGCGAACTCAGCTATCTGGGCGATGCCGTGCTGCGACAGAAGACCGACCCCGTTGAACTGTTCGACGACGAGCTCGACACGTTGGTCGACGATCTCGTAGAGACGATGTACGCCAATATGGGGATTGGGCTGGCAGCGCCCCAGGTTGGCGACTCGCGGCGGGTAACGGTCGTCGACGTGAGCGAGGCTCGTGACGGAACCGAGGTTCTCGAGCTCATCAACCCTGGGCTCGTATCGCGGTCTGGGACGATCGGCAGCGAAGAGGGATGCCTGTCCATTCCGGGGGTCGTCGAGAACATCGAGCGTTCGGCCGAGGTCGAGGTTGAATACCAGGATCGCAATGGCGATCGCCACACCGTTCAAGGCGTCGACCTCTTGTCACGCGTTCTCCAGCACGAGCTCGATCATCTGGAGGGGATTCTGTTCATCGATCATCTGGGCACGCTGCGCCGTGACATCGCGGTGCGCGAGTTCAAGATCGCGATGGCGGAGAACGATCTCCCGGTCGGCCCGGTGTAGCGAGCGAGCCCGTGCAGGTCGTCTTCTGGGGGAGTCCCCGGTTCGCGGTACCCACATTGAAAGCGTTGATCGACAGCCGCCACTCGGTGACGGCGGTGGTGACGCAGCCCGATCGTCGCCGCGGCCGCGGCGGGCAACTGTCGCCCACCCCGATCGCCCGAGTTGCCGAAACCGACGGGATCCCCCTGCTAAAGCCCGACAAGCCACGCGGCGAGGCTTTCGTTGCGAGCTTGATCGAGGCCACCCCCGACGTGTTCGTCGTCGCCGCGTACGGTGAGATCCTGCGGCCCGAAGTGCTCGCGCTGCCGGCCCGCGGGGCGTTCAACGTGCACGCGTCGCTGTTGCCCGCTTACCGCGGCGCCGCCCCGGTGACCCGCGCGATCCTGGACGGTCGCGAATCGACCGGGATCACGATCATGCGCATGGAGGCCGGGCTCGACACCGGCCCGATCTGTCTACAAGCAGAGGAACCGATCCACGCCGATGACTCGGCCGGCACGCTCACCGAGCGACTGGCGGTGCTGGGCGCGACGTTGATGGTCGACGCGCTCGGCCGCCTCGAAGCGGGAACCCTGGATGAAACGCTGCAGGACGATGGCTTGGCCTCGTACGCCGAGAAGGTGACGGCCGAGGAGGCGCGTCTCGATTGGTCCAGTGGTGTCGAGTCAATCGAGCGAGCCGTGCGGGCCTTCGACCCTTGGCCTGGCGCGTGGACGACGTGGCGTGGCGAACGACTCAAGGTGTTCCGGTTGCGACCAACCGACGGAGGTGACGGTGCGCCCGTGGGCACGGTGATGAGTGTCGACCCCGATCCGGTCGTTGCCGCTGGTGACGGTTTGGTCGTGGTCGACGCCGTCCAACCGGCCGGCGGCGAACGAATGTCGGGCTCGGATTGGGCTCGTGGTCGGCAGCTGAACGTCGGTGAACGGTTTGGCGCAGATGCGTGACGACCCACTCCCCGCGCTCGTTGCTGCAACCGACGATCGGCGACTGACACAACCCGACTTTGCCGATGCGCTCGAGACGATGCTCGAAGCTGGGCTGAGGGTCGTTTGGTTACGATCGCGAGCGCTCGACGACCGTGCGTTCTCGGAGCTGATCGCGGAGGTCCGGAAGCGAACCGATCGTCACGATGCCGAGCTATGGATCGGGGACCGGGCCGACTTGGCACGCGCTTTCGACGCGGATGGCGTCCAGCTGCCGGAACGTGGCCTATCGATCGCGGGCGCCCGCCGGGTCGTCGGCCAAACGACTCGAGTCGGTCGCTCGGTCCATTCGGTTGAAGCGGCGATCGCCGCCACGCGAGACGGGGCCGACCATCTGGTGGTGGGCGCGATCTACGCGACTCGGAGTCACCTCGGTGTGGAGCCGGCAGGGGTCGGTTTGCTCGAAGAGATCCGGTCGACGCTCGAAGCCACGCCGCCGCCCACGCCACCGCCACTCGCCATCGGTGGGGTAACCCCGGAGCGGGTGCCCGAAGTGGTCGCCGCCGGCGCACAGGGCGTCGTGGCGATCCGAGCTCTTTGGGACGCCCCCGATCCCAGTCGGGCGGTGCGAGATTTCCTCGTCGCCATCGGTCAGAACTCTGCCAAGACGTTACATTAGCCCACGTGTCAAACCCGACTGTCGCCAACAAAACACTCGAGATCGTCGTCAACGGTGAGCCGCGGCTCGTCGCCGAGGAGGCGACAGTCGAAGCATTCCTTGTCGCTCATGAGATCGACCCCGACATCGTGGTGGTCGAAGCCAACGGTGTCATCCTGCCGCGGGATCGGTTTGGCGTGACCCAGCTCACCGCTGGTGACGCGCTCGAGATCGTTCACTTCGTGGGCGGCGGCTGAGACACGGAGGCTAACGTGACCGAGGCAACGACGACACGATCGATACCGACCGACTCGGCAGGTTTGACCCCCGGATGGGAGCTGGGCGGACGTACGTTCCGTTCTCGGCTCATCATCGGCAGCGGCAAATACGACTCGCCCGAGACGATGGTTGAGTGCCTCGAGGCGTCAGGCGCAGACGTCATTACGGTTGCAGTGCGACGAGTCAACCTCGACGCGTCGGACGAGACGAGCCTACTCCACTACCTCGATCCTGATAAGATCCTGATTCTCCCGAACACCGCCGGTTGCTACACCGCGGATGACGCGATACGGGTCGCGCGGCTCGGCCGTGCGGCAGGACTGAGCGATTTCATCAAGCTGGAGGTCATCGGGGACGAGCGGACGCTATACCCCGACGTCGAAGGACTCCTCACGGCGACTCGAGCCCTCGTCGAAGAGGGTTTCATCGTGTTGCCGTACACGAACGATGACGTCGTGATCGCGCGCCGCCTCGAAGAGGCGGGTGCGGCGGCGGTCATGCCGCTCGCGTCGCCGATTGGTTCCGGGCTCGGGGTCACCAATCCGCTCAACATCCAGTTCATTCTGGATGCGGTTTCGGTGCCGGTGATCGTTGATGCCGGTGTCGGGACGGCGTCGGATGCGGCGGTCGCGATGGAGCTCGGGGTCGAGGGCATCCTCATGAACACCGCCATCGCCAAGGCCGACGATCCGGTCAAGATGGCGACCGCGATGCGGTACGCGGTCGAGGCCGGACGGTTGGCGTTCGAAGCCGGTCGGATGACCCGGCGCCGCTGGGCAAGCGCGTCGAGTCCGACGGAGGGCCGGGTCGGCGACTGAATGGGTGCACGCCCCAGCGTTGAGCGGCGGCGGGCGCTCGAGATCCTACGCGACGTGCGAAACGGGACACGCGCCGACGAGAGCTTCGAGCAGCGGGCCGCGGGGCTCGACAATCGTCAGCGCGCGTTCACGATGGAGCTGGCGTATGGCGCGATCCGTTGGCGCGATCGGCTCGACTACCACCTCGACGCGTTGCTAAAGCGCGGAATCGACACTCTACCGCCGGACGTCATCTCGATCCTGGAACTGGGGGTCTACCAAATCGCGTTTTTGGAGCGCGTGCCGGTTTGGTCGGCGGTCGACGAAAGCGTCGAGTTGGTGAACCATGCGCTGCCGAATGGTGTGGCTCGGTGGGCATCGGGGCTCGTCAACGCCGTTCTCAGAAACGTCGATCGGCAGCGTCAGGATCTGCCGTTGCCGGACTCGGAAGATCCGATCTTCCATTTGGCGATCAAGCACAGTCACCCAAAGTGGATGGTAGCTCGGTGGGTCGCAGCGTTTGGCGCCGATACGACCGAGGCCTTGCTCGAGAGCAACAATCGGCGGCCGCACCTTCATCTGGCGATAAATGTCCAGGTGGCGACTACGAGCGCGGTCCTCGAGGCGCTTGGAGACGCCGGTATCGAGGCCCGACCGCACCCAGACAAGCCGGACGCGGTAGTCGTCGGTCGGGGGACACCGCCGACCGCGTTGCCGGGTTGGGCCGAGGGGTGGTTCTGGGTCCAGGACGTCGGTTCGCAGTGGGTCACGGATATGGTCGCGGCTCGGCCAGAGGATAGCGTGCTCGACGCTTGTGCCGCACCCGGAACCAAGTTGTGTGGGTTGTTAGCGAGGGCGCCGACGATCCGTGCATTGGCGGTCGATATCGATGCCGCGAGGTTGCAACGGGTTCGCGATAATGTTCACCGTCTGGGACTCACCGAGCCGTGGCTTGTGGTCTCGGACGCACGTTCGGTGCCGACTGCAGCGCAGTTTTCGGTGGTGCTAGCGGACGTCCCGTGCACGGGTACCGGCGTGTTGCGTCGGCGGGTCGACGCTCGTTGGCGGCGTTCGCCGGGGGACGTGGCGACCTTCGCGGCGTTCCAGCGTGAGCTCTTGGCGCAACTCGCTGATCGGGTGGCGCCGGGTGGCACGCTCGTGTACGCCACCTGTTCGCTCGAACCTGAGGAGAACGACCAAGTGGTAACTGCGTTTCTTGCCGATCGCCGAGAGTTCCGGTGCGTACCTGTCGGTGGCGATACGCCGGTCCGATACCGGGACGGGTACTACTTAGTGACCCGCCCTTGGAGTGGTGACCTGGATGGGTTCTTCGCCGCTCGCCTGGTGCGCGAGGCGGCGTGAGAGCGCTCCCAGTCCGCGCCGGAAACGCGACCTGGCAGGTCCCGTTGGCGATCGTGGCGACCGCGATCGGCGCGCTGCTCGTCGGTTACGTCGCGGTGCAACTCTTCTTCTTGCCCGACATGCTGGCTCAGGGTCGCATGAACCGCGTGCCCAACCTGGGTCGAATGGAGGTCGAGAAGGCGCGCGATAAGGCTGCGAGCGAGGGCTACGTCGTCACGGTGGGCGGCGAGCGCCGGAGCGCCGACGTCGAAGCGGGTCGGGTGATCTATCAGCTACCGCCGCCGGGTTTTTATCGACCCCGCGGCGATACGGTCCGGCTGCTCGTGAGCCGCGGCACCGAGCCAGCCGTGCTGCCCGATCTGGCCGGTCTCGAGCCCGGTTTGGGGGAGGAGATCCTGTCCCGGCTCGGTCTCGTGATTACGCCGCCCCGAAACCAACCGAGCGAGCTCCACCCATGGGGGACGATCGTCGAGACGGTCCCGCCGGCGGGCACCGAAATCGAGCCCGGCATCGAGGTTACGATGGTCATCAGCCGGGGTGGAACGCTGGTAGAGATGCCCGATGTCCGCGGCCTGCCGTTGAGAGCTGCCCGCGATACGCTGGTCGCGTACGGGATCACGGTTGGTCAAGTGGCTCCGTTGAGCTCCGAAGAGCAGGGCGTCGAAGGGGCGATCGTCATCAGCGGTCAACGACCGCCGCCGGGACAACACGTGCACACCGGCTCCGCAGTGCGGCTCGAGCTCGGCCGGGTGACTGCTCCGTGAGCGGCGTTGTGATCGCGCCGTCCGTGCTGGCCGCGGACTTTGATCGGTTGGCGGATGAGATCGTCGCGGTGGTCGAGGGTGGAGCCGACTGGATACACGTCGATGTCATGGACGGCCACTTCGTTCCTAACCTGACTTTCGGCGCGGCGATGATAAAGACCGCCGAGCGTGCCGCCGATGTCCCGATCGACGTTCACCTGATGGTCGAGCGACCGGAGCAGTACTTCGACGAGTACATCGACGCCGGGGCCGACATCTTGACCGTTCACGCCGAAGCCACAACCCACCTCCACCGTCAGCTTCAACGTGTGCGCGAGTTGGGCGCCAAGGCTGGTGTCGCGATCAACCCCGGCACACCGCTGAGCGCGGTCGACGCCGTATGGGGAGCGTTCGACTTGTTGCTCATCATGAGCGTCAATCCCGGCTGGTCGGGACAGCAGTTCATCAGTGAATCGATAGGCCGCCTGAGGAGCGCTCGCCAGCGGATCGACGCCTCACCCGAGGGTAGCCGCCCGTGGCTCGAGGTCGATGGCGGGATCACCGCAGACAACGCAGCGCAGGTGGTTCGCGCCGGAGCCGACGTGCTCGTCAGCGGCTCGGGCATCTACGGTGGTGACGATCCGACCGAGCGAACGCGCGCCCTACGTCAAGCAGCACACGTTTGACGGATCCCGACTTGACGGTCACGCGGACCGGTCGGGGGTTTCGTTGGCCCATTCTGGCGCTCGGGATCGTGCTCGTGGCGCTGGGTGTTTTTCTCGCCGGCCGTTTTCCAACCAACGGCGTGCACTATGGCGTTTGGTCGATCGTTCCCCCGCTGGTCACGCTGGTGCTCGCGTTTGCGCTGCGCGAAGTCATCACCGCCTTGTTCGTCGGTATCGTGCTGGGTGGCGTCATCAGCGGTGAGGTCAACATCGTCCAAGCGTTTCTGATCCCGTCGGTCGGATCGGAGAACTACGCCCTTATCCTGTTGGTATACCTGTGGTCGTTGGGCGGTTTGATCGGCTTGTGGACCAAGACCGGTGGTGCCCAGCGGTTCGCCGAATGGGCCGGCAAACGGGTGGCGACGGGACCCAGGTCGGCGAAGCTCTTCGCCTGGGTCATGGGACTCGTGTTCCACCAGGGAGGCACGATCAGTACGGTTCTGACCGGGACGACGGTGCGGCCGGTTTCCGATTCCCACCGAGTGGCGCACGAAGAGTTGGCCTACATCGTCGACTCGACGGCGTCGCCCGCGGCGACGCTGATTCCGTTCAACGTGTGGCCGATCTACGTCGGCGGCTTGGTCGCAGGGACCGTTCCGGTGCTGGCCACCCAGTCCGACGCGATCGGGTTTTTCTTCCGCGCTTTGCCGTTCAACTTCTACGCGATCCTTGCGATTCTCTTCACGTTCCTGTTCGCGGGTGACAGAATTGGTTGGCTGACCGGGCGTCGAATGCGAGCCGCGCGGCAGCGGGCGCGCGAGACCGGTGCGCTCGATCGACCCGGCGCCACGCCGATGGCGGCCGACGACCTGACGCGCATCGACGTGCCGCCCGGCTACCGACCCGGACTGATCGACTTCTTTGCGCCGATCGGCACGTTGCTCGGCGTGGCGATCGGGCCGTTTGCGATCAGCTATTTCGTGCACGGCCAGCGAGAGTCGTCGGCGCTGTCGTTGCCGATCGCCGAGGCGTTCGTGTTGGCGGTTTTGGTCGGAGTGGCGGTGGCGCTCGTCAAGGGGATGCGGTTACACGCGGTGATCGACGGTCTCCTGTCCGGCTGGCGCGGCGTCACGATCGGGGCGGTGGTGTTGGCGCTCGCGGTGACGCTCAAGTCGGTCGCCGATGCGGTAGGTACGGCACCCTACATCGTTGAGACGTTTGGCTCGGTTCCACCGGTCGTTCTGCCTGCCGCGTTGCTCTTCCTTTGCATGTTGGTCGCGTTTTCGACCGGTACGTCGTGGGGGACGTACGCGGTCATTTTCCCGGTGGCGATGCCGCTGGCGTGGGCGGTTCACCCGGACGCCACCTACCTAGCGCTCTGTTTTGGAGCGGTCACCGGCGGGAGTGTGTTCGGGGACCAGTGCTCGCCGATTTCCGACACTACTATCCTGTCGTCGCTGGCGACCGGTTGTGATCTCATGGACCATGTCCTGACCCAGCTCCCGCTGGCGCTCGCGGCGGCGGCACTCGGCGGGTTGCTCTACATTCTGGCAGCTGCAATTCTCATCTAGCACGGAGGCGCGTCACATGGCCGTTCTGGCCTTTTTCCACCCTGGTCACGTTCATGAAACGTTGGCCGACATGCTCGGTCACCAGCCGTGGTGGATTCTCGTCGCGGCGGGGGTCCTCGGCGCTGCGTGGTTGGCGCGGCGACTGGTTGGTGTCCTAGACAAGCACTAGTTTCTCCTACCTATTCGCACTCCCTCGCTCTCCGGGATGACCCGGACCACGAGGGCGGCGCCGCGCGGCGGCGCACGATCCGCGACCGTTTTGTCAAGGGAAACATGTTTGACGAGCTGAGTGCCAAACTCGATGGCGCCCTGGCGCGCTTTCGAAGCCGTGGAGTTCTCGACGAAGAGCTCATCACCGAAGGGATGCGTGAGGTCCGCCGGGCTCTCCTCGAGGCCGATGTCCACTATCGCGTGGCAAAAGATTTCTGCGCACGGGTGGCGGAACGCGCCCGTGGACAGGAGATCGCCCGGTCGGTTACTCCGGCGCAACAAGTCATCAAGATCGTGCACGATGAGCTGGTCGATCTCCTGGGTGGCGCGAACGCGCCACTCGAAGAGGCGCGGCAACTACCCACGGTGATCGCGCTGGTCGGGTTGCAAGGCTCCGGCAAGACGACGACGGCGGCCAAGCTCGCCCACCACATGGCGAAGCGCGGCCGGCGACCGTTGCTCGTAGCAGCTGATGTTCATCGGCCGGCGGCGATCGATCAGCTCGAAACGCTGGCCCGACAACTCGACTTTCCGGTGGTAGCGGATCGAAACGAGACCCGGGTTGAGCGGCTGGCCCAGGCTGGCGTCGAGCGGGCACGGGCAGACAAACGGAACGTCGTCATCGTCGACACCGCCGGTCGACTACACATCGACGATGCGATGATGGCCGAATTGGAACGGGTCGTTCAGGCGGTGACGCCCCACGAGCTCCTGCTTGTCGCCGACGGGATGACCGGGCACGACGCAGTCCAGATCGCCGAAGCGTTTGGCGCGAAGCTGCCGCTGACGGGCGTGATCCTCACAAAGCTGGACGGTGATGCGCGCGGAGGGGCCGCGCTCTCGATCCACGGGGTGACCGGCCTGCCGATCAAGTTTATCGGCGTTGGTGAGCGGACTGACGGCCTAGAGCCGTTCCATCCCGATCGGATGGCGGGGCGAATCCTCGACCGCGGCGACGTCGTGTCGCTGGTCGAGAAGGCGCAGGAGGCGATCGATGTAGAAGATGCCAGCCGACTGGAGAAAAAGGTCGGTCGTGGGAAGCTCGACCTGGAAGATTTTCTGACCGCTCTGCGGCAGTTGGAGGGGATGGGGCCGTTACAGGGATTGATCGGGATGCTCCCCGGCGTCGGGAAGCAGTTGCGGGATGTCGACGTCGATCCGAGCCGGCTCAAGCGTATCGAGGCGATCATCCTGTCGATGACGCCAGCTGAACGGCGCAATCCCAAGCTGCTCGACGGCAGTCGTCGCAAGCGAATCGCGAATGGCAGCGGCACCTCGGTTCAAGAAGTCAACCAGCTCATGAAACAGTTCGGGCAGATGAACAAGATGATGAAGACACTCAAGACGACGCTGGGATCACAGCGTCAAAGGAGGTAACTCGTGGCGGTACGCATTCGACTGCGGCGCATGGGCACCAAGAAGAAACCCCAATATCGCGTCGTGGTAGCTGATTCCAGGAGTCCTCGTGACGGGCGGTTCCTGGACACGATCGGGACCTACAATCCGCGTGTCGACCCGGCCGAGATCAAGATTGACCGCGACAAAGCGCTGGAGTGGTTGGAGAGCGGTGCCGAGCCAAGCGATACCGCGCGATCGCTGCTCTCCAAGGTTGGCGTCTGGCAGCGATTCAAGACCGGCGAATGGCCGGCAGAAGCGCCGCGTCCGGAGCCTGCACCAACGCCGCCTGCACCAGCGCCTGCAACCGAGGTCGTCGTCGAGCCCACAGCCGAGCCCGTCGTCGTCACCCCGCCGGCAACGGAGGAGTTGAGCTGACGAAACCGGAGACCCTGGTGGTGGTGGGTCGGATTGTGAAACCCCACGGGCTCAAGGGCGAGGTCCAGGTCGAGCCGTTGACCGAGCACGACGAGCGGTTCGCGGTCGGGCGTACACTTGTGCTTGCGCCCGACGTTGATGCTGAAGGTGTGCCGGTGTCGATCGAGGCCAGCCGCCGCCACAAGCGACGGTGGTTGGTAAAGTTCGAGCGGATCGACGACCGCACTCACGCTGAACAGCGGGCCGGCTACTACCTGTTGATCCCGCACGACGAGGTGCTGCACGCGCGAGCCGAGGGCGAATTTTTTCTGCATGCGCTGGCGGGGTGCGAAGTGCGTGATGACACCGGTCGCTCGCTCGGCAACGTGATCTCGGTGATCGAGTCGAAAGGACCGGCGTTGTTGGAGATCGGCGAACCTGGCGGCCGGCGTCGATTCCTGCCGTTCGTCAAGGCGTTCGTGCGTCGGGTCGATGCGACGACGATCGTCGTGAGCCCGCCGGAAGGGTGGGAGGAGCTGTAAGCGTGCACGTCAACATCGTGACTTTGTTCCCCGACTACTTCACCAAGCCACTCAAACAGTCGATGACCGGTCGCGCGCGCTCCAAGGGACTCTTCTCGTACGACGTGATCGATTTGCGCGAGTTCGTTCCTGAGGGCGAACAGGTCGATGACTACCCGTACGGTGGCGGTGGCGGCATGGTGTTGAAGCCCGAGCCTGTTTTCCGCGCGTACGACTCCCTCGAGGAGCCCGACCCGTTCATTCTGCTGTCGGCTCGGGGTAGGGTGTTCACGCATCGGGTGGCGGTCGAGCTGGCGGTCAAACCGGAGCTGACGCTCCTATGCGGACACTATAAGGATGTCGACGAGCGGGTTCGCGAGACGCTGGTAACTGACGAAATCTCGCTGGGTGACTTCGTTCTGTCGGGCGGCGAGATCGCGGCGCTGGCGGTGATCGACGCTGTGGTCCGGTTGTTGCCTGGCGTTCTCGGCGATTTCGACAGCGCGCAGGGGGATTCCTTTCATGACGAGTGGGCGCTGGGGCCGCCGTCGTATACGCGACCCGCGGTGTTCCGTGGGCTCGAGGTACCGGAGGTGCTGCGATCGGGGGATCACGCAGCGGTGGCGCGTTGGAGGCATCAAGCAGCCGAGCGGATCACCCGCGAGCGGCGCCCCGATCTGGTGGAGCGGGCCGGCCGCGAAGCTGGCGATGACACGACCGAACAGACAGAAACTGGGTGACGATCAAACCGTTGAGCGGTATACTTTAAGAATGATGGATCTCGACATCGGACTAGCGCCAAAGCGCGACGACATCCCCGACTTTCGACCCGGCGACACGGTGCGAGTGAACGTCCGCGTCGTTGAGGGTCAGAAGGAACGCCTCCAGGCGTTCGAGGGTGTGGTGATCCGTCGCAAAGGCGGCGGGCCGAGCGAGACGTTTACCGTCCGCAAGGTGTCAAACGGGGTCGGTGTCGAGCGCATTTTTCCGCTCAACTCACCGGTGGTGACCGAGATTCGCGTCATTCGCGAAGGGCGTGTCCGCCGGGCCAAGCTGTACTACTTGCGCGAGCTGTCCGGGAAGGCCGCCCGCATCCGCGAGCGGCGGCGCCGCTAGCGCGCAGCCGGTTCCGACGCTGACAGGCCTCGAGGACCGGCTCTCTCAACTCTCCATAACCGAAATCTCCGTCAGTTTATCTCGCCGGCGTACGGTCGGACGGCGGACGGTTAGCTATCTGCTCGACGACCCTCGGGCCGGAGTCCAAGCGCTCGGACAGCGCTACCTGGCGATGGTTCGGGCGCGTGAGCGCGAGAGCCAGCGGCTCAAGAACCTGCTCGACACGGAGCGCGAGTTGGCCGGTGATCGGCAGGTAGTCGCTGGAGTCGACGAGGTCGGCGTGTCCCCGATCGCTGGACCGGTGGTGGCTGCCGCGGTGGTGCTACCGGCGGGCTGGATCACCGACGGGCTTGATGACTCCAAGCGACTCGACCCGGGCCGGCGGGAGCGACTCGACCGCGCGATCCGAGCCGATGCGACGGCGGTGGGTGTCGGTGCCGTCAGCGAGCGGATGATCGATCGGATCAACATCTATCAAGCCAGCCTGATGGCGATGCGATTGGCGCTCGAGCAGCTCGGTCGGCCAGTCGACCTGGCGCTCCTGGACGGGCGGCCACCGCGGGCGTTTCCGGTGCCACATCGGGCGATCGTCGGCGGCGACGGGCGGGTGCGATCGATCGCTGCGGCCTCGATCATCGCCAAAGTGGCCCGTGACCGGCTACTCGTCGAGGCCGATCGGCGCTGGCCGGAGTACGGGTTCGCACGTCACAAGGGATACATGACCCCGGAGCACATTCGGGCCCTAAGAAAGCACGGCGTCACGCCGATCCATCGGCTATCTTTTCCTCGGGTCTGGGCCGAGGCGGACGCCATGGGTCCACTGTACCGCGATATCGAAGCTCAACTGGCGGAAGCCGCTACGACCTCGACACTCGAAGCCGCCGAGTTTGCGCTGGATGCCGCCCGCGCATCACTCCACGCCTCGGAGGAGCGGCTTCTTCAGCGGCTGCTCAAGTCACAACGGGAGAAGGTCCTTTTCTTGCAAGCGGATGACTAGCGTGAAGCGCCCTGTCTACCTCGATCATCACTCCACTACGCCGTGCGATCCGCGAGTCGTAGAAGCGATGCTGCCTTGCTTTACCGAGACCTTTGGCAACTCGTCCAGTCGTGGTCACGTCTTTGGCCGGGTCGCGGAGGAGTTGGTCGAGGATGCGCGGCGGCGAATCGCTGGTTTGCTCGGTGCCCAGGCGTCCGAGATCATCTTTACCGGCGGCGCCACGGAATCGAACAACTTGGCGGTGACCGGTGCTGCGTGTGCCAGACGGGAAGCCGGCGACGGCAATCACGTCGTGAGCTGCGTGACCGAGCACAAGTCAGTGATCTGCCCGCTCGAGCGGCTGGCGGACGAGGGCTTTGAAGTCACTATGCTGCCGGTGGACGAGTGCGGACGGATCGATCTGGACGCGCTATCGGCGTCGCTCACCGAGAACACGATCCTGGTCACGCTGATGCTCGCCAGCAACGAGATCGGCAACATTCATCCGATCGCCGAAGTCGCGCGTCGCGCGCACGAGGTTGGCGCGTGGGTCCACACCGATGCGGTGCAAGCGATCGGCAAGGTGCCGGTCGACGTGAATGATCTGGATGTCGATCTGCTGTCGCTATCCGCGCACAAGTTCTATGGGCCCAAAGGCATTGGTGCGCTCTACCGCCGCGAGAGCCCGCGGCGCGTCAAGCTCAAGCCGTGCATTATCGGCGGTGGGCACGAGCGCGGGGTTCGATCCGGGACGCACAACGTGCCCGGGATCGTGGGTCTGGCGACCGCTTTCGAGCTGGCAGTTCAAGAGCTCGAAGAGGAAACCCGACGAGTGGCTGCGCTCCGCGACCGATTGGAGAGTCGGCTCGTCGGGGAGATCGAGGGCCTGGTAGTGAACGGTGATCGCGAGCACCGGCTGCCCAATAATCTAAGCGTCTCGATCCCGTACGTAGACGGTGAAGCGTTGCTGCTTTCGTTGGACGACGTCGCGGTTTCGAGTGGCTCGGCGTGCAAATCGGAGACCGCTGGCACATCTCACGTCATCAAAGCGCTCGGTCGGGAAGAGGATGACGGTCGCGGTACGATCCGCTTTGGGTTGGGACGGTGGACGACCGAGGAGGAGATCGAGTTTGCGGTTGGGCGTGTTGCCGAAACCGTCAACCACCTCCGCGCCCTCTCGACTTTGTAGGCTTCACATATCCGACGAATCTCGTCGTTCCGCTCTACGTCCCGTGCACTGACCCCGACCCGGTGATTCGTGAGCTGACGCTGGGGTCGCCGGTGTAATGAACGTCGCCACTCCCGGTGACGGTGGCGCTCAGGCTCTCCGATACATCCAGTCCGACTTCACCGCTCCCGGTGACGTTCACCTTCGCCGTACGTACAGGGACGCTGAACAGGTCGAGCTCGCCCGAGCCCGAGACGTTGGCTTCGATGTCGTCGGCGGTTCCCACCATCGTGATCTCGCCGGACCCTGAGACATTCGCCTCGAGATCCCCAAAGTCACCTTCGACCGATAAGTCACTCGATCCGGAAACATCGGCGTCAAACGCGTCGCTGCGAACGCCGGTTACGTTGACGTCGGAGCTACCACTCGAGTGGATCGCCGACAGACTCGTTACGGTGATCGCGATCTTGATGTCGCTCCGTGAGCGATAGGAACCGTCGAAATCGATCTCGAGCTCGCGTCCCTGAACTTTGGTCTCCACCAGCGAGAGCAAGTTGTCGTCACCGGTCAACGTGAGCGATTGTGGCTCACCAACCTTGATTTCGACATCGAAGTCGTCGCCGATTTCGACCTGGTCAAAACGGGCGAGCGCACGGTTTTCGCTGATCACGTTTCCCGAACCGGCGACCGTGGGGCCGTCCCAGTTCACCGAGATGCCGCACCCGGCGATCGACACGACCGCGACGAGGGGCGTGAGGGCTAGACTTCGCATCAGTACCTCCGCATGATTGATCAGGTGGTGATCTCCAGTACTCCCTACGTCGGGGGTCGGCCCCGAGTTTCGCCCTCGGAGGCCTGTCACAGACAGCGGACCGGGTTACGTTAAACCCATGAAGGTTCGTCAGATGGCGCTCTGGCTGTCTACCCGGATCGCTCCGGTTGTAGCGATCGCCGCCCTGGGATGTAGCTCCCCTCCCCCCAAGATCGAGGTGCCGACGACCGGCTGGCTGTCGATGGCGCCGTTGCCGCTCCCCAGGACCGAGGTCGGTGTGGCCGCGTTGGCGGGGAGGATCTACGTCGTCGGCGGTCTCACGCTGGACCGTGAGGTATCGGCCCAAGTCGACGTCTACGACCCGGCGAACGACGTGTGGTCTGCCGGGCCGGCGCTGCCCGAGCCGCTGCATCACGTGGCGGTGACTGCAGCCGGTGGACGACTGTACGCGGTCGGTGGACACCGCGGTATCCCGTTCCGGCCGGTGGCGAGCGTCTATGTCCTGACTTCTGGCGAAGAAGTGTGGCGGCAGGCCGAGCCCTTACCACGAGCGCGCGGTGCGCTGGCTACCACCGCGGTCGGCGATGTGGTCTATGCGATCGGTGGCCGGGCCAGCGACGAGACTGCGGTGCGCAACGTCGAGCGCTACGACCCGGACCTCGGTCGCTGGGAGCCGATGCCACCGCTCCCGACCCCGCGCGAGCACCTGACCGCGTCGGCCCTGGGTGGAATCGTGTATGTAGCCGGGGGGCGGGTCGGCAGCCTGGCCAGCAACCTGAGCGTTCTCGAGGCCTTTGACACCCGCTCGCTGCGGTGGGAAACGCTGCCGTCAATGCCGACGCCGCGCGGTGGGATCGCCTCGGTTGTCCACGGTGGCCGCATCCATGTGCTGG
>Ga0255057_10000075_pt1 | contig 51482 bp, 47 predicted proteins | sample Cases_109_6_MG_FD_189022 | JGI IMG/M metagenome (GOLD analysis project Ga0255057, IMG submission 189022) | Seawater microbial communities from Amundsen Gulf, Northwest Territories, Canada - Cases_109_6 | ecosystem: Environmental > Aquatic > Marine > Gulf | place: Canada: Northwest Territories... | reverse complement strand
ATCCACGTCGTCAGATCGCCATCGTGCTTGACCAAATTGTCGTCTCTGCCCCCGCGGTCAATTCCAGTGTCCAGCCCGGTGTGGGAATCACTGGCGGCCGCGCTCTGATAACGGTCGGCTCCGGTGACGACGCTCAGCAGGAAGCAGCCGACCTCGCTCTGATACTTCGCTATGGGTCCCTGCCAGTCGAATTCGAGATATCGGCAGTCCAGAAGGTCTCGGGGACGCTGGGCGCCGACTCCCTTCAGGCAGGGATCATTGCCGGGCTGCTTGGTCTGGTGCTGGTTGCGATCGTGCTGATGATGATCTACCGGTCGCTTGGGTTGATTGCGATCGTTGGCCTGACTGTGTTTGGCTCGCTTCTCATCACCATCTTCGGGTTGTTCGGGGAGTGGCAAGGCCTAACCCTGACACTTGCCGGCATCACCGGAATTATCGTGTCGGTGGGGATCACAACTGATAGCTACATCGTCTATTTCGAACGGATAAAGGAAAACATACGCGGCGGCATGGATGTGTCCGAAGCTGTCGACGTCGGCTTCGCCAAGGCATTTCGGACGATTCTCACCGCCGACACGGTCAGCCTTCTCGCCGCCGGGCTCCTCTTTGCGCTTGCGGTCGGCGCAGTCAAAGGGTTCGCCATCTCCCTGGGCATTGCCACGTTGCTCGACATCTTCATCGCTCGAACCTATACACGCCGTGCAGTGGGTCTCATGGCTGAGACTTCACTCGGTTCAGGGGGACGGTTCAGTGTCGAGGGGGCCGCCAAATGAGTGCCTGGAGTCGTCTCAACAGGGGTGAGACCACCATTGACTTCGTTGGAAAACGCAAACGCTGGTTCACCATCTCTGCTGTTCTCCTACTTCTATCCGTCGCATCCTTCGCGGTTCGAGGTCTCAACCTCGGACTCGAGTTTGAGGGCGGTCTTGGGATTCAGTCACCAAATCCGGCGGGAGCAGATGTCGGCGAGATTCGAGAAGCCCTCGAAGGGGTGGGTGTCGACGACGCAACTATCCAAATGCTCGACGACGGTGAGGCGGTCCGAATAACCACCGAGGAACTCGACTCCGAGATCCTCAGCGCTGCGGTCGACGTCGTCGCCGACGTGACGGAAGCTGATCGCACCGAGATTTCGATTGAGGCGGTAGGGCCAACATTCGGTGCGCTGGTGGCGCGACGAGCTTTGATAGCCCTCGCTGTTTTCCTCGGCGTCGTGGCAGTGTTCATCAGCTGGCGGCTGGAGTTAAAAATGGCTTTAGCCGGCCTGACGGCGCTTCTCCACGATCTTCTGATCACGCTAGGCGTGTACGCCCTCACCGGTTTCCCGGTCACCCCGGCGACAGTGGTCGCTGTCCTGGTGGTCCTTGGCTATTCGCTGTATGACACGGTGGTCGTCTTCGACAAGGTTGAAGAACTGGTCGAACTCGAGGAGCAGAAGACCTATTCCGAGATTGTCAATCAGGCGATGAATGCCGTCCTCGCGCGTTCACTGGCGACGTCACTGACATCTTTGCTTCCGGTCGGGAGCATCCTGTTCGTCGGGTCCTTCATCCTCGGTGCTTCGACTCTCAGGGATTTTGCACTCGCCCTGTTCGTCGGGATTGCCGCCGGCACCTACTCGTCGATCTTTGTGGCCGCTCCTCTTTTGGCCATCTGGAAGGAACGCGAAGCGGAGTGGCAAGACCGGGCCGAGTGGGTCAGCCGTGGCACAAAGTCCGCCAGGCGCTGATCCGCTCGTAGACTCCTCAGCAGTGGAACATATCTCCTCACTCATTCGCGATGTGCCCGACTTTCCTGAGCCCGGGATTGTTTTCAAAGATATCACTCCCGTCCTTGCCGACGCCAAGGCCTTCGCTGACCTGATCGATCGGCTTGTCGAGCCCTTCTACGACGCAAATATCTCGAAGGTCGCCGGGATCGAGGCCAGAGGATTCACCCTTGCCACGCCGGTTGCAGGCCATCTCAGAGCCGGGTTTGTGCCTATCCGAAAGCCAGGCAAGCTCCCGGCGGCAACAGTGAGGGAGGATTACCAACTTGAATACGGAACCGACGCACTCGAGATGCATCGCGACGCCGTCCACAAAGGGGAGAGAATCCTCCTAGTGGATGACGTGATCGCCACTGGCGGAACCGCTGCAGCCGCTATCCGTCTCCTGAGGGAATTGGGTGCCGACGTCGTTGGTTTCTCTGTGTTCATCGAACTGGCCTTCTTGGACGGAGCCAAGTTGCTGGACGGAGTGCCCCTTCATGCTCTCATCCGATACGACTGAGAAAGCGCCGCCGGCAACACTCGTCGACGTCCTCGACGCCTTCAGGGCTCATCATCCCGATGGCGACGTAGAGCTGCTCCGTCAGGCGTGTGATGTGGCGACCCGGGCTCACGCCGGCCAAATACGCAAGACCGGAGACCCCTTCATCACCCATCCGCTGACAGTTGCGTTCATGCTTGCTCAATACGGCCTGGACTCCGACACCATCGCCGCAGGCTTTCTCCATGACACCGTTGAGGACACCGATCTCACCCTTGTCCAACTGCGTGCCGAGTTCGGCGACGAGATCAGCCAGCTCATCGATGGCGTCACGAAATTGGACAGGGTGCGGTTCTCAAACCGGGAACAGGCCCAAGCAGCAACGATCCGCAAGATGGTGGTTGCCATGGCCCAAGACGTCCGGGTGCTGATAGTCAAATTGTTTGATCGGCTCCACAACATGCGAACCGTCCATGCGTTGCGCGAGGAAAAGCAGATCCGGGTCGCCAGGGAAACACTCGACGTCTACGCGCCACTGGCCCACAGGCTCGGCGCAGAAGAGATCAAGCACGAGTTCGAAGACCGCTGCTTCGCCATCCTCTATCCCGGCCCGAATGCGGAGATCCAGAGAAAGGTCGCCGAGGCTGCCCCGGAGCGGGAGGCATTCATCGAGAAGATGATCACCGAGATCTCGGGGATGCTCGGGGATGCCGAGATCGATGCTGAAGTCACCGGTCGGCCAAAACATCAGTACTCGATTTATCGAAAGATGCTGGAGCAGAACAGACCGTTCGACGATATCCACGATCTCATTGGGATACGGATCGTGGCCGAGTCGACTCCAGATTGTTATGCGGCTTTGGGAATGATTCACAGTCATTGGGTTCCGGTCACCGGGCGCTTCAAGGACTACATCGCCATGCCCAAGATCAATCTCTACCAGTCGTTGCACACCACTGTGATCGGTCCTGATGGAAAACCACTGGAAGTCCAGATCCGGACGAGGAAGATGCACAACCGGGCCGAGGCCGGGATCGCTGCTCACTGGCGATACAAGGAGGGGGACATCGAGCGTGGATCTTCGGTGGCGGTGGAAGGTCTCGACGAAGATCCTGAGGAATTCCTGGCCAATTTGAAGCTTGATCTCTATCAAGACGAAGTCTTCGTGTTGACTCCGGGAGGCGATGTCAAGGAAATGCCCAAAGGGTCGACTGCGGTAGACCTGGCTTATGCCGTCCATACCGAGGTGGGCCACCGCTGCGTCGGTGCCAAGGTCAACGGTCGTCTTGTTCCGTTGTCCACCCAGCTCGAGTCGGGTGACATCGTCGAGGTGTTGACCACCAACTCACCAGATGCAGGCCCAAGTCGCGATTGGCTCAAGTTCGCCCGGACCGGCAAGGCCAAGTCGAAAATCAAGCATTGGTTTCAGAGGGAGCGACGCGACCAGGCAGTCGCCGAGGGCAAGGAGATGGTCCAAGGTCTCTTCAAGAGGGAAGCCCCCGAATTGTCCGCGGCCGAACGTGACGGGCACCTGGGAGCCATCGCGACGGAACTTGGCCAAAAAGACTCCGAAACTTTGATCGCATCGCTGGGCCAGGGCAACGTTTCGATCGACTCAGTAGGAGCGCGCTTGCACCGGCGTCTCGCCCCGGATACCGGGGACGAGTTGTTCCAGCCGCCACGTAGGCGCAAGCCGTCAGAGTCTGCTGATGTCGTGGTTGAGGGTCACGACGACATGCTGGTTCACCTGGCCCGATGCTGCTCACCGGTGCCCGGAGATCCGATTGTGGGATATGTGACCGTGGGCCGTGGAGTATCGGTCCATCGGGCCGACTGCACCAACGTCGCTTCTCTAGCCGACAGACGAGAGCGCGCCGTCGAAGTGATCTGGCCCGGCGATGATGAGGGGGCTTTTGTGGTGTGGATCCAGGTGGAGGCGCTGGACCGAACCCGTCTACTCCGAGATGTGACCGCAGTGGTCACCGACACCGGTGGGAATATCACCGCCTCCTCGACAGCTGTTGGTGACGATCGGGTGGCGATTCTCAAGTATGAGATCGAGTTGTCGGATCCGGGCCAGTTGCCACGCCTGCTGTCTGATTTGCGGGGTGTAGACGGGGTTTTCTCCGGCTTCAGACTGGCCAACGATCCCTCGGCCGGTTAGTCCGGGGGCGCTGAATGCTGATCAAAGCCATCCCAGCCTGGGTCGCAGAGACCAATGCCTACGTGGTGGCCGACGAACCCGGTGGTCGTGCGGTCCTTGTCGATGCACCGCCCGACCCGAAGACGATCGGCAACTATCTGGCTGAGATCGATGTCACCCTTGTTGGGATCGTCCTCACCCACGGACACATCGATCACACCGGCGGTGCCGGTCACCTGGCAAGAACCACGGGCGCCGTCACCTATGTCCATCCCGATGACGATTTCTTGACGAAACATCCTGGGGAGCAGCTCAGGGCGATGTTTGGGATGACACCACCCGGGGAGTACGACCTTCCTGAGACATTTGAAAATCTTTCAGACGGTCAGTTGTTGGAGATCGGTGGTATCAGCCTCGAGGTGCGTCAGACCCCTGGTCACACACCTGGACATTGCTGTCTCTATTGGAAGTCTGAGGGATTGCTGTTCTCAGGTGACCAATTGTTTGCCGGGAGTGTTGGACGGACTGATCTCCCCGGAGGCTCATACCAGGAGTTGATGGACTCGATGCGTGAGCGGGTGATGGTTCTCGACGACGAGGTCAGAGTGCTTCCCGGTCACGGTGCTGAGACATCGATAGGGCATGAACGCCGAACCAACCCGTTTCGTCAGGACTGGGCCATTTGAGCCGATGATTGGGCACGTCGCGCCCAAGTCACTGAGACGATGGCCACTATCGCCGCAACCAAATACCCAACAGCGAACGGCGTCACAGTGTCGTCGATCGCCTGATCGATGAAGCCCGAGAGAACCGAACCACCAAAAAGACTCAGGGCTCCGATCGTTGAGACAGCGGTGCCTGCGATGTGACCCACATCCTCGAGTGCGGTAGCGGTTAGGAGAGGCACTACGGATGTATCAGCCGCCACCACTGCCAATGTCATCAGGTAGAAAACGTAGAAGCCGGGAACACCGTCGGCCGAGAGTGCCACCACCACAAAAACGGCCGAGGTCGCCAAGAGTGTGAACAGCCAGCCGCGGATGGTCCGCTCGGTGCCGATCTTCTTCACAATCTGCGCGGCGAGGAAGGTGAAGCCCGACATGACTGCTGCGGTGAGAGCGAACCAAAGGAAGAATTCGTCGCCGCGGTCGTAGATCATTCCGAACATGCGCTCAGAAGAGGCGAGATAGGGGATGAATGCCGCGGTCAAAGCAGTGAGGGCTATGGCACTTCCCAAGGCACTAGGTGTCTTGAGAATCGTCCAGATGGCGCCGGCGATCCTCCGGGGTGCGATAGACCGCCGATCTTGGGGGTCGAGAGTCTCTTCGAGACGTGATGACCAGAGCAGGACGAGAATCGCAAATACCGGCCCCACCGCAAAGGTGTAACGCCATGAACCCAGGCTTAAGACAGCTTGACCAATCAGAGGGGCCAAAGTGGGGGCGATCAGAAATATCGACACGACGATTGCCAGTGCACGCGCCAGGGCGTCGCCACTGAATCTGTCGCGGAGAATCGCTCTGGAGACGATCCGGGGCGCGGCGGATCCAAGACCCCAAACGAACCGGGCAGCCAGTAGAGCCCCGAAGCTAGGAGCAAACGTGGCAGCGATACCGGAGACCACATAGAGGATGAGACCAAACGTGAGAATGGGCTTGCGGCCGAACCGGTCCGACAGTGGGCCATAAATCATCTGGCCGAGGCCCATGGCGCCCAGGAAGACCGAGACGATGGCGGCGGTGGCAGCCGGAGTGTCCTGCAAACCGAAGTGCTCGCGGACTTCGTCTAATGCCGGCAGCATCGCGTCAATCGCTATCGCAGTCACCGCGGTCGCTGCGGCCATCAGCGCGAGAAACTCACTTCGCTTCTGCTTCACATCCATCATTTGGTTGGGAGACCGACGCAAGGTAGCGAAGGATTTGCGACCGCTGCTGATCGTGTGGCGCCAGTAACCTGGCTGCCTTCATGAACTTTCAACCTCCCAAGGGCACCGACGATCTCAGCGCGCCCAAGTCGCAGGCGTGGCGCGAGGCCCTGTCCAAGTGGGAATCGTGGTCTGGGCGGTACGGATACCCACTTGTGATGACACCCATTTTCGAGTCAACAGAGCTATTCGAGCGTGGTGTTGGCGAAACCACCGAAGTCGTCACCAAACAGATGTACACGTTCACAGATCGAGGGGGACGGTCGCTCACACTCCGACCAGAGGGCACTGCCGGAGTTGTCAGGGCCTATCTCAACTCAGGTCAGCAGAGTTCATGGAAGGGTGCCTACGCCGGCCCCTATTTCCGATATGAACGTCCTCAGGCCGGTCGACGCCGTCAGTTCTTTCAAGTAGGTGTTGAGTATCTCGACATCGAGAGCCCCCAAGCCGACGCCGAAGTGGTCGAATTGGGGCACAGATACCTGTCCGATGTCGGTGTTCCGGACCTCACTTTGATGATCAACAGTCTCGGGGACCCGCAATGTCGTCCCCAGTATGTGGAGACGCTGAAGGCTTACCTCAGAAGCCGTGAGAAAGACCTGAGCGACGAGAGCCGCTCACTCATCGACAGAAATCCACTGCGGGTACTCGATTCGAAGACCGATCGCGAAGTGATGGGAGAACCGCCCCGGATGGTCGATCATCTCTGTGAAGCATGTTCCGATCACTATCGAACCCTGCTGGCTTTGCTCGACAACCTGGGCATCCCCTTTTTCCAAGATCACCGGCTGGTGCGAGGTCTTGACTACTACACGCGAACAACCTTCGAATGGATCGGGGGAGACCTCGACACCGCGCAAAATGCAGTCGGTGGCGGAGGGCGCTACGACGGTCTGGCCGAGTCGATCGGCGGACGCCCGACACCAGGTGTGGGCTTTGCGCTAGGACTGGATCGCATCATGCTTTCGATGGGTGACCCCGACTCGTCTCATCTCGACGCCTACCTGGTTTCTGAGACCGGGTCCGGGGACGGGCTCGCAGTGGCGTCGCGGCTTCGGGCAGACGGATTGAGGGTCGATTTCGACACCGAAGGGCGATCGGTCAAAGCCCAGTTCAGATCGGCGCGTCGTATCGGCGTTCCTGCGATCCTCGTGTGGAAAGGCGAAGGGCAATTGATGGATATTCAAAGGGATGACGGGCGGACCGAAGCACCGCTCGAGGAGGTTGCGCGTTGGTTCACAGAACAGGGATGAGGTCTCATGCCGCCGGCACGGTGACCGAATCGGACATTGGCTCAGAAGTGACGGTGGCCGGTTGGGTTCAACGCCGCCGTGATCACGGTGGGATTGCGTTCTTCGACATCAGGGATGTGAGTGGGATCGTCCAAGTCGTCGCCGATCCCGGTGAGCACCCCAGCGTAGGTGACCTGAAGATGGAGTACTGCGTCTTGGTCACAGGGACGGTTCGTCCCCGACCCGAGGGGACCGAGAATCCTGACCTTGCCACCGGCAGCGTGGAGATCGGCGCAGACAGAATGGAAGTGCTGTCACCGTCGAAGACTCTGCCTTTTATGATCGATGACCGGACCGACGTAGATGAGCTGGTCCGCTTGAAGCACCGTTACCTGGATCTCCGCCGGCCTCGGATGGCGGCCAACCTCAGGGCTCGATCCGCCGCGACCGCGGCAATTCGCCGGACACTCGATGATCTTGACTTTCTCGAAGTAGAGACGCCGACTTTGGTCAACTCGACACCTGAAGGTGCCCGGGACATGCTTGTCCCGTCCCGGCTTCGGCAAGGCGAGTTCTATGCCCTTCCTCAGTCACCGCAGCTTTTCAAACAGCTTTTGATGATCTCGGGAGTGGAACGTTACTTCCAGATAGCGCGCTGCTACCGGGACGAGGACTTCAGGGCCGATCGACAGCTGGAGTTCACCCAACTCGACCTCGAGGGGTCATTCTGGGGCCGGGACGATGTTCTTGCGACAATTGAGGAGGTCCTGGCAGCGGTGGTGAGAGACCTGCGCGGAATTGATGTGTCTCTTCCGTTCCCTCGAATGACGTGGCACGAAGCAATGGATCGATATGGGTCGGACAAGCCGGATGTGCGGTTCGGGATGGAGATCACCGATCTGTCCGATGTTGTCGTCGGGTCCGAGTTCGGTGTGTTCTCAGGTGCGCTGGAGTCGGGCGGCACAGTCCGCGCCATCAACGCCGGCAAACAGGTCTGGCCCCGCAGCCGAGCCGACACCATGACCGATCGCGCCAAGGAGCTTGGAGCCAAGGGATTGGTCTGGATGGTGGTCGAGGAAGATGGCTCGCTTCGTTCGCCAGTTGCCAAGTTTCTGTCGCAGGCCGAAATTGCGGGAATCAGGCGTCGTCTGAACGCAAACCCTGGTGACGTCCTGTTGATAGCAGCCGACGTCTGGCGCACCGCAGTCGAGGTGCTTGGCGGTCTCAGACTCGATCTCGGCAGACCTGACACCCACGACGAGCTGGCATTCCTCTGGGTTGTTGACTTTCCACTTTTTGAAGAAGGAGAGGATGGCAAGATCACTTTCTCCCATCATCCCTTCACGTCACCGACTTCTATCGAGGATATGCGGGATACGCCCGACACCGCACTCTCGCAAGCTTATGACGTTGTTCTCAACGGCATCGAGTTGGGAAGTGGCTCGATCAGAATCCACGACCCAAATGTGCAACGACAGGTGTTCGAGATACTTGGGATCGATCCGGAGACCGCCCAACGACGGTTTGGCTGGTTTCTCGAGGCCCTTGAGTACGGCGCACCACCCCATGGAGGGTTCGCCTTTGGTGTCGATCGGCTGTTGATGGTCCTTCAGAACGAGACTTCGATTCGTGAAGTCATACCATTTCCCAAGACCCAAACCGGGACAGATCCAATGACGGACGCTCCCACCTGGGTGGACGAAATCCAACTTCGAGAACTTGGTGTCGACTTGACCGCGGCAGCGAAGATGCGCCGCGACGAGGTCCAAGAAGCCGTCGACGAGTCTTAGGCGAGGCGAACCGTGAGGCAAACCGTTAGGCAAACCCTTGGATAGCAAACAAATACGGGAGGCGTTCATCGACTTCTTCGTCGAGCGGGACCACGAATCCCGTCCTTCCGCGTCTCTGATTCCCACAGACCCGACGCTTCTGATGACAAATGCCGGCATGGTGCCGTTCAAGCCTTTCTTCCTTGGCGAGGAGGAACCGCCCTGGCCCCGGGTGGTATCAGTCCAGAAGTGCGTTCGCACAATTGATATCGGCATCATCGGGACGACAAAGCGACATCTCAGCTTCTTTGAGATGCTGGGCAACTTCAGCTTTGGGGACTACTTCAAGGAAACGGCGATTCCATGGGGGTACGAGTTCTGCACCGAAATCCTAGGTCTCGATGCACAGCGCCTTTGGTTCACGGTCCACGAAACCGACGACGAAGCGGCCGAGATCTGGGTTGATGGGGTCGGCGTCCCCGCCGAGCGCGTCCAGCGGGGTGGCAAAGACAACTTCTGGCAAATGGGTATTCCCGGCCCTTGCGGTCCCGCTTCCGAGATCTTCTGGGACCGTGGCGCCGAATACGGTGATGACGGCGGTCCGATCGGCGGCGACGAGGACAGGTTCATCGAGATCTGGAATCTGGTGTTCATGCAGAATATTCAGGACAAGCCTTACCACGTCATCGGTGACTTGCCGTCGAAAAACATCGATACAGGCATGGGTCTTGACCGGATTGCTGCGGTCATGCAAGACGTTCCGTCGGTTTTTGACATTGACACCACAAGTCATGTGTTGAGAGCCGCCGAGCGGTACACGAGTCTCGAATATGGCGCCGATGAGATCTCCGATGTGTCTCTTCGAATCATGAGTGATCACGGACGGGCGGTCACCTTTCTCATCGGTGACGGAGTCGTTCCTTCCAATGACGGGCGCGGCTATGTACTTCGAAGAGTGTTGCGCCGTGCAGTTCGCCACGCCTGGAAGTACGGGGGCAAAGGCCTGGTGGCACCCAAACTCGTGGAGGCGACCGTCGAAGCGATGGGCGACGCCTATCCCCAGCTGGTCGAGAAACAAGACCTCATCCTCGAAGTCGTGACGCGCGAGGAGGAGAATTTCCGCCGGACTCTTGAATCGGGGCATCAGCTTCTCGACACTGAGCTCGAGACCGAGCCGACCAGGCTGGCCGGATCCACAGCCTTCAAGCTCCATGACACGTTTGGGTTTCCGATCGAACTCACCGAGGAGATTGCTTCGGAGCGGGGGGTAGATGTCGACATCGAAGGCTTCGAGATCGAAATGGATGCGCAAAGGAAGCGGGCACGCGCTGCCTGGAAAGGAAGCGACACTGCTGGTTCGGCGGATGTATATCGGGCTTTGATCGACACCCACGGACTAACCGAATTCGTTGGGTACGAATTCGAAGCAGGCGACGGAGTTCTCTTGTCGATCGTCGACGGCGAAACGTCTCCCGATCGGGCCGACGAGGGAGCAGAAGTGGAAGTCTTTCTCGACAAGACTCCGTTCTATGCAGAATCGGGTGGACAGGTAGGAGACGTCGGCTCGATAGAGACCGAGACGGGCAGTGCTGTCGTGATTGACACCCAGCATGCAATTCAGGGACTGCATGGTCATCGGGTGAGAGTGACCGGTGGATACCTGGTAGTTGGTCAGTCTGTGCAGTCAGCCATTGACAGCCCCCGCCGCCAGGCCACCCGCCAAAGCCACACCGGAACCCATATCCTGCACTGGGCTCTTCAGGACGTCCTGGGCGATCATGCCAGTCAGGCAGGGTCATTGGTCGAGCCGGGACGTCTGAGATTCGACTTCTCCCACCACTCACAGGTCGCAGCCGAGGAGCTCACGATCATCGAGGCGGAGATCAACCGTCGACTGGTGGCAAACAGCCAGGTGAAAACGACTGTGACATCAAAAGACGATGCCGAGGAAATGGGGGCAATCGCCTTTTTCGGTGACAAATACGGCGAAGTGGTGCGTGTTGTACAGGTGGGGGAGTTCTCGACCGAGTTCTGTGGTGGGACACACACCGGGAGTTCCGCCGAAGTTGGGCCATTGCTTCTTACTTCAGAATCGTCGATCGGATCGAACATCCGACGTCTGGAGGCACTGACGGGAATGGCTGCCTATGACCATCTTGTCTCCGTTCGCGACTCTCTTTCGAAAACAGGACGGATGCTCAAGACCGGCCCCTCTGACGTGCCATCGAGAGTGGAGGCACTTCTCGAGCAGGTCTCCGGTATGGAGAAAGAGCTCGACATCTTACGGAGCCAGAAACACGGTTCGGTTGCAGAGGAACTTGCGGCCGGAGCACAAAAGGTGGGTGATTGGGAACTCGTGGTGGCTGATGCGGGAGATGTCAATGGGAATGAGTTGCGTCAGATCGCCCTTGGTGTGCGAGATCGCTTGCAACATGGCGGACTGGTTGTGATTGGCTCGTCGGCAGGGGGGAAAGGGGCCCTCGTCGCAGTAATGGCGAAGGAATTGGTAGCGCAAGGCCTCTCAGCCGGCGAGCTATTGGCCAAGGCTGCCCGCGAATTGGGAGGCGGTGGCTCGAGGGATCCCGAGTTGGCCCAGGCGGGAGGTCCCAACGGTGCCCAACTCGGTGCAGCTCTCGAGGTTGCGAGAACCGAAGCGGAGGAGGCACTGAGCAGCTTGTGATCCGCTTCATCGGCATCGACTACGGGTCAAAGCGGGTAGGTCTGGCAATCTCCGACAGTCTCGGTCTAACGGCACGGCCGCTCGAGGTCGTGGCGAGAGCCAAAGCGGTTGCTCGGATCCTCGAGATTGTGGCCGAATATGGAGTGGAGACGGTTGTGATGGGCCTGCCGACTGGTCTCAGTGGTGGAGAGGGTGTGTCAGCGCGGGAGGCGAGATCCTTGGCAGCGCAATTGGAATCCCCTGAGCTCCGGGTGGAGTTCATGGATGAACGGTTTACCTCGCGCATGGCTGAAGATGTCTTGCTCGAATCGGGAATGAAACGTAGGGATCGACGTGACACGGTCGACAGGGTCGCTGCTGCCATCATCTTGCAGGGCTTTCTCGACCGAAGGGCTCGAGGAACTTCCAACCCGGGGAACCCGGGCGTCGTCTGAAACGTCGGATTACATGACCCCTCAAACTCATGACCTTTGAACCTGTCCCACAACAGCCCATCTGGGCTCGAATACTGAAGATCGGTGTAATAGTCGGCACGGTTGTTCTGGTCGCCTTCGTGATTCTGGGTGGCGCGTCATATCTTGGCCGAGCCGTCGGAACTGCTATCGGAGCCGAAGATGTCGGTAGCGCCCCTGTCAATGTCGAACCAGGTCAACCGGTCACTTTGGAGATCCCGAGTGGATCGACCGGTCAGGACATAGGTGCCATGCTCGCTGCACGGGGTGTCGTGCGATCTGCTCTCGAATTTGAAGTAGCGGTGCGTGCGGTTGATGCCGCACAGGCGCTCCAGGCCGGCACCTACGACTTCTTGACTCTGATGGACCCTGCTGAAGTAGTCGCGATGGTCGTCGCAGGGCCTGCCCCAGCGGTCTACCGGCTGACAGTCGTTGAGGGGCTTCGCACCGAGGAGATTCTGGTCTCACTCGCCGAGAACACTCCCCATGAGTTTTCCGACTTTGAGGAAGCGCTTCTTGGTGGATCGGTTTCCACGTCGCTCGTCGAATTGCCGCAGGAAGCAACGCTCAGGGACTGGGAAGGTCTGCTGTTCCCAGATACCTACGAGTTCGCCAGGTCGGCCGCACCAGAGGCAATCCTCCAGCGGATGGCGTCCACCATGGAACAGAGGGTGAACAGTGTCGACTGGAGCGCCTGGGAGGAACTCGGCTACACCACCTACGAAGGGATAGTGCTGGCGTCGCTCATCGAAACCGAAGTTCTTCTCGACATCGAGCGCTCTGTCGTCTCGAGTGTGATCCACAATCGACTCGAAGTCGGAATGAAGCTCGATATCGATGCCACGGTTCTTTACGCACTGGCGACTCGTGACATCACTCAGTTCGACCGTGAGGTCAACTCGCCCTACAACACCTATGTGGTCGCTGGGCTCCCACCAACGCCAATCGCGTCACCCGGCCGAGCTTCTCTGGACGGCGCCGCCAGTCCGGAGGAGACTCTCTTCATTTTCTACGTCTTGTCCGATCTCGAAGGCCATCATGCCTTCTCCGAGACAATCGACGAGCACAACACCAATGTGCAACAGGCGCGGGAAGACGGGGTCATTCCCTAATGGTCCGCTGGTGACGCGGATACTCAGGTTTGCTGTGCTTGGTGACCCGGTCAGCCACTCCAGGTCACCGGTGATTCACCAGGAAGCACTTCGCCTTTCCGGGCTAAAAGGCGAATTCTTGGCAATCAAGGCCGACGAGAAGAGGTTGGTCACCGCGCTGGACGAACTCCGAGCCGGCATGTTCGACGGCCTCAACGTGACTATGCCACTCAAGGAAGCCGCTGCGGATCTCGCGGGTGAATCCGGAGCGATCAACACCCTGCGATACCGCGACCCCCGGATCGAAGGCATCTCGACCGACGCTGAGGCGTTCAAAGAGATTCTCCGTGTCGAGTCTCTTGGTGCTTTGGACACTGTGTTGATCCTGGGTGCCGGAGGTTCAGCCATTTCCGCGGTGGCGGCGATCAAGGACAAACACATCTACCTCTCCGGACGCAACCCTTCCCGGGTCTCCGAGATTGTGAGATCAAATGATGGTGTGATGGCTGTGCCGTGGGAGGCAGCGGTTGCCGGTGCAATCGTCATCAACTGCACCCCGATTGGGATGCGATCCGAAGACCTGCCCACATCGATAGTTGATGTTGCCGGTGCACTGGTCGACCTTCCATATGGACCGATCAGGACACCTTCCGTAGCTAAAGCCCTCAGAGCGGGGCTTCCGGTAGTCGACGGTTATGAATTCTTGGCGCGTCAAGCAGCAGCGTCTTTCGAATGGTGGACAGGTGTTGTCGTAGACTTCAAATTGCTCGCTGAGATAGCCAGAAACGCCTAAAGGGCGGGGGAAATGGGACCGAAACCAACTCGAGGCTTTCAAAAGCAAGGAGCTGATGTGTCTCTTTCTGGGAACTTGGGATTCGTCTCACTAGACGAAGTTTTACGCTTACTGACTCGTTCCAGTCAGCAGGGATCCGTGGACGTTCGGGGCAGGGAGATCCGTGGTCGAATTTTCGTCACCAAAAAAGGTATTGGCCTTGCCACCACCTCCGACGATGAGGGTCTTCTTCGTCACCTAGCGAAGTCCGGTCTCGTTGACGACACCCACTTGAGCGAACTCGAATCCGGCTCGGCCGGTCTCGGGCCAACCGTCGAGAAGAGTGGCGGTGCGGTTGTGGACCTCATCAGAGAGATGACAGTCGAAAGCATCTACCAACTCGGCCTTCACGGCGACACGTTTGAGGTAGAGGAAGGTGCAAAGTCGCACTACGTGAGTCCCAAGGCGTTCGAACTGGAGGAGCTCCTGACGGACTCGAAACAGCGGCTCACAGACTGGATCGAGGTCTCGCGAGTAGTCGATGATCTCGAGGCTCCAATTGCTTTCGTACGCGATCTCGGTGATCGCGAAGAGGTCACGATCGATAGTGAGTCTTGGAAGGTCCTCAGCGAGGTCGGCTCCGGCGCCAGTGTCAGCGAGATGGCTGATGAGCTTGGAACTACAGAGTTCTGGACTGCCCGAATCGCTTCTCGACTGATCGACATCGATCTTGTTGCGTTCACGGCTGAAGAAGCTCCGGCCGCGGCCCCGGTCATCGCCGAATCCCCCGAGGTGCCCGCCGCCGACCAGGCACAGTCGGATCAGGTTGTTGATGAAGACGTTGATCCAGACGAATCGTGGTGGCAGGAGCCGGAAGCCGATTCTGAAGAAGCGGTTACCTCTGAAGAAGCGGTTACCGACGACGACAATGTCGGCGCAAAAGTGTCGGCGACGCCGCCCACACTTCAAGACATGCTGGTTGAAGTCAACGGACAAGACGAAACGGAAGCTGTAGCCGAAGCGGGAGTCGAAGAGGTAGCCGAAGCGGTAGCCGAAGACGAGGGAGTCGAAGCGGTAGCCGAAGATGAGGTAGCAGCGTCACAGATTCCGACCGTGGCCGCCGATAGTGATACTGGCGAAGTTGAAGAAGACACCGAAGCGTTCCTCGAGAAGGTCTTCTCGGAGCTGGAGACTCCTGAGGACGAGCCTGAGGAAGAAGGATACGGACTACTCCGACGTCGACGCATGGGAGCGATCAGGGATCATTCCAGCGACGCATAACCCGACAAGACGGACAACTAGAACTATCTTGCTTCGGCGGTGGAGACGAACGTCGACCTGACGATGTCAGGCATCATCATCGCCGGAGCTTTCGGTTTTCTGCTGGGTCTCAGCGCACACGACATAGCTGTGCAGGGTCTCAGCGATGATCGTCCATTACGACCGTTTCAGGGTGTTTGCCCCCAGTGCGGGCACAACCGTGGCTGGTTCCATGTCCGGTGTCCCAACTGTGATCGAGTCATTCAAAGAGAACCGGTGATAGCGCTCACCACCTCATTGATGGCCGCTGCGATGTTTCACCTAATCGGACTGGATTGGCTGCTGGTGCCATATTTCGGGTTCCTGACCCTTACCGCGGCTCTAATCGTCACCGATCTCGAAGAGTTCCGGATTGTCGACCGGCTCAACCTGGCTGGCACAGCAATCTTGGCGGTGCTCCTGACTGTGTTGGCGTTGCTCGCCGGCGAACCAGCCGCTCTTCTCAGGGGGCTCGGTGGCGCAGCGGCCTATTTCTTCGGTGCCATGCTGATGTTCATCGTGGCGCGCGGTCGAGGGTTTGGGGCCGGAGACGTCAAGCTTGCACCGGTCCTTGGTTTGTTCACAACGTTCATCTCGTGGGGAACGTTGGGATGGGCCGTGTTCGCCACAGCCATGATCGGCGGTGTGATCGCCTTTGCGATGGTCATCGCGGGGGCGGCGAAGATGAAGACAGAATTGCCCTACGGGCCGCCAATGATCTTGGGTGCATGGCTGGCCATCGTGTTGGCCGCGATCGGAACTTTCCCGATCTCGTCGTAGCATCGCACCATGCTCAGATACCTCACCGCCGGTGAGTCTCATGGACCGGGCCTCGTGACGATCGTCGAGGGATTGCCCAAAGGTCTTGACATCTCGTCCGAGGACTTCGCCACCGAGCTGGCGCGACGGCGTCAGGGTTATGGCCGCGGACGAAGAATGGCGATCGAAACTGACGAGTTGGAGATACTGGGCGGGATCAGGCATGGGAAGACCCTGGGCTCACCAGTTTCGGTGTTGATACGCAACACCGAATGGCCAAAATGGGCGGACGTCATGAGTCCCGAGCCAGAGGTTTCAGGCAATCCGGTGACACGACCCCGACCTGGTCATGCCGATTTGGCCGGAATGATCAAATACGACACCGACGATGCCAGAGACATTCTGGAGCGTGCTTCGGCTAGAGAGACCGCTGCTCGAACGGTTGCCGGTGTTTTGGCCAGACAACTCCTCTCAGTTGCTGGAGTGACCGTCGTCAGCCATGTAGTCGCCATCGGTGCCGTTGTGAGCAAAGGTCCGGCACCGGGGCCAGGTGATGGGAGCGAGGTTGACGGGAGCCCTGTGCGATGTCTTGACAGCGAAGCCTCAACACGCATGGTCGAGGCAATCGATCAGGCACGTGCTGATAAGGACACCTTGGGTGGCGTGATTGAAGTGCTCGCCTATGAAGTTCCGGTGGGGATTGGATCACATGTGCACCACGATCGGAGGCTGGACAGCCAACTCGCCGCGTCATTCATGTCGATTCCAGCTATCAAGGGAGTCGAAATCGGTGATGGCTACGAGGTCGCCAGGCTTCCGGGATCAAAGTCACACGATGAGATCGTTCGCCTTGGAGGATCTGTGACCAGGGCGACCAACCGTGCCGGCGGAGTCGAGGGTGGCATCAGCAACGGCCAACCGGTCCGGGTGCGAGCAGCCATGAAACCAATCTCCACCCTGATGCAGCCTCTGAGAACCGTCGACATGTCCACCGGTGAAGATGCTCAGGCGGTGCGGGAAAGGTCGGACGTCTGCGCGGTACCGGCCGCTGCGGTGGTCGGCGAGCAGATGATGGCTCTCACGCTCGCCGCCGAGTTTCAACGAAAGTTCGGAGGAGACACGGTCGCCGAGTTCGTTGTTTCAGTCGAGCGATACCGCGCCGATGTCGCCACTCGAATGGCGAGATGAGATGTGGGTCGTTGGGATGATGGGCAGCGGAAAGACAACAGCTGGTCGAATCGCCGCCCATGACCTCGGAGTTGCGTTCCTTGACACCGACGACGTCATCACTGAACGGATGGGCTGTTCAATCGCCCAATTCTGGGGTGAGCGAGGCGAAGCAGCCTTCAGGGAAGTCGAGAAGGTGGCCACTGCCAGTCTGGCCGGTCGTGCCGGAGTGAAGGCCACCGGGGGAGGGGTCGTGCTTGATGAGGAGAATCGGCATATTTTGAGCGAGTCGCTCAAAGTGGTGTGGCTGGTTGCTGAGCCAAAGACATTGGCGGCACGAATTGAGAGCCAAGAGGCCAGACCACTGGTCGCGTCTGAAAAGCCTGGTGTGGAAGTTCTCACAGAGATGTTGGGTCAAAGGTCGCACCTCTATGCCGAGGTAGCCACCCATCAGATCGACACCGAGACACTCGATCCTGCCTCAGTCGCCCTGGCTCTCGAGGAGATATGGCGAATCTGACTGTTGCAGGCGTTACGTCCGTCGTCATTGGCGAAGGTCTTCCCGAGCTTCTATTGCCGGAACGTTCCGGTCGTCGGCGTGTTGCCCTGCTCACTCAGCCAGCGGCGACTACACGTGCGCTAGAGATAGCCGGACGACTTGAAGCTGACGGCCTGATCTGCGAAGTGATCGGTCTTCCCGACAGGGATGAGGCAAAAACTCTCGAAGTCGCCATGTCGGTTTATGAGGACCTTGCTCGGCTTGGGCTCAATAGGGATGACACCGTCGCGGGTGTCGGTGGAGGCTCGGTGACCGACCTCGCTGGATATGTTGCCGGCACATGGCTCAGGGGAGTGGAAGTCGTGCACTTTCCAACAACACTGCTCGGGGCTGTCGACGCGTCGATAGGTGGCAAGACAGGTGTCAACTTGGCCGGCAAGAACCTGGTTGGCGTTATCTGGCACCCAACACGCGTGGTCATCGACACCGTGCTACTCGAAAAGCTCCCTGTGGCTCTTCTACGGGAGGGAATGGCCGAGGCCTTCAAGGCAGGTCTGATTGGAGACGAGGCTCTGTGTGACCTCCTGCGGGACACGGGGCTCGATGCGCCCCTGCCCAACGTCATCGAACGGGCGGTTGCTGTGAAGGCACGAATCGTGACTGGAGACGAGAGGGAGTTTGGTGAGCGGGTATTCCTCAACTTTGGCCACACAGTTGGGCACGCCATCGAATTCGCCTCGCCACTGTCACATGGTGAGAGTGTGAGTCTCGGGATGGTCTCTGCATCCCACGTCTCGGAGAGGGTTCATGGGTTTAGTGGAGTCGGCATGGTCAGCGCGACACTTACCCGTCTCGGCCTGCCAACAACGGTGGTGGGTCTTGACACTGCACGGGTCCGCGACCTTCTAGAGGTCGACAAGAAACGTGATGGCGAGGGGCTTCGGATGGTTCTGCTCAAAGAAGTTGGAGAGCCCATACTCAATCATGTCGATCCCGGTGACATAGAAGCAGGGCTAGCTGCTGTAGGTCTGTGAGCCGGGTACCGTCCCGGAGCGCCGCACCCGAGGACAACTCATGATCAGCACCAACGACGTCAGACCAGGAATGGCTCTGCAACTTGACGATGGTCTGTTCTCGATCGTCGAGTATCAACATGTCAAGCCTGGCAAGGGCAGGGCGTTTGTCCGGATGAAGCTCAAGAAGCTGGAAACCGGACAGGTGATGGATCGCACTTTTCGAGCCGACGAGAACGTGCAACAGGCCGTCATCGATCGAAGTGACCACCAATACCTGTACCTGGACGATCTCGGATACCATTTCATGAATCTGTCCGACTACGGCCAGTTCTCGATCAGTGCAGCCGATGTCGGTGAAGCATCGAGCTATCTGGTGGAAGGGATGACCGTGAGTCTCGCGATGTTTCAGGGCACGCCGATAGGGGTGGACATGCCCTCCTCAGTGGAGATGGAGGTCACCTACGCGGAGCCTGGAGTCAAAGGCGACACTCGCACAGGCGCTACCAAGACTGTGACTCTCGAGACCGGGATCGATATTCAGGTCCCCCTCTTCGTGGAGCAAGGCGACAGGGTCAAGGTCGACACTCGCACCGGCGCTTACCAGACCAGAGTATGAGCCGTCCCCGCGCTGATGCGGTGACCATCCCGGCGAGGATCACCGCCCAGGAGCTTGCCAATGCGATCGGTCGGAATGTCAGCGAAGTGACAGCGATCCTGACTGCGCGCCAGGAGCCAGATGGGACCGAAGATGTTCTGTCAGCCGACCTGGCGTTAGAAACCGCAAACGTGCTTGGTGCGTCTGTTGTCATCGAAGCGCGCGACCTGACGCTCGAATGCCTGTACACCTACGAATCAGTGGGTGAGCTCGCGGAAGCGCCTTCTGGGCGCGCTGGGCATCTGTTTACCGGCGTGACATCGCAGCTGGATCAACTCGATGCTCGGATCGAGGCCGCGTCGGATCATTGGAGTGTTGTCCGAATGCCGGTTCTTGATAGAAACATTCTGAGAATCGGACTCTACGAATTGGAAAACGATCGAGATACGCCCACCGCAGTGATCGTGGCAGAGGCAGTTCGAATGGCCCAGACCTATTCGACGGAACGCTCTGGCTCCTTTGTCAATGGCGTCCTCGCCGCGTTGGCCGAGGACATCCGCGGCTGATGGGCTAGACGACCAATTCGAGCGCGGTTATTGTCTGGTGTGCCCTTTAAGGACGGTCCAGTGAGGCCGGAAAGGAAGAAGTTTTGCATCAGGTGATGTCCGCCGACGATATCGGTCGCGCCACCCGTCGTATCTCGCACGAGATTCTTGAGACGCATCGAGGTCCAGAGGACATGGTCCTCATCGGCATCCACACTCGCGGCGTTCACATCGCGCGGTATCTGGCTTCCACTGTCGAAGAGTTCGAGAACACAACCATTCCGGTTGGGGAATTGGACGTCGCTAGATATCGGGATGATCGTGATATTCGAGCGGACATTGAGCCGAAGGCCACCGAGATTCCTGTAAGCATCGACGGTATGAGGGTCGTGATTGTCGACGATGTTCTCTTTACGGGTCGAACTGTCAGAGCCGCCCTTGACGCCCTGACCGACATCGGGCGCGCATTGACCACCGAGCTGGCCGTTCTGGTCGATCGTGGCCATCGCCAGCTCCCGATTCGGGCTGACTACGTCGGTAAGAACGTTCCCACCTCGCTCGCTGAGACGGTGAACGTTCGAGTTATGGAGATCGACGGGGCCAATGAGGTTTGGATCGACCGAACGGCGGCGGCATGAAGACGTTGACCTCTGCGGCCGACCTGAGCCGCGACGATCTCGACCGCATCGTCCATCGGGCCCTTGAATACGCGGCAACGCTCGACTCTGGAGAAACTCCCAGTCCGGTGTTGCAAGATCGAGTTGTTGCCAACATCTTCTTCGAGCCATCGACGCGAACCAGAATGTCGTTCGAGCTCGCCGCGAAACGCCTCGGTGCCCATGTCCTGACGTTTCATCCCGAAACGTCTTCAGCCGTCAAGGGCGAATCGGTGAGAGACACGGTGATGACAATCGTGTCCATCGGCGCGGACATCCTCGTTGTTCGTCACGAAAATGAGGGTCTTCCGCAAGCTATGCATGAGTGGACTGGTGTGCCTGTGCTGAACGCCGGCGATGGGGCGGGCGAGCACCCCACTCAGGCTCTGCTCGATGCGGCGACCCTGGTGACGCGGTTCGGTGAGGTGGCAGGTCTCAAAATCGGGATAGTGGGAGACATCGGGCACAGCCGGGTAGCGGGCAGCTTGGTCCGGGTGATGCCGACGTTGGGTGCCGAAGTCATGTTCATCGGACCGGACGGTCTGTTGCCGGAGCTCACACCCGACGGGATCGTCACATCTGCTGATCTGGATTCGGTGCTTCCGACACTCGATGTGGTCTATTTGCTTCGAGTCCAGAAAGAGCGAGGATCCCTGGCTGGACCGAATTACGAAGATCGATTCACCATGGATTTGCGCAGGTCGTCATTGATGAAACCTGAGGCAGTGATCATGCATCCGGGGCCGATGAATCGGGGGGTCGAGATAGCCGCGGATGTGGCAGACGGTCCCCGGTCTCTGATTCTCTCCCAGGTTCGTCACGCCGTCCCGACAAGGATGGCGGTGCTGGCCGAAGTCGCAGGGAGTTTCGGTGGTAGTCGATGATCCTCGTCAGAGGCGGAGTGGTGATGACGCCTGATGGTCCGACCAACGCCGACCTCGGAATCGAGGCAAACGCGGTCACCGCCGTCGCTCCCGAACTCGACATTTCGGCGGACACGGTGATCGACGCCACCGGCTGTCTTGTCGGCCCCGGTTTCGTTGACCTTCATGTCCATCTTCGCGACCCCGGACAGACCTGGAAGGAAGACCTCGAAACGGGGTCGAGAGCAGCCGCTGCCGGTGGATACACGGGCGTCGTTGCCATGCCGAACACCGACCCGCCACTAGACAACCCGGGGGCCATCAGGGACGTAATCGAGCGGGGGAGACAAATCGGGTTGATGGATGTTGCGGTTGCCGCAGCCCTCACCCAGGGCCGAGAAGGCACTGAAGCAACAGATGTCACCGCCCTTTATGCGGCTGGAGCCCGGATCTTCAGCGACGACGGTGACTCGGTAGAGGACTCGGCCCTGCTGAAGGACCAAATGCTGCTTATAAGCCGACTTCCCGGTGCAGTCGTCTCACAACACGCGGAAGACACAACTCTCACACTTGGCGGGCACATGCATGAGGGCGAAACTGCCAAAATGCACAGGCTCGGTCAACTCCCCTCTTCAGCAGAATCCGATGTGGTGGCTCGCGATCTCAAATTGGCCGAGGAGACGGGATGTCGCTACCACTGTCAACATGTCTCCGCAGCAGCCACCGTTGACCTCATCCGTGAAGCCAAGAAGAGGGGCCTTCACATAACAGCTGAGGTAACGCCACATCATCTCTACTTCACCGATGAGGATCTCGGTGTCCTCGATACAAACCTGAAAATGTATCCGCCGCTCCGGTCGGAGGCCGACCGCCAATCGCTGGTGACCGCACTCCAAGATGGAACGATCGACGCAGTTGCCACAGATCACGCGCCCCACTCACAGTCTGAGAAAGACGTCGGATTCGAGGAAGCTCCCAGAGGAGTCATTGGGCTGGAGACCGCAGCGTCCGTAGCGTGGTCGGTCATCGAGCAACCGGTGCGGTTTTTCGAAATCATGAGTGCGAAACCGGCTGACATTGCCGGGATGGCGACCCAGGGCCTTTGGCTCAGGGCAGGTGGGCCCGCCAATGTTGTGGTGTTCGATCCGAACGAGAATTGGCTGCCCACTGGTTTCGCTTCACGATCTGTCAACAGCCCTTTTCTGGGAGAGAAGTTGAGCGGACGTGTGCAGGCCACGATCTATCAGGGAAAGATGACATACCAGTTGGATGAGACAGATGACTGAGGGTCCGACAGGGCTGCTCGCTACCTCAGACGGCGAAATATTCGAAGGACGGTCGATAGGAGTCGACGGTGTGGTCACCGGCGAGGCGGTGTTCAACACTTCGATGACGGGCTACCAGGAGATCCTCACCGATCCTTCTTATGCCGGACAGGTGGTAGTGATGACCTCACCACATATCGGCAACTACGGAGTCAACGAATTCGATCAACAGTCAGCTAGTCCAGCGCTATCCGGCTTCGTTGTCCGCTCGATGTCACGTCGCGAGTCGAACTGGCGCTCTGAAGGCACACTCTCCGGCTATTTAGCCAACAACCAGGTTGTGGCGCTGAGTGAAATCGATACCAGGCGACTCACTCGCCATCTCCGCACTCAGGGGGCAATGCCGGTTGCAATGGGTGCCGGGATGACCGAGGGAGAGTTGAAGGAGGCAGCGGCGGCCGCACCGAGGATGGAGGGCCAAGACCTGGTTTCTCTGGTGACGACAACTGAGCCCTATCGGCTCGAAGCCAAAGGAGAGCGTTTGGGGAATGTTCACGCCATCGACCTTGGATTGAAGAAAGACATCCTCAGAAACCTCACGAGACGCGGCTTCGATGTCGAGGTAGTGCCTGCCGACACCCCGGCAACAGCAATTCTGGAAGCCGGTCCTGATGGTGTATTTGTCTCCAATGGTCCCGGCGATCCGGAGCCGCTTCTGGCCACAACGGAGACCTTGAAAGGCTTGATCGGCAAAGTGCCGGTCTTTGGTATCTGTCTTGGCCATCAAGTGATGGGGCTTGCCGCAGGTGCTTCCACCTTCAAACTGCCGTTTGGTCATCACGGTGGCAACCATCCCGTCCGCCGATACTCCGATGGCGGGATCGAGATCACCGCGCAGAATCACGGTTTCGCCGTCGACCTCTGGCCGATGACCGGGGACAAGCCACCCGCCCGGGACCCGATGGTGGGCCCTGATGTGCTGCCGGAGTCCGTGGACACCGAATTCGGCGAACTACGGCCGACACATCAGAACCTCAATGACGGAACTCTTGAAGGCATGGTTTTGGTCGATGCTTCGGCGTACTCAGTCCAATACCATCCTGAGTCGGCTCCTGGCCCTAGCGATGCCCGAGCCCTGTTCGATGACTTCGTGACTCTGATCGGGGAGGGGGTCTGATGTCTCCACGTCGGGACATTCGCTCCATCCTCCTTATCGGTTCCGGGCCGATCATCATTGGCCAGGGTTGTGAATTTGATTACTCCGGGACCCAAGCCGCCAAGGTTCTGAGAGCCGAGGGGTATCGAGTCATCCTGGTCAACTCAAATCCGGCCACAATCATGACCGACCCGGAAATCGCTGATGCCACCTACATCGAGCCGATTACACCCGATGTGGTGGCCGAAATCATTGCCAGGGAACGGCCGGACGCGCTGCTCCCAACATTGGGTGGGCAAACTGCTCTGAACGTTGCCACTGAGTTGGCGAGGTCGGGAGTCCTCGAAGCCCATGGCGTGGAGATGATTGGTGCCGGTCTGGAGGCGATTGACCGGGCGGAGGACCGCGGCAAATTCAAGGACACGATGGAGGAGTGCGGTCTGGAAGTGCCACGAGCGGGGTATGCCCGATCGATGGCTGAGGCTCTGAAGATCGCACGGGAGATCGGCTATCCGGTGATGGTGCGACCTTCTTTCATTCTTGGCGGCGGCGGCACCGGGATCGCGGACACCGAAGAAGATTTTCTCGAAGTCGCCAAACGAGGTTTCGAGACCTCGCCGGTCAGCGAGATCTTGGTCGAGGAGTCAGTTCTCGGTTGGAAGGAATTCGAGCTTGAGGTCATGCGCGACCGAAAAGGCAACGCAGTGATCGTTTGTTCGATCGAAAATCTCGACCCGATGGGTGTTCACACCGGCGACTCCATCACAGTTGCCCCCATCCAGACCCTGTCAGACCGCGAGTACCAAGAAATGCGCGACGAGGCAATCTTGGTTCTTCAGGCTATTGGGGTAGAGACCGGTGGCTCCAATGTGCAGTTTGCCGTCGATCCTGAGACCGGACGACGACTGGTGATCGAAATGAATCCCAGGGTGAGTCGATCGTCCGCCCTGGCCTCGAAGGCCACTGGTTTCCCGATCGCCAAGATCGCTGCACTGCTTGCAGTCGGGTACACACTCGATGAGATCGTCAACGACATCACCGGGGCCACCCCGGCTTCTTTTGAGCCGGCTCTCGACTATGTGGTCGTCAAGATCCCTCGTTTCGATTTTGCCAAGTTTCCTTCGGCTTCCAACAAGCTCAACACCTCGATGCGGAGCGTCGGCGAAGCTATGGCCATTGGCAGAACGTTCACGGAGTCTCTCCAGAAGGCCCTCCGATCTCTCGAGAACGGTCACTCCGGGCTCAATGCGGATCCGACCGAAAGTCATCTCCTGGCAATGGGGGATGAAGAGCTCTCAGTGGCTGTCGCAACACCGACGCCGGAACGAATTTTCGCCCTTGGAGAAGCCCTCCGCCGCGGCTGGGCGGTGGATGATGTTGCGGACATGTCGATGGTCGATCCGTGGTTTGTGGATCAGATTGCCCAGGTCATCGAGGTGCGTCACGAGTTGGAATCGGCACGAGGCCGTGTGCTGTTGCGCGAAGCCAAACGTTTTGGATTCTCCGATCGCCAGATCGCCCACCTATGGCACGAGAAGGAGACGGTGGTCCGGGCGCAACGTCTCCAAGCAGGGCTGGTCAAGACATTCAAGACAGTCGATACCTGTGCCGCCGAGTTCGAGGCGTCAACGCCGTACATGTACGGCACATATGAGGATGAGACAGAGGTCCTTCCGGCAGTCAAGCCCCGTGTCGTGGTGCTCGGCTCTGGCCCCAATCGGATTGGTCAGGGGATTGAGTTCGACTACTGCTGTGTGCATGCCAGCTTTGCGTTGAGGGATGCCGGTTATGAGACCGTGATGATCAATTGCAATCCGGAGACGGTCTCCACCGACTACGACACTTCCGACCGGCTCTACTTCGAGCCACTTACCGCCGAAGATGTGCTCGCAGTTATCGACGCCGAGAAACCCGAGGCCGTGATCGTGCAACTCGGAGGTCAGACACCATTGAATCTCGCGGAAGGTCTCGAAGCTGCGGGTGTCAAGATCGCCGGGACCTCGCCGGCTTCCATTGCAAAGGCAGAGGATCGAGAGCAGTTCGCTGAGATGTGTCGCAACCTTGGCTTGAAGCAGGCCCCGGCGGGTGCTGCCACCAGCGCCGCTGAAGCTCAAGAGGTGGTTGACCAGATTGGTCTTCCGGTGATGGTGAGGCCGTCGTTTGTCCTCGGAGGCCGAAAGATGAAAGTGGTCTACAACCTCGAGGAATTGGGCGACTACGTGAGAGAGATCTACGGAGAAGGGGACCCGGAGGTGGTAGCCAACCCGATACTCATCGACCGTTTTCTCGAATCAGCCGTGGAAGTCGATGTCGACGCGATCTTCGACGGATCCGAGCTCTTGGTCGGTGGTGTCATGGAACACGTCGAGGAGGCAGGGGTTCACTCGGGTGACTCAGGTTGCGTGACTCCGCCACCCACAATCTCTGACGAAGCTATGAAGGAGATTCTCCGAGGGACCCACGAGCTCGCCGTTGCCCTCGGTGTGCTCGGGTTGATCAACATCCAATTCGCGGTTAAGGGCGATGACGTGTTCATTCTCGAAGCCAACCCCAGGGGTAGTCGTACCGTGCCATTCATTTCCAAGGCCACAGGTATCCCACTGGCAAGGGTCGCCGCCAGGGTAATGATGGGGACGTCGTTGGAAGACCTCCGATCGGAGGGAATGATCGACGTGAGTGAGAAGCGGCCCGACTTCGTGGCTGTGAAGGACGCGGTGCTCCCTTGGGATCGGTTCCCTGAAGAAGATTCCGTCTTGGGTCCTGAGATGAAAGCGACCGGTGAAGTCATGGGCATCGGATCCGACATGGGGGTGGCCTACGGAAAGGCTCTGCTGGGTGCGGGCAATGTTCTCGCTGAACAAGGCAATGTGTTCCTGTCGTTTGCCGATAGGGACAAGCCGATGGGGTTGGCCGTCGCACAGTCATTCACAATGCTTGGCTTCAACATCATCGCCACCGGTGGCACGGCTCGCTACTTACGTCATCATGCCATCGACTCCGAGGCGGTCCACAAGATTGGTGAAGGCGAGCGTGATATCGGCGAGCGTCTGGAAAATGGCGAGATCCAACTGGTCATCAATACTCCACGTGGCGGTAGAGCACGGTCTGACGGAACCACCATCCGTCAGGCAGCGAGGAGAAACTCGATTCCTTGCGTCACCACTATTCAGGGTGGTCTGGCTGTAGCCAGAAGTCTCAGGGCTGGACGTGAGGCGATCAACCGACCGAGGAGTCTCCAAGAGTGGCACCGGATCTGACCACAACCCTCGGAGGGGTCGAGATGCGCTCGCCGCTGATCGCGGCTTCGGGAACTGTCGGTTCGGTGTGGGAATGGGCCGAAGTAGCCGATGTCAGGCCCTTTGGGGCAGCAGTCGCCAAATCGGTTGCGCCCGAGGAATGGCCGGGACGCCCTCAACCACGGGTGGCTCCAACAGCAACCGGGATGCTCAATGGTGTTGGGATCCAGAACCCTGGGATTGAGCAGTGGGCATCGACGATGAAGCCGAAGGTTCCCAAGGTCCGCGTTCCGATCTGGGGTTCAGCAGTCGCCGCTGATCCGGAGGGCTTTGCAAAGGTGAGCAAAGGTCTCACAGACGTGGGAGTCGCCGCCATCGAGATCAACCTCTCGTGCCCCAATCTCGAAGATGGTCACATGTTTTCGTTCAGCGCCGAAGCGAGCGCTGGCGTAGTCGGAGCGGTGGCGTCGGCTGTGGACCTCCCCGTCGGCGCAAAGTTGTCGCCCAACACACCCAATATCGTGGAAGTAGCGGCTGCATGCGCTTTCGCAGGGGCGGACTTCATCATTCTCACCAACACGGCGTACGGGTTTGGAGTCAGTATCGAGAACCGCAGGCCTTTGTTGAGCGGCGGAGTCGGTGGCTACAGCGGGCCGGGTCTGAAGCCAATCTCGATGCGATGTGTCTACGAAGTGGCTCGTTCCAACCCTGACCTTCCGATTGTCGGATCAGGCGGTGTACTCACCGGCGCCGATGTCATCGAGTATTTGGTGACCGGTGCTTCGGCAGTCGAGATGGGCACGGTTCTGATGGCGGAACCAAACGCCGGTGTTCGCATCGAAGAGGAGCTGACGTCCATCCTGGGTCGTCTTGGCGTGACGACTCTGGATGAGATCATTGGGACGGTGTCCGAATGGTGAACCCAATCCTGGTTGCGCTGGACACCGGAGACATCAGTGCCGCTCGGGCGCTGGCTAGCCGGTTGATTGGCAGGGTTGGCGGATTCAAGGTCGGACTCGAGTTGATCATGTCGGAGGGGCCAACCGCGGTCACCCAGATTGCAGAATTAGGTGCGCCAGTGTTTGCCGATGTCAAGTTGCACGACATTCCGAACACGGTGAGAAAGGCTGCATATGAGCTCGCCAGGCATCGGGCACGTTGGGTGACGATCCACGCCAGCGGGGGCTCCGACATGGTCTCCGCAGCCGTAACAGGCCTCAGAGAGGGGAGCAGTGGGCATGAGGCGGGCATCCTGGCTGTCACCGTGCTGACCTCGCTTGACGAGGATGACCTCGCAGCCACAGGCATCAGCCGTTCCGTGGATGCGCAGGTGAGAGAATTAAGCCTCCTCGCTTTGAGAAACGGTGCGGAGGGTGTGGTGTGTTCGCCAAACGAGGCGCTCATCGTCAAACACGCTTCGGATCAGCTTTTGGTGGTGACACCGGGCATCCGCATGTCGTCCGGGAGCCGACAAGACCAGAAGAGGGTCACTACTCCGAGCAGTGCCTTGAGCAACGGTGCGGACTTGTTGGTGATCGGCCGGGCGATCACCGAGGCCGATGACCCCGAGCGAGCCGTGGACGAGATCGTCGCTTCGCTGCAATCTGAGAACTCCATCTGAGCCGCTTCACTGTGGTGGTCTGTCGCAGCGATGGAGCCAGAGTGGAGATGTGCCCATCTTCTGTGGGACAGACCGCCAGGTCTGGGGGCTATGGTCCGCCGCAAGACCCGTTGAGCGGGCACCCGAGCGAGGAGTCGTTGAGGACATGGCACAGCCCCCACAGTTGACCGACGAGCAGCGCCGGCAGGCCCTGGCAAAAGCCGCCGAAGCCCGGCGGGTCCGAGCTGAGATCAAAGAGTTGCTCAAGACGGGCTCGATGACGCTGCCAGAGCTCTTCGAGGAAGCTGATGCCAACGAGCTCATCGCGGGTCTCAAAGTTGAGTCTTTGCTCGGGGCAATGCCCGGCACCGGCAAGATCAAGGCCAAACGTCTCATGGAAAGTGTCGGTATTGCCCAGAATCGTCGGATTCGGGGTCTGGGCGACAGCCAGAAAGCGAAACTCCTCCTCGAATTCTCTTGATGTGATCATCACCATCTCGGGTCGGCCCGGTTCAGGGAAGAGTGTGGTCGCAACTCGGGTGGCGGAGGCGCTCGGTGTCCCCCATGTTTCGGCGGGTGATTTCATGAGGGAAATGGCAGCGGAGCGCGGCGTTTCGATTCTGGAGCTGTCTCGGACCGCGCAGGGATCTGATTCGATCGATCGCGCGATCGACGCACGCACTGTTCAGTTGGCGACGGAGGGCGGCGATTTCGTCATCGACGCCAGGCTGGGCTGGAACTTCATTCCTGAGTCGGTGAAGGTGTTCTTGGATGTCACTCTCGAAGAAGCCGCCAGGCGTGTGTTCCAGGCAGACCGTGGAGCCGAGCGAGAAAACGTCGACCTGAAATCAACTCAGAGTGCGATCGAGGCGAGGACTGAGTCCGAGCGAAAGCGCTATTTGGAGTATTACGGCCTCGACTACACCGATCACAGTCACTATGACCTCGTCCACGACACCTCGAGCCTGACCATCGACCAGGTCGTCGATGCAATCGTCGACCACACTGGAACGGCCATGTCGCCGTAGACGATCCGCGTGAGGTACCCTAAGAGCCTGCTACTCCCTTCTGAAGGACCCCATGAAGCTTGAAAATGTCATCGATCAGATTGGCAACCGTTTTGCCACTGTGGTCGTTTCTGCACGCCGCGCCCGCCAAATCAACAGCTATTTCCACCAGCTTGGTGTTGGCTACGGTGAGTTTGTCCCACCCCAGGTACACACGCTCTCTCGCAAGCCATTGACAATTGCCATGGAGGAGATCGCCGAGGGCAAAGTCGCCGTCGAAAACATCGAGGAGTAGTGCTCGACGGTCGGCGAGTCCTTCTCGCCGTCACCGGGGGAGTAGCCGCCTACAAGTCTGCATACCTAGCCCGTCGTCTGGTTGAGGCGTCTGCCGAGGTGCGAGTGATTCTCACCGACTCGGCGCTTGAGTTCATCGGTTCGCAAACATTTGCCGGCATCACCGGAAACCAGCCCTACACATCGATGTTCGGTGAGGCTCGCTCGGTCTCGCCACACACCGAACTCGCCCGATGGGCTCATCTCATTGTCGTTGCACCGGCCACCGCAAACACGCTTGGCAAGATCGCGACAGGCATTTCGTCTGATCTTCTCTCAGCCACCCTGCTCGCAGCACAGTGTCCAGTGTTATTGGCTCCGGCCATGCACACTGAGATGTGGGAGAACCCGGCCACCGAGCGGAACATCGAAACGCTGACTGGGAGCGGCTACCGATTTGTTGGCCCGGCGTCGGGACCTCTGGCTGGAGGCGACGTGGGAATGGGAAGAGTCGCGGAGCCGGAGCAAATCCTCGAGGCTGCTGAGGCCATCCTGGCACCCGATAGCGATGCGTTGAGGCTCCTGGTCACGGCTGGGGGCACCAAGGAGCCAATCGATCCGGTCCGATATCTTGGCAACCGGTCGAGCGGCAAGATGGGCCATGCCATCGCCAACGAGGCTGCTGGGCGGGGCATGGTTGTGACGCTGGTGACTTCCTCGGAGCTGCCAGTTGCTGCTGGGGTCAAGGTCATATCAGTTGAGACAGCACAGGAGATGGCCGATGCGGTCGCCGACATTGACACCGATGTCGCAGTGATGGCCGCGGCAGTGGCCGACTTTCGCCCCTCCGAGGCGTCATCCACGAAACTCCCACGCGGTGAAGGCCTCGACGCCATCAAACTCGAGCCCACTCCCGATGTGCTCGCGTCTGTGGTCGCTCGGGAGGAGCGCCCCTTCGTTGTGGGTTTTGCGGCTGAGACGGGAGATCTAGAGCGAGCGATTGGCAAGGCCCTCGATAAGAACGTCGACCTCCTCGTTTACAACGACGTCAGCGAACCCGGCTCCGGATTCGGCACCGACACCAATCGTGTGGTCATCATCGACTCGAAGGGTGTGACCGACTCCTGGGCACTGATGACAAAGAGAGAAGTCGCAGCAGGGATTATCGACCTGATTCTCTCCCAGGCGAAACCCCGGGAGTAACGTCACTGCCCTGATGAGAAGTTTCTACTTCACCTCGGAGTCTGTCACCGAAGGTCACCCGGACAAGGTCGCTGATGCGGTTTCTGACGCCATTCTGGACGCCGCTCTGAGCAAGAACAGTCGAGCTCGGGTGGCATGCGAGACATTCGTGACAACAGGTATCGCCATCGTGGGTGGAGAGATCTCAGCGGGCTCTGACCTCGACGTCGAGTCCATAGTGCGCCAGAGGATCACCGAAATCGGCTACGACGGATTCGACCACGGATTCGACGCGGCGACCATCGAGGTCCAGGATCGGCTACAGGCCCAGAGCCAGGATATTTCTGAAGGCGTCGATCGTGAGTTGGGAGCGGGCGACCAGGGTCTCATGTTCGGCTTCGCCGTCAAGGAGACTGACGAACTCATGCCCTTGCCGATTCAGCTTGCCCATCGACTCGCCGAGAGACTGGCCGAAGCCCGTAAGAAACGCGAACTCGAATTTCTGCGTCCCGACGGCAAGACCCAGGTCATGGTGAGGTATGAAGGCGACAAACCCGTTTCTGTCGAGAAGATCTTGATCTCCACACATCATGCCAAAGACCAGGACAACGACGAGATGAAGTCGTCCGTCTTTGATGCCGTGGTCCGTCAGGTGGTATCCGATGACCTGATGTCGCCCAGTCTCGAATTCATATTCAATCCAAGTGGCCGTTTCGAAATCGGTGGTCCTGTCGCTGATACAGGTCTCACCGGGAGGAAGATCATTGTTGACACATATGGTGGTTATGCCCGCCACGGCGGGGGAGCGTTCTCGGGGAAAGACGCCACCAAAGTCGACCGGTCCGCCGCTTACGCAGCCAGGTGGGCAGCAAAAAACCTGGTCGCTGCCGGTGTTGCCGACAAGCTCGAGATCCAGCTGTCTTATGCGATCGGCCAAGCAGAACCCTTCTCTGTCCACGTCGAGACCTTTGGCAGTGAACACATCGATCCCGGCAAGATCGAGGGAATAGTCACCGAGGTTTATGATTTTCGACCTTCCCACGTCATTTCGGCACTTGACCTGACGAATCCCATCTTCAGTGCGACGTCGGCTTACGGACACTTCGGACGTCCCCAATTCACTTGGGAGCAACTCGACCGGGTCGACGAAATCAGGACGGCGGCCGGCCTCTGAATCGGGCCGCCCGTATCGTCCCCAATGTTCCCAGCTTTTCGGTCGACGGCGGGTTCTGGTACTCGATCCCGGATCACCTGGCAGACGGCGTCGACGTTGGTTCCATCGTCAGAGTCCCTCTATCAGGACGACGTGTCCGGGGATGGGTCGTGGATATGGCTGCCGAACGCGAGGGTGCTCTAAAGGACATTGCCGGAGTTTCCGGGGCCCAGCCGGTGTTCACACCCGACTTGCTCAAGACGCTGAACTGGGCAGCAATTCATTACGTTGCCCCGGTCTCGGTGTTGCTGGCGAAGGCGACCCCACCCAATCTTCCAAAGAAGACCGTAGAAACCGACTCCCCGGACCTGGCGGAGATCGATTGTGGCCACCCTCTCGGCGAGATAGCCAAGTCTGTGGCTAGGGGCGTCCGTAGACCGACCCAAGTCATTGTCGGCCCCTGGCAGAAGCTGGAGTGGATCTCGTGCTTGTCAACCCTCGTGAGGGCCGGTCGATCGGTGGCGGTCATTGCCGCATCAGCAGCCGAAGTGCGCAGAATTGCGGCCGCGGCGCGGCTAGCTCTCGGTGGGTCCATCGTGACGATTGCTGGGGACGACGACGCTTCGCTGACCCGGTGCTGGGAGCAAAGCCAGAACGCTGGCCAAGTGATTGTTGGAACTCCCCGAATTTCTACATGGCAAGCAGGTGCCCTCGGATTGGTCGTGGTCTTGGAGGAAGCCCGCAGGGCTATGAAGGATCGCCAGACCCCAACTCTCCATGTGCGTGAGATTGTTCGGAGTCGATCTCTGCTCGAAGGAGTGACCGCGGTCTTCTTCGGTCCCACGCCGAGTGTGGAAGTGCTTGCTTCCGGTGCTCAGGTCGCCCACGTGGGGACTAGAGCCTGGCCACTGGTGGAGGTGATCGATCGCTCCGATGAGGCGCCCGGTAGTGGTCTCTTATCCGACTCGGTGTTGGCGGCGTTGCGAGGCAATCGCGACAGAGAAGAGAAGGCTTTTGTGCTGACAAGTCACAATATGAGCCAGCCGATTCGAGAAGAGGTAAGCGGTCGACTGGGACCGGGCGCCGATGACGCCGTATTGGTAGGTACGGAAAGAGACCTCGCAAGCCTTGGTCCGACTTCACTGACCGTCGCATCCAATCCGGATGGGATGCTGCTGAGTCGGTCTTACAGAAGCAGCGAGGAGACCCTTCGTCTCCTTGCCCGTTTAGCCAACGCGGTCTCCCCAGGTACAGGACATCGAATGATGGTGCAGACCAGAGAGCCAGGATCCGATCTGATCCAAACACTGCGCCGAGGTGATCCGGTGCCCTATCTCGAGAGGGTCCTCGTCGAGAGGGCCAGGGCAGACGTGCCTCCATCGACCTCAATGCTGGCCGTGGAGCTACGGGGTCTGGTACCTGACGATGTCCCGGCTTCGCTCACGGCTATTTCGGACGTTTCCGTGCTCGGCCCGCTCGACATCGATGACGGCAAGCGTTGGCTGCTCCAAGGGGAGCTGCGTCAGGCCAGACGGGAACTGAGGGCCCTTGTTGGCCGGTGGCGAGATAAGGGTGCCACGGTGCGAATCGACTCAGATCCGATTGATCTGTAGGCAGACTCCGGGGAAAACCTGAGCTGGTCGAACAAAATTGAAGCTCTTCTCTGTGAAATCCGGGAACATCAAGACACAATTCGACGCCCTCGAGGCGGTTGTGATTGCGTGGCTCGCCGACTATCCCAACATCGTTATCGAGGAAACAAACGATCTCTCTCAACCAAACCCGGGTTGGTCCCATATTGCGTTGGCCGTCTGCTACACCGAGAAATCGCCGCCGGATTTACTCAGCCTGTCACTCAGCTTGTTGTCGCAGCCATCTACGCTGCCGACATCCCATGGCCATCTATCCGATCCGAGTGTTTGGCGATCCGGTCCTGCGAATGGATACCAAGCCGGTCGAGAACATTGACGAGAAGGTGCGCGCGCTGGTTCGGGACCTGATCGAGACGATGTATGAGGCGCCTGGCGTCGGCCTGGCCGCCAACCAGATTGGTGTTGCTCGACGAGTTGCGGTGTTTGACGTCCAGGACGACCTTGGCCCGAGGGTGATGATCAATCCCGAGGTGGTGGAGACCGCGGGTGAGTGGGACTATGAGGAGGGATGTCTCTCAGTGCCTGATCGGTATTGGGAGGTCAATCGGCCGGCGTTCTCCCGTGTGACGGCACTCGATCTCAATGGAGACCCGGTCGAATACGCGGGAGACGGTCTGCTCGGAAGGGTTCTCCAGCACGAGGTCGATCATCTCGACGGTTTGCTCCTTCTGGACAGACTCTCCAAACGGGTGAGAAAGGGTGCCTTGAAGGAACTTCGTGAGGAAGCCTTGGGTTTGTGATGAGCCGGATTGTCTTTTTGGGGACACCGGAAGCGGCGGTCCCCACCCTGGACGCCTTGAGCGACGGACACGATGTAGGTCTGGTGGTGACCCAACCAGATCGGCCCAAAGGAAGGTCGGGCCGACCAACGCCTCCAAAGATCAAGGAATTCGCCATCTCGACCGGCTTGACGGTCGTCCAACCTGGTTCTGCGGAAGCTCTGAGCGGGGCATTGCAATCTCATGGCCCTTTTGATATTGGAGTGGTCGTTGCTTATGGCCGTATTCTTCGGTCAGACGTTCTGGCGATCCCAGGCCAAGGAATGATCAACGTTCATTTTTCTCTGCTGCCACGTTGGCGTGGTGCGGCACCTGTTGCCAGGGCGTTGATGGCAGGTGACACGATGACTGGTGTCACCATTATCAAACTCGATGAAGGCTTGGACACTGGCCCGGTGTTAACGGCCCAGGCATTGGACATCGACCTCGAAGTCGACCTGGGGACTCTCACAGAACGTCTTGCCAAGATGGGAGCCAGTCTGCTGATCCGTGCGCTTCCTGAGTTTCTCGATGGGGTGTTGCGCCCAGTCGAGCAGTCCGACGATGGGATGACATACGCTGCCAAAATCACTTCCGAGGATCGGAGTCTCAGCGTCGAGGCAACTCCAGAGGTCTTCCTCAACCATGTTCGTGGCCTGTCGCCCAGACCAGGAGCAATCATTGACATTGACGGCCGACCTCACAAGATCCTGCAAGCCACCACCAGCAGCCGTCATGTGAAAGCCGGCTCATGGGTATCGACGGATGGGGCGGTGGTCATTGGCGTCAAAGGAGGTGCCGTTGAAGTCGTGTTGCTTCAGCCTCCTGGGAAGACTCCTCAATTGGGGCCGGATTGGGCCCGTGGGCGCCGGGTCAACACCGGTCGGGTCGGGCTCAGCTAGAAGCCCTACAAAGATGACGCGGGGCATACACTCGCCAGAGTGAACGTTTCTCCCTTCCCGGCAGCGCTTCGATGGACGTAAAGATCGCGCCCTCGCTGTTGGCCGCCGATTTCTCGAGACTCGGTGAGGAGATCGGACGAGTCGAGGATCACGTCGACTGGCTGCACCTCGACGTCATGGATGGCCATTTCGTGCCCAACCTCTCCTTTGGCATCCCCGTTATCGAGAGTGTTCGGAAAGCGACCGACTTGTACTTCGACTGTCACATCATGACGACCAATCCCGACACTTATCTCCCGGAGCTGGCGTCTGCTGGAGTCGATCTCGTCACGATGCACATCGAGGCGATCCCGGATCCGACTGGACCGGCGGCAAAGGCGCGTTCCAATGGTCTCCATTTCGGTTTGGTGATCCAACCGGCAACTCCCTTCGAGAGCGTTGCCCCGTATGTCGAATTATGCGACGTCATCGTCGTCATGTCGGTGGAGCCCGGGTTTGGCGGGCAGGCTTTCATGCCCGAGGTACTTACCAAAGTCGAAGCAGCCAGAGAATGGGTTGAGGAGCGCGGGTTGGCGACCGATATTCAGGTCGACGGGGGTATCACCCCTGAGAATGCAGGCTTGGCCGCCAACGCCGGGGCCACGGTTCTTGTTGCCGGGTCTGCGGTGTTCAGGGCTGAAGATCCTGCAAAGGTCATAGAAATGATGAGAAGGGCAGCAACACAGAAATGAGTGAACGTGTCCTCGTGGCAGACGACGACCCGGACATCCTGACAGTCGTCAAGATCAATTTTGAGCTTGACGGTTTTGAAGTGGATTCAGCGGTTGATGGGGAAGATGCCCTTCAGAAGGCTACTGCCGATCCACCCGATGTGATTGTCTTGGACATCATGATGCCGCGGATGGACGGCCTCACTGCGCTGCACCGTCTCCGCAGCCAAGCCTCGACAGCCAACATTCCGATCATCCTGCTGACAGCTCGCGGCCTGCCCGAAGACCGCGTCCGCGGCTTGGAGCTGGGAGCCGACGACTACATCACCAAGCCGTTCGACATCACTGAATTGGCAGCGCGAGTCCGGTCGGTCCTCCGACGTACCCAGGCAGCCCGTGATCTCTCGCCTCTCACAGGACTTCCCGGCAACTTCAAGATCACCGCAGAAATCGAGAAGTGCATCAGTTCGAAGCAGGACTTCGCTCTGGTCCATGGCGATCTGGACAATTTCAAGGCCTTCAACGACCACTACGGATTCATACGTGGCGATGAGGTCATTCGTTTCTGTGCCAAATGCTTCCACGAGGCCGCGGACAACCTCGCCATCGAGAACGCGTTTGTAGGACACATTGGTGGAGACGACTTCGTGGCAATCATCCCGCCAGAAGTGTCAGAGTCTTTCGCCAAAGAGGTCATCGAGCGGTTCGACGATGGCATCCTCGATCTCTATGACACGGCCGATGCCTTGCGCGGCTATATCGAAGTCATCGACAGACGCGGGGAGCGATACGCCTTCCCCGTTGTGTCACTCTCACTGGGTGTAGCGTCTACCGACGTGCACGAGATTGAGACCCAATGGGAGGCGTCGGCGATAGCGGTGGAGATGAAGGAGTTCGCAAAGAAGCAGCCAGGTTCCACTTACCGCATCGATCGCCGCACGGCATAGGTGGTCGTCGACCGTCACCTGAAGCGCGCCTTTGATCTGGCGCACGACTCGATTCGAACCCATCCCAACCCACGTGTGGGAGCTGTCGTGGTGTCGGCCGATGGAGAAGTCGTGGGTGAGGGGTGGCATGAAGGACCAGGCACGAAACACGCCGAGGTTATGGCGCTGGCCAACGCTGGTGACGCCGCCAATGGTGCAACCGTCTACGTTTCATTGGAGCCGTGCAACCATCACGGACGGACGAAGCCGTGCACCGATGCGCTGATTGAGGCGGGCGTCTCGAGGGTGGTTGTTGGCACTGAGGACCCAGACTCCCGTGTTTCGGGTCAGGGAATAGAGCACCTTCGCCAGTGCGGACGGGGGATGGAGGTGGAAGTCATAGACCACCCTTCGGCTCGCAAAGTAGACCCTGCATACTTTCACCACCGTGAATCCGGCATGCCTCTGGTGACCGTCAAGTGGGCGATGACGTTGGACGGATCGGTGGCGGCCGTGGATGGCACCTCGCAATGGATCACAACCGATCTGGCTCGGACACAAGTTCATGACCTTCGCTCGCAGGTTGATGCAGTGGTGGTTGGCGCAGGCACCTTGCGGGCCGACGATCCGCGCTTAGATGTCCGAACCATGGGCTACAGAGACACCCAGCCACGTCCCGTCGTCGTAGCTGGGACCGGACGGCTTCCCGACACCGCACAACTCTGGGAACGCGAGCCGATTGTGGTCTCCGCAACTGAGATGGAAGTGCCGGCTGGTGAACTCCTCGTAGTCGGCGGTTCCGACGGGCTGCCAGACCCGGTGAACACCTGTTCTTCGTTGGCGGATTTGGGGCTCTTGCACCTTCTGCTCGAGGGAGGGCCCACCCTTGCGGGAGCCTGGTGGAGGGCTGGAGTCGTGGACAACGGCATTGTCCACATCGGGGCAAAAGTTGGTGGAGGCACCGGTCGGTCCCCGATGGACGGCGTTTTCTCGACAATCGCCGACGCGGATGACGTGGAATTCGACACAGTGCGTAACGTTTCCGATGACATTGTGATCGCTTTCAAGAAGAGATAGAGATGTTCACCGGCATTGTCGACCAGGTGGGGACAGTTGTTTCTGCCGAAAACCACGAAACGCATCGAACACTCAGACTTTCGGGGTCTGACATTGGCGAAGTGCCAGTTGGGGCGTCGATAGCCGTCAATGGAGTCTGCCTCACCGCAGTAGTGGTGACAGAAAGGGAGCTCACGGTCGAAGTGATCCCGGAGACCCTCGAGCGCACCAACATCGGTTCTCTGTCGGGCGGCGCTCGGGTGAACCTGGAACGACCGATGGCGGCGAACGGTAGATTCGACGGTCACATCGTCCAAGGCCATGTCGACGGTGTAGGAACCGTCACGGAGCTCTCGGTTGACGACGCCGGCACGGTGCTGACGATCGCCCCTCCGGGCAATTTGATGGCGTTTGTCGTCGAGAAGGGCTCGATAACGGTGGACGGCGTCAGTCTGACCGTGTCGGGATTAAACGATGCCTCGTTCAGTGTTGCACTCATTCCACATACCCTCGATGTGACAACGCTCGGCTTGCGCAAGACGGGAGATGTCGTAAACCTTGAGGTAGACGTGCTGGCAAAATACGTGGAAAGACTATTGGAAGCCCGAAAGTGACATTCTCACCAATCGAAGACATCGTCGAAGCCATCGGACGCGGTGACCTGGTCATCATGGTGGACGACGAGGACCGGGAGAATGAAGGCGATCTGATTCTCGCTGCCGACTCTGCCACGCCCGAGAAACTCGGGTTCATGCTGCGCTACACCAGTGGAATCATTTGTCTTCCGATCGTCGGTGAAAGACTCGACGAGCTTGAGCTCCCGATGATGGTGGCGAATAACACAGACGTTCGACGGACAGCCTTCACAGTCTCGATCGACGCAACAGTTGGCACCACAACGGGAATCTCATCTGCAGACCGTTGTCGCACCATTGAGGCCATGGTGAACCCTGAGTCCAAACCCGAAGACTTTTCACGACCAGGGCATATGTATCCGCTTCGCTATGAGCCAGGCGGTGTCCTCAAGCGTGCCGGCCACACCGAGGCCGCAGTCGACCTGGCGGAGCTGGCGGGTCACTATCCGGCAGGAGTGTTGGCGGAGATAATGAATGACGACGGTTCGGTGGCCCGATTGCCGCAGCTTGTCGAGTTTGCAGAGAAACATGACCTCCTGCTGGGAACCATTGCCGATCTCATCGGGTACCGGCGTGAACGCGAGCAACTCGTCGAGCGGGTCGTCGAGGCGAGAGTCCCCACCGCCCACGGCACCTTCAGAGCCGTCGGCTACCGATCATTAGTTGACGACCGACAACACATGGCGCTCGTCATGGGTGAATTCGGTGACGGTGAAGGAATTCTCACCCGTGTCCATTCCGAGTGTCTCACCGGGGATGTCTTCGGGAGTCTTCGTTGTGACTGCGGCCAGCAGTTGGATGCTGCGTTGGCGCGGATTGGCGAAGAGGGCCGCGGGGTGGTCCTCTATATACGCGGCCACGAGGGCCGCGGAATCGGCCTTCTCCACAAACTGGCGGCATACCGTCTCCAAGACGAAGGACTCGACACAGTCGATGCCAATGTGAACCTGGGTCTACCGGTTGATTCCCGGGACTATGGCGTCGGAGCTCAGATTCTCTACGACCTCGGTGTGCGGTCGATGCGGCTCATGACCAATAACCCCACCAAGCGAGCGGGGATCGAAGGTTATGGGCTGTCCATCCTCGAACAGGTTCCGCTCTCGGTAGAGGCAAACGATGAGAACCGAGGCTATTTGGCGACGAAGGCAGTGCGACTCGGCCATGAACTCGACTCAGCGTGATCGAGGGAAAGCTCGACGGCGCCAATCTTCACATCGGGATTGTGGTGGCCTCGTGGAATCAGACGATCACAGATCGGCTGCTTGAAGGCGCAACGACACGTTGTGCCCAAATTGGTGTTTCCAAGGTGACTGTCCTGAGGGTGCCCGGTGCCCTCGAACTGCCTCTGGGAGCACAGGCTCTGGCCAAGAAGGGATGCGATGGGATCATCGCCATCGGTACCGTCGTCAAAGGTGACACCGATCACTATGACATCGTCGTCAGGGAGTCAAGCGCCGGCGTCAGTCGAGTGGCCTTGGACACGGGAGTGCCAGTAGGCAACTCGATTCTCGCCGTGCACGATCTTGGACACGCCATGGAGAGGTCCGGGGCTGGCGAGGCCAACAAAGGCTTCGAGACGGTAGATGCCGTGGTGTTGACAGCCACTGCACTGAGCGACTTGGCCAGGGCTTGAACTACCCGATAGTGAGTGGTTCGCATCGGCTGGTAACCTTGGAGCCACAACAGATAGTAAGAGCGGAGGCTGCTGCTTCCCCACCCGGCCGTAGACCCGGGCCAAACCGGCCCAAAGGATCACAACGAGCCGCGGTTCATGACAAAACCGGTTTGAATGACATGTCGGTGTTTGCGGTTGCGGCAGGTTTTCGCCTGCTGCTTTTTTTGTTGGGTAGCGCGGCCGGCGACGGCGCGAAAGACAGATATTCGTACCATCAACAGGAGGTATCGGCATCAGCGAATTGCGTGTGAATGGAGCCATCAGGGCCAAGGAGGTCCGAGTGGTGGCTCCCGATGGGGAGCAGATCGGAGTGAAGAAGATCAACGAGGCGATCTGGCTCGCGGAGCAGCTTGAGCTCGATCTCGTGGAGGTTGCCCCCAACGCGAAGCCCCCTGTTTGCAGGCTGATGGACTATGGCCGTTACAAGTACGAGCAGTCGGTCAAGCAACGTGAATCACGCAAGAAACAGACCCGCACAAACATCAAAGAGCTGCGCATGAGAGTTCGGATCGGCGAGCACGACTTCGACATCACCAAACGCAAGACCCGGGATTTCTTGGCGGACTACGACAAGGTCAAAGTCACCGTTCGATTCAGGGGACGCGAGCGTGAACGTCCCGAGTTCGGCAGGGATCTAATGAACCGCCTTGCAGACGCGGTGGCCGAATTCGGGACAATCGAGCAGGACCCGAAGGTGGAAGGCGGATCGATGACCATGGTCCTGGCACCCCTCCGCCGGATAAAAACCCCCAAGCCCACTCGCAACGACGAGCAGTCAGAGGAATAGGAGGCACCTGTGCCAAAGATGAAGACACACAGCGGTGCAAAGAAGCGAATCAAGGTGACCGGTACCGGCAAGTACATGCGCCGTCAGGCTGGCCGCGGGCACCTGAAACTCGCTAAAGGCAAGAGCACCTACCGACGCCGAAAAGGCGAAGTAGAAATGGCTCCAGGCGACCGCAAGGTCATCAAGAAGCAGCTCGGTCGCTGATCCAGGAGGTTTGAGATGGCTCGTGTAAAACGCGCAGTTCAGGCAAAAAAGTCACATAAGAAAGTTCTGGACAGGGCCAAGGGATACAAAGGCGCCCGTAGCCGTCGTTATCGCACCGCCAACGAGCAGGTTATGCATGCGATGTCGGATGCCTACCGCGACCGACGTGCTCGCAAGGGCGAGTTTCGTCGACTGTGGATATCCCGGATTAACGCAGCGGCTCGGCAGAACGGGACCACCTACAGCCAGTTCATTGCTGGGCTGAAGACTGCGGAGATCGAAGTCGACCGCAAGATGCTTGCTGAGATGGCGGTCAATGATCCCGCCTCGTTTGCCCAACTTGTTGAGGTTTCGAAGCAGGGCTGACCATCGATTCAAGCGAAGCAGCGAACACGGTCCGCAATCACCGCAACAAACTCGTCGTGGATGCGGCCCGCCTTCATCGCCCAAGGGCTCGCAGGGAGCGAGGCGAAACCCTGCTCGAGGGTCCCAAGCTGCTCAGCGATGCCTTGGCGGCTGGCGTGGTCGTCAGAACGGTGTTTGCATCGCCTGGTGACGAATCACATCCCGACTCTTTTCCCGTCGACGATCGCGCCCTTAAGCGTCTTGCCGACACGGAGAGCCCCAGGGGGCCGGTTGCAGTCATCGAGATTCCCGAGCAAGGCGAAATCGGGAAGAGGGACTTGCTGATCGCATACGGCGTTTCCGACCCTGGCAACGTCGGAACATTGATACGGACCGCCGCTGCTTATGGCTGGGCCTTCGGATACACGGAGGGCTCTGCCGACCCTTGGTCACCCAAAGTGCTGCGTGCCGGGGCCGGAGGCCAGTTCCAAACCACAATTCACCGATTCGACGACTTACCGGAGTTGCCATTGGTGGCGACCGTGGTCGAAGGTGGGCTGCCACCCTCCGACCTCACCGACCATCAAATTGCCGTACTCATTGGAGCGGAGGCGGCTGGGTTGCCGGCCGAGGTCATTGATGCCGCCCGGTACAAAGTCACTATCCAAACTCCAGGGCCAATGGAGAGCCTCAACGCAGCGGTCGCAGCCGGGATCGTGATCCATGAGCTTTCCAAACGAGAAAGAAATGAGGTTGGCCAGGTCTAACCTGCCGCCCATCATGGATCCGATTGCAGCTCTCGACGACGCGATAGATGCGGCGCCCTCCGCTGTAGACGCCACGTCGAGTTTGGCGGAACTAGAAGCCGTCGAGACTTCTCTCCTTGGCAAAGACTCACCTGTCGGAATGGTCCGGCGGTCAATGGGAAACCTGGACCATGGTGATCGACCCAAGGTTGGAGCGAAACTCAACGAAGCGTCCAAGCGGATCGGTGAAGTTCTCGGTGCTCGCCGTCACCAACTCGAGTTAGTCGAAGAGGAAGAGCGGCTCAGACTTGAAGCCATTGACGTCACTCTCAAATCCATCACGTTCCCTGCTGGTTCGTTGCATCTGGTCCAGCAGACAATCGATGAGGTGATCGATATCTTCATTGGTCTCGGATATCAGGTGGCCTCTGGTCCCGAAGCCGAGCTTGCTTGGTACAACTTCGACGCCCTCAACACACCACCAACCCATCCATCCCGATGGGAGACCGACACCATGTACCTCGATTGGGGAGACCCCAACGACGAAGTCTTACTCCGAACCCACACCTCTCCAGTGCAGGCCAGATGGATGGAAGAGCACGATCCACCCGTCTACATCGTGGTACCGGGCCGTACCTATCGAAAAGACACCGTCGATGCCACCCATCTCCCGGTCTTCCATCAGATCGAAGGCCTCGCCGTCGACACTGATATCACTTTCGGCGATCTAAAAGGAACACTGCTCCATTTCGCCAGGGAATTCTTCGGACCGCAGAGCCAAGTCAGACTCCGGCCACACTTCTTCCCATTCACGGAGCCCAGCGCTGAGCTGGACGTCTCATGTTTCAACTGTGATGGTGGCCAGACAGGATGCCGGGTTTGTGGGGGGGCAGGCTGGCTAGAGCTCCTCGGATGTGGAATGGTCGACCCGAACGTCCTCGAAGCGGTCGGCTATGACCCGTCAGCGGTGACAGGGTTCGCTTTTGGCATGGGCCCCGAACGTCTGGCGATGGTCCGCCACGGTATCGATTCGATGAAACACTTCATCGAAAACGACATCCGTTTCCTGAGGCAGTTCTAGTGAAGGTTCCGCTCAGATGGCTCCAGGAGTTCATAGATCTCCCGACCACCGACCTCGAAGAGCTCTCCTACGGGTTCGACATGCTTGGCTTGACGGTCGAAGGGATCGAGGAGCACAAGGCCGATTGGTCAGAGGTTGTCGTTGGTCGAGTCGTCGAGATCAGCGCCCATCCCGATGCTGACAGGATACGGGTCTGTCAGGTAGACACCGGATCCGGCCCTGAGCAAATCATTTGCGGCGCGTGGAATTTCGAAGAAGGCGCCATTGTGGCCGTCGCCAAGCCGGGGGCCGTTCTGCCCGGTGATTTCGAGATTGGTCAACGCACCATCCGTGGCGTCGAATCAAACGGGATGATCTGCTCCGAACGCGAATTGGGACTTGGTGACAACCATGAGGGAATCCTGGTCCTCGACAGCGACGTGGAAGTCGGGTCGGTATTCGCCGACGTCATCGAAGTCCCCGACCATGTCTTCGACCTAGATGTGACGCCAAACCGACCGGACGCACTCTCCATCGTCGGCGTGGCACGCGACCTTGGTGCCTACTTTGGAATCGACCACCACGTACCACTCCTAGAGCTGAATCCGGTGGCCGGAGCGACTGCGATCTCAGTCGAGATTGCCGACAGCACCGGTTGTCGCCGTTTCACCGCGCGCGAGATCAGAAACGTGACGATTGAACCATCTCCGTTCAGGATCCGACATCGACTGCACAAGGTCGGTGTTAGATCGATCTCCAACGTGGTCGATGTGACCAATTACGTGATGTTTGAGTTAGGTCACCCCCTTCATGCTTTTGATGCCGACTCGATTACAGGCAGCCGGCTGGTGGTGAAGCGGGCAACAACAGGTGACACGTTGGAAACCCTGGACGGCGAGAAGCGAACTCTCGAGCCCGATGACCTGATCATCTACGACGATGCCGGCCCGACATCCATGTCCGGAACCATGGGTGGAGCCCGGAGCGAAGTGTCAGACGAGACGACACGTATCCTCATGGAGGCCGCTTCTTGGGACCCTCCGACGATCATGAATATGTGGCGACGCCACGACCTGCGTTCGGAGGCCGCCACCAGGTTTGAACGTGGTGTTGACTCCAATCTCGCAGACATTGCCAACCAGAGGGCTAGTGCCATGGTCGCTCTCCTCACCGGTGGGGAGGTTCTCGAGGGGGCGGTTGATGAAATCGCTATTCAGGTCAACCCTGCTGTGGTTGAGCTCACGATTCACGAAGTCGAACGCCAGCTCGGTCCTGATTTCACGGTCGACCATGTCACTGACATCCTCCAACGTCTCGGCATGTCGGTCGATGGTGCCGACCCGATGACAGTGACGGTCCCAACTTACCGGCCCGACGTCTCGCGCCCGGCGGACCTGGTCGAGGAAGTGGCGCGCATCCACGGGTTCGACAAATTCGAGGCGACGTTGCCGACCGGGCCTACCGGTGGTCTAACGATCGAGCAGAAACGCCAGCGCCTGATCAACGAGACACTTGCCGCACTCGGGCTCGATCAAGCGATCAATCTCCCGTTCGTCGGTGTCGAGGATCTTCGCAACCTCGGGATGACGGCTGACGATGGCGATCTCCTCACGATCAAGAACCCTCTCCGAGACGAGGAGAGCAAGTTGCGTCCCACGATGCTGCCTGGTTTGCTCAACTCACTCCGCTACAACATTTCTCACGGCGCAGCGTCAGTTTCCCTTTTTGAGATCGGTCGTGTCTTTTTCCCCACCCCCTCCGCTGAGAACCCGAGGCTCCCGAAACAAATCGACCGGTTGGCCTGGGCTGCTATCGGGATGACGGGTTTGGCAGGCCTCGAAGGTCCATCGACCGAGGTCGACGGATCGCTTTCACTCGCAATCTGGCGCCGGTTGGCAGATGTTCTACGTCTCGACGATGTCTTGCTGGAGACGGCATCCCCGTCCGGCTATCACCCCGGACGCACCGCCGCTGTGTCTATAGCCGGGGTGTCCATCGGTCATGTGGGTGAATTGGCGCCGAGCGCGGCAAAGGCATTTGAGCTATCTGGGCGTGTTGCTGTAGCCGAGCTCGACCTGTCCCAGCTCCTCGTTCCCTTGGATCCCGTCCTGGCTCAATCTCCTTCAGTGTTTCCGTTCGTCGATTTCGATCTGTCTTTCTTGGTAGCGGCCGATGCGCGCGCTTCCGACCTGGTGGAGTCGACAACTTCTGCCGGCGCCAAACTGGTGGAGAGTGCCCGGGTATTCGACGAGTACAAGGGAGTGGGGGAGGGGCGCAGGGCGCTGGCCATTCGTTATCGATTGCGGGCTCCGGATCGGACGCTCAGTAACGAAGAGGTCGCCCCGATCCGAAAGGCGATGATCGATGCTGCAGCTGCAATCGGGGCCGAGCTGCGCGGGGTTTGATGCAAACAGCCGAGTTGAGTGATCTGCTATCCGGAGCACCCGAGGATGCCGCTCCGCTGCTACTTGGCAGTTACCTGGTGTCCGAGGTCGATGACAAGCTGGTTCGCATTCAGATCAAGGAGGTCGAGGCATACAAAGGTGCTGACGATTCGGCCTCCCACGCCTACAGAGGGCGCACGGCCAGAAACGGCTCTATGTTCGAAGGGCCCGGAACCCTGTACTGCTACCGCTCGTATGGTGTGCACACGTGTGCCAACACCGCCGCCGGTCAGCTTGGCACGGGTTGGGGGATCCTTCTCCGAGGTGGTGTCCTCGTTGACGGCGAAGGGGTTGCTAAACAGCGGCGCCAGCGCGACGACCAGCTGACCAACGGACCAGGGAAGCTATGTGAGGCTTTGGGAATCACGATTAATCACAATGGCCTAGATCTTCTCGATGCCTCTTCGCCCGTGCGGTTGGAGCCGGGCCCGGCGCCCGATCTCGTCGTGGCCACACCCCGGATCGGAATCTCCAAAGCCAAGGCGCGCCCATGGCGCTTTGTCGCGGTGTCACAGGTCTCCGCGTAGACCAACGCGGGGGGTTTACTCTCCTCGACGATGACATCTTCCCAACTCGAGCTTCTCCTGCGACATACCGACAAGGTCGTTCCCGAGTCCGATCTAGTCGCGAAGCTGGAGGCACGTGAGCCTCTACGGGTAAAACTGGGGCTCGATCCAACGGCACCTGCTGTCACCCTGGGTTGGGCGGTTGTATTGCGCAAGCTCCGCCAATTTCAGGATCTAGGTCACACGGCGGTCTTGATCGTTGGCGACTTCACAGCTCAGGTGGGCGACCCCTCGGAGAAAGGCTCGCAACGGAAGCGTCTGAGCGCCGACGAGGTCAATCTCTATGCCGAGGAGGTTCTGGGCCAATTTGGCAAGGTTCTGGCAGATGACAATCTCGAGATCCGTCGAAACTCTGAATGGCTTGGTTCACTTGACATGTACGGTCTGCTTGAGCTGACCAGTTCGGCCACCGTGGCCCAGATGCTAGAGCGATCCGACTTCGCCAGTCGCTACGAGTCGGGGAGTCCCATCTCAGTAATGGAGTTCCTGTACCCGCTGCTTCAGGGTTATGACTCGGTGGCCGTGAATGCCGACGTGGAACTTGGTGGGTCGGACCAGCTGTGGAATCTGATGATGGGCCGGATCGTCCAAGAGCGTTATGGCCAAGATCCACAAGTAGCCCTCACCATGCCCCTTCTCGTGGGCACTGACGGTTCTCAGAAAATGTCTCAGTCCCTGGGGAATTACATCGGAGTCGAAGACGAACCTGCCGAGATGTTTGGCAAGACGATGAGCATTCCCGATACCGCCATGCCTGAGTGGTTTCGTCTCGCCGCTGATTACAACAGTTCGGATGTCGACGAGATCGAAGCGGGTCTTGCCAGCGCGGAACTACATCCCAACGATGTCAAACGTCAGTTGGCTCGCTCGGTTGTGAGTCTCTACTGGGGTGGGCAGGCTGGGGTTGAGGCGGAACAAGGATTCGACGAAGTGTTCAAACGTGGCGGCGCCCCGGACGAGATGGTCGAGCACCAACTGCCGCCTGATGATCCGATCAACCTGCCTTCGCTGATTCGCGAGGTGTTTGGGATCTCAGGGGCCGAAGCGAGAAGGCTGCTCACCCAGGGAGCCGTCCGAGTGGACGGTGAGACAATCGCCCTCGTAGAGATGCCGCGGGCCGGGCTTGTCGGAACCGTTATCAAGGTAGGGAAACGGAGGTTCGCCCGGCTGACCGACTGACTTGCGTAAGAACCCGTTATCAGTACTATTCCGTGTGCACGAGACATTGGTCTCGAGCAAACCGCCATCGGCACGACGCTGTTTCGCGTCTGGTCGGACTTGTTTTCTGTATCGGGGCCGCGGTATCATCGCTGGCCCGTCTGACACTGACATTTCAGGCGGTGGAGCGCGCTGCAACGGCAACGAAGCAGCCGCTTGAGCGGGAGTATCCCTCGGGATACTCCATTCTCTCCGAAAGGAGAGACCGGCTCCTTGACAACTGAACAATGTGCCAAAAGCCAGCAGTGCTTTTCTTCCCTCGAAGTGGGGGGAGCTGAAGCACTCTATTAAGTATGTACGTCGTTCTTTGGAGCGACGTGCGTGTGCAATCAAAAATACTCGGGACCCTCACGGTCTCGGGACCCAAATTGCAAACACTTCATTGACTTCGCGACTCGCCTCCGGGCGAGACGTTATAAGTACGTTGGAGAGTTTGATCCTGGCTCAGGATGAACGCTGGCGGTGCGCCTAATGCATGCAAGTCGAGCGACGCACACCCAGTCCGTAAGGACAGGGTATGACGGAGCGGCGAACGGGTGAGTAACACGTGAGCAACCTGCCCCACAGATCGGGATAGCCCAGGGAAACCTGGATTAATACCGAATATTCTCCTTGGACCACATGGTCCATTGAGGAAATGCCTTTGTGCTGTGGGATGGGCTCGCGACTTATCAGTTAGTTGGTGGGGTAACGGCCTACCAAGACAATGACGAGTAGCTGGTCTGAGAGGACGATCAGCCACACTGGAACTGAGACACGGTCCAGACTCCTACGGGAGGCAGCAGCAGGGAATCTTGCGCAATGGACGAAAGTCTGACGCAGCGACACCGCGTGGGGGATGAAGGCCTTCGGGTTGTAAACCCCTTTTAGGAGGGAAGAAATTGACGGTACCTCCAGAAAAAGGACCGGCCAACTACGTGCCAGCAGCCGCGGTAATACGTAGGGTCCGAGCGTTATCCGGAATCATTGGGCGTAAAGAGCTCGTAGGCGGTTCAGCAAGTCGGCTGTGAAAGTTCGAGGCTCAACCTCGAAATTGCAGTCGATACTGCTGTGACTTGAATTCGGTAGAGGAGAATGGAATTCCCGGTGTAGCGGTGAAATGCGCAGATATCGGGAGGAACACCAGTAGCGAAGGCGGTTCTCTGGGCCGATATTGACGCTGAGGAGCGAAAGCGTGGGGAGCAAACAGGATTAGATACCCTGGTAGTCCACGCCGTAAACGTTGGATGCTAGGTGTGGCGGTCTACCAACGACTGCCGTGCCGAAGCTAACGCATTAAGCATCCCGCCTGGGGAGTACGGCCGCAAGGCTAAAACTCAAAGGAATTGACGGGTCCCCGCACAAGCGGCGGAGCATGCGGCTTAATTCGATGCAACCCGAAGAACCTTACCTGGGTTTGACATCACGGGAAAAGCTGTGGAAACACAGTGTCCATTAGGGCCCGTGACAGGTGGTGCATGGCTGTCGTCAGCTCGTGTCGTGAGATGTTGGGTTAAGTCCCGCAACGAGCGCAACCCTTATCCTATGTTGCCAGCGGTTCGGCCGGGGACTCATGGGAGACTGCCGGGGATAACTCGGAGGAAGGTGAGGACGACGTCAAGTCATCATGCCCCTTATATCCAGGGCTGCACGCATGCTACAATGGCCTGTACAACGGGCTGCCACCTCGCGAGAGGAAGCTAATCCCTTAAAGCAGGCCCCAGTTCGGATTGAAGTCTGCAACTCGACTTCATGAAGCCGGAGTCGCTAGTAATCGCGGATCAGCAAAGCCGCGGTGAATACGTTCTCGGGGATTGTACACACCGCCCGTCAAGTCACGGAAGTTGGCAACACCCAAAGTCAGTGGCCTAACCCTTCGGGGAGGGAGCTGCCTAAGGTGGGGTCAGTAACTGGGACTAAGTCGTAACAAGGTAGCCGTACGGGAACGTGCGGCTGGATCACCTCCTTTCTAAGGAGCAGAGACGAATCTGGATTGATTATTCAGGTTCCAGCTCTTAGTTGGTCTGCTGGTTATTTGATCTAACTCTTGGAGTTAACCATCCGGGTGGAACAGGATTGCTTGTTATGAGCTGTCCTGGACGAACCCGGCGTTGAAGCTAAAGACCGGTCAGGCACATTGTTCAGTTGTGAAGGAGTTGCGTGAACCCCCGTTAAGACGTGGATTCACGTTGGGAGCTTTCATTAGGAAGCTCCAGCGCCTTCAAAATAGGCTGGGTCCTAGCGACCTGGCCGCATCGAGTTTCCTTTGGGAAACTCGAATCTGTCGAGCTAGCTCGGCAGACGGCTTCTTGAGAACTGCATAGCGAGCACAAATATTGTCTTGGATTCTTATATCTATCCAAGCTACTAAGGGCCAACGGTGGATGCCTTGGCACTAGGAGCCGATGAAGGACGTAGCAGGCTGCGAAAAGCCGCGGGAAGCTGTCAAGCAAGCGTCGATCCGCGGATGTCCGAATGGGGAAACCCGGTCGGGGTCATGCCCGGCCACTCCGGTCTGAACACATAGGGCCGGTTGAGGCAACCTGGGGAATTGAAACATCTCAGTACCCAGAGGAAAAGAAAGCAATAGCGACTCCCTGAGTAGCGGCGAGCGAAACGGGACGAGCCTAAACCTATGCAGTGGAATAGCCCGGTGGTGTTGCTGTATAGGGGTTGTGGGACCCATGTCTCTTGCGCACCGGCGCGGAGCAGAAGTTACCAAGTCGGCGGTTAGTTGAACACAGCTGGAAAGCTGGGCCACAGCGGGTAACAGCCCCGTAAACGAAAACCGATCGACCTTCTGATTGGTGTTCCCAAGTATCACGGAGGATATTCCGTGTGAATCTGCGAGAACCACCTCGTAAGGCTAAGTACTACCTAGTGACCGATAGCGGACAAGTACCGTGAGGGAAAGGTGAAAAGAACCCCGGCGAGGGGAGTGAAATAGTACCTGAAACCGTTGGCCTACAAGCAGTGGGAGGATGTCTTCGGACATCTGACCGCCTGCCTTTTGAAGAATGAGCCGGCGAGTTACCGATGTGTGGCGAGATTAAGGCGTGAGCCGTAGTCGAAGCGAAAGCGAGTCTGAATAGGGCGTCTAGTCGCATGTCGTAGACCCGAAGCCGAGTGAGCTATCCATGGGCAGGGTGAAGCGAGGGTAAGACCTCGTGGAGGCCCGAACCCACCAAGGTTGAAAACTTGGGGGATGACCTGTGGATAGGGGTGAAAGGCCAAAC
>Ga0255057_10000074_pt1 | contig 51970 bp, 57 predicted proteins | sample Cases_109_6_MG_FD_189022 | JGI IMG/M metagenome (GOLD analysis project Ga0255057, IMG submission 189022) | Seawater microbial communities from Amundsen Gulf, Northwest Territories, Canada - Cases_109_6 | ecosystem: Environmental > Aquatic > Marine > Gulf | place: Canada: Northwest Territories... | reverse complement strand
GACCGAGCCGCCGTTGGAGGTGAAGACGCCGGACTACGTGGGGCTGGCCGAAGCGCAGAAGTCCCGCCTCCGGGACTGGAAGGAGAGCCGAGAAGCGACGCCGGCGACCGAGGCACTGGATGCGGTGGGCGTGGCGGCGGCGTCGGACGCCAACCTGATGCCGCCGCTGGTAGCGGCGGTCAAGGCGGGCGTCACGCTCGGCGAGATCTCGGGAGGGCTCCGCCGAGTCTGGGGAACGTACGAACAGGGCTGACACAAGACCGAACAGGAAATCCATGCCAACATACGAGTACGTGTGCGAGGCCTGCGGGCACGAGTTCGAGCGGTTTCAGCAGATGCGCGAGGACCCGGTTCGCAAGTGTCCCAAGTGCGGGCGGCTCGAGGTGCGGCGCAAGATCTCCGCGGGTGGCGGCGTCCTGTTCAAGGGCCCGGGCTTTTATGCCACCGACTACCGCAAGCCGTCCCCGGGCGATGAGAAGAAGCCGAAAACGGAGCCGACGTCGAAGCCCGAACACGGCGGATCGGGGTCGAAGACGGGCGGCACGTCGGATGCCACGTCGGGTGACACGTCGGGTGACTGATCGAGGCCCTCACGGCCGAGACCCCGGAGGCATGCCTGACCTGGCCGCCGCGCTCGCCGTCGAGCTGAAGCGGGCGGCTCGGGAGGTCGGTGCGCCGGAGGGCTTCCAGCCGGAGCTGGAGCGGTCGCGCGATCTCCAACACGGGGACTTCGCGACGAACGCCGCCCTCGTGCTGGCGGGCCGCCTCGGCCAGCCACCCAGGCAGGTCGCGGACCGGATCGCGAGCGTCCTGGACGCGAGCGCAGCGGGCGTCGTCGAGGTGAGCGTAGCCGGACCCGGGTTCATCAACTTCCGCCTCGGCGACGCCGCGTATTGGCGGAGTCTATGCCAAGTGCTGAAGGCGGATCTCTCCTACGGCCGGAGCGAGGCTGTCTCACCGCTTAAGGTCAACGTGGAGTTCGTCTCCGCCAACCCGACGGGTCCGCTACATGTCGCGCACGGCCGGGGTGCGGCGATCGGCGACGCGGTGGCCTCTCTCCTGGAGTGGGCGGGGCACAGGGTCGTGCGGGAGTTCTACGTCAACGATGCGGGACGGCAGATCGATCTCCTGGCCGCATCCCTCGAGGCACGCTTTCGCCAGCTGGCCGGTGAGGAGGCCGAAGTGCCGGACGGCGGCTACATGGGAGCGTACGTGGAGGAGCTCGCCCAGCGCGCCGCGGCGACGGTGGGAGCCGAGGAGCTGGCGGAGATGGATGGCCAGGAGCGGATGCAACGCTTCGGGGAGCTCTCGATCGGGTGGCTTCATGAGGAGCAGGAGAGGGACCTGGAGGACCTTCGAGTCCACATGGAGGTGTTTCGAAAGGAGAGCGGCCTCTACGAGCGAGGCGAAGTGAAGGACGCCCTGGAGCGCCTGGACTCGGAAGACCTCACCTATGCCGAGGGCGGCGCCACCTGGTTGCGCACCACTTCCTTCGGCGACGACAAGGACCGGGTGCTCGTGAAGAGCGACGGCTCCTTCACCTACTTCCTGCCCGACATCGCCTACCACGTCGACAAGCGCTCGCGCGGCTTCGATCTCGCGATCGATGTGTGGGGGGCCGATCATCACGGACATGTTGCCCGCATGAGAGCCGCGCTGGAAGCTCTCGGGCTACCGCCGGATTTCTTCGAGGCACTGATCTTCCAGCTGGTGACGGTGATGCGAGGCGGCGAAGAGGTGCGGATGAGCAAGCGTGCCGGGCAATTCGTAACCCTGCGAGAGCTCTTCGAGGAAACGGGCGTAGACGTGGCACGGTACTTCTTTCTCATGCGCCGAGCCGAGGCGCCGATGAGCTTCGATCTCGAGCTCGCGCTGGATACTTCTGAAGCCAACCCCGTCTACAAGATCCAATACGCGCACGCGCGCATGTGCAGCGTCTTCGAGAGAGCGCGTGTCGAGGCTGAGTCGATCGATGCCTCGGAGGCCGATCTGGCCGAGCTGGCTCGGGAGAGCGAGCGCGAGCTGGCCAAGAGCTTGCTGCGCTTCCCGGAGGTGGTCCGCAACGCGGCGCAGGCCCGGGCGCCCTACCAGGTGTGTTCCTACCTGGAAGAGGTCGCTGGCCTCGTGAACGCCTGGTACCATGAGGGTAACCTCGATCCGTCTCTCCGGGTGATCGCCGAGGGACCGGCTCGGGCGGGCCGACTCGCACTCGCCCGAGCCGTGCAGATCACGCTTCGCAACGGCCTGGAGCTTCTCGGAGTGTCAGCTCCGAGGCGGATGGTGAGAGAGCAAGAAACGGAAAGGACTCCCGTCCCATGATCGAGATCCTTGTCGTGGGCAGCGTGGCCCTCGACGACATCGACACGCCGTTCGGCCAGGCCCGCGACGCGCTCGGCGGCTCGGCCGTGTACTTCAGCGCAGCGGCTTCCGCCTTTGCATCGGTGGGTGTCGTCGGCGTCGTCGGATCCGACTATCCGCTGGACCGCCTGCGCGCCCTGGAGGGGCGCAACGTGAACTTCGACGGGCTGGAAGTGCGGGAAGGGACAAGCTTTCGGTGGGCCGGAAAGTACGACTACGACCTCAACTCTCGGGAGACCCTTTTGACTGAGCTCGGGGTCTTCGGAGAGTTTCAGCCGACGATCCCGGAGCTGTTTCGCGATACGTCTCTGGTCTTCCTCGGCAACATCGACCCGAAGCTCCAGCTGGACGTGCTCAATCAGGTCGACGATCCGAAGCTGGTCCTGTGCGACACCATGAACTACTGGATCGAGGGGAGCCGGGCGGAGCTTCTGAAACTCCTCGAGCGCGTGGACATGCTCCTGGTCAACGACGCGGAGGCCCGCGAGCTCTCGGGAGACTACAACCTGGCGCGCGCGGCCTCATGGATTCGGGATCGTGGCCCGAAGTACGTGGTCATAAAGAAGGGCGAGCATGGCGCGATTCTCTTCGGGCCCGACGACGTCTTCTTCGCGCCGGGCTATCCTCTGGAGGAGATCTTCGACCCCACGGGCGCCGGCGATGCCTTCGCCGGAGGCCTGCTCGGGCATCTGGCTCGCGCCGACCGCCTTGACTCGGAGGAGCTGAGACGTTCGGTCGTCTACGGTTGCGCCATGGGCTCCTTCGCATGCGAAGCGTTCGGTCCGGATCGATTGATCGGACTCGGTGTGGCGGAGGTCGCGGAGCGAGTGTTGGCGTTCCACGAAATGACCCGCTTCGAGTCGCTGACCGCGCAGCCATGACGGTCCGCGAGCCGCTCACCTATCGGGATGCCGGGGTCGATCTGGACGCCGCGGCGGTCACGAAGCGGCGACTGCAGGAGCTCGTCGAGTCCACGCGCACGGAAGCGGTTCAGTCCGATTTCGGGTCTTTCGGGGGCCGGCTGGCCGCCGCTGGCGAGGAGCTTGTCGCCAGCGCCGACGGAGTCGGAACGAAGCTGGAGGTGGCCATCCGCTCCGGGCGACACGATACCGTCGGTGAAGACCTGGTCAACCACTGCGTCAACGACATCCTCGCCGAAGGAGCCACGCCGCTGGCCTTCCTGGACTATTTTGCCTGCGGCGAGCTGGATCCGGAGCTAACGGTGGAAGTGGTGCGCGGGGTCGCTCGCGGCTGCCGGAAGAACGGGTGCGCGCTGCTGGGCGGGGAGACAGCGGAGATGCCGGGCTTCTACCTGCCAGGTGCCTACGATCTGGCCGGTTTCATTCTTGGACGGATGGCGTTCCGGGAGGTCGCTGCGCGCGATGTCCGTGCCGGAGATTCGCTGTTGGGGCTCGAGTCGAGCGGGATCCACACCAACGGCTTCAGTTTCGTCCGAGAGGTGCTGTTCGAGCGCATGGGTCTGGAAGTGGCGGATCCGTGGCCCGGCCTCGGTGAGTCGGTCGCTGATGTGCTCCTCAGGGTGCACCGATCCTATCTGGAGGTTTTGCGCGGAGCCTGTGAGCAGAGGCGAATCCGGGCGCTCGCCCATATCACGGGCGGCGGAATCCCGGGAAACCTGGGACGAATCCTTCCGGCGGAGATCGACGCCGTCGTGGATGTGGAGAGCTGGACGCCTCCTCCGGAGTTCCGATTGCTCGCGGAGCAAAGTGGGGCCCCACCGGAAGAGATGTACCGGGTGTTCAACATGGGCGTCGGCATGATTGCGGTCGTGTCGCCGAACGACCTCGACGCGGTGGAAGCGGCCGTCCGGGATGGCGGATGCGGCACGGCGCGTTGCGGTCGGATGGTCGAGGGCAGCGGCCGGGTTCGGATACCGGGAGCGGACGCGGTCCCCTGATGGGCCGGGACGAGCGGTACATGCGTCGTGCGATCGAACTCGCCGAGCGCGGTTGGGGGCAGGTGGCGCCCAACCCGCTCGTCGGCGCGGTCGTGGTCTCGGACGACCAGGTTGTCGGAGAGGGCTTCCACGCCCGCTTCGGCGAGGAGCACGCCGAGACGGTCGCCCTGCGCGAAGCGGGAGCGAGGGCCGCCGGGTCCACCCTGTACGTGAACCTCGAGCCGTGTGCGCACACGGGGAAGACATCGGCCTGTGCGCGGGCGATCGGGGAAGCGGGCGTGCGGGAGGTCGTCGTGGCGTGTCGGGATCCGAACCCGGCGGCGGCCGGAGGTTTGGAGAGACTCACGGCGGCCGGCGTGAGGGTGCGTCTGGGGACGGCCGCCGCTGAGGCGTGCCGTCTCAATGCTCCCTTCTTCTGGAGGATGACGCAGGAGCTGCCGTACGTCGCGCTGAAGCTGGCCATCTCCATCGATGGGCGGATTGCCGCCGGGCCAGGCCTCCGCACGGCCCTCACGGGAGAGGTGGCCGCGGAGGAGGTCCATCGGCTCAGGGCCGGCTACGACGCGATCCTGGTAGGGCGCGGTACGGTCGCAGCGGATGATCCGTGGTTGACCGCTCGGGGGGCGATGGCACCGAGGGTCCCCCCGGTTCGGGTCGTCCTGGACACCGGATTCCGACTCTCTCCATCGAGCCGACTGGCTACGACGATCGACGAGGCGCCGGTGTGGGTGGTGGGATCGAGCGAAGCGGATCCGGAGCGCCGCCGGATGGTGGAGAGCGCCGGAGCGCGGACGTTCCAAGTGGAAGAGGCCGGCGGGAGGGTCGCTCTGACGGCCGCGCTGAAAGCCCTGACTCGGGAAGGCGTGGGAACGGTGCTGGTGGAGGGAGGCGCCAGCGTGGCGTCGGCACTGCTCGCCCAAGGGCTCGTCCACCGTCTCCATCTACTGATCGCGCCGCGCTTTCTCGGAGATGAAGGCGTGACGGCGTTTGCGGGCGTACCGCCTTCTGCCGCGGGCGACTGGGTCGTCTCGAGCCGCCGGCGCCTGGGTCTTGATTCGATGATCGTGTTTGAGAGCCGGGAGGCGCTGGAGCGCTTGACGGGAAAGAACGGCAACTGATGTTCACGGGGATCGTGACTGGCGTCGGGACGGTCGTGGAGCGCATACCGCGCGAGGGAGCGGTGGAGTTCATCGTTCACGCTCCGGAATACGCCGCGGAGCTCGAGGATGGCGAGAGCGTGGCCGTGGATGGGGTGTGTTTCACCGTAACGGGCCGGGACGCAGACAGCTTCAGCTTTACATCCGTCCTCACGACGCTCGATCGCACGACCTTCGGAGAGCTCGAGGCTGGGAGCAGCGTGAACCTGGAGCGAGCGCTTCGGGCCGGCGATCCACTGGGCGGTCACATGGTCCAGGGACACGTCGACGGGGTAGGAAAAATCACCGCGCTTGAGCGCCATGGCGAGACGGTCCTCGTGCGGATAAAGCTGCCGCCCGATATCGCCGCGCTCACTGTGCCGCGCGGCTCCCTCGCCGTGGACGGCGTGAGCCTCACCGTGACCAGCCTGGAAGGCGAGGTCGCGGAGATCGCGCTCATTCCGTATACATGGACACATACCTCGTTGGACCGTCTGCAGATCGGCGACCTGGTGAACCTGGAAGCCGACTTGATCGGTAAGTATGTCGAGCGACTCCTGGCCCCCTACGCGGGGGGAGACCCGGGCGCCTAGACCGGGTCCGCCGAAGCGCTCCGGCGCGCGGCGCTCCGAGAGCACCGGGAGCCCCGTCGTACATGGAAAGCGAGTGCAGTATGCGTTTCGATACGGTTGAACAGGCGATCGCCGCCGTCGGCAGGGGCGAGCTCGTGATCGTGGCGGATGACGTGGATCGCGAGAACGAAGGCGACCTCATCTGCGCGGCCGACAAGATCACCCCCGAGCTGATCAACTTCATGACGATCCATGGTCGGGGTCTCATCTGCTTGGCGCTTCCGCCCGAGATCGCCGACCGCCTCGACCTCACACTGATGTCGGACGGCCGCGAGCGCGATTCGATGCGCACCGCGTTCACCATGAGTATCGATGCCCGGCGTGAGTACGGGGTGACGACCGGGATTAGCGCCCACGACCGAGCGCGGACGATTCAGATCGCCGTGGACCCGCGAACGCGGCCATCCGACCTTCTCCGTCCTGGGCACGTCTTCCCATTGCGCGCGAAGCCGGGAGGGGTGCTCCAGAGGGTGGGCCAGACGGAAGCATCCGTGGATCTGGCCCGGATGGCGAAGCTCCAACCCGCCGCCGTGATCTGCGAGATCCTGAACTCGGACGGATCGATGGCCCGCCGCGAGGATCTGGAGCAGTTCCGAGACGAGCACGGGCTCGCGTTCGTCACGGTGGGTCAGATCGTGGCGTACCGCCTACGGCACGAGCGGCTCGTCCACCGCGTCGCGGAGGCGAACCTGCCCACGCCGGAGGGTGAATTCAGAATCATCGGCTACCGTAACGACGTGAACCACCGTGAGCACGTGGCACTCGTGCACGGGGATGTGGCGAATCGAGAAGACGTCCTCGTGAGGGTCCACTCCAAGTGCCTGACGGGCGACGTCTTCGGCTCGGGCCGCTGCGACTGTGGCGCCCAGCTGCACTCCGCGATGAGGCAAGTCGTGGAAGCAGGGGCCGGCGTGATCGTCTACCTTGACCAGGAGGGCCGCGGCATCGGCCTTCTCAACAAGCTGCGGGCCTACGCGCTCCAGGAAGAGGGGAAGGACACGGTCGAGGCCAACCAGGCTCTCGGCTTCCCGCCGGACCTGCGCAACTACGGCATCGGTGCCCAGATTCTGGCGGATCTGGGCCTGGGCTCGATTCGGATCATGACCAACAACCCGAAGAAGCTTGCCGGCCTCGAAGGATTCGGCCTGACGATCACCGGCCGCGTGCCGCTGGTCACGGCGGCCATCGGGACCAACCGCGCGTACCTGGAGACGAAGCGGGACAAGCTGGGGCATCTGCTCGGGCGCCCATGAGCGAGTATTCGGGAGGGCACGCGGCGACGGGCAGGCGGTTCTGCCTCGTCGTCAGCCGCTACAATCGAGTAGTGACGGAGCCGCTGGTCGACGGCGCGCGGCGTACCCTGATCAGACACGGGGCCCGGGAGGCGGATGTAGACGTCGTCCGGGTGCCAGGCGCCTGGGAGCTGCCGGCCGCGGTGCGCCAGGTGGCCGGTGGCGGATACGACGCGGTCGTCGCGCTGGGCTGCGTGATCCGTGGCGACACGCCCCACTTCGACTACATTTGCCAGGGCGCGACGTACGCCCTGGCCCGGCTCTCGGTGACGGAAAAGACGCCGATCACGTTCGGCGTGATCACCGCCGACACGATGGAGCAGGCGCGCGACAGGGTCGGAGGCAAGCACGGGCACAAGGGCGAAGAGGCCGCGATGGCGGCGCTCGAGCTCTGCGACGTGCTGGAGCAACTCTCCCGGGCTGGACGGTGAAGCCGTTTCTGGCGCGATCCAGGGCACGAGCATGGGCCCTTCACCTGCTCTATGCGTGGGAGATGAGCGATCGGGACTCGCTGACGGAGTTCACGGAAGCGGCCCTGAGGCACCGCCGCGTCTCGCCCCGGCACCGCCCCTACCTGGAAGTGCTCGTCGCCCGGCTGGACGAGCACCTCGCGGAGATCGACGGCCTTCTTCAGAGCCACATTCTGAACTGGCGCCTCGAGCGCCTGGCAGCCATCGATCGCAACATCCTGCGGCTGGGCGTCGTGGAGCTGCGGTACGTGGAAGAGGTACCGGGCAAGGTCGCGATCACGGAGGCGATCGGGTTGGCCGAGAGATACGGGAGCGATGACAGCGGCGCATTCGTGAACGGGGTGCTGGACTCCGTGTACCGGGAAGCCGCCATCGCCGGGTGAAGCCACGCCATCCGGAACGAGAATCCTCGTCGTCAACTGGCAGGACCGCCGCAACCCGCAGGCGGGCGGTGCGGAGATCCATCTACACGAGATCTTCGGCAGGCTCGCCGAGCGGGGCCACGACGTTACACTGCTCGTTTCCGGTTGGCGAGGTGCCCCGCCGACCGAACGGCTGGATGGGATGGAGGTGGTTCGCACCGGAAGCCGGTACACGTTTCCGCTGCACGCGCGCCGGGCCTTTCGGCGCATGGACGGGAAGCGCTTCGATCTCATCGTCGAGGACGTCAACAAGTCGCCGTTGTTCACGCCACGCTGGAGCGACACGCCCGTCGCCGTGCTCGTTCCTCATCTCTTCGGCACGACAGTGTTTCGCGAGGCGTGGCCTCCCGTGGCTTCTGCCGTCTGGCTGGCGGAGCGCCGGATGCTGCCTGCCTACGAGCACGTGCCGATACAGGCGATCTCGCGGAGCACGAAGGAAGATCTGGTTGAGCGGGGGTTCTCGGCCGACCAGATCCGCGTGGTCTACCCCGGCGTGGATCATCGTGTTTACCACCCGGACCCCGAGGTGGCACGGTTTCAGCAGCCAACGTTCGTGTACGTGGGGCGGCTGAAGCGCTACAAGGGGTTGGATGTCGTGCTGTCGGCAGCGGCGGAGCTCGACCGATCGGGTTGGTGCGGTCGAATCCTGATCGCCGGGACCGGCGACGACGAGGAGCGGCTTCGACGCCTCGTGCTGGATAGGGGTCTCGATCAGACCGTCGAGTTCTTGGGTTTCGTGGCTGTAGAGCGTAAGGTCGAGTTGCTGCGTCGAGCGTGGGCGATCGTGTATCCTTCTCCGAAGGAGGGGTGGGGTCTCAATAACGTGGAGGCAGCGGCGTGCGGAACCGCCGCGATCGCCAGCGACTCGCCCGGACTGCGCGAGTCCGTTGCTCACGAGAGATCGGGCTACCTCGTGTGCCATGAGGAAGTGAGTGATTGGGTGGCCCGCCTCCGGGAGCTTACCGACAGCCCGGAGCTGCGCGACCGCCTCGGACGCGGAGGCTTGGAACACGCTGCCGGCTACTCATGGGATCGAGCGGCCGACGAAACGCAGGCGTGGCTAGATGCCGCGCTCAGCGGCCGCGGGGGCCGCGGATAGGAAGGAGGATGGCATGCAGGTGATCATATCCGCACGGCATTTCGAAGTCTCCGAGGCGCTTCGGGGGTTGGTCGAAGAGAGGTTCTCCCGACTGGATAGGTTCGAAGAGCGCATCGGCCGAGTGGAAGTGACGCTGCTGGAGGAGAAGAACCGCTATGAGGTCGAGGGCGATCTGAGCATCGACGGCCGCGGAAGCGTTCACGCCCACGCGGAGGCCGCCGACTTTCGCACGGCCCTGGACAAGGTCGTGGCCAAGCTGGCCCGCCAACTGAAGAAGAGTCGCTCCCGATACACGAACCATAGCGCCGTCAACAAGGACCGTCTGACTACTCCCACGGAGGAGCCGACCGCTTGAAGAAGCTGCGAGTAGGCGAGCTGCTCGAGCGAAAGGGAGAGAGCCTCGCGCTGAAGGTCATCGCTGGCGAGGAGGGTCTGGACAGGGAGGTAGAGCGGGCCGACATCTCGAGTCCGGGCATCGCTCTCACGGGGTTTATCGAGCGGTTTCCGAGCGGCCGTGTTCAGGTCTTCGGCGAGACAGAGGTGGCTTTTCTGCGTTCGCTCGACCCCGAGGCGCAGCGCACGGCGGCGGAGTTCATCCTTCGCTCCGATGTCCCGTGCCTCTTCATCACCAAGGGGATAGATCCTCCGGAATCGCTGAAGACGGCGGCGAACGAGCACGGCATCCCGCTCATCCAGTCCCAGCTCAAGACCGGCGAGTTCTACCGCCGAGTCAAACCATACCTCGACGATGAGTTCGCGCCGACGACCGTCATGCACGGGTCGCTTGCGGATGTCTACGGCGTGGGCCTGCTCTTTATCGGAAAGAGCGGCATCGGCAAGAGCGAGTGTGTGCTCGATCTCGTGGAGAGGGGACATCGTCTCGTCGCCGACGACGTCGTCGTGGTCACGCGCCGCGGACACGACGTCCTGCTGGGCCGGGGTCTCGATCAACAGCAGCACCACATGGAGATCCGGGGCATCGGAATCATCGACGTCCGGGCCCTCTTCGGCATTCACGCGACGCGGCAGCAGAAGCGCATCGAGGTCGTCGTTCAGCTCGAAGAGTGGAGCGACACCGCCGACTACGATCGCACCGGACTGAGTCAGGAAACGACGTCGATGCTGGATGTCGACTTGCCGGTGGTGGTGATTCCGCTCAACCCGGGGAAGAACATCACCGTGATCGCCGAGGTGGTCTCGATGCGGCACCTGCTCAAGTACTCGGGGGTCGACAGCGCCCTCGAGTTCCACCGGAGCATGCGGCGCCGCATGCAGCCGGTTCGCGAGTACCTAGAGGAAGATTATGAGTGAAGTGCGCGGCGTCGTCGTCGCGCACGGGGAGCTCGCTTCCGCACTGGTTCGGGTCGTCGAAAGGATATCGGGCGTACAGGGGGCGCTGGAGCCAGTGACGAACGTGAGCTGCTCGCCCGACGAGCTGGCTGGCCGCGTGGCGCGGGCGGTCGGAGAGGAACCCGCCGTCATCTTCGTGGACATGGCCAGCGGAAGCTGCGGCTTCGCCGGCCAGCGCATTGCGAGGGATGGCAACGTCGCGGTCGTCTCGGGCGTCAACCTGCCGATGCTTCTGGATTTCGTCTTCCATCGCGAGATGGACTTCCGTGCCCTCGCCGAGCGGGTAGTGGAGAAGGGGAGGACGGGCGCGACCGCGGACGTGCCGGGCGAGTAGCCGATGCCGATAGCGGTGTACAGGATCGACGAGCGCCTGCTCCACGGCCAGGTTGTGGTGGGCTGGGGTCGCAGGTTCGGGATCGGTTTCTACGTCGTCGTTGACGACCGGATCGCCGAGACCGCGTGGGAGCGCGACCTTTACGAAAGCGCGTTGCCCGCGGGAGTCGAGTCGTTCTTCCTCACGGTCGAAGACGCGATCGGGCAGCTGCCCGAGTTGGAAGGGCGTGGCGACATCGGCATGGCGCTGACGGCGGGGACGGCGGAGATGCGCCGGCTCGGTGAGGTCGGGCTGCTGCTCGGTCAGGAGGTCAACCTCGGCGGATTGCACGCGACGGAGGGGCGTGAGCGGCTTCTGGATTACCTGTTCGCCTCCTCTGACGAGCTCCAGGACATTCGTGCGCTGGGCGACCTAGCCGGCTCGGTCTCGGCGCGTGACCTGCCCGGGTCACCGCGGGTTGGTCTGCGACGCTTGCTGAGGACGGTTGAGCGAGCTCGACCTTAGCCTCGGGCTGCTGGCCGCCCTGGTCGCGTGCGGCGCCGCTTTGGGTCTGGATGCCGCGTCGTGGCCACAGGTCATGATCTCCCGACCGATCGTGGCTGCGACCTTCGGGGGAGCGCTGCTGGGAGATGCCGCCTCCGGCTTTCTGGTGGGGGCCGTGCTCGAGCTCCTCGGATTGGGTCACACGCCCTACGGCGCGGCCGTCTACCCGGAAACGGGGCCGGCGGGCCTCCTGGCGGGTGCTGGCTTGGCCGCCAGTGGAGGAACCGACATCGGACCGCTGCTCGTCGCAGTGGCGAGCGGCTGGGCAATCGGCTGGATCGGAGCCATTTCGGTACGTATGCAACGACGGCTCAACGAACGCCTCCTCGCCGGTGGCGGCCTCGCCGCGCCGGCGAAGAGACTCGAACGCCGGCATCGCCTCGCCATGGTGCTCGATGCATTGCGTGCAGGGACCCTCACGGCCGCCTTCGCCGTTCCGGTCATGTTGTTGGTGAAGCTGGCTGACGGGGTCTCGATGATCGAGGGAGTGGTTGTCGCTTCGGCGCTGCTTCTGGTGGGGATGGGCCTCGCGGGAGGCGTGGGCGTCGGCGTGATGCGCCGACGCGCGACGGACCCGCTGCTGCTCCTGGCCGGTGGCGCGATAGCCCTGGCAATGATCGTGACGGGGCGGTAGCGGGGTGAAGCCCACGAGATCCGACCAGGTCGCATCGTTCCTGAGGTGCTTTGCCGTTCAGGGCTCCTGGAACTACCGCTCGCTGGTCGCCGGAGGCCTGGCCAACGCGATGCTTCCTCTGCTGAGACGCGTTTACGCGGGAGATCCGGTGCGCCTGCGGGCCGCGGTGGAGAGACATCTCGAGCCGTTCAACGGACACCCGTACCTTTGCCCGATGGCCGTGACGGCACTTGCTCGGCTGGAGCACGATGGTGAGTCTCCGGAGAGGATCGACCGCTTTCGCTCCGCGCTGCGGGCGCCCCTCGGTGCGGTGGGCGACGAGCTGGTCTGGGCGACGTGGAGGCCCTTCTGCCTGCTGCTGTCGATCACGCTGTTCTGGCTTTGGGGTCGACCATGGGTAGCGGTCGGCGTCTTTCTCCTAGCCTACAATCTCGGGCACATCTGGCTCAGGGCGTGGTCCTTCCGGCGAGGCTGGACCGAGGGTATCGGCGTCGGGAAGGCTCTCCGCGATCCTCCCTGGGCCCGCGTCGTGCCCTGGATCACGAGCCTGAACCTGTTGCTCATCGGGTCGGCCGTCGTGTTGGTGTCGTGGTTGGTGGCCCCGGATACGCTGAGCCGCTGGGGAGTCGCTCTTGCGCTGGCGGCCGCCGCCCTGCTGGGATACGCGCGGCCGGCGCTTGGCGAGCGGCTCGCAGCGGGCCTGGTTCTGGCCGCTCCTGTTCTTCTGGTCCTCCTCGGTGCCTGAGGAGGCAGGATGACCGGTGGCGAAATCGAGGTATCGACGCACGTGAGCGTGACGAATCAATACGGGCTTCACGCCCGTCCCGCCGCGGAGTTCGTCAAGCTCGCCTCGCGCTTCCGGTCGGAGGTGTGGATCGAGAAGGATGGACTCGAAGTCAACGGCAAGAGCATCATGGGCGTACTGATGCTGGCGGCTGAATTGGGATCGAAGCTGCGCCTTCGTGTCGTCGGCGATGATGCCGAGGCGGCGCTGGAGGCTCTCGCCCACCTGATCGAGAGTGGGCTCACCGAGAACGAGTTGAACGAGCTTAGCTCCGCTGATGGAGAGCAGAGCCAATGAGCCGGATGTTGCACGGAATCGGAGCGTCACCGGGTCGAGCTCACGGGCTCTCCCAACGCGCAGGCTGGGACGTGCCTTCCGTGCCGCATCGAACGATCAGTCCGGTTGAGGTCGACGCCGAGGTGGAGCGCTTCGAGGAAGCGAGAAAGTGGGCCAGGGAGCGCATCCTGCAGATCCAGCGGGCAACGAACGAGCGCATCGGATCCGTCGAGGGCAAGATCTTCGAGGCGCAGGCCATGATGCTCGACGACCCTGATCTGATCTCCGGAACGCTCTCGTACATCCGCGAGAACTATCTGCCGGCCGAGCGGGCCATCGACTGGCATCTCCTGGAACTCCGGTCCCGCTTCGCCGACACGGCCCACGTCATGGCGCTCGATCGCCTCGCGGATCTGCGGGATATTCGCCAGCGCGTGCTCTCGCGGCTGCTGGGTCTCGAGGAGAGGGATGTGGTCTCGGAGTTGCCCGAAGGCGGAGCGGTTCTGGTCTTCGACGAGCTGACGCCGAGCCGGGCCGTGCAGTTGGGAGGTGATGGGGTGCTCGGCCTCCTCACGGCTACCGGGTCGCGGGCGTCTCACTCGGCGGTGATCGCTCGCTCCCTCGGCGTGCCCTGCGTCGTCGGCATCGGGCCACGGCTGGCCGAGCTGACGGACGGTCACGACGTGATCCTCGATGGCGCCACCGGGCGGGTGATCGTGCATCCGACGGAAGCCGAGATCGAGACCTACCGGCGCTCCGCCCTTCACACCAGCGAGAGGGAGCACCGCCTCGAGGAGCTCGCCTGCTGTGTGACCCAGACGACCGATGGCGCCCGGGTGATCCTGCAGGCGAACCTGGATCAGCCGGACGACGCGGCCGCCGCGCTGAGGGTGGGTGCGGAAGGGGTCGGTCTCTTCCGGTCGGAGTTTCTCGTGATCGGTCGGAGGACGATACCCGACGAAGACGAGCAATACGACGCGTATCGGCGAGTCGTGGAGGTTTTTCCGGAGCTCGGAGTCACGTTGCGCACGTTCGACATCGGCGGCGACAAGTTCCCGATCTTCCTGCCGATGCCGATGGAGGAGAATCCATACCTCGGCTGGCGTGCCATCCGGGTGTGCCTCGACCTTCCCGACCTGTTCCGCAACCAACTGCGCGCGGCGGTGAGGGCCGCTGAGCACGGCCGAGTGCGGATCCTCCTCCCCTTTATCGTCTCGCCGGATGAGATCCGGCGCACCCGCGAGATGCTGGACGAGGTGCGCGCCTCCCTGAACGCCGGTTCGGCTCCCGATGTGCCGCTTGGGATCATGATCGAGACCCCGGCCGCCCTGGAAACCGTGGACCGGTTAGCGCCACATGTGGACTTTCTCAGCCTCGGAACCAACGATCTCACGCAGTACACCCTCGCCGTGGATCGCGGCAACGCTCGCCTGGTGGACCTCTTTGATCCGCTGCACCCGGCCTTGTTCCGGATGTATCGCCGCCTGGCCCGGTCGGCGGAAGAGGAGGGCGTCGGGGTGAGCGTCTGTGGCGACCTGGCCCAAGATCCGGTGGGAGTCGCCGCGCTCATCGGACTCGGGTATCGAACGTTCAGCCTCGCGCCACCCGCTCATCCGGAGGTTAAAGAGGCGGTCCTGGCCGCCTCCGCCGCTGACCTGGCCGATATCGCGGCGCGACTCGAGGAGGGCGATCGACCCCGGGACATCCGACGCCCGTTCCGTCGTTATCTGAAGGAGATTCTGCCTGAGGGGGAGGGCCTTCTGGATCGCTTGTCAGTCATTTGAAGGTCGGGTACCTTCACGCGCGTTTCTTGCCGCGAAACCCGGAACGGGCCTGGTATGGGCCTGGCGCGGGCTCACATCGGGCTCAAGAGCGGGCTTAAAGGACGAAATGAAGCCAAGGATACATCTCTTCACATCCGAATCGGTTACGGAGGGTCACCCCGACAAGGTCGCGGACCAGATCTCCGATGCGGTGTTGGACTCCATGCTCGAGCAGGATGAGGTCTCCCGGGTGGCATGCGAGACCCTGGTGACCACCGGCCTCGCGCTCATCGCCGGAGAGGTGACGAGTTCGGCATCCGTGCATCTCCCCGACGTCGTGCGCGAGACCATTCGACGGATCGGGTACGACGATCCTGCGCTTGGCTTCGACTGCAACAGTTGCGCGGTCCTCGTGTCGATGGACAGCCAGTCGCAGGACATCGCCATGGGCGTGGATTCCGGCGGCGCGGGAGACCAGGGCATGATGTTCGGCTACGCGACGGACGAGACCGAGAGCCTGATGCCACTGCCGATCTCGCTCGCCCATCGCCTCACCCTTCGGCTGTCCGAAGCCCGCAAGCAGGGCATCCTCGACTGGCTTCGTCCGGACGGGAAGTCCCAGATCACGGTCGAGTACGAGGACGGGTCTCCGAAGCGGGTTACCACCGTCGTCATCAGCACACAGCACCACCCGGACGTTCCAAAGGAGCAGCTGGAGGAGGGGATCCGTCGGGAGGTCATCGATCCGGTGCTGCCGTCGGACATGTGCGATCACGACTCCCTCCGCTGCTACATCAATCCGACCGGGCGCTTCGTGATCGGTGGCCCCCAGGGAGATGCCGGCGTCACCGGACGCAAAGTGATCGTCGACACGTACGGCGGTGTGGGGAGCCACGGTGGGGGCGCTTTCAGCGGTAAGGACCCGACGAAGGTGGATCGTTCCGCGAGCTACGCCGCCCGCTGGGTGGCCAAGAACATCGTTGCGGCGGGCCTGGCGCGCCGCGCGGAGATCCAGCTGGCCTACGCGATCGGCGTGGCAGAGCCCGTGTCGATCATGCTGAACTCGTTCGGCACCGGCGTGGCGCCCGATGCCGAGCTGGAGAAGTGCGTCGAGAAAGTATTCGAGCTCCAGCCGTTGCAGATCATCCAGGAGCTCAACCTGCGAAAGCCGATCTTCCAGCGTACCGCCGCCTACGGCCACTTCGGCCGCGTGCCCGACGACGATGGCGGCTTCAGCTGGGAGAAGACCGACCGGGTGGACGATCTGAAAGCGTGCCTCTGAGGATCCGGTCGAGTCGCGGCGATCCGCTGCCAGCGAGGCGGCGGCCGGTCTGACGGTGAGACTTTTCTTTCATAGAGAGAATGTGTGAGGATCGAGATGAACGAGACGACGACCATAGAACATGACGTAGCGGATCTGAGCTTGGCCGAGGCCGGCCGGCTTCGGGTCGAGTGGGCCGAGCGGTTCATGCCGGTGCTCAGGCAGATCCGTGAGCGATTCGCTGCGGAGCGGCCGCTGGAGGGCGTACGTGTGTCCGCCTGCCTTCACGTGACCACCGAAACGGCGAACCTGATGCTCACTCTGCAGGAGGGCGGCGCCGATGTGCTGCTGTGCGCTTCCAATCCGCTCTCCACGCAAGATCCCGCGGCGGCCTACCTGGTCACGCGGGACATCAAGACCTTTGCCATCAAGGGCGAGGACAACGACAGTTACTACGATCACATCCGAGCCGCGCTGGCACACCAGCCGAGCATCACGATGGATGACGGCGCGGACCTGGTGGGGGCGATCCATATGCTGGCACTGGATCGCTACGATGATCTGGCTCCCGGCATCCGGGAGTGGAGCAGGGACCTGCCGGCCGGGCAGCTGGACACGATCCTCCAGAACGTGGTCGGTTCGACCGAGGAGACGACGACCGGGATCATCCGCCTGCGGGCGATGGCTGCGGACGGTGTTCTACGCTTCCCGGTGATGGCGGTCAACGACAGCTACACCAAGCACATGTTCGACAACCGGTACGGAACCGGCCAGTCCACGCTGGACGGGATTCTCCGGGCGACGAACCTGCTTCTCGCCGGCTCGACCGTCGTCGTCGCGGGCTACGGCTGGTGCGGCCGCGGCGTGGCCACGCGCGCCCGGGGTGCCGGCGCCAAGGTGATCGTCACGGAGGTGGATCCGCTGCGGGGCCTCGAGGCTACCATGGATGGCTTCCAGGTGATGCCGATGGCGGAGGCTGCTTCTCAGGGAGACCTCTTCATCACGCTGACTGGCGACATCGGCGTACTCCGGCAGGAGCACTTCGAGGCCATGAGGGACGGTGCGATCGTGGCCAACGCGGGCCACTTCGACGTCGAGATCGACATTCCGGCACTCGAAGAGGCGGCGGAAGGGGGTCCGAAGGAGCTCCGCCCGTACGTCGAGGAGTACCTCGTGAACGGACGTCGGATCGTGCTGCTGGGCCGGGGCCGTCTGATCAACCTGACCAGCGCCGAGGGCCATCCCGCGAGCGTCATGGACATGTCCTTCGCGAACCAGGCCCTAGCGGCGGAGTATCTACAGCGACACGGCGCGGCGCTGACGGCTGAAGTGCACCGCATCCCGGTGGATCTAGACCGTGAGATCGCGCGCCTGAAGCTGGCCTCCATGAACATCGAAGTCGACTCTTTGACGGCTGAGCAGGAGCGCTACCTCTCCTCGTGGGACCAGGGGACCTGACGGGTACGGGACGCGGCAGCTGATTCTCGGCGGGGGCGAGGGCATGGCCGACACGAACGGAATGACCGAAGTGAGCGTGGCGAGTCTGGGGCTGGACAAGTCCTCCAACACGCCCGTGGTCATCCTCAAGGAGAACGAGGGCGACCGCCTCCTTCCGATCTGGATTGGTCCGGGCGAGGCCAGCGCGATCGCGATGGAGCTCGCCGGGGTCAAGTTCTCCCGTCCCCTCACGCACGACTTGCTGATGACGATCGTTCGTGGCCTCGGCAGCGAGCTCGTGAGGGTGATCATCACGAAGGTCATCGAGAACACCTACTACGCCTCGCTCATCCTCCGGCGTAACGGTGAGTTCATCTCCGTGGATACGCGGCCCAGCGACAGTATCGCTCTCGCGCTACGGTCCAAGGCGCCGATCTTCGCCGATGATGAGCTGCTCGAGCTCACGGCCATGGAGATCGAAGAAGCCGGCTTCGAGGAGACGGCATTCGAGGGTTCCGAAACCTTCGAAGCCGAGGAAGCGCCCAAGCCGGGCGAAGAAGCGGCTGACGGAGAGGAGTTGCGCGACTACCTCAAGGGGCTGAACCCGGAGGATTTCGGGCGCTTCAAGCCCTGACGATCCGGCCGGACGCCACGTCGGGCGTCCGGCGTGGTTCCTCGGCTGCCCACCTCGGCACCCGAGTAGGCTTGCGGCGCGCGCCGCGCCCGGCTTACCCTTCGGCAGTACCTCGTACATGGATAGGCTGTAACGGAAGTCGGACGAGCCGACGCGGCCCCGCCACTGTGTGAGGCCGGCGCCCAGCGCCGTGTCCCCGGTCAGTAGCCACCGAGCGAATCGGAAAGGCGACCGAGGAGGCCTCGAGCCAGGAGACGACACCATCCATGCCCATGAGCAGCTCTTCGCGGGAAGAGCGTGGGCGGGTTGCGGTCTTCGACCCCTGGCCACGCCGTTCCTGGAAAGGTGCGACGCTTGGCCGTGAAACTTCGGGTGCTCGGGACCGCGTTTTTCTTTTCGGTCCTCATCTTCCAGCTCGCCAGCTCGCCCGGTGCCCCGTTCGTCGCGAGCGCAGCGACGGTCCAGAGAGCGGAGGAGGGCCGACCGGGCGGCCGATCAGACTCTCGCGACACGGTATGGGTCACCGACGACGAGGGCGCATCCGTAGCATTTTCTCGCTCCCCCCGGCGAATCGTCTCGCTGCTGCCGGCCGCTACGGAGATCCTGTTCGAGATCGGCGCCGGTAGGGAGCTCGTCGGACGAACCCGGTTCGACTCCCACCCCCCCGAGGCATCCGAGGTGCCGAGCGTCGGCGATGGGGTCCGGCCTTCCGTGGAGATGGTCGTCTCCCGCCAGCCCGATCTGGTCATCCTGTTCGCCGGGCCCGATTCACGGGCCGCGAGCGATGCTCTGCGGCGTATCGGCGTGCCCGTGCTCGCCGTCCACCATAACACGCTGGCGGATCTCCACCTGAACATCGAGCGCCTGGGCCGGGTCACCGGGCGTGATTCCGCCGCGGTGCGGTTGAGCGCCCGAATCCGCGACGACCTGGGAGGCATCCGGAGGATTACGCAGGAGCTTCCGGAACGCTCCGTCTACTACGACGCCTGGTGGCATCCTCCCATCACCATCGGCGGCGGTAGCTACCTGGACTCGCTGATCACGCTGGCGGGCGGTCGCAACGTCTTCAGGGATCTCGCGAGTCCGTCGCCGCAGGTGAGTCTGGAGGCGATCGCAGCTCGCGAGCCAAGTATCATTCTCTACCCTGTGCACCGCGGAGCCGAGCGCGCGCCGATCTCGGATCGGCCGGGTTGGGAGGTGCTGGGTGCGGTTCGGGAGGGCCGCATCAGGGTGTTCGATGGCGAGATCGTCGTAAGGCTTGGCCCGAGGATCGCCGACGGGGTCCGGGAGCTCGCGCGCGCAATCCACGCCGATTCTTCCTCCCGTCCTGGGTGGCCCACGGCTGGAAGTGAAGAACCATGAAGAGCTCGCGTAGCCACGCGGTCGGGCTTCTCGGCCTGGCGCTCCTGCTCGTCGTGGCGATGTCGGCGGCGCTCGCCGTCGGTCCGGCGAATCTCTCCCTGCCCGAGATCTGGAAGGCGCTGCAGCCGGAGGCCGGCGAGTCGCCCGCACGGGCGATCCTCCTCTGGGTGAGGCTGCCCAGGATCGTAGCGGCCGCACTGTCCGGCGCGGGCCTCGCGGTCTCGGGAGTCCTCTTCCAGGCGCTCCTCCGGAATCCGCTCGCCGAGCCATATCTGCTCGGCGTGTCGAGCGGCGCCGCGCTGGGCGCGGTCGCCGTCCTGTCGCTGGGACTAACGGTAGGTCCGGCAGGCGTCGGCCTGGCCGCGCTGGCGGGGGCCCTGATCGCGATCGCGACCGTGTTTCGGGTGGCGTACGCCGCCGGACAGCTCGACACGCGGGTGCTTATCCTCGCCGGGGTCGTCGTTGCCTCCTTTTTCGGAGCCGGCGTCATGCTCGTGCTGACGCTGGCCGAGGGGCGCACCGCGCGGTCGGCGCTCCTTTGGACGATGGGCAGTTTCGGGCAAGCCTCCTGGCAGATGAACATCGCTTTGGCAGCCTACTCCCTCCCGGCCGCTTTGGCGGCCTTCGGACTGAGCCGTCACCTGAACGCGCTGGCGCTCGACGAGGAGAGCGCCGCGCACCTCGGGACGGAGGTGGAGCGGGTCAAGAAGATCTCGTACCTGCTGGCATCGCTCCTCGCGGCGGCTGCCGTGAGCGTGGCCGGGGTGATCGGTTTCGTGGGACTGGTCGTGCCCCACGCCATCAGGCTGCTTTGGGGCGTCGACCACAGATACCTGATACCGATGTCGTTTCTGGCAGGGGGGTCGCTTCTTGTACTGGCCGACGCGGCGGCGCGGACGGTGGCACAGCCGCTGGAGATTCCGGTCGGTGTCGTGACCGCCCTGATCGGAGTGCCGTTCTTCCTCGTCCTCCTGCGGCGTGGCTACGCGAGGAAACCCCTGTGAGCTTCGAGCTCGGCGACGCCTGGTTCCGGTACCCACGCTCCGACCACCCGGCCTTGCGCGGGGTCAGCGTGGAGATCCCTGCCGGATCCCACACGGCCATCGTAGGCCCGAACGGCGCGGGGAAGACGACGCTCGCGAGACTCCTGTTGGGCACCCTCCGGCCCCAGAGCGGCTACGCGCTGTTCGAGGGCCGCCCGGCCGCCGATTGGCCGAGACGCGAGATGGCGAAGCGGGTGGGCGTCGTGGCGCAGGGGGGACCGCCCGTACTGCCGGTCTCCGTGATCGGGTTCGTCGAGATGGGCCGGAACCCCTATGTGCGTCCCTGGGCCCCCCTCGGGGAGGCGGATCGAGCGAAGGTGTCGGGCGCGCTTCGGCGTGCGGATCTGGAGGAGCTCGCGAGCCGGGCCATCACCGAGTTGAGCGGGGGTGAGGTGCAGCGGGCCAAGCTCGCCAGGGCCTTCGCCCAGGACCCGACGGTACTCGTCCTCGACGAGCCCACCGCGCATCTGGATGTGGCCCACGAGATGGAGATCTTCCGCCTCGTTCGGGATTTCGTGGACGCCGGAGGGTCGGCGGTCACTATCACCCACAGCCTCCACCTAGCGGGCCGGTTTGCCGACCGACTCTGCCTGCTTTCGGATGGTCGCCTCGAGGCTGTCGGATCGCCGATGGAGGTGCTGCGATCGGAGATACTCAGCCGCGTCTTCGACTGGCCGATCGAAGTGGTGGCGCTCGACCACGCCGGATTGGCGGGACTCCACGTCGTGCCCGTCGACAAGGGTCGAGACCCGACTCACTCCGAGGAACCCACGTGAGAGGCTGTGCGGTCCGCCGCGTCTGGAGGCTCGCGATGCCGCTTGCCCTCGCGGCGTCGGCACCGTTTCCCGGGACGTCCCACGCCCAGGAGGGCCCAGCGTTTCGCGGCGAGATCGACGAGGGAGCGGGCCCATACCGACTCACGGTGCTCGTTCGCTCGGAGTCCGGTGAGCTCGTGCGAGGTGCCGTCGTGCGCCTGACGTTCGCCGATCGGCCTTCGGCTACAGCGTCCCTGCTGGTCGAGGTCGGAGAAGGCATCTACGAGAGCGAGGAGGTGGAGGCCGGCCGCTACGAGCTCGTGGCAGAGGCTCTCGGCTACGAGACGGCGCGCCGGCCGGTCGAGGTCGACGGTGGCGGGATCTCGATCACGGTGACGCTCGGCGTGCAGCCTGTGGCCGTGACCGATGTGATCGCCGCCGTCAGCCGGCCTGACGCGGGGGCGATGCCCGGGCACGCCACGAGCCACATTCCCCTGGACGGCGGCCCCCGCACGCTGGCGGATCGTCTGGCCGAGGAACCCGGTGTCCAGGTACGACCCTCGATCGGGGGAGGGCAGGTCGGCACCGTTCGCGGCAGTCGCCCCGAAGGCCTTCTCGTGCTGCTGGACGGGCTTCCCGTGAACGACCCGCTCAGCGGTTCGGCCGACCTGTCGAGAATCCCGGTGGCGACCCTTTCCGCGGCGACGCTGGTGCGCGGCGCCTCTCCGCGCTTCGGCTCCGGAGCGATCGCCGGCGTTCTGTTGCTCGAATCCAGACGACCGGACGGCATGAGCGCCGCCGGGGGGTTCGAGGTGGGCTCGTTCGGCCGTCTGGCCGCTGACGGTTATGCATCGATCGGTGGAGAGCTCGGGACGCTCGCCGCCGGCTTCCGCATGGACGGGATCGAGAACGACTACGAGTACCCGAACCATGTGCTTCCCGGGAACCCCGTCGAGGTCAGGCAGAACGCCGACGCTGAAGGGCTGCACCTGTGGCTGTCGGGAGCTCCGAGGGGCCTGCCCGTATTCACGCAGCTTCGTTACGACGACGTGGAGCGGGGAGCGCCGGGACGGATGGGTACGCAGGCGTTCGATGAAGCACGATACACGGACCGCTCCGTGCAGGCCCTGCTGGGCTACGGATCGTCAAGCGGCCGGGTCACCGGCACGATGGTGAGACGTGACATCCTCTATCGGGACCCGCGGCGCAGCGTGGAGTCGACCCAGTCGCTGGCCAGCCTGAGACTGGCTGGCTCCGGATGGCTGCCGGCTCTCGCGCTGGAGCTTTCCAGCTACGTGGCCCGCGAAGCCGTGACGGAGGCAGGGGCGATCGACCGGCCGGTCAGGTGGAGTGGTGGAGTTTGGCTGGGTCGAACGTTCGAGACAGGGCGGCTCTCCGTGCAGCCGGGTGTCGCCACCGATCTGTCGACCGACGGCAGCGCGGTCAACCCGGAGATCGCCCTGGCCGCTCAACTGGGCCCCGCCTGGACGCTGTGGGGGAGGGCCGGCAGCGCCTACCGGCTTCCGAGCTTCGCGGATCTCTACGCCCCGTCGGCCAGGAGTATCCAGGCCAACCCGGATCTGGAGCCGGAGCGAGTGGTGATCGATGCCGAGGCCGGCGTCAGTTGGACGTCGAGCGCCAGAACCGACGCCGATGATGCTGGCTCCGCGCGGGGAGGCTTGGACGTTCAAGCGGTGGCGTTTTACCGCCGGACGAACGATCCGATCGTGTGGGTCGCCAGCGCGGTCGCGTTGTGGAGTCCCCGCAACCTGGATCGGTTGACGTCGGCGGGTCTGGAGATTCGCGGCGACGTGCCGCTGGGCGATCGAGGGCCCAGGGCGGGCGGATCCTTCACCTTTCAGCGAAGCCGCCTCGGGTTCGGCGACAATCGGAACCCGATGCCCTATCAGCCCGATTTCGCGGGCGACATCTACGTCGGCGGCGTGCTTGCTCATATCTGGCTCCGGTGCGCGGTCAGAATCGAGGGGAGCCGGACGACCACGCTCTCGGCAGTTCGTCGATTGCCGGCGTATGCCTTGATACGCCTCGATGCGAGCCGTGGATTCAGGATCGGTCCCCTCGCCCTGGAGGCCGCCCTGGCGGTCGACAATCTGCTAGACACGCGCTACGAGCTGATCGAACTCTATCCCGAGCCCGGCCGGAGCCTGTTGTTCCGGCTGGAGCTTCGTCGTTGACCCGAGGTAGCCGGGCACGCGCCCCGCTGCCGCAACCAGAGCAGAGACGATATGAGATCAAGCAGGCACAGCGCCCCGCGTTCACGCAACGGTGGACTCGTTTCGATCGGGCTCGGCTTGGTGATCGGGGTCGGCCTGGCGACCCTCGCCGGCTGCTCCTCGGACGGAGGTGACCCCACGGGACCGGGAGCGGGCGATCCTCCGGCCGCCCTGCTCGCCCTGCATTCGGTGGGCCAGACGATGCGGGGTTACGAGGTACGCGAAGAGATCTCGCCGTCGGGGGCCGCGATCGACCTGGGCGGACTCTTCGACGGCGATGCGATGGCTGTCGGAGGCGATGTCACGGATCTGACCGCCGTCGTGACCGAGAGCGTTTTCGGAGGGGATCGCGCGCTCGTGGTGGACGTTCCCAGCCGCAGCTCGGTCGCGGTCACCTTTCCGGACGAGACCGTCAACCCGTCCAAGCCCTTCGTGGTCGAGAGCCGTGGGAGCGCCTTCGTGGGTGGGCGCGCCTCCAACTCCGTCTACGAGCTGTCGATCACCGCACCGGGGACGCCGCCTACGGTCTTTGCCCTAGACGTCGGCGAGTTCATCGAGAAGGTGGTCGTGACGAACGACCGGGTCTTCGCGATCGATTCCAACATCGACGATGTCGGCTTCACCTTCGAGCCGCTCGGATTCAGCCGCGTCGTCGTGTACGACATGGAGGGCGCTCATGTGCGCGACATCGAGCTGCAGGACGGATTCCAGGCGACCAACGCCGTTCTCGCGGGAGGCCGGATCGTGGTTCTCAACGCGGGCACGCTGTCGCCGACGTTCGTGCCCGAGGGGAACGGGAATCTGTCCATCATAGACCCGGCGACGCTTCAGGTCTCCGGCCCGTTTCCCCTCGGCGGGAACGGCGTCTCCCTGGAGGACGGGGCGGATGGACACGTGTACGTGGCCGTGACGACGGATTTCGTCGATCTCTTTACGCTGCGCTTCGACCCGGCGGCGCCTGGATTCGTCAACGGACCGACAAACCCGATCGCGACGCGGGATGCGACCGGAGAGGCGATCCCGTGCTGGGTTACCACGGCGATTGCCGACGGCCGCCTCGTCTGCGGCACGTTTCGGTCCGCGGAAGCCGGCGACCTTTTCCTGCTGGGTGCGGACGGGAGCTTCCTGGACGTCGTGGAGGGCGGCTTCGGGACGACCGATCTGGAGATCGTGGCGCCCTAGTCGTAGGATTCCGCGGATAGCCACTGGACCTCCGCGGGAGGGAGTCGTGCCGATCGTCACCACGCGCTGCGTGGTTCTTCAGACCTACAGCTACAGCGACACGAGCAAGATCCTGCGCCTGATGACCCGGGAGCATGGACCGCGCTCGGCGATCGCGCGCGGCGCGCTCCGTCCCCGCAGCCGCTTCGGCGGTCTCATCGAGCCGTTCGCCGAGGGCCAGGCAACGCTGTACGTGCGTGAGAACCGGGATCTGGACACGCTATCGGCCTTCGAGCTCTACCGGGAACGACAGGCGTTGGGCTCGGATCTCACCCGCTTCGCCGGAGCCTCCGTGCTCTGCGAGCTGGTGATGCGGCTGGCTCCCGAGCATCGGGACGAGGGCCTCTTCGAGACCCTCGTCGAGGGTTTGGATGCGCTTCTGGATGCCTCCGAGGAGACGGTGGCGGGCACCGTTCTCGGCCGGCTCTGGCGCCTCGTTTCGGTTCTCGGGTTCGCGCCCCACCTCTCCCACTGCGTCTCTTGCGGACGATGCATTCCGGCAGGGGAGTCGGCCCGCTTCGATTCATCCTCGGGCGGTCTAGGCTGCGATCGGTGCGCGGGCTACGGAGAGGCGATCTCGAGCGCCGAGCTGGAGACGCTGCGGGTGCTCGTTGCGACCGGCGACGGCCGGCCGTCCGTCAACGGCATCCAGCGGCGCATCCTCATAGACTTCATCCGTTACCACCTCGCCGAGGGCGTGCGCATACGGTCCCTCGAGTTCCTGGCGCGGGGCATCCGTTGAGGGCGTTCGTAGTCGGTACCGCCGGTCACGTCGACCATGGAAAGACCGCGTTGGTGCGGGCGCTTACGGGCATCGAGACGGACCGGTGGAAGGAAGAGCGGGAGCGGGGACTTACGATCGACCTCGGCTTCGCCCCCCTTTCTCTCGGCGATGGACTGGAGGTCAGCGTCGTCGACGTGCCCGGCCACGAAGACTTCGTGAAGAACATGCTGGCCGGGGCCACGGGTATCGATCTGCTGCTCCTGGTCGTGGCGGCGGACGAGGGCCCGATGCCGCAAACACGCGAGCATCTGGCGATCGCGAGGATTCTGGGCATCGCCGATGGCGTGGTCGCGCTCACCAAGCGGGATCGGGTGGACGAGAGCTGGCTGAGCCTTTGCCGCGACGCCGTTGGCGAGGAGCTGGAGAGAGTCCTCGGGCACGCGGAGTGGCCGATGTTGGCCATATCCTCGGTGACCGGCGAGGGTCTCGAGGAGCTACGAGCCGCGTTGACGGAGCGCGCGGCCGCTCTCGGGAGCTCCGAAGGAGGGGACCTTCTGCGGCTGCCGGTGGATCGCTCCTTCAGCGTTGCGGGCGCTGGGACCGTCGTGACCGGGACGGTCTGGAGCGGGACGGTGACCGTGGGCGACGAGGTGACCGTCTTGCCCGGACGGCACTCCGCCAGGGTTCGATCCCTTCAGGTGCACTCGACCGCCCGGGAGTCGGTAGGGCCGCGGAGAAGGTGTGCCGTCTCCTTGGTCGGGCTGGATCCCGCCCACGCGCCGCGTGGCGCCGTCGTCGTCGCAGGGAACGGCTGGCGGGAAATTCGACGTCTTGGCGTGCGGTTGTCCGTCCTCTCCCACTCTCCTCGGCGCATCGAGAGCGGTCAACGGGTGCGCGTGTACTTGGGGACGAGGGAGGTGCTCGCCCGGGTCCGCTTACACGCCGCCGGAAGGGGCGTGGAGCCGCTGGAACCCGGCGCTGAGGGGTGGGCGATCCTGGAGTTGGAGGAGGGGCTCGTCGCGCGGGCCCGAGATCGGTTCGTCGTCCGGTTCTATTCGCCGATCACGACGATCGGGGGCGGGATGGTGGCCGAGTTGGATCCGCCGGTTCGCTGGCTGGACCGCACGAGGGGATGGGAGCGCATCCTTTCGGAGGGGGAAGAGGCGCGACTCGAAGCCGCGGTCGGCCTCTCGGCCGGCGGGGGGGCGGCGGTCGATGGCCTGCCTCTGACCACCGGGCTGTCGCCCGAGAAGCTGCGAGCTCTCGAGGGCTCGGCGGAGCTGCCGATCGTGCGGGCAGGAGGGCGCTGGTTCTCGACCGGAGTGGCCGAGGCGGCCCGTCAGGCGCTGCTGGAGGTCGTCGGCCAGTTCCACGCGGCTCGTCCGCGGGCGCCGGGCGTGTCCAGGGAGGCGGTGAGAAGCAAACTGGCCGCCGCGTTCGCCCCAGAGCTCGTGGAGCACGCTCTCGAGGGGGTTTTGAGCGCTGGGCTCATCGTCGCGACCGGACCCGAGCTCCGGCTGAGCACGCACGATGCGCAGCTCACGGAGGCGGAAGGTCGGGTCCGGGCCCGCCTGTTGGCGGAGATCGATGACGGCGGGTTGGAGCCGCCCATGGTGGGCGAGCTGGGCTCTCGGCTCGGGGTTTCCGACGAGCTCCTGCACGACCTGCTGAGGCTGCTCACGAGGGCTGGAGAGGTAGAGAACGTCAGCCCGGACATATACCTGTCCGCTCGAAGCGCGACGCGCCTCCGGGATGCGGCGGCTCGGGTGTTCGAAGACCGTCTCGTGGCGGCGCCCACCGACTTCAAGCGGCAGTTCGGTGTGACGCGAAAGTACCTCATTCCACTGCTCGAGCACCTGGACCGAACTCGGGTCACGAGGCGTACCGAGGAGGGGCGAGTGTGGAGAGGATAGTCGTGAAACTGGTTCACTCAATGGTTATCAAGTCATTGTGAGAATTGGCTATATCATACTGATGGCTGGCGTGGGCCTCTCGTCGCCGGGAGGCGCGCTCGCCCAGGTTTCGGGCGGTACGCCGCAAGCTGCGGAGCTGGACGACTTCTCTCTGGAGCCTGTCTTCCCGAATCCGCTCGCCGGCGAGACCCGCATCTTCTATCGTCTCGGAGACGGTCTGTTCGAAGCCGAGCAGGAGGTCCGCGTAACCCTTCGCGTGTTCAACATCCTGCACCAGCTGGTGGCGGTACCCGTGGCGCTCGACGAGGATGGCCGCCCCGGCGAGCGGATCGAGGAGATGTCCTTCCGTCGTCCGGGCCTCTACGAGGCGCACTGGGACGAAAGGGACCTGGAAGGTCGAACGGTTACGGCGGGTCCCTATTTCGTGGAGCTCAGCGTTGGGGCTCGCAACCGGGTGCGAAAGATCATGCTCGTGCGCTGAGCGGCGAAGCCGACCTCAGCTCGGGTAGTACTGGAAGTGTCCGCAGCTCTGACAGACGTTGAGCTTGTCGTTCGGGTCGGCGTCTGCGGCCCAAGAGGTCGGGACCGCCACGAAGCAACCGTAGCACACTCCGGCCAGCACCGGGACGACGGCGCGCTGACGTGTGCTGATCAAGTGCCGAAACCGCTCCTGGTTGCTCTTTCCCAGCCGTAGCTCCAACTCGGTGATCTTGGCCTCGAGCGCGTCGATCGCCTGCTCGGCGCCCATCTCGAACAAGCCAGTCTCCAACTCCCGAACCCCGCCTTCGTCGAGTGCTCGACGCTGCATGTGGAGATCCTGCATCTCGAGAAGCGTCTCGAGCTGGTCGTGCATCTCTACACGCCTTTCTCCTCCAGCAGCTGCAGGAATCCTTCGGCGTTCTCGACCGCCGCGAGCCGCTCTGGCACGTCGGCTTCTTTGCTGAACTGGGCGATCTTGCCGAGCACGGGCAGATACTGGTTGGAGACCTCGAGCGGTGGAGCGACGATGAGAAATACATAATGGACGGGCTTCTCGTCGATCGCCTTGAAATCCAGACCGGCCCCGTGCCTCCCGAAGGCGACGCGAAGGCGGTTGACGACCAGGGAGCGGCAGTGCGGAATGGCGATCCCCCTGCCGATTCCTGTGGACCCCAGGTTCTCGCGCCGCTTGAGCATCTTGAACAAGATGCCCTCGGATTTCTCATCAAGGTGGAAGAGACCGACCAGCTTCGTCAGAGTCTCGTCCTTGGTCTCCGTGTTCAGGTCCAGGTCGATCGCGTCAACGGAAAAGAAGTCTCTGAGTCGCATCTATCGAATCCTCCGGAAGAGGCAATGTCGCGCACCCATGCAGTATATTCCTGCTTGCGAAAAGCTGTCAAAACAGTGAAAGGGAGATCCGAGCGGCAATGGCCGGGTTCAGCTATTGGCAGATCCGCACTTTTCTCGAGGTGCTGCTCCATGCCATGGGGGCGCGTCGCGCCGTCCTCTGGCACCTGGATGGCGCCGCGGACGAGTGGGTCATCGAGGACCAGGTGTCGGCGGGCGGGCCCGCCAGGAGCTCGCCGCTGGCGTCCGAAGGCCATCCCTTCACCTGGGCGGCGCGTGAGGACCTCGTGCTGCAGGTGCTCTCGACGGAGCTCTTCAAAGGCTCGCCCGAAGGGGAGTGGTCGCTGGTGGCGCCGGTGAGCGAGTGGGGGCGGCTGGTGTGCCTCTCTTTCGCCGGCTCTCCGGGCGTGAACGCGCGCACGGCGATCGAATCGGCGGTACAGCACCTGCGTGCCATCTCACCGTGGGAAGGCCTCGAATGAGGCGTGGCGAGGACCAAATGGGGAAGGGGCAGGGTAGGAAAGTAGTCGCGGGGGCGATCAGGTTTCGACGTGTGCGCCCGAAACCGTGGTAGCGTGCCGAGGTCTCGGACCCTCGTAAAACACCGGGAACAACACACAATTGCCAACGATAACTTGGCTCTGGCCGCGTAACTAGCGCGGTCCGTCTGACGCTCGGCCCGGCCCGAGGCGGGGCATCAGGCGACGCTGTATCGGGCTGGACGGGGTCCGCAGGCCGCGGGCGATTCCGTCGAGACGGGCGAAAGCCCATTGGCGGCTGGCCGACCGAAGGTCGTCTACGAACCGGAGGAAGGCGAGAAACTGAAGCGTAGACTACGCACGTAGACGCTGCGGGCGAAGGCCTCGCGGACGCGGGTTCGATTCCCGCCGCCTCCATCACCGCAGACCGAGGCGCCGGCTTCCTCTGGAGGCTCGGCGCCCGGCCTTTTTTTTGGTGGGCCCGTAGGCGACTCGGTCGTGACCGCCGCGGATGAGGGACGGCAACGATGCTTGAAGAGATTCGAGAGCAGCTGAGCGAGGAGACGGAGCGTCTCCTGCACGAGCTCGAGGTGGTTCTTCCCAAGGCGATCGAACATGCCCTGGAGCTCGGCGATCTGCGGGAGAACTCGGAATGGCACGCGGCTCTGGAGCGACAGGGCTTCGTGCACGCGCGGCTGGACTACATCCGCCGGCGTTTGGGCGAACTCCAGGACATCGACATAGAGACGATTCCGCACGACCGGATCGGCTTCGGATCGCGCGTGACGCTCAGGGACGTCGAGGATGGCTCGACCGAGGTCTATACCCTGGCCTTCGGCGAGCAAATCGACTTCGAGAAGGCCGAGATCTCGATGGCTTCGCCGTTCGGCAAGGCGCTGCTCGGGCGCCGGCCGGGCGACGAGGTGAGCGTCGTCCTGCCGAGTGCGACGGTACGCTACGAGATCCTCGAGTTCTCCAGCTTCCACGAGATGGCAGGCCTGGACGACGGCTGAGCATGGACTGGACACTGCTCCATCTCTCGGTCCACCACATTCCTGTTGTCCTCTCCATCGCCGGGGGCCTGGCCGCGCTCGCCGGACTCCTACTTCGGCGATCCGGAGTCGTCCACTTCGGCGCGGTCTCCCTCCTGCTGGCCTCCGGGGCGTCGCCCGTCGCGTATCTGTCCGGGAGAGCGGCCACTTCGGCGCTCGGCGTCGAGATCGGAGGTGGCCCCTCCTCGGCGGCGTTTCGCGCCATGGTCGACGATCACGCCGCCCTCGGTCTGGCCGCGACCATGGCTCTGCTGATGGCTGGAGTGGCCGCCGTCGTTTGGCTGCGTGGCCGAACGGGTCGACGCGTGACGGGGGCGATGGCGCTCCTCGGCTTGCTGGCCGCCGGTCTCTCGGTGGCCGCCGGCCGGGAGGGCGGGGAGATCCGGCACGGAGCTCGAAGCTCCGCGACGCTAGAACACCTTGATGGGCGGGATGTACTTGTCTGGGTTGGCCCTCAGATCGGCGAGGATGCTGTTCAGCTCCACGATCATCCTGAGCAGCTCCTCATAGAGGGCCTCGTCGACGATGAGCTGGCCGATGGACCCCTCGCCGGAGCGCAAGCCGGCCAGTAGCGAGTCGGTGCTGCTGGCGGCGCCGGCCAGCGACTCGTACAGGGAGTCCGAGCCCAGGAGCCGCCCGAGAGAACCCTCGCCGCGGGCCAGCTTCGCCGTGACGCTGTCCAGTGACTCAATGGCGCCCACCAGGCGATCGTAGAGCTCGTCATCCTTCACCAGGCGTCCTAGGGCCCCCTCGCCCGAGTTCACGGAGGCCAGCAGTCGTGAAAGGTCTCCGCTCATGCCCACCAGGTGATCGTACAGGTCCCGGTTGACCAGCAGCTGACCGACGGTTCCCTCGCCGGCCAGTAGGTCTCGCGTGAGGGCGTCCAGCGACCGCACCAGGTCCGTGAGGCTGACGACGGCCGTTGACGCCTCGTCAAGGAGCTCGGCGTAGTCGAACACCTCGGCCGCCACCAGCGTATCGCCGGGCTCGAGGGTGCGGGCGCCAGGGCTTCCCGGCTCGATGTCGATGATCCGGTCGCCAAGCAGGCCAAGCGTCCTTATGCGCGCGCGTGAGTCCGAGCGGATCTGGCTCCGTACCTGGCGGTTGATCGCCAGCCACACCGCGAGGCCCTCGCCGGTCGGGGGGCGGTCCTCGGGTCCGATGAAACCGATCCGAGCCACCTGACCCACCGGCTGACCCGCCAGCTGAACGGAAGCTCCCGGAGCGAGGCCCTGGGCCGAGCGCATCAGCGTCACCAGCTCGTACCGATCTCCGAAGACGCTCCCCATGTCGCCGATAAAGAAGATGCTGGCCGCGAGAAGACCGAGCGCGATGATGAGCATCACGCCTACCTTCACTTCCTCCCAGGTGATCGCTCTGGATCGCCTCATCCAAGCTCCCGTCGGCCCGGCGCTCGCGGCCTATTCGAGGTATTTACGGACGTATGCGTCATCAGACGCGAGCATCTCGGCAGGCGTGCCGATGAAGATAATCCGCCCGCTCTGCAGCAGCGCGATGCGATTCGCGATCCGGCAAGCCGAGCGGGTGTCATGCGTGACGACGATCGAGCTCACGTGGAGCTCGCGTCTCAGCTTGACGATCAGGTTGTCGATCGTGCGCGTGGTGATCGGGTCCAGTCCGCTCGTGGGCTCGTCGAACAGGAGTATCTCCGGGCGGTGAACGATCGCCCTGGCGATCGCCACCCGCTTCTTCATTCCTCCGGAGAGCTCCGATGGGAGAAGGCTCTCCACCCGCCGGTAATCCAGGTCGACGAAGGACAGCGCCTCTCGCACGCGTCGGCGGATCTCCTCCACGGGAAGGTCGGTGTGCTCGAACAGCGGGAAGCCGACGTTGTCGAAGATCGACAGAGAGTCGAAGAGCGCCGACCCCTGGAAAACCATTCCCATACGCTGCCGGGTCTCGAAGATTTCGGCGCGTCCGGACGTCTCGAGGTCGTGGCCCAGGACCTCCACGTGGCCCGAGTCCGGCTCCTCGAGATGGAGAATGAGCTTGAGGATCGTGCTCTTGCCAACCCCGCTTCCGCCCAGGACGCACATCGTCTCGCCGCGGCGGACGGAGAATCCGATCTCGTCCAGGACGACGTGGCTCCCGTAGGTGAGCCGAATGTCGCGCAGCATGACGACCCGTCCGGTCGGGTCATGGCTCGGCACCGTTTGGGACATTCTCTGCGATCTCGGCGTTGCTTGCGTCACTCGATCAGCAGAGCGATCAACAGCTGGGTGAGAAAGTAGTCCGAGGCCAGGATCAAGATCGACGAGCTGACCACCGCCTGGGTGGTCGCACGGCCGACGCCCTCCGTGCCTCCACGGGTGTTCAACCCGTAGTAGCACGAAGTCAGCGCCATGATCCCGCCGAAGACGAGCGGCTTCACGAGTCCGCCGAAGACGTCGATCGGGATGTACCGGAAGATGAAACCGGTCTGGGCCAGCGACTGGTAGACCGAGCGTAGGTACATTGTAGCCGTGAGATCGAGCTTCACCACCGCGATGAGCAGCCCCCCGCCGATGGCGATAACGTCCATGATGACGGTCAGCACCGGGAGCATGATCAGCGCCGCCAGGAACCGCGGCGTCACGAGCTTTCGCACGGGATCGACGCCCAGGGTGCTCAGGGCGTCGATCTGCTCGGTGATGCGCATCGACCCGAGTTGCGCCGCCATCCCGGATCCCGCCCGCCCGGTGACCATGAGAGCGGTGAGGACGGGTCCGAGCTCTCGAACGGCGCTCGCTCCGACGAGTCGGCCGATGTAGATGGTAGCCCCGAACTGCTTCATCTCGACGGATGATTGCAGCGCCAGCACCATGCCCGTGAAGAGCCCGGTGAGTGCAACGATGCCGAGCGAGGCGACGCCTATCGTGTCCATCTGCTGCCCGAGGTCCCGCCAGTAGAAGGGCCGAGTCACGGCGGACGCCAGGACCCGTCCGAGCAGGCCGAAGTAGCTCTGGACCCGGTACGCCGCGGCCTTGAGTGCTTCGTTGAGCCAACGGATGGGAGAGGCGCGGGAGATTGACATTCAAACGCAGGTTAGATCCGACGACAACTCGGCGCAACCGCTGGTCAACCGGCCTCTGGGCTCTCAGGTTTCTGGCCGAGCGCGAACGCCTCCGACCGCCGACAAAGGAAGGGAGACACAGGCATGAAACCGGTTCGCACGGACGAGGCTCCCGGGGCCATCGGCCCCTACACGCAGGCGATCGAAACCGAGGGGATGGTGTACTCCTCCGGTCAGATCGGATTGGATCCCGAGACCGGCGAGCTCGTCGACGGGATAGAGGCGCAGACGCACCGCGTCATGCAGAACCTGCAAGGCGTGCTCGCGGCGGCCGGGCTCGATTTCGGTGCTGTGGTGAAGACGACGATCTTCCTGGCCGACATGGAAGACTTCGTCACCGTGAACGGGATCTACGCGGAGTACGTCGACGAGCCGTATCCCGCCCGGTCCACGGTCGAGGTGGCTCGTCTTCCGAAGGACGCGCGGATCGAGGTGGACGTGGTGGCGAAGCGACGGTGAGCTCCGAAGCCGCCGGCGACGCAACGCCCGGTGCACCAGGGTCCACGGGAGCGGATGGAGGACTGGTGTCTCCTGCGGTCTTCAAAACCGACACGACGGCCGTGAAGGTCGTTGGCTGGGTTCGATTCCCAGACGCTCCCGCCATTTGCCAATCGGCGCGTTGCCGGTTCCTCTCCGTGCCGCTCACCGCCGCGACCCTGGCGTTTACCGCCGCGGCCCCGGGTCTGCGAGCGCAAGAACCGGAGCCTCCTCCCGCCGGCCAGGACACAGCCGCTCAGGCGGCCCCGGATCGCAAGCAGCCGGTCAGTCCTGCCGGCGCCATGCTCCGCTCGGTCATCGTTCCGGGCTGGGGTCAAACCGCCGCGCGCCAGCCGGCGCGAGGTGCCATCTACTTCACGGTGTGGTCCGGCGGCGTCTTCATGATCCTGAAGGCCAACGCGGAGGTGAACGCGGCCGAGCGCGCCGAAGACGACGAGCTGGTCGACAGCCGAAAGCAGGCCCGGGAGGATTGGATACTCTTCACCGGCCTCTGGGCGCTGCTCAGCGGTGTGGACGCCTGGGTATCGGCACAGTTCACCAGTTTCGAAGGCGAGGTGCGTCCGCCGCAGGACGGCTCTCCCGGCGTCGAGTTCAGCTATCCCGTGAAGCTGTTCTGACACGCATGGCCTGGTCGGGATGAACCTCCCCCAGGAGCTGCTTCCGCAAGCGCCGATCGGCGTCTTCGACTCGGGCGTCGGAGGGCTGACGGTGGTGCACGCCCTGCGCGAGCGACTTCCCTTCGAGTCGATTCTCTACCTGGGGGACACCGCCCGCGTCCCCTACGGGCCGAAGTCTCCGGACACGGTCCGGCGATACGCCGGTGAAGCCGCCGATTTTCTGCTCGCCAGGGACGTGAAGCTCATCGTGATCGCGTGCAATACCGCGACCGCGCGGGCGGCGGACGATGTGGCCTCGCGCGTGCCGGTCCCCGTGGTCGGCGTCATCGAGCCGGGCGCGACGGAGGCGGTCCGGAGATCCCGCGATGGCAGGATCGGGGTCATCGGGACGCAGGGCACGATCGAGAGCGGCATCTACGAGCGCGTGATCCGGGAGCTGCGCCCCGACGCGACCGTCATGAGCGTGCCGTGTCCCCTCTTCGTCGCGCTTGCCGAGGAAGGATGGACGCAGGGTGACGTGGCGCGCCTCACGGCCGAGCGGTACCTGGAGCCTCTGTTGCGAAGAGAGATCGACACGCTGGTGCTCGGCTGCACCCACTACCCGCTGCTCAAGCCGCTTCTCACTGAAGTCGCTGCGGGAGTGGAGCTCATCGATTCCGCGGAAGCCACGGCGTCGGTGGTCGCCAGCACTCTGGCCGACCTGGAGATCGCCGCGCAGCCGACCGGCCGCCCCGGCACGGCCCGCTACTTCGTGACGGATGACGCCCGACAGTTCGGCGCTGTGGCGAAGCGGTTCCTGGGAGAGCCGGTCGACAGCCTGGAGTGGGTCAGTCTGGGTGCCAGTGCCTGAGCTCGATCGAATCGGCCATGAGCACCGCGTAGCTGCGATGGTGGATCCAGTCTCCGGCGTTCAGATAGTGGCGCCCGGGCTCTACCTCGACCAACTCGGGCCGGTGGGTGTGCCCGAAGACGACGAGGTCGATCTCGGGGCGGCTCGCGAGCAAGGCTCGGGCATGTTCGCCGAGGCGATCGGCCCGCTCGTGATCATCCCCCGCCTGGCCTTCCAGCCGGGCTGGCGTCCCGCTGACCCGCCGCACGAGCGGGAGCGAGAGATCCGGGGGCGTGAGTCGGAAGAGAGCGCGGACGGGTCGACTCCGGATCAGCCCTCGGAACGCCCGATAGGCGCCCTCGCCGTCCAGCAGGCCGTCGCCGTGAGCCACGTAGGCGCGCCGGTTCGCCAGCGCGGTCGTGACGGGAGCGTCGAGCAACTCGATCCCTACATCATCGCCGAGGAAGCTGCCCGTCCAGGCATCGTGGTTTCCACCGACGAGTCGAACCCGCACGCCCGCGTCGACCAGGTCGGCGAGGCGGCGCAGGACCGGGAAGTAGCGACGCAGGATGACGCTGCGGTACTCGAACCAGAAATCGAACAGATCGCCGTTGATCAACAGCTCGTCGATCTTGCCGGGCAGCGACTCCAGGAAGGAGAGGAACGTTTGCTCGGCATCCGGAGGGATCTCGCCCAGGTGAATGTCGGAGACGACGATGGTGGGTCGAGCGGTCGTACCGGAAGCGGTCATGCCGGAAGATAGATCGCGTGAACCCGAGCGCGAAACGCGGGCCGTGGATGGGCCCTCGCACTCCGTGGAGGTGACGGTTCGTTACGCGGAGACGGATCAGATGGGCTGTGCACACCATGGAGTCTATGTCGTCTGGTGCGAGCTCGGCCGCACCTCGATGATGCGCGAGCGCGGCGTCTCCTACTCCGAGATGGAGCGAAACGGGGTGCTCTTGCCCGTGACGCGCCTGGAGGTGGAGTATCGGGCCGCGGCGCACTACGAGGAGATGGTGCGCATCGAGACGAGAGTGGAGGCGGCGCGGAGCCGCTCGGTCAGGTTCGCCTACGAGATCATCGGCCCTGGTGAGCGCCTGCTCGCCCGGGCTCGCACCGACCTCGCGTGCGTCGATGGCGAAGGCCGAACGCGCAGGATCCCTCAGGAGGTGCTCGAAGCTCTGCAGGCAGCCGCGCCATGAGCGCACGCGTGAGCATCGCCTCCCGTAGGGGCTCGGACCGGGAGCCCGGGGTCTCTCGCGGCGCCGGCCGGTGGTCATTGGCGGCCGCGCTGATCCTGGCGGCGATCGCCGGGTGCTCCAAGCAGGTACAGACCGGACCGCCGCTCGCCGATCCCGAGATCGTGGCAACGCGCGTGCGCGAGGCCACAGGCCCTCCCGGACCCTTCCGGCTGCGCTTCGATTGGCAGTACGCGGACGAGCACGGCCAGTTGAGTGGGGAGGGGGTGGCGCGATACAACCCGACCGACTCTCTCAGACTGGATCTCTTCGCGCCGGGAGATGCATCGATGGGTGTCTCGCTCACGCCGAGCGGTCTGACTACCCTGGGCCAGATCGAGGAGGTGAGACTGCCGGGCCCTGTCTTCCTCTACGCGATGGCGGGGATCTTCCGGCCCGGCGGGACGCCGCCTGGCCGAGGATTTCTCGCCGACAGCTCGCAGGTCCTGGTGTTTCCGGTGGGGAGCGACTCTCTGTTCGCTCACGTGCAGGGATTTCGCGTCCTTCGGCTCGAGGAGCGCCGCTCGGGACGCGTGCGGAAACGAATCGAAGTCTCGTGGGACGGCCTCGGGGTGTGGCCAAGGAGCGCCGAGTATCGCGATTTTGTAGAATCACGACGTGTCCGCTGGGAATTGACCGAGGCGACCGAGGTGCTGACCAAACATGCTGCCGAGATCTACGACCTACCTCATCGCATGTAGCCTGGTCGCGGCTCTCGCCAGCGGCGGGTGCTACGGCTTCTCCGGGGGCGGTGGGCTGCCCTCCCACATGAACACGGCCTTCGTGCCGCCGGTCCAGAACGACACGCCCCGTTTCACGCTCACCGAAAGGATGACGCAGTCCCTTCTGGATGCCGTTCGGAGCAAGCTGGGGCTCCAACTGGCCGCGGAGGGCGAGGCGGACCTCATCGTGACCGCCCGGATCACCCGGTACACCGACATCGCTCTCAACTTCGACGCCCAGCAGGGGGAGACGACCCAGGTCTTCCAGCGCCGCATCACCATTACCGCTGAAGTGGAGATCTTCGACACGGAGCTCGACGAGATGTACTGGAGCTCACGCTCGGTGACCGGGGTCGGCGAGTACGAGCCGGAGAACGAGCAGGAAGAGGTCGGAGAGACGATCGCGCTGGACAACCTGACCCAGAAGATCGTGGACGGAGCGCAGTCGGATTGGTAGCTGAGCCGGAGGAGCGCAACAGGTCGCAGAAGATCATCCTGCGCACCCTCGAGGCCGAGACGTCGTGACCGAGGTGTGGCGCCGGATCCGCCGGCCGGCCGCCGTCCTGGCGGGAGTGTGGATCGTTTTCGGCTCCTCCGCGTGGGAGCTTCCCGGTCGCCTGTTCGCGGATTCGCCGGAGGCTTCGGAGGTCACGAGATCGGCTTCCACACCCCCCCAGGAAGAATCCGGCCACGGCGAGGCCTCCGTCGAGGGAGTGGAGGAGGACGGGCACCGACTGGAGATCTCGCACGTCTTCCTGATCCTGATCGCCATCCTTTTGGTTGGGAAGCTCTTCGGTGAAGCGGCCGAGCGGATCGGGCAGCCGGCCGTGCTGGGGGAGCTTCTCGCCGGCGTGATACTCGGGGGCAGCGTCCTGGGGGTCATCCCGGCGGGCAACACGCAGATGGGCGAGGTCATCCACGTCTTCGCCGAGATCGGCGTCTCCATCCTCCTGTTCGAGATCGGTCTGGAGACCGACCTGAAGGAGATGTTCCGGATCGGGAAGGAGGCGGCCTCGGTGGCGCTGGTGGGCGTCCTGCTCCCGTTCGGCCTCGGCTTCCTGTACTGGTACACCACCAATCCGTCGATCGGGGTTCAGCCCGGCGGCATCGACTTCTGGGTCGTGGCGATCTTCGTGGGCGCCACCCTGACGGCGACCTCGGTTGGAATCACGGCACGCGTTCTCTCCGACCTCCGGAAGATGCACACGGCCGAAGCCCGGATCATCATCGGAGCCGCGGTGATCGACGATGTGTTGGGCATCGTGATCCTGGCCGTCGTTGCCGGCCTGGCAAGCGGCATGGCGGTCGGGGTGCTCGCGATCGGAAAGATCTTCGCTTTCGCCGTCGGCTTTCTCGTGTTGGCCGTCGTCGTCGGAAACCGTGCGGCCCCTTACCTGTTCAACGTCGTGGACCGGATGCGGGTGCGAGGCGTTCTCCTCGTGACGGCGGTCTGCTTCGCGCTCCTGCTGGCCGCGCTGGCCGACCTCTCCGGCTCGGCGATGATCATCGGCGCCTTCGCGGCCGGCATCATCCTCTCCTCCACCAACCAGTTCGACGCCGTGGTCGAGCGGATCGAGCCGGTAGCCGACGTCTTCACGCCGATCTTCTTCGTCGTCGTCGGGGCGCCGGTGAACGTGTGGCTCTTCGTTCCGGGGAGCGAGGATTTCAGCGGCCAGGTGATGACGGTCGGGCTGATCCTCACGGTGATCGCCATCATCGGAAAGGTCGTGGCAGGCTTCGCGATCAGGACGCCGGGCATCAACCGGGTCGCGATCGGTGTCGGCATGGTCCCCCGTGGCGAGGTGGGGTTGATCTTTGCCGCGATCGGTCTGCAGGAGGGGATCCTCTCGAACGCCGTCTACAGCGCCGTCCTTATCATGGTCATACTCTCGACCTTCCTGGTGCCGCCGATCCTCAAGCAGCTGCTTCAGAATGGGGGCGACGAATCGGACGACGAGACGACGGGGGACGCCGGGATGCCGGCGACGGCCGAGGCCGGGTCGCAGCCGGGCGCGAGTGGCCCACGGCGCGACGATGCGTGAGACCCTTCTGATAGGCTCCCGGAAATCGGCGCTCGCCCGCTCGCAGGCCGAATGGGTCGCGAGGCTCGTGAGCGCCGCATGGCCCGAACTCCAGGTGCAAAACGTCTGGATGGACACCGAGGGGGACCGGAAGCGGGACGTTCCCCTTCCGGCTATCGGCGGCAAGGGCCTGTTCACGGCCGAGCTCGACGCCGCGATCCTCGACGGCGAGATCGACATCGCCGTGCATTCCCTGAAGGATCTGCCCACCGATCTGCCGCCCGGCCTGGGCCTGCTCGCCGTGCCGGAGCGGGAAGATCCGGCCGACGTCCTCGTTTCCACGGAAGGACTTCGGCTTTCGGAGCTAAAGGATGGGGCCCGCGTCGGGACCTCCTCGCTGCGCCGCCGAGCCCAGCTGCTCAACGCCAGACCCGAATGCCGGCCTCTCGACGTACGGGGAAACGTGGAAACGAGGCTGGCCAAGCTCGAGCGCGACGAGTACGACGCGCTCCTCCTCGCCGCAGCCGGCCTCAAGCGCCTCGGGATGTTCTCGGCCACGATGCGGGCCCTCGAGGCGCCGGCGTGGCTGCCCGCACCGGGCCAGGGAGCGCTAGGGATCGAGGGAAGGGCGGACGACGAGCGCGTGCATGGCCTGCTGGATGCGATCGAGGATCAGCGCGCGCGTGCCGAAACGGACTGCGAGCGTTCGGTCCTGGCCGCCCTCGGCGGCGGATGTCAGATTCCGATCGGCGCTCTGGCGGTGCGGAAGGGAGAAGACCTCACCTTGCACGCCGCGGTGCTGTCGCAGGACGGCAGCCAGGCGATTCGGGCCTCCACGAGAGGCCCCGTTGGCGAGGCGGTGGGCCTCGGCCGGCTCGTGGCAGAGGAGCTACGGGCCCGTGGGGCGGATGCGTTGCTCGTGAGTGGGGCTCACGGAGCTGGCGCCTGATCGCGGCTCAGGAATCCCTCTTCAGGAAGCGTTGCAGGTTCGCCAGATAGTAGGTGAACCCCGCCGCGGCGAGGGCGAATGCGGCCGCCAGAGCGACGTTCAAGGCCGCGCCCGTTCTCGTGAAGATCATCCCCTGCCAGACCGCGAAGAGGGCGCAGAAGAGGATCGCCGTGGCGATGAGCAGCTTGTGGAATCCGATGAGTGACATGATATGCGAAAGATACGGGCCGTCCCCAGACGTGTACACGATGGCGCGAGCCACCACGTCGCCGACCACGCCGCCGATCGCGCCGACGGCCACTCCGGCGGCAGCGGTTGCCGGGTCGCCCAGCCCGGCCGAAGGCTGAAGAATGGCCCCGATTCACGCTCCAGAGCGCGCCGCGAAGTTCCGGCAGGCCGCCTTCGTCTACCTGCACGTCGGGTTGCTCTACGAGGCGGCCGTCTGGACGCTCTGGCGGGCGGGTCAGCTGCCGGGCGCTCGCGGTCCCGGGTGGCTGTGGCTCCTGGTAGGTGCCGCCATCCTGGCCGTGGTCTTCTGGGGATTGTTGCGCTGGCAGAACGTCTGGTTCGCCCGGGCGATCTGGGTGCTGCACGGTCTCCGCCTGCCCGCCCTGATCAACGCCGCCTTCGTGCGCGAGTCCGGCGTTCTTCCGCCTGCCTTCTACGTTACGGCGCTGGTCGTCGTCCTCATCAACCTGTGGATGCTGGCGCGAGCAGCCTGGGACCTCTAACCGTACGGACATGAGGAAGATCCGCACCTACGCCGATCTCGAGGGCCCGGACCGCTCCGGTCTCGGCGACCAGCTCGCCCTCCAGCACCGCCGCGTGGACCGCCGCATGAAGGCTGTGAGGACGGTCCTCGCGGTAGCGAGCGGGAAGGGCGGGGTGGGCAAGAGCTTCGTGGCGGCGACGCTCGCCTCGGCCCTTGCTCGCGGCGGAGGCACGGCGGGACTGCTGGATGCGGATCTCAACGGCCCCACGGCACCGTCGCTGCTCGGGCTCCCTCGCCGTTCGCTCTCCGTCACGAACGACGGCGTCGTCCCGCCGGTCGACTCGGCCGGATTGAGGGTGTTCTCCACGGACCTGCTGCTGGAGGACGGAGAGCCTCTTCGCTGGCGAGGGCCGGCGGCGGAGAGCTCCGTGTGGCTCGGCTCGCTCGAGAAGGGAGCCTTTCGGGAGTTCCTCTCGGACGTGTCGTGGGGCGAGCTGGATGTGCTGGTCGTCGACCTGCCTCCGGGCGCCCAGCGCCTCGTGGAGCTGGCCGAGCTTGTGCCGAAGCGCACCCGAGTCATCGGCGTGACGATCCCGACATCGGCTTCCAAAGCGGCGGTCGCTCGCTCCCTGCGGGCAGCCGGCGATCGTGATTTGCCTATCGCCGGGATCGTGGAGAACATGTCTGGCTATGCGTGCGGAAGCTGCGGCGCGGTCGGCCCGCTGCATCCTGGAGATGCCGGTGACGCACTGGCTCGAGAGCTGGATCTCCCGTTGCTCGCGCGCATTCCGTTCGACGCCGCTGCCGCGGCCTGCGCCGAGCGAGGCGACATGAACGGGCTGCTGGCGTCCCGCGCCGGCCAGGAGATCGCCGCCCTTGCGGAGCGACTGGAGCGACTGGAGCGGGAGGGCGCGCCGTGAAGTTCCTCTGCATCGACTGTGACGAGCAGATGGGCTTCGGAGAGCGACAGCTTCCCGGCGACGGCACCCTGGCGGCCGTATTCCGCTGCCCCGCCTGCGGCCGCGAGGTGGCGATGCTCACGAACCCGATGGAGACGCAGGTCGTGTCGTCACTCGGCATCAAGATTGGGGGACGGACCGTGCCGGAGCAGCCGCTGGAGCTGGTGCGCAGCTCCCTCGACGGCGGGCGCGACGAGGCCTTCGCGGAGCCGCCGGTAGACTCGGTGACTTCGCCAGAGACTTCGCCGGTAGAGTGGGCCGAGACGGCCACGCGGCGTCTCGAAGCGGTTCCTTCCTTCGTTCGCGGAATGGTGAAGCGTATCTACACGGATTACGCGAAGGAGCATGGGATCCACGAGATCACTCCCGAGATCATGGACCAGGCGCGTACGGATCTTGGTCTGGAGGGGATGTAGGCGTGACCGGGGAAGAGATCGCTGAGGTGCGGCGGACGGTGCACGGCTATCTCGTTTGCATCGACCGGAGCATATGCGTGGGCTTCGAGGACTGCGCCACCGAGATGCCCGGGGCGTTTCGACTCGACGATGAGGGGATCGCGACCTTCGACGCGCCGGAAACGGTGGATGTGACGATTCTGCTCGGTGCCTGCGCCGCCTGCCCGGTCGACGCGATTCGGGTGCTCGACGGAGATGGTCGCCAGATCGTTCCGTGACGGCCTTTGACTTCGATCGGGGGCGCGGCTATATAGTCGGCGATCTGTAAGCCGGGCAGGGGATCTCGGGTCAGAAGGTCCGCCGGAACCCACTAAGATTGGAGCGGCGATTGTATCAAGAGCTACTCGTACCGATCGACAACTCGCACCATTCGATGTGGGGGGTCGACCGGGCCCTCGAGCTGTGCAGCGCCTCCGAAGGTCAACTCACCGCGAACCACGTCTACGCCGCCCGCCTGCACGACGTCCGCTTCCGCCAGTTGGAGACCGGTCTCCCGGCGAAGTTCCAGACGCCCGACGAGATCAAGCGCCAGCGCAAGATCCACGACAAGCTCATCGAGAAAGGCCTTCAGCTGATCTCCGATAGCTTCTTGGATCGAGTGGGGTTACGGTGCGAAGAGGCGGAGGTGCCGATGACCCGACAGCTCCTCGAGGGCATCAACTACGAGGAGATCATCCGGGAGGCGAACGAAGGGCGCGGCCGCCTCCCCAGCCTGATCGGCTTCGACCCGAACATCGCTGCCGGATACGATGGTGGCGGGCGAGTGCGCAGCGATGTCAGGGTCGGCGAGAACGGCCGGCTCATCGCCGAAGAAGAGGAGCTCGAGGAGAAGTTGGCGGGGAGCTCGGGCCGTGACTACGACCTTCTCGTCATGGGGGCGCACGGCATCGGCATCCAGCCGTTGTCGCAGATGGGCGGCGTCGCCTCCCGCGTCGCCCGCGGCGTCGAGAAGGACATGCTGCTGATCCGCGACGACCGGCCTCTGGCCGGCGGGCGTTGGATCGTGTGCGTCGACGGATCGGCGTACGGCTACAAAGCCATGCGCCAGGCCCTCGAGATGGCGCGGGGCTTCGGAGCGAAGCTCTTCGTCTGCAGCGCGTTCGACGTCGAGTACCACCACGCCGTCTTCAACAACATCAAGGATGTGCTCTCCGTCCAGGCGTCGCGCGTCTTCAAGTTCGAGGAGCAGGAAGAGCTCCACAACAACATCATCGATAAGGGCCTCCTCAAGCTTGCGCAGGCCAATCTCAAGCGGGCCACCGTGATGGCCGAGGAGTACCCGGACGTCGAACTGGAGACACAGATCCTGATCGGCAAGCCGTTCCAGGTTGTCATGCAGTGGGCCGAGGAGGTCGATCCGACGCTTCTCGTCCTGGCTCGTCACGGCGCCCACCGGATCGAGGGCACGGAGATGGGGAGCCAGGCGGAGAACGTCCTGCGACTTGCCTCCTTCAATGTTCTTCTGATTGGCACGACAGACGTTCGGCCGGAGGAAATCCCCTGGATCGAGGAGGATGGCGAGCAGGGGCTCGAGTGGGCGCCCGATGCCGAAGTTCGAATCCTCCGCGTCCCGCCGTTCGCGCTCGGCATCGCCCGCAAGGCGGTCGAGGAGTACGTGCTGGAGCACGCCGAGTACACGCCCCCTGGAATCCCCACGGTGACGAGCGCCTGGCTTGACCGTGCCATCCAGAAGCTCCTTCCCACCCACATGCAGCTCATCATGGGGATCGGCGACGCCGAGGAGTTCGCGCTCGCCGAGGTCAAGGCGGAAGAGTCGATGAAGAGAACCGTCATCGTGACGGCCGATGACGACGAGTTCGCCGAGCCGATGGCGGTGGAGACGCGCTGCCCGGTGACCGATCAGGTGAGCATGCGCCCGCGCACGGAGGCCGACCCGATCATCTGGACGCACGAGGCGTTCGCGCGCCTCGGGCTCGTGCCTCTGATTGCCCGACCGTTGGCCCGGAACACCGTCGAGAGCTTCGCTCGCAAGGCGGGCTTGTGGCGCGTCACGACTCGCGTCATGGACGAGAACAAACAGGCGATGATCGAGGCCGACGAGTTCGACATGGACACGATGCTCGTGATGTTCAACGAGCTGAAGGCGAAACAGGTGAAGGCGGAGGCGGCAGGCCTCGACGGAATGAGCGAGGAGATGCGCCGCTTCATCGATGAGGCGAAGGCATCCGGCGCCACACGCTGTCCGATTCGGGATGTGGAACAGGAGATGTCCGACTGTCCTGTGGACTTCAAGACGGCCACCCCCGAGGAGGCGAGGCTCGCGATGGAGAGCTTCATGGCCGAGGAGGAAACCCGCCCTTGAGCGAAGCCCTCGGCGTCTCCCCGGCCCGCGCCTCCGCCGCGGCGCCCGCCGAGGACTGGGTCCCGCTCCCATCCGCCGAGAGAAGCGAAGCCGCCGATTCTCATGTCCGATCGCCCGAGGCGATTCCTCACGTCGTGGCGTGGAATCTCACCCGCCGCTGCAACCTCGCCTGCGCCCACTGCTACATCTCCGCCGGATCCTGGGAGAGCGATGACCGCGAGCTCTCGACGGAGGAGTGCGTAAGGATCACCGACGAGATCCTCGAGCTCAGCCCCTCTCCGATGTTCGTTCTGTCCGGGGGAGAGCCGCTCATCCGAGAGGACCTCGAGGAGATCGCCCGCCACGCCGCCGAGGGCGGCGCCACCGTCGTGATCGGCACGAACGGGATCGGCCTCACGGCCGAGCGGATCGCGTCACTCAAGGATGCCGGCGTGCGCGGGGTCGCGGTCAGCGTGGATTCGCTGAACCCGGAGTACCACGACCGCTTTCGACACGGCCAGGCAGCCCTGGAGGAGACGCTGGCCGCCGTTGAGCGTCTGCGACGGGCGCGGCTGGATTTCGTCGTCCAGATGACGTTGACGCGGGGCAACCGGGACGAGATCAGGAGCCTCGCCGACTGGGCCGCCTCGAACGGAGCCGTGTGCTTCAATCTCTACTTTCTCGTCGCCACAGGCCGCGGCGAGCGGATGCGCGGCCTCGAGCCTCGTGAGAACGAAGCGGTGCTGGCGGAGCTGGCCCACCTCCAGAAGGAGTACCGGGGGGTCATGATGGTGCGCTCGAAGTGCCAGCCTCAGATCATGCGCCACGTGTACGAGGCCGATCCTGAGTCACCCCTTCTCAACTACGCCACCCGCTGCCCGTGCGGCGTCCAGTACTGCCGGATCACGCCGGAAGGGAAGCTGACGCCCTGTCCCTACATGCCGGTCGTCGCCGGTGATCTGCGAAGCGAAGCCTTCGCGGACGTGTGGCGGGACTCGCCGGTATTCGGAGAGATCCGCGCCGGCCAGCTCAAGGGGAAGTGCGGACGCTGCGAGTACCGATTGATCTGCGGCGGCTGCAGGGCGCGAGCCTTTGCCGAGAGCGGCGACTACCTGGAGTCCGACGAGTCGTGCGCCTACGAGCCGACCGGCGAAGCCGAGCTGGTCCTGCCTCGCGTCGCGTCGTACGGGACGGCGGCCGCCCCGGAGCTCCAGTGGAGCCCGGAGGCCGAGGCGAGGCTGGCGCGTGTGCCCTCCTTCGTGCGCGGCGTGGTCGCGAAGCGGCTGGAGGAGTTCGCCCGGCGCTCCGGGGAGTCGGTCGTGACGCCCGAGCTCATGGAACGGGTGCGCGAGGAGATGCCGGTGGACTTCTCCAAGCGGATGCCGTTCTTCCTGCGAGGTGAGCGCTGAGCCGCCGCGGCGTGCTTCGAGCGGCGGCCGGCGCCGCGGCGCTTCTGCTCCTCGCCCTGGAGCCCGGCCTCGCTCAGGAGGGTATGGCCGAAGCCCCGGCGTACGGGGACTTTCCGCTGATCGGGGCCCGCAGGGCGATCTGGATCGCCGCACAGGTGCACCTGATGTTCGCGGCGTTCGTGCTCGGCGTTCCGATGTTCGCGGTCGTCGTCGAGGCGATCGGCATCTTCGGTCGGGACGAGCGGTACGACAAGCTGGCGAAGGAGTTCACCCGGCTCCTCGTGGTCGCCTACAGCGCGACCGCGATCTGGGGTGCGATTCTCGTCTTCGTACTCGCCACGCTCTACCCGCGATTCTGGGCGTATCTGACGACCATCTTCGCTCCGTCGATGTGGGTGTACGCCGGGCTCTTCTTCCTCGAATCCTTCACCCTCTACCTCTATTACTACGGGTGGGATCGCTGGAAGAAGGGTCTCTCCAAGCTGGTCCATCTCGGCCTCGGCGTGGCGCTCAACGTCTGGGGCACCATCGTGATGTTCATCGCCAACGGCTGGCTCACCTTCATGATGAGCCCGCCGGGAGATCTCACGGCGGACACGGCCCCACAGACGGTTCGGCTCTGGAGCGCGATCGCGAACGCGACGTGGATGCCGATCAACATCCATCGGCTCATCGCCAACGTGGTGTTCGGGGGCGCCGTGGTGGGCGCGTACGCCGCGTACCGGTTCCTCACGTCGCGCACCGAGGAGGAGAGGGCCCACTACGACTGGATGGGCTACGTCGGGAACTTCATCGCGATCGGGGCGCTCATCGTGCTCCCCTTCGCCGGCTACTATTTGGGCCGCGAGATCTACGAATTCAACCAGCAGCTGGGGATCACGATGATGGGCGGCTTCATGAGCTGGCTGTGGATCATCCAGGCCTTCCTCATCGGCATCCTCTTCCTGACCGGCAATTACTACCTTTGGGTCGGGATGGGCCGGATTCCGGGCGCAGAGCGCTTCATGCCCTACATCAAGTGGATGCTGCTCCTCCTCGTCATCGGGACGATCGTCTGGGCTACGCCGCATACGATGATCGCCAACCGACGCGAGATCGCGGCGATGGGCGGCACACACCACCCGTTCCTGGGCGTCCTGGGTGTGATGAGCGCGAAGAACACGGCCGTCAACTTTATGATCCTGACGACGTTCCTCTCCTTCCTCCTGTACCGGCGGGCCAACAAGCAGCCGGTCGTCTCCTGGGCGAAAACGGGGACGATGCTGCAAGGGGCGGCGTTCGTGCTCTCGGCGGCGATCGTCCTATTCTACGGGATCTACGGCTACTTCGTGACGGCGATCGTGCGGATCGGCTTCAGCGTGTACCAGGTCCTGGCCGTGCTCGCCTGCATCCTCCTCGTCATCGTTCTGGACGTGTTCATGATGAGGGGCGCGACCTCCCGAGGCGCCATACGCTGGGGCCAGATGCCGGCCCGCTCGCAGTATGCGCTCTTCATCCTCGCGGTCACCTTCACCTGGCTCATGGGACTCATGGGCTTCGCGCGCAGCGGGATCCGGCAGCACTGGCACGTCTTCGAGGTCATCCGCGACACCAGCCCCGAGGCGTTCACTCCCGCGCTCGGGCCGGCCGCCACGATGATCAGCATCTGCGTCCTCATCTTCTTCGCGCTCGTAGCCTTCATCTTCTGGCTCGGAGGCCTGGCCGAGCAGCCAGCCACCAGCCCGGTTAGCGCCCGCTCTTCGTCCGAGATAGACCTCCCCGGTGGCGCCGAGCCGGCCCACTACGTCGGGCCCGAGGAGTAGAGGGGATGCTTCGGACGAACCTGACGATCCTCTTCATTGTGATCGGCACGCTGACGGTTTATACGGCGGTCGCGAACATGATCCCACAGGTCGCATCGGAGGTGCCCGAGGAGATGACGATCGGGGCCGACGTCACGCCCGAGGAGCTGGCCGCGATCGGAGAGGAGCTCTACGTGGGTGCGGGCGGCTGCACGGCCTGCCACGGGCTGGGCACGCGGGCACCCGACCTGGTCGGGGTCTCGGGCACGACCTGCGCCACCCGGCGCGAGGGCCTGGGCTGCAAGGAGTACCTGTACGAGTCCCTCACCGAGCCCGGGGTCTTCGTGATCGACGGCTTTCAGCCGATCATGCCGGACATGCGGCGGATCCTCTCGGAGGCGCAGATCTGGGCGCTCGTGGCGTTCCTCCAGAGTCAGGGAGGAGAGATCACGGTCACGGCGGCGGACGTCCCCTCGGAGAGTGCAGGAGGCGATGCAGCCGGCGGCGGCGGGACCGGCGGGGCGAGCGGCCCCGGGATCGACACGGCCGTCACGGATCCCGTGGAGCTCTTGAGGGCGAACATCTGCCTGGCCTGCCATCAGCTGGGCGAAGAGGGGGTGGCGCTCGGCCCCAGGTTGGACGAGATGGCCGGTCGGCTGGACCCGGAATACATCCGGCGTTCGATCCTTCTGCCCAACGCCGATACGGCAGAGGGGTTCGAGGAGGTGGCCGGAACGATGCCGATGAACTTCGGAGACCAGCTCTCTGCCGGGCAGCTCGAGACGATCGTCCGCTTCCTGGCGGGGGAGCGATGAGAAGGGAGCTTATGCGATGAGCCGAGCGGGCTCCTACCTACGCCACCCGTTCGGGCAGGCGCTCGGCGTGCTCGTCGGCTCGTACCTCCTCTTCAAGTTCGGCATCGGCTATGTGCTGCCGGCGATCGGCGTTCACAGCGCGCCGGTTCCCTCGAGCGTGCTGCTCCAGTACATGCTCACCGTCGTCGTGGCCCTGCTCCTCTACGTGAGCACGAATGAAGGTCGCTGGTCCAAGTTCAAGGAACCGCTGCGACAGGTGATGGTGGATTCCGACAAGCGGGCGCTCCGCGTCGTGCTGCTCGTCGCGCTGCCGCTGCTAGTCGGGTTTCTGACCTACGGCCGCGTTCGGGCCGACGTCGGAGCGCCGGCCTCGCTCCGCTCCATCCATCCGGCGCCCCCCAACCAGATCACCTTCCGGGGCGAGACGATCTCTCTGACGGGGCTGGAGAACCCGCTGCGCGAGCACGGGTCGTTCGAGGAGCACCTCGCGGTCGGAGCCACCGTGTACGTCCAGAACTGCATGCCCTGCCACGGGGACCGTTTGGACGGCGAAGGACCGGCGGCGCACGCTCTGAACCCGGTTCCGGCCAACTTCACGGACAACGGGACGATCAGCCAGCTGACCGAAAGCTACGTCTTCTGGCGGATCGCCACGGGGGGGCGGGGGCTGCCCGTCGAGGGAGCGCCCTGGAACTCGGCGATGCCGGCGTGGGAGGATCTCCTCACGGTCGACGAGATCTGGGCCGTGACCCTCTTCATCTATGAGCGCTCCGGCTCGACGCCGCGCACGTGGGAGGAATCCAGTGAGGGGGAGGGGCACTGATGGTCGGCAGGCTGGTCAGTGCCGCCGTGCTCCGATCAGTGGCCCTCCCGTCGGTCGGTTCGTCTCGGGTTCGGTGGGTAGGGGTGGGGATCGCGGTGCTGCTGGCGCTGCTTCTGCCGGTGCGTCTGGCGCCCGCGCAGGATGCCGCGAGCGGAGAGGCGATCTATCGCGCCTGGTGCCTGGAGTGTCACGGCGCTGAGGGTCGAGGAGACGGCCCGGCTGCCGAGCGGATGCTGCCGAGACCGCGGGACTTCGTGGGCGCGCGCTACCAGATTCGGACTACCGCGAGCGGAGAGCTCCCGACGGACGACGATCTGATGCGGGTCATGCGGGACGGCCTCCCGGGAACGGCGATGCCGGGTTGGCCCAACCTGGGCGACCAGGAAAAGCGGGACGTCCTTGCCTTCGTCAAGAGCTTCTCGCCGTTCTTCGAACGGGAGACGCCCGAGGTGCTCCAGCGATCCGCGGATCCGGGGGGTGGAGCCGATCGTGCCGGGGCCGGACGAGAGGCCTACGGCACGCTCGAGTGTGCGCGGTGTCACGGCGAGCACGGAAGGGGAGACGGGAGATCGGCGCCGACGCTCGAGGATTGGAGGGGGTTCCCGGTCCGCGCCGCGGACCTCTCCGAGCCCTGGCTCTTCAACGGCGGGATGGGTGCCGACGCGATCCACACGCGCTTCCTCACCGGCATGGATGGCACTCCCATGCCCTCCAACCAGGACGCTCTCGAAGCGGGAGTCGTCACCGAGGAAGATCTCTGGAACCTCGCTCACTACGTGGCCGGCCTCGGGCCCGCGAAGGCGCCGGAGCTCGAGGAGGTCGTGAGGGTGGAGCGGCGCGAGCAGCTGCCGGGCGGCCCGGCCGATGCGGCCTGGGACGATCTGCCGAGCTTCTATTTTCCGCTCGTCGGCCAGATCGTCCAAGCGCCGCGCCAGTTCGCCCCGACGGTTGACGGCGTCTGGGTGAAGGGCGTCCACGATGGGGCCGAGCTGGCCCTGCGGATCGAGTGGAACGACCCTTCGAACAGTCCGGATCCCGGTTGGCAAGAGTGGCAGGACAAGATCGCCGCGGCCCTCTACTCGGATGGAGCGCCGATCCCTGCGGAGCCGCTTCCGGACCTGCTGGGCGTCCAGTTTCCGATGACCCCTCCGGATGGCCGCGCCCGCCCGTATTTCCTTATGGGCGACAGACGAAAACCTGTCTACCTCTGGTTGTGGCACAGCAGACGAGGGGCGGTTGAGGGGCGGGCGACGGGCCTTGGCACCACCGAGGTCGTAGATTCGGGCGCCGGTCTCACGGCAAGCGCGGAGTGGGAGGCCGGTCGGTGGCGTGTCGTCTTTCGTCGACCGCTGACCGACGACGACGACGGCGTGCTCTCGTTCAGCGAGGGAGATCCGATCCCGATCGCCTTCTTCGCCTGGGACGGGAGCAGCGGCGAAACGGGCACGCGGGCAGCGATCTCCGCCTGGTATTTCGTCGGCCTTCAGCCACCGACTTCAAACGCGGTCTTCGTGGCGCCGTTGGTCGCCTTTCTCGTGACTGGCGGGCTTGGGATGTTCGCCGTCAGGCGCGCTCAGAAGAGTTATCGGGGATAGCCAGAACGACATCATCAACCGGGGAGAGGAGGCACACCATGTTGGAGAAGACTCGCCTGGTGGCCACGGTCGCGGCCGCCGGCCTCGTGTGGGCGTGTGGTGGAGGTGGCGGCGATGCCGGAGCCGGAGACGGAGCCGCGGATGCGGGCGGTGAGACGGCCGCGCCGGTCGTCGATCCGGCCACGGCTGGAGCGATCAGCGGCCTCGTCGCGTTCGAGGGCGAGGCGCCCGCCGGGGAACGTATCGACATGGCCGAAGAGCCCGACTGCGCCAACGCATATCGCGGCGACGGCGCGCTGACTCAACATGCAGTTGTGAGCAGCGACGGGAAGCTTGGGAACGTCTTCGTTTACGTGAAGGAGGGGCTCGGCGCCGGCTTCCCGGCTCCGTCGGAGCCCGCCGTGCTGGACCAGGAGAACTGCCGCTACCACCCGCACATCCTGGGCCTTCAGGTCGACCAGCCCCTGATGATCCGGAACAGTGATCCGATTCTCCACAACATAAACTCCCAGCCGAGCATCAACCGAGGCTTCAACATCAGCCAGCCGCAGGCCGGGATGGAGACGACGCGCGACTTCGGGATGGCCGAGGTGATGGTCCCGGTGAAGTGCGACGTCCACGGCTGGATGAACGCCTACATCGGCGTGATCGACCACCCGTATTTCGCCGTGAGCCGAGGAGATGGCTCCTTCTCGCTCCCGAACCTCCCGCCCGGCG
>Ga0255057_10000073_pt1 | contig 52233 bp, 43 predicted proteins | sample Cases_109_6_MG_FD_189022 | JGI IMG/M metagenome (GOLD analysis project Ga0255057, IMG submission 189022) | Seawater microbial communities from Amundsen Gulf, Northwest Territories, Canada - Cases_109_6 | ecosystem: Environmental > Aquatic > Marine > Gulf | place: Canada: Northwest Territories... | reverse complement strand
GAATCGACGGACTTCACGCTGCTCTTTCAGACCGTGTGGGCCGTCGGCGCCCACAGGCACGAGGCGTACTGATGAGCTGGCAGAGAGCTATATGGGCTCGTAAGCTCAAGTCGGATGGCAAGATGGCGACCGCACTGGACGCGCGGGGCGTAACCGTGCCGTGGCCCCGGCGGCGCGCACTCTCCCGCGCGCTCCTTTCTGCCTGCCTGGCCCACCTCGTTCTTCCTTCGGCGGCAGCCGCGCAGGAGAAGCTGCGGATCGTGACCACGCTTCCCACGTACGCGTCGATCGCAAGGGAGATCGCTGGCGATCTGGCGGAAGTCGAAGCGATCGCGAGGGGGGACGAGGATCCTCACTTCGTGACGCCGAGGCCGAGCTACGCGGCGCTCATCAAGAAGGCCGATCTGTTCGTGGCTACGGGGCTCGATCTGGAGCTCTGGGCACCGACGCTGCTCGACCGGGCGGGCAACTCGAAGGTGATGGACGGTGCGCCCGGATACGTGGCGGCGTATGCGGGAATCGAGCTGCTCGATATCCCCGCGGTCATCTCCAGATCCGAGGGCGATGTGCACGTCTTCGGTAACCCGCACGTCCATACCGATCCGGTCAACGCCATCATCATCGGGCAGAACATCCTTGCCGGTCTCCGCCGGATCGATATGGATCGGTCGGCGACGTACGAGGCGAACGCCAGGGCGTTCGCGGACCGTCTGCTGCGACGCCTGTGCGGGGAGAGGCTCGTCGAGATCTTTGGCAGCGAGACCCTGTTCGAGCTCGCCCGCACCCGCCGGCTCTGGGGCTTCCTCGAGGAGAACAGCTACCAGGGAAAGCCATTGACGGACTACGTGGGAGGCTGGCTGGCGGAAGGAGCTCCCTTCCGGGACCGCGAGATGGCGTGCTACCACAAGAACTGGATCTATTTCAGCGCCCGCTTCCGCGTGCCGTGCGCCATGTACGTCGAGCCGAAGGTCGGCATCCCGCCCTCGCCGGGACACGTGCGAGAGCTCATCGACTGGATGGCCGAGAACGAGATCCCCGCGTTATTCGCCGCCAACTACTTCAGCCGCAGCCAGATCGAGAACGTCGCATCCCGCACGGGCGCGGAGGCGTTGATCGTGCCCCACTCCGTGGACGGGGCCGAGGGAGTCGACGACTACTTCGATCTCGTGGATCTGTGGGTGTCGCGCCTGGCAGAAGCGTTCGCCGGCCAGGCCGGTAGGCGAGACTGAGATGCTGGAGCTGATGCTCCCGGCGCTGGTCGCCGCGCTGCTCCTCCTGAGCCTGCACGCCTATCTCGGGATCCATGTCATCGCGCGCGGCATCATCTTCGTCGACCTGGCGATCGCGCAGATGGCGGCGCTCGGCTGGACGGCGGCGGTCTTCGCCGGCTTCGAGGCGGGATCCACGGGCGCCTACCTGATTGGCCTTCTTGCGACGCTGTTCGCGGCGGGGCTGTTCAGCGTGACGCGGATGGGACACCCCTATATCACGCAGGAAGCGATCATCGGGATCGTGTTCGTGGTCGCGTCGGCCGCGACCATTCTGCTCGCGTCGCAGGCACCGCGAGGAGCCGAGCACGTCGAGGAGCTGCTCACGGGATCGCTGCTCTGGGTGACCTGGCCCAAGATCGCCCGTATCGGAGTCGTCTATGCCGGGCTCGGAGTTGCTCACTGGCTTCTGCGGCGCCGTTTCCTGACGATCTCCCTCGAACCGGAGCTGGCCAAGTCCGCCGGCTGGTCGATCAAGGGCTGGGACCTTCTCTTCTACGCGCTTTTCGGCGTCATGGTCACACTCTCTGTGGACGTGGCGGGCGTGTTGTTAGTGTTCAGCTTTCTCGTCATCCCGGCCGTCATCGCGTTCCTCTTCACCGGCCGGCCCGGACGTCTTCTCGCCATCGCATGGGCATCGGGCTCGGCAGCGATCGTGACGGGCCTTCTCATTTCGTACATCGGAGACCTGCCGACCGGGCCCGTCCTGGTCTGCGCGTTCGCCGCCGTGCTGCTCCTCGCCTTCCTGCTGCGCGGACTGCTCGGCAGGCAGGGCGGCTGACCCCTTGCTCCCGCCACAGCCCGCGCGCCGGACGGTTCCTTCGGGGTCGCCCCCGCTCGCATCTGACCCCTCCACGCTCCTGATCTGCGGAGGGTGGCCAAGCCCGAGGAGTAGCTTCGCCAGGTGGCTAGTCGCAGAGTTCCTCGAGCTTGTCGTGGCATCTTGGCCGAGAGGAGGGCGAGTAGGGGCGCACTCGGAAACGCAAAAAAAAACGGCGCGGATTACCGCAACCGGGGCAGAGTCTTACTTTTGGAATCGGTGAGCGTCCGCCCCGCCTACAAAGGGTTGGGCCGCCTAATCTTGTTCCAACGTAACGCTGAGAACCAATGTCAGGACTCGTGCAGATTGGATTCACGAACTCCGTGCGATTCTTCGACCGAGTTCAGTACTTCGAGTTCGAGGGTGTGAGGTTCAAGCTCATACAGAACGACCCCACTCGGTTCTGCGACGTTCTGTTGAGCTTAGTCGAGACCTACGACGATGAGTCGCTTCAGATGCCTTCGGGCGCCCGGCAGGGGTTCCCGTCCGCGTTCTTCGCTTTGCACCGAAGCGCCCCGGCAGCACACACTGCGGCCCTCCTGAACTTCAGTCCGGACAGCCTGCCTGGTCCTTCTCCGGCTGATTTCATTCTCGCCATCCTGGCTACCTGGTATTTGGGATTCTCGTTGAATATTCGCGGACTCCCTCCTCTACGCCATAGAATGGTTTTGGCCCAAGGTCCAGGCCAGACTCCGGTCAAGATGCCGGCACCAACATTAGAAGGACCAGCCGATCGACGTGTTGACGCTGAAATCGTTCTTCTCGGTGTCCTCCGTGGGCGGTTTGCTGTCGAACTGCTCGCTCACTCCTAAGCTCAGGTAGAAGTCGTTCACGATCTCTCGGCTCAGGCTGAGATCGAAGCCGATCCGCCAGCGCCCGGATTGGTTGAGCACGGGGATGATCGCCAGCTGGCTCGAGAGATCGGTGTCCAGCGTCCCCCAGCTGAAGTATTCGAAGTCCGTCAGGAGGAGCCCCTGGAGGGCGTTGTCGCCCTCCAGGTCGGTGAACCGCTCACGCGCGTACGACAGCCCGACTCCCGACGTGAGGGTGACCTTGTCGGACTGCACGAAATACCGTCCGGCGACCGCGCCGAGGCTGCCCCGAATCTCGAGGTCGAGCTGGGAGTTCTGCTCGCCCGCCACGAGCCCGGCGTAGAACCAGCGATCCCCGAACTCCCGCTGGTACGCGAAGACCGTGCTCAGACTCGTGATGTTGTCCGTGCCATCCTGCCGGCTCAGGGACGTCGACAAGTCGAACTGGAAATTGTTCAGGCCCTTCTTGTACGTGACGTCCGAACTGAAGTTGAAGTTCGTCTGGTTGCTCTGCTGCGTATAGGAGACTCCCACGTCGATGCTGCCGTCCAGCCGGCGCCAGAACGTCTGTTTGATCCGTTGCATCCGCACGATCGCCTGGGTGGCGACGACAAGCGTGTCCCGAGCGGCGACGATCCGCACCTCGTTAGGCTTGTCACCCTGCTCCAGGCCGCCGAAGTACCTGGACCCATCCTCGAGATCGATCTCGAACCGCTTGTCCGTCTTGGCGGTCAGAACGCGCGTCCACTTCACGTAGATCGTGCTGGCCGCGTCCGTATCGTACTCGACCTTCCCGCGCTGAAGCTCCTGGAACTCGCCCGTCATCACGTCGCCGTTTCGCACGACGAGCGTGTCCGTCTTCTGAGCGAGCAGCGAAGAGTCGGTTGCCGCTAGTGCGGCCGCGGCAAGGAGCACGGGAAGGAGACGGAGTCGCTTCTGGTGACGCCGACGCTCACATCGAAAGGCCTGGATCATGACTGGATCCCTCGTTCGATTCCCAGACGTGCCGACGAACAGGTCGCCGAGAAAGCGACTGCCGCCCCGAGCGCATCCGGTCATGGGAAGCTGCGTACGTACTCGCGGAAGCAGCACACTAATCCTCTACCACACACGGGGCTCCGACAAGCGGTGTCTAACCGGACCTGGAAGAGGCCGCTACTTTCAGGCAGACACAAGTTCCAACTAGTAGCCCGTTTCTAGCACAGGAAACCCGCCTCGCAGCTGGCTTCTTTCATCGGGTGGGCGGAACGGTCTTGCTTTGCGGCCGCCCCTGCTCGCATCAAGGATGACACGTTTGAGGCCGCCGCCTGGCTGGGGCTGTTGCTGGGGCTGTTGGGGTACGGAAAGGCCCCGGAAACTGCATTGCGGCTTCCGGGGCTGATCCGTAAAAAGCCGCGCTACTACGGGTCATAGCCGGAAAAAGGCGGATCTCGGGCTCGCTTGCAAAGCAGGTGCTCTCCCAGCTGAGCTACGGCGCCGTGGTTGCTCGTAACCCCTCGTACTCGCCGGCGCTGACCTACCTGCTTAGCGTCCAGACGTACGCGGCGACGGCCGCTATCTGATCATCCGGGAGGTTCGTTCCGCCTCGTTCGACCATCGGGCTTCCCGAGGTGGACTTCTCGGCGGGCACACCGGCCGTGATCGTCTCGATGATACCCTCGTACGACCCGTCCGAATGGAGCCACTGGCTGTCCGTCAGGTTGGCTCCCCGATTGGGCATCCCCTCCCCGCTTTGGCCGTGGCAGGTGAAGCAGATACCTATTCCCCCGAAGATTTGCTTACCCTGCGCGACCATCTCGGCCGTGACGCCATCGGGAAGGTCGACCTCTGCTGACGCCGGCGCTTCGGAGGCCGGCTCCGGCGTCGTCTCCGCTCCGGTTTCTTCGGTCGCAGCCCCATCGCCCCCCGCCGCAGGCCACCGGGCCGAACCCGACGACGAAAACCAAAGCCAACACGGACCCGTACCGTGGCCGCGTGCGAATCGCCTCACGCATGGATTCTGCTCCAGGTTTCATGTGGAGGGTCGAAGCTAGCCAACCCGGGCACTTTCCGCTCTTCATCGCCTTACGACTCTCGACGTGTACGCTACGCCGTCCGGCCGATCGCCGACCGCCACGTACCCGACGACTTCCATTGCCTCCAAGTCGATGATCGCGACCCGACCCTGCTGGCTCAGGGACAGAAAGGCCGTCTTACCGTCCTCGGACAAAGTGATCCCCTGCGGGCCGGCAGCGGGGAGGGAGATCGTGGCCAGCACCTGCCTGGATGAGAGATGGATGATCCGAAGCTCGTTGCGTCTGAGGTCGGGGATGAGGACGAGGTGCGAATCCGGGGTCGGGAGGATCCGGTAGGGCCAGCCGAACCCATCCAACACCTCCTCCAGGGTTCCGGTCTCCACGTCGATCACGCTGACCGTACCTTGGTCGTTGCTGCCCACCCACACCTCGCTCCCGTCTGGCGTGACGCCGATCGCCTCGGGCTGCATCGGAGCCTCGAACGTCCGCGTGTGCGCGCGCTCGGCGAGGGAGAGCTCGGACACGTTGTCGTCGCTGATGTTGCCCGTGTACACCCGCTCCCCGCTAGCGACGAGTGCGAGCATGTGGGATCCGCCCGCGTCGGTGGGCACCGCGCCGACGATCGCGCCGTCTGTGAGGCTGACCACCACGACGCTTCGGGCGTCCTCCGACGTAACAGCCACCAGGCTATCGCCGGGCAGGACGGCGATGCCGTGGGGCCGGCTGTAGCGGCCGAGCTCGATCGTCTTCTCGACGCGAAGACCGGGGACGTCGATCACGGTCAGGCTGTTGCCGCCAGCCTGGCCGCCATAGTCGGTGACTACGGCCCGGCTGCCGTCCTTCGTGATCACGACCTCGTGCGGCCCGCTACCGGTCGGCAGCGTAGCGAGGGTCGCTCCCGACCCGAGATCGACGATCGTCGCCGTGCTGGCTCTCTTGTTGACCGCGACGAGAGTGCCCGTGACCTCGGCGCTCTGGCCGCGCGCCTCTCCGGAAGTGAGGAGCCCGAAGGCGACCGTTGCGATCGCAACGTGCTGCAGCATGGGCTGAAAGATGGTTGGAGCCTGGATCATCGATCCCGACCTCCGGCGGCCTTGCTGATGGATCCTTCTCGGATCCGTTGAATCTGCGTGCCGCTGGGCCGTCACGGGAGGGCGCGGGCCTCTAGATCCTCCAGGCGGCGCCGGCGCCGACGAAGAAGTTCGGCCGCGGGCCGCCGAGGCCGATGCCGACGCGGGCATCGAGCTGAACGCCGGGGCTGAGGAGATATGTGACCCCGGCGTTGGCGTTGTTCTCGTCCTCGCGGTCATCGGGCAGCGGATAGATACCGAACCACTCGGCGAACGCGCCGAGCCTTTGCGTCAGCCCGAAGCCGAGGGCCACGCTACCCGAGAGCTCGTCGAAGCGGCCTTCCGGGTCCTCCGGGTATGCGTAGCCGACGTTCATGCCCGCCGCGAGCCAGTCGGTGAGATCCCAGCCTGCGGCGAGGAGCGCACCCGGCTGCAGCCCTCTGGCTCCGATATCCGAGCGTCCGGTCGGGAGGCTCGTGCCCGCCAAGATCCCTAACTGCGGCAAACCGGGCTTCGACGGCGGGGGCCGGAACACCTCCACCTTGAGTCCGAGCGTGATGTCCTCCAGCCCGCGCACCGAGCGACGCTGGCCCGAAGGAACGTCTCCGGAATCCGGCTCGCTCTGGAAGACGAAGGAGTTGAAGCCGAGCCGGAACTCGAGGCGGTCGATGGCGCCGATCCGTGCCAGCAGCTCGCCGACCGTGTGGCTTCTCTCGCCCTCGAGTCTCGAGAACGTGTAGCCGCCCTCGAGTTGCACGCGGCCCGGGGCCACGCTGGCCGGGCTCTCCGTGAAGTCGGGCCGGTCGGTGACGAGGGCGTCCGCCCAGGCATCCGGCTCATCCTGCCGTGCGGACTGAGCGTGCAGCGATTCGGCCGCCATGCAGAAGAGGCAAGACTGGGAGAAGAGGGCCAGCGCTAGCGCCGCGGGCGGCGATGCTGCCGGACCGAATCGGACGGCCTTTCCTTCCTGTCCTCGTGCGTCGTTCACGTTATCTGCAGTCCGTTCGATCTCTTCCAAGGACCTCCGGCCTGTGCGCGACCGCCGCGAACGCGGTAAATTGGCGCCGCCTGGCGGATCGAGCTGCCGGATTCAAGATTTAGGGCTCCCTAAATATTTATTTAGATCGCCCTAAATATGCAACCCCTAGGGGTGTCGGCGGCCGAAGTGGGGATAGGCCTTTCTCGAGATGACATCTAGGACGACGAATACCTCTATGCAGGTAGCGATACAGGAGCCCCGGGCCGAAGAGGGTGCCTCGAGCGCACGGATTTCGGCCGAACAACTCGATCGGGCGATCCATCTCGCGCGCGAGAACCTCCTGGGACTCCAGCTCGAGGACGGGCACTGGAGGGGCGAGCTCGAGGCGGACAGCGTGCTCGAGTCGGAGTACATCCTGCTGCTCCACTTCCTGGGAAGGACGGAGGAGGAGCGCGTTAAGAAGATGGCGCGCCGCATCCGACGCCTGCAACTGCCCGATGGAGGTTGGGCGATCTACCACGGCGGTCCGCCGGAGGTGAGCGCATCGGTCAAGGCGTACTTCGTTCTGAAGCTTCTCGGGGATGACCCGGACGCGCCGCACATGGCCAAGGCTCGCCGGGTGATCCTGGACCTCGGCGGTATCGAAGCCACCAACACCTACACCCAGATCTACCTGTCCATCTTCGGGCAGTACGGCTGGGAGAGGTGCCCCGCCGTGCCGCCCGAGATGCTGCTTCTACCGGGGTGGTTCTACTTCAACTTGAACGAGATGTCCTCCTGGTCACGCGGCATCTTCGTCCCGCTGTCGATCATCTGGGCGTACAAGCCGCAGTGTCCGGTTCCCGAGCACGCGCACATCCCCGAGCTGTTCCTGCCGGCGAGCGAGTCTCGGACGACGCCGAACGGCGATGGCGCCTGGACGAGAGGATGGCACTACCTGTTCTACCGTGCGGATCAGGGGATCAAGCTTCTGGAGCGTGGGCGCTTCAAGGTTCTCCGTCGCAAGGCGCTGCGCGTCGCCGAGGAGTGGACCCGAAGGCGGCTCGCCATGAGCGACGGTCTGGGAGCGATCTTCCCCGCGATCGTCAACACGGTGTTCGCCTTCCGCTGTCTCGGCTATTCGCTGGATGATCCGGCCATCGAGAGTCAGCTCCGTGCGCTCGAGAAGCTGGAAGTCGACCTCGGGGACACGCTGAAGATCCAGCCCGCGCTCTCGCCGGTGTGGGACACGGCCCAGGGGGCCCGGATCCTCGCGGCGACCGGTCTCGACCCGGACCACGAGGCGCTCCGGCGAGCGGCGGAGTGGCTGCTCACCAAAGAGGTCAGACATCCCGGCGACCGGCAGCGGAAGAACGGCCGCCGCGAGGTCAGCGGCTGGTACTTCGAGTACGCGAACGAGTTCTACCCCGACTGCGACGACACGGCGATGGTCCTCACCGCCCTCGGGCGGATGCGGATCACCGACCCCGAGCTCGGAGAGCGGGTCGACGCGGCACGGCGTCGTGCGCTTCGATGGCTGCTCTCGATGCAAAACCCCGACGGCGGGTGGGCGGCCTTCGACCGGGGCTGCGACAAGGTGCTGCTGAAGCTGATCCCGTTCGCCGATCACAACGCGATGATCGATCCCAGCTGGGAGGACATCACGGGTCGCGTGCTCGAGACGCTCTCGCTCGAGGGCTTCGATCCGAACGACCGTGCGGTTCAGCGGGCCATCTCGTTTCTCGATTCGCGCCAATGCGAGGACGGCACGTGGTACGGTCGCTGGGGCTGCAACTACATCTACGGCACCTGGCTGGCCATGGACGGCCTCAGCCGGTTCGGCGTGGACATGCAGCAGGAGCGTTACCAAAGGGCCGTTCGTTGGCTGCGGTGTCGCCAGAACGAGGATGGCGGGTGGGGCGAGACGCTACGCTCGTACGAAGAGCCGGCGCTGAAGGGCATCGGCGACAGCACGGCCGCCCAGACCTCCTGGGCGCTGCTGGGGCTGTTCGCGACCGGCGACTACACGTCCGATGAGGTCTACCGCGGCGTGGATTTCCTCAGGCGCATGCAGCTCGAGGACGGCTCCTGGGACGATGAGCATTGGACGGGCACCGGCTTCCCGAAGGTGTTCTATCTGAAGTATCACCTGTACGACGACTACTTCCCGCTGCTCGCCCTCGCCACGTACCGTCAGGCGATCGATCTCTGAGATGCGTTTTCCTCTCCACATCACGACCGACATGGTCCGGCTGCAGGTGAAGAACGCCCTGCAGGGCAACAAGCGTTTCCCGTTCGTGATGATGCTCGAGCCTCTGTGGACCTGCAATCTCGCCTGTCTCGGCTGCTCGGTGGAGCGGCATACCGGGGAGCTCAAGGACCGCCTCCCGGTGGATGTCTGCCTCAAGGCGCTGGATGACTGCGGGGCGGGAGCGGTATCGCTGTGCGGAGGAGAGCCGACGATCTACCCGGAGCTCAAGGAGCTCATCGACGGGATCATCGCCCGCAGGAAGCACATCTATCTATGCACCAACGCGCTGCTGCTCGACAAGCGCGTGTTCGGCAAGATCGAGCCCCAGAAGCGACTCACGATCAACGTTCACCTCGATGGGATGAGAGAGACCCACGACTACGTCGTCGACCGGGGAGGCGTGTTCGACAAGGCGATCGCGATGATGAGGGAAGCCAAGCGCCTCGGCTATCACGTGATCACCAACACGACGGTCTACAAGGAGACCTCGATCGCGGAGGTTGAGGAGCTGTGCGAGTTCCTGACGCGTGACGTGGACATCGATGGGATGCTCATCTCGCCCGGCTATCAGTACGAGTCCGTCGAGGAGGACATCTTCCTGACCGGTCAGGACATCGAGCGGAAGTTCAAGCGCGTCCTCGAGCTCTCGAAACGCTACAAGTTCAGCTCCACGCCGATGTTCCTGGAGTTCGCGGCGGGCTCTCGAGACTACGCCTGCTCTCCCTGGAGCACCGTGACCTTCACCCCGATGGGTTGGAAGGGCCCCTGCTACTTGATCCAGAAGACGAACACCTTCGACTGGGATGAGTTCTGGAACGGTACGGATTGGAGCTACTGGGAATCCCGATCCGATCCGCTGTGCACAAACTGCAAGATGCACTCGGGCTTCGAGGCGTCCGCGGTCATCGAGCTGCGGAGGAACCCGCGTGACATGGCGCGGATGGTGAAATGGAATCTCGCCGGGTAGCAGCCATCTCAGGCGGCCCGCGGACGGCCGTCGTGGCCGCGATACCGGAGGAAATCGCTCCTCTGGTAGGGCGGCTGAGGAACCGGACCAAGGCTCCACTGGCGGTGGAGGCCTCGGGTGGCTGGCTCAGCCTGACGGTGGGCTTCCTCGGTGACGAGCCGCTGGCGGTTCTCGTCACGGGGGATGGGGCGGCACGTGCTCGGTACGGCGTGCGGGCTCTGCTGGAGGCCGTGCCGGTGAGCCGGTTGCTGGCTGTCGGCTCGGCCGGCGGCCTCACCCCGGAGCTCGAGACGGCGGATCTCATCATGGCGCGTCAGGTCATCTCGACCGACGGGTCGCGCCGCGAGGCACCGGAGGCGTCGGACTCGGCCGCTCGGGCCGCCGGTGCAAGGCTCGGCACTGTCGTCACGGTCGATGATCTGGTCCTGACGGCGGATGAGAAGCGCCGCATGTGGGAGAGCGTTGGTCCGTCGGAGGACGCGGGCGTTCTCGATCTGGAATCCGCCTACTTCGTCGAGGCGGCCGAGGAGGCCGGGGTCCCGTGGGTCGTCATTCGAGCGGTCTTCGACACGGCGTCCGAGACCCTTCCGGACTTTCTTCATGACTGCTCTGGACCGGGCGGGGAGATCCGGAGGCCGGCCGTTCTGCGTCACGCCGCACGCCATCCGCGAGTCATACCCGACCTTTTGCGAATGAGGAGCCGGATCGACCTTTGTGGTCGGGCTCTGGCGGAGGCCGTGGCCGGCTATCTTGCCATCTCGGTTGGCATTTCAACGCGGGTGGCGAGCTGATGGCACCCACCGGAACGATCGAGGCCGAGCGAGACTCGGCGATGTCCGGTTTTCTTCTCCGGCTCGGCGAGTTCCGCGGGCGTCTGGAGAAAGAGCTGGCCGACTTCTTCGACCGGAAACTCCGCGAGGTGTCGGAGGAGCCGGAGAGCCGCGAGCTCGTCGAGGAGGTGCGTCGTCTCGTCACCGGCGGCGGAAAGCGCCTCAGGCCGGCACTGGTCTACAAGACCTACCGCGCGTGTGGCGGAGATTCCTATGAGGCAGTGCTGCCGCTCGCCATGAGTTCGGAGCTTCTCCACACCTATCTGCTCATTCACGACGACATCATGGACCACAGCGAGATGCGCAGAGGGCAGCCCTCCGCGCACGCTCGCTTCAAGGAGATCCACCAGGCGCGCGGCCGGCCCGGCGACGGCGCCGACTTCGGGCGTTCGGTGGCCATCCTGCTCGGTGATCTCGCACACACGTGGGCCGTGGAGCTGTATGCGTCGGCCCGCTCCTCGCTTGGCGACGAATCGGAGAACGGGCGTGCTCTCGACACGGCGTTCTCGGGAATGTGCGAGGAGGTGATCCGCGGCCAGTACCTGGAGATGCTGCTTCCATACGAGCCCGATCCGACCGAGGATCAGCTGCTTCGGGCGCTCCGCCTCAAGTCGGGCCGGTACTCCGTCGAGCGTCCGATACAGCTCGGGGCGCTACTGGCCGGAGCTCCGCCAGGAGCGCTGGCGGCGCTTGCTCGGTACGGCCGGGCCGTGGGAGAGGTCTTCCAGCTACAGGATGATGTGCTCGGCACCTTTGGCGACGCGGACGCGGTCGGTAAGCCGGTGGCGTCCGATCTGATCGAGGGCAAGTACACCTTCCTCATCCACCGGACGCTGGGGCTCGCCGAGGCAGGCGAGGCGAAGGAGCTTCGCGCGATGCTCGGACGACAGGATCTGGGAGAGGAGGAGGCGAGTCGCGCGAGAGAGATCATCCTCAAGTCCGGCGGGCTCGAGGCCGTCTCCCAGATGATCGAGGAGCGTCTGGAGGACGCCCGGTCGGCGCTGGAAGAGGCGCCGCTGAGATCCGGAGATCACGGGTTCCTGGAGGGCTTGATCGATTACTCGGGACACCGGGACCGATGAGCGACCGGGACACCGCGACGGCGATCGAGCGAGACCGGAAGGCCGAGCACATCCGCCTGGCGCTCGACGCCAGCAACCAGGCCGGACGCTGCTTCTTCGACGACTACGCCTTCGAACACAGGGCGTTGCCCGAGATCGCCTTGGACGATATCGACCTTTCGGTCGAATTCCTCGGAAAGCGCCTCGAGGCGCCCCTCCTGGTTTCGTGCATGACCGGCGGCACGGAAGGGGCGGGTGAGATCAACCGGAACCTGGCACGGGCGGCGGAGGATCGCCGCATAGCTCTCGGCGTCGGCTCGCAGCGCAAGGCGATCGAGGATCCGCTCCAGGCTGCCAGCTTCCAGGTGCGGGATCTCGCGCCCTCGATCCCTCTCCTGGCGAACCTCGGGGCCGTGCAGCTCAATTACGGGTACGGAATCGCAGAATGCCGGGCCGCCGTAGAGATGATTGACGCGGACGCCCTGGCGTTCCATCTAAATGTGCTCCAGGAGGCGATTCAGCCCGAAGGCGACACGGATTTCAGCGATCTGTTGCCGAAACTGGGAGAAATCGCGCGAGAGCTCGAGGTTCCGGTGATCGCCAAGGAGATCGGCTGCGGGATCTCCGGTGACACGGCTCGGGCGCTGGCGGAGCAGGGGATCCGAATCATCGACACGGCCGGGTTGGGTGGGACGAGCTGGGCTCGCATAGAGGCTCGTCGCGCCGATGACGTCGAGATCGGCGAACTGTTCGTCGATTGGGGCGTTCCGACGCCTGTCTCGATCCAGGAAGTGGCTGCCGTCCCGGGCGTTACCGTGATCGGGAGCGGTGGGATCAGAAACGGACTGGACGCGGCGAAGGCGATCGCCCTCGGCGCTCATCTGGTAGGCACGGCGTACCCGATGTTGAAGCCCGCTACGGTGTCGGCCGAGGCGGTGATCGAAAGGGTCGGGCGGATCGTGGACGAACTCAGGATCGCGATGTTATGTGTGGGGACACGTACGATCGACGAGCTTCGGCGCGTCGACCTGCTTAAAAGGTCCAGGACATGAGCAAAGCAGCCACCGTAACCTCTAAGGCGTCCAAGGCCTCTGTGGCCCGGACGCGGGACCAGTTGGTCCAGGCGCTCGTCGCGGGGGAGATCGGCTTTCACGAGCTTCCACGCGATCTTCCTCCGGAGGTTCAGGCGGAGATCAGGCGGCAAGCCCTCGAGCGTCTGACCGGCGCCAGTCTGGAAGACATCGGGTACTTCTCGCTCGACTCGAACCGGGCCGCGCTCCGAAACTGCGAGAACTTCATCGGTGTGGCGCAGGTCCCGATGGGCATCGTGGGGCCGTTGCACGTGCGAGGCGATCATTTAGATGAGGAAATCTATGTGCCGCTCGCCACGACGGAGGCCGCGCTCGTGGCCAGCACGAACCGGGGGTGCTCGGCGATACGCGCCGCCGGCGGAGCCCGGGTGCACGTGGAGGACGTCGGGATGACGCGGGCGCCCGTCTTCAGGACGGCGGGGCTCGACGCCACTCGGAAGTTCATAGGGTGGGTCGAGGAGCGGATAGACGAGATCCGCTGCATCGCCGAGAAGACGAGCCGCCACCTGAAGCTGCTCGACGTTCGATCCAAGAGCTTCGGCACGACGGTGCTGCTGCGCTTCCGGTTCGCCTCCGGAGACGCCATGGGGATGAACATGGCGACGATCGCCTGCGACCGGATCGTCCGGGAGCTCATCGAGCCCGAGACCGGTGTCGATTGCATCGCCCTATCGGGCAACTACTGCGTCGACAAGAAGCCGGCGGCGATCAACTTCCACGAAGGAAGGGGCAAGCGGATCTTTGCGGAAGTCATCCTCGAGGCTGCCGTGCTGCGCAGAATCCTCAAGACGACTGCACGCACGCTCGTCGAGGTTCAGTATCGGAAGAACCTTCTAGGCTCGATCGCCGCGGGCGCCGTGGGCTTCAACGCGCACTACGCCAACCTGCTGGCCGCGCTCTTCATCGCGACGGGACAGGACCCGGCGCACGTCGTGGAAGGCTCTCTCGGCATCACGTGCATCGAGGCGTTCGGCCCCGAAGCCGTCTACGCCTCGGTCTACTTGCCGGCCGTGCCGATCGGATGCGTCGGCGGCGGAACAGAGCTGGACACGCAGAGGCAAGCCCTCGAGATGTTGGGGATCAGGGCGGATCCGAAGCAGCCCGGAAGAGCCGTGCTGCGCCTGGCGGAGATCTTCGGGGCCACCGTGCTGGCGGGGGAGCTGTCGCTGATGGCGGCGTTCACCTCTCAGGATCTGGCCAGCGCGCACGAGAAACTGGGCCGCGGAAATGCATCCGCAGACGCTCGGTCCGGCAGCGGCTGACGGCGCCCCGGTAGTTTCCGGGGCTCTTGGGTGGTCAGGGAGCGGGCGGCGGGGGTCGCCCGCTCTGTGCTTGTAACGATGTTGACCACCGTTCGGGCCTCGGTACCGGGGAAGTTGATTCTCATGGGGGAGCACGCGGTCGTGTACGGTCATCCGGCGCTTGTCACGGCCGTGGATCTGCGCCTCGTGGCCGCGGTGACCCAGAGGCCGAGGATGACGGACGGCGGGTCCGTCACGATCCGCGCGACCGAACGTGCGGGTGGCACCCTTCAGGCGCTGGAGCTCCATTCGACGTGGGCCAGCCTGGCCTCCTACGCCGAGTCGGTGCGGGAGCGCTGGGAGCGCTATGCCGACGCGCCCACCGCGGAGGGCTTCAAGGGCGTGAGTGACGATGACCCCGCCCACCTCATCAAGGTCGCGCTCGGCGAGGCCATCGCCTACCTGTTGGAAGAGCCCGGAATCATCGCTTCGACCGATCCTCCATCCCTGACGCTCGAGGTGGAGTCCCGGATTCCGCTCGGACGGGGCATGGGCAGCTCGGCGGCGCTGGCCGTCGGCGTCGTCGCCGGCACCCTCGCCGCCTGCGGGCCTCCCGTTGCGGACGAAATCGTCGAGCGGATCGCCCTCGAGGTGGAGAGGCGGCAGCACGGGTTCCCTTCGGGTGTCGATGGGTCCACGGTCCTGCAGGGCGGAATGGTGTGGGCCGAACCGGACGCGAGGGGAGAACTCCAGTTCAGCCGGGCGCTGGATCGCTCGAAGCTGCTGGCGGCGTTCCGCGTGTTCGACACCGGGTCGCCGGCCGAATCAACGGGTACGGTCGTGGAGGCGGTACGCGAGCGCGTGGAGGAGGCTCCCGAACGCTACGGGCGGCTCCTCGACCAGATGGGTGACACGACGCGGACGTTTCGGTCCGAGCTCGCCGAGAGCGAGCCCGAGCCGGCCGCCGTGATTGCCTGCATCCGCGAGTACGAGCGCGGGCTGGAGGAGCTGGGCGTCGTCCCCGGGGAGGTTCGAGAGCTGATTCGGAAGATCGAGGCTGAGGGCGGCGCCGCGAAGATCTCGGGGGCCGGCTCTTTGGAATCCACGCCCGCCGGCGCCGGCTGCATCCTCGTCTTCCATCCGGAGCCATCGATTCTGGACGGCTGGGCGTTTCTCCGGAGCCTGCGTCGGTACGATGTGGGTCTCGGAGCTCCCGGATTGCGATTGGAGGCTGCGTGAACGGACGTGTCACGGCGGAGGCGCCTGCGAACATCGCGTTCATCAAGTATTGGGGGGCCCACGATCTCGAGCGGGGCGTTCCCCTCAACGCCTCCATATCGATGACTCTCGATCGGTGCGTCAGCACCTGCACCGTCGAGACGCGCCCTGCCGAGTCCGACGAACCCGGCTCGGCGGACGAAGTGTTTCTCGCCGAATCGGAAGGCCTTCAGCCCGCGCCGGAAGCCTTCGCACGCCGCGTTCTGGACCATCTGGATCGTCTCCGGTGCCTGGTGGACGACGACGTGTCCTTCCGGGTGGCGACGAAGAACAGCTTCCCGGCCGCGGCGGGCCTGGCATCCTCGGCTTCCGGCTTCGCCGCCCTCACGCTCGCCACCACCCGGGCGCTGGGGCTCGATCCGTCGAGCAACGAGCTTTCGATCCTGGCGCGCCGCAGCGGGTCCGGGTCAGCGGCGCGCTCCGTGCTGGGCGGGTACGTCGAGCTTCCCGGCGGGCCCCACGAAGAGGATGTGTACGCTCGTCCGCTGGCATCCGCCCAGGATTGGGAGCTTCGCGACCTGGTTGCGGTCGTGGCCACGGAGCCGAAATCCGTCTCCTCGCTCGAGGGTCACCGCCGCGTGAGATCCAGCCCCTACTTCCGCGAACGGCTCGCGCTGCTTCCCGGGCGGCTCGATGCCGTGCGTCAGGCGATCGAGGCCCGCGATTTCCATCTCCTCGGCCCCGTCGTGGAGGAGGAGGGCATCGATCTCCATCTCGTGGCCATGTCCGCAATTCCGCCGGTCTTCTACTGGGCCCCCGGCACGATCGAGGCGCTGGACGCCGTCAGACAGCTGCGCCGGGACGGCGTCGAGGCCTACTCGACCATGGATGCCGGACCGAACGTGCACGTCATCTGCCGGCCTGCCGAGGAGGCTCAGGTGGCGGAGCGTCTGACGGAGTTGTCTTCGGTGCAGCGCGTCATCCGCGATCGCGTCGGATCCGGCCCGAAGCTCTGTGAGGATCATCTCCTATGAGGCCGGTCGTGCTCGTGAAGCTCGGCGGGAGCCTGATCACACGGAAGGACCGGCCCGACACACCGCGTCCCGAGGTGATCGACCGGCTGGCTCGAGAGATCGCGGAAGCCTGGCCTGGTTTGGAGGCCGGTTTGGTGGTCGGGCACGGCAGCGGCTCCTTCGGTCACGCGGCCGCGCACGATTTCGGTCTGCTGGGGGATGGCGCCTCTGGCGGAGCGCGGAACGGCTCGAGCGAGGGCGTCGCACGGATCGCTCGCGGCGCGCCCCACGTTCAGCGGAAGGCGGCCGAGCTGCACGCGCTCGTCATGGCCGCGCTTCGGGAGGTGGATCTGCCCGCCTTCTCGATCGCGCCCAGCAGCGCAGCGGCCGCTTCCGAGGCTCGCATCCTCTCCTTCCAGGCCGAGCCCTTCGCCATCGCGCTGTCGGGAACGCTCCTTCCGGTGACGTACGGAGACGTCGTCATGGACCGGGAGCGGGGCGCATCCATCCTCTCGACCGAGACCGTTCTCGCCGGCCTGGCCGAGTCGCTGCCCGATCACGGCTGGGCCGTCGAGCGCGCGATCTGGCTCGGCGAGACCGACGGCATTTACGACGCGGACGGGGTTACGGTGAGCCGGGTGTCCGCCTCCCTCGGCGACCGGCTCAGGGACGCCGTCGGCGGCTCGGCCGCGACCGATGTGACCGGAGGCATGGCTCACCGCCTGGACACGGCCCTCGCTCTGGCCAGGCGGGGCGTCCGCTCCTGGATCGGAGATGGGACCCGGGCAGGGACTCTGGCCAGGGCCCTGATCGGCGAAGAGGTCGGCGGAACGGTCGTACCCGCCGTAGCCTGATCGTGGCGTGAGCGGTTCTGCCGGTTCTCGAGACGGCCGCCGGGCCGGCGTGGGCGGCCTTCTCGCGTCATGGACGAAGATGGTTGGCCGCGTTCCGGCGCTCGTGGTGCTTTTCGCCGCCGCCGCCGCCGCTGCCTCCGCCTACCTGGCCGCCCAGCGGTTGGGCATCGACACGAACACCGTGGACATGCTCTCCGCCGATCTCCCGTGGCGAGTCGAGAACGAACGCCACAAGCGTCTCTTCCCCCACTACGCCGACAACATCGTCGTCGTCATCCGAGGCGCTACCGCGGATCTGGCGGCCGACGCGCAACGTAGGCTGGGGGCACATCTTCGGGCGGAGCCGGATCTCTTCCGGGAGGTCCACCTCACGGGCGGTGGGGAGTTCTTCGAGCGGAACGCCCTCCTGTATGCCGACCTGGAGGAGCTCCGGGACCTCGCGGACGGCCTCGAGAAAGCCGAGTCCTGGCTGCCCGGCCTGGAGCGCGATCCCAACCTGGGTCGCTTCCTGACCGTTCTGGACAGCTTGCTGACGGATGCCGGCGACTCGGGGCGCGCCGTCGAGCTGCTGGGTGCCGTCGGTGGGGCGTTCGAGAGCTCGATGGTCGACCGCGTGCGGCCGCTTCCCTGGCGTGACCTGATGAGCGGTCATCTGACCTCGCCGGAGGAGCTTCGGCGATACATGGAGATCCTGCCGCGCCTGGACTTCGATCTCTTCTTTCCCGGCGAGCCGGCGCTCACGCGGATACGGATCCTGGCGGACAGCCTCGGGCTGACGGCGAAGGATGGCGTGGGCGTGCGCCTCACGGGTTTCGTCCCGATGTCGGAGGAGGAGCTGCGCAGCGCCGCTGGCGGCATGAAGACGGCCGGTGCGCTGGCGCTGATCATGGTCGGCCTGATCCTCTACGCGGGCTTGCGCTCCGCACGGCTCATCGCGGCCGCTCTGATCACGCTGCTGGTCGGGCTCGCGTTGACAGCGGCCTTCGCCGCGCTCGCCGTCGGCCACTTGAACCTGATCAGCATGGCGTTCGCGGTCCTGTACATCGGCCTCGGAATCGACTACGCGATCCACTACAGCTTGAGGTATCGGGAGCTACGAACGCGCGGGGCGGCGAACCAGGACGCCCTGCAGCAGACGGCGGGGGATGTGGGGGCATCGCTCCTCGTGAGTGCGGTGACGACGGCCGCCTGCTTCTTCGCGTTCGTCCCGACGGACTTCGAGGGCGTATCGGAGCTCGGCCTGATCGGCGGGGCGGGCATGCTGATCAGCTTCGCGACCACGATCACGTTGCTTCCGGCCTTGTTCAGCCTGATCCCCTTCCGACCGACGCCCGGCGAAGCGCCTCTCGTCGGCGGCGTCCTGCCGCGAGGGCTCGCGAGCGGGGTGACGAGGCATCGCCGGGCGGTGCTCTTCGGCGCCGCCGTCGTGGCCCTCGCTTCCGTGTCTCTTCTCCCGCGCGCCCGCTTCGACCTGGATCCACTGGCTTTACGTGATCCGGAAGGCGAGTCGACAGCGACCTTCCTCGAGCTTCTCCGCGACAGCACCGCCAGGCCCATGACGGTCTCCGTTCTCGCGGCGGATGGCGAGAAGGCGGAGGAGATCGCCGAGCGGCTGGAGCGGCTGGAGAGCGTCGACGCGGCGATCTCTCTCGAGGATTTCGTACCCGAGGGGCAGGAGGCGAAGCTCGCCGCAATCGAGCGGATCGCGCGAATCGTAGTCCCCGGCCCGGAAGCGGCCGACGGCCCGGAGGTGGCCGACGCGCCGGAAGCGGCCGACGGCCCGGAGGCGGCTGACGCCCCACCGGAGTCGGATCCTCCCGCGCCAGGGCCCACGGAGCGCATGGCGGACGTGGAGCGCTTTCGGCGGAGCGTCCGCGGGCTGGAGCTCGAGCCGGACGACGTCGATCTCGGTCGCTTCGTAACCTTCCAGATCCGCAGCTGGCAACGGCGGATGGACGGTCTGCCGCAGCGACGGCAGGAGCGGGCTCTCGAGCGTGTCGAGGAGAGCCTGGTCGGAGGCCTGGGCCGAAGCCTGGCCGACCTACGCACCTCGCTGGCCGCGCGGTCCATCTCCGAGGAGGATCTGCCCCACGACCTGGTGCGAAGGTGGGTCGCCGCGGACGGTACCCGGCGCGTGGAGGTCATCCCGCGGGCCGATCTGGGTGACGAGGAGGCGCTTCGGGCGTTCGTCGCGGAGGTGCGCACGATCGCACCTGACGCGACCGGCGAGCCGGTCATCAACGTCTCGGCTGGCGAGGCGGTCGTGGCGGCGTTTCGGCGAGCCTTGATCGGCGCCGCGATCGCGACGCTCCTGCTCCTGCTGGTAGCCCTGCGAAGCGCGTCCGACGCGTCACGCGTCATGATCCCTTTGCTCCTGGCGGGCGCGATTACCGGCGCGGCGACCGTGGTCCTCGGCCTCGCCTTCAACTACGCGAACGTGATCGCGCTTCCTCTCCTTCTGGGCGTCGGCGTGGACAACGGGATCCACATGGTGCACCGACGCCGTGCGGGCACGGCGCCGCACGGCGATCTCTTGGAGACCAGCACGGCCCGTGCGGTGTTGTACGCGTCTCTCACGACGATCTTCAGCTTCGGCAACCTGGCCTTCTCGAGCCATCCCGGAACGGCCAGCATGGGCCGCCTTCTGACCGTCGGCATGCTGGCGGTTCTCGTCTGCACCCTGATGGTTCTGCCGGCGCTCGAGACGCCGCCAAGGGCGCCGCGGAAGCCGGCGGTCGCGCCGGAGGAGGCCCCGATCGGAGAGCCGAACAGGGTTTGACGGCGCGGCGGGCGGGTGGCTACACTCGGAGCCCATGGCCGACCTGGATCTCTTGCTGGAGAAGACCAGCCGCACGTTCGCGCTCTCCATACCGCTGCTCCCGGAGCCCACGCGCCGAGAGGTGATGATCGCGTACCTCTTGTTCCGGATCGCGGACACCTTCGAGGACTCTTCCTCCTGGCCGCGAGAGAGCCGGATCGAGGCGCTCGAGCAGTTCTGTGGACTCCTGCAGCGCGCCGATGCGCCGGCGGAGCCGGGGCTCACGACCAATTGGACCGCCGAGGCTGGGCGGCTCGCAGCCTATTGGGCGGCGGAGACGCCGGTATCGGACGACGGCTATCGCGAGCTGTTGGAGGATACGCCCCACGTACTGGACGAATACGCCGGGCTGAACGCCGAGGCCCGGGCGTTGGTGTGCCGGCACACGGTGCGGACGGCGCTGGGCATGGCGGGTTTCGTGGCCGACACCGACGATGAAGGCCGGCTGCAGCTCCAGAGCCTCCAGGATCTGCGTGACTACTGCTACGTCGTGGCCGGGATCGTCGGGGAGATGCTGACCGAGCTCTTTCTACTCGAGCGGTCCTCGCTCGCCGACATAGGTCCGTTCCTTCGGGAGCGCTCGCGGGCGTTCGGGGAGGGTCTGCAGCTGGTCAACATCCTGAAGGACTCGGCCACCGACATCCGGGAGGGGAGGGCCTATATCCCGGCCGGTGTGGATCGATCGGAGGTCTTCTCGGTCGCGCGCCGTGACCTGGAAACGGCGTCCGAGTACACGCTGGCCCTGCAGGGCGCCGGCGCGGAGGGGGGTCTCGTCGCCTTCAACGCCCTTCCAGTGCGGCTGGCGTGGGCGACCCTGGATCGAGTCGAGCGAGAAGGACCCGGGGTCAAGATCTCCCGCGAGGAGGTTTGGGAGATCGTCGCTGACCTTCACCAGTCGCTGGAATCCAATCGGCCGGCGGTGGTTCCCCCCGTGAGCCACGCCGCCCGCTGATTCGGCCCCGGAGGTTCTCCGGCGGAGTCTCGCCCGTTTCTTTAACTTTACGCCTTCGGGTCCGGGGTATCGGGCCGCATGCCGGATCTCGGAAGCAGCCACAGACGACGAGAAGTGAATGATCACGCCGGTCGAACAGTTGGAGAGACGGGTCGAGCCGGATGAGTGGTTCGGGCTGACGCCCGAGGACCTGCTCTCCATGTATCGCACGATGTACACATCTCGCATGATCGACGATCGCGAGATGACGATGAAGCGGCAGCAGAAGATCTTCTTCCAGATCAGCGGCGCGGGCCACGAGGCGGTGCTGACCGCCGCGGGGAAAGCGACGCGGCCCGGCTACGACTGGTTCTTCACCTACTACCGGGACCGCGCTCTCTGCCTCGAGCTCGGCGTCACGCCCTACGAGATGCTGCTGCAAGCCGTCGGCGCGGCGGATGATCCGGCTAGCGGCGGTCGCCAGATGCCCTCGCACTTCGGCCACATCAAGTACAACATCCCCTCCGCCTCGAGTCCGACCGGCACCCAGTTCCTTCAGGCCGTGGGCTGCGCCGAAGCGGGCGTGAAGGCGGCACGACTCGGCCTCGAGGAGCTCGTGCGCTTCGAGAACGATGAGGTGGCGATCGTCTGCACAGGCGATGGCACCACGTCGGAGGGTGAGTTCTGGGAATCCCTCAACACCGCCTCGAACCTGAAGCTTCCCGTCGTCTACCTCGTCGAGGACAACGGCTACGCGATCTCGGTCCCGGTGGAGGTGAACACCGCGGGCGCGAGCATCTCCCGGCTCGTCTCCGGCTTCCCGGATCTGTTGATCCGAGAGGTGGATGGCACCGACCCGATCGCCAGCTATGGCGTGATGACGGAAGCGGTGGCCTACTGTCGCGAGCGACGCGGGCCGGCGCTCGTGCACGCCCAGGTCGTCCGGCCCTACAGCCACTCGATGTCGGACGACGAGAGGATGTACAAGCCGGAGGAAGAGCGGGAGGAAGAGAAGAGGCGCGACCCGATCAGCAACTTCGGGCTCCGCCTCGTCCGCGAAGGCATCGCCACCGAGGAGGAGCTCGCCGCGCTGCGCGAGACGGTGAAGGAGGAGGTGGGGGAGGCTGCCGACCTTGCTGCGGAGCAGCCGCAACCGGGACCCGATACGGTGTACCGACACGTCTACTCGTCGAGCGTCGACGCGACCTCCGACGACTTCGAGACGGAGCCCCACTTCGATGGGGATGCGAAGACGATCGTGGACCTGCTGAACGCCTGCCTGTGCGATGAGTTGGGGCGTGATCCGCGGATCGTGGTCTTCGGCCAGGACGTGGCCGACGTCAGCAGGGAGAACTACCTGGAGGAGCTGAAGGGCAAGGGCGGGGTGTTCAAGGTGACGGCCAACCTCCAGCGGCTCTTCGGCGCCGAGCGTGTCTACAACTCGCCGCTCGCCGAGGCGAACATCATCGGCCGCGCCGTCGGGATGGCGCTGCGGGGGATGAAGCCGGTCGTGGAGATCCAGTTCTTCGACTACATCTGGCCGGCCTATCACCAGCTTCGTAACGAGCTGGCGACCTACCGCTGGCGCTCGAACGGAGCGTTCAGTTGTCCGGTGGTCGTTCGAACGACGTACGGCGGCTATCTGGCCGGCGGCGCGCTGTACCACTCCCAGACGGGCGCGTCGCTCTTCACGCACACGCCGGGCATGCACGTGATCTGCCCCTCGAACGCCCTTGATGCCAACGGATTGCTCCGGACGGCGATCCGCTGCGAAGATCCCGTCCTCTTCCTCGAGCACAAGCACCTATACCGGCAGCCCTACGCCAAGTCTGCGTATCCGGGGCCAGACTTCATGATCCCGTTCGGCCGGGCCAACGTCGTTCGCCCTGGGAACGACCTCACCCTCGTCACCTACGGGGCGCTCGTGGAGCGCTCGCGGAAGGCAGTGCGCCAGCTGGAGAAAGAGGGACGGCCGGTGGACGTGGAGATCATCGATCTTCGCACCCTGAACCCGCTCGACATGGCCACGGTCTCGGAGTCCGTGCAGCGGACGAACAAGGTGATCGTGGCCTACGAGGACGCGAAGTCATTCGGCTTCGGCGCCGAAATCTCGGCTCGAATCGCCGACGAAGTCTTTGAGTGGCTGGACGGGCCGGTGCGCAGGATCGCGTCGATGGACTCCTTCGTCGGCTATGCGCCCCGGCTGGAGGACGCCATCCTTCCCCAGGTGGAGGATATCGCCGAGGTGATCGCGGAGCTGGCGGCGTACTGAGCGAGCGAGAGCCCGGCAGCGATCCACCGGTCCGCGAGCCCGGAACGTCCGTCGAGCGAAGCTTCGAGCCGAAGGGCCTGCTCACCTACCTGCTGTTGCCGCCGGAGTAGGCGCCGGTTCAGGTCGGATCGATCCCGTCTCGGCGCTCCCGCCACCAGCGCAGGTCACCGACCAGCTCGGCGCGGCCCACACCGGGCCCGCAACGCTCCAGATGGTCTCTGAAGGCGTCGAAGTGCGGCAGGGCGTTTCGGCGATCGATCCACTCCGACTTGAGGCCGCGCTCCCTCCCCCATGTGATCAGCTCGGCCAGCGATCTGTCGCTGTAGACGTGGCACATGCGATCGCCTCGGCGCACTCCCAGGCGGGGCAGGTCTCGAGGTGCTGAGTGATAGTGGTATTTGATCACGGCCGGGCGAATCTCCGCCTCTCCCGTTCGCGCCACAAGTCGAGGGCCCTCCCGCCCGCACTAGCCGCCGCAAGCCGCCGGTGTTGCCGGGCGGTGAGCGGGGGGGGAGATTTGGTGCTCCGTTGGTGGTGAACACTCCAAGAGGTCACAGCATGAAGACGATGAATCGCAGAGAACTGGTCGGGCGCGCCATGCCCGGCGCCAGCGGCGCTGTCGGCGCCGAAGCATCGAGCCATCCGGCGTCGCCTACCGGCTTGACGGAAGGGGAGGCAAAGGAGCTCGCCGACCGGATCTTGGCCCTGAGCGGCGCTGACGAGACGGAGGTTCGACTCCGGAGCGGCCGGCGGTCCAACACCCGCTACGCCGTCAACCGAGTCACGACGGCGGGAGGCGCGGAGGATGTGACCGTGCTCATCACGGCCCGCTTCGGCAAGCGCGCCGGGAGCGTGACGACGAACAAGCTGGACGATGAGTCGCTGAATGAGGCGGTCGAGAACGCGCAGGAGCTGGCCCGCCTGGCGCCGGAAAACGACGAACGCCTGCCGCTGCTTGGCCCGCAGACCTACGCGGAGACGCAGGGCTACTTCGAGTCGACCGCCGAGCTGAACGCCGAGAAGCGCGCGGAGGTTGCGGCTTCGGCGATCGGCGCGGCGAGCGAAACGGCCGGCCTCGCCGCCGCCGGGTTCCTCGAGCGCTCGGCCGGATCCACGGCGCTCTCCAACTCGGTCGGCCTTTTCGCCTTCCACGCCTCGACCGACTTCGACTATTCAGTCACGGTTCGAACGGCGGATGGCACCGGCTCCGGCTGGGCCGGCACCGGCGGGCGCGATTGGGCCGACGTCGACTTCGAGGGGATCCACCGACGCGCGATCGAGAAGGCGGTTCGCTCGCGCGACCCTCAGCCGCTCGAGCCCGGCACGTACCCCGTCGTGCTGGAGCCGCGCGCCGTCTCCGACCTCATCGGGCTCCTCGCCTTCTCGCTGAACGCGCGCACGGCGGATGAGGGACGGAGCGCCTTCTCGGCCAAGGGCGGCGGCACGAAGATCGGCGAAAAGATCGTCGACCCCAGGGTCACGCTTCTGAGCGACCCCACCGAGATGGGCGCCGCGCCGTTCGTCGGTGGAGGCGGATTCGGTTTCGGCGGTGGCTTTGGCGGAGGCTTCGTCTCGGACGATTCTGGCCTGCCGCTCGGCCGACAGGCTTGGGTCGAGGATGGAGTCCTGAAGAACCTCTTCCAGTCTCGGTATTGGGCGAAGAAGCAGGGTATGAAGCCCGTCGGCTTTCCGAGCACACTCATCATGCAGGGTGAAGATCGGTCGCTCGAGGATCTGATCGCCTCCACCGAGCGGGCCGTCCTCGTCACGCGCCTCTGGTACATCCGCGCCATCGATCCGCGGACGGTCTCGTACACAGGCCTCACGAGGGACGGCAACTTCATGATCGAGAACGGCCGTATCTCTCATCCCGTTACCAACTTCCGCTGGAACGACTCGCCCCTTGCCGTGCTGAGCCACCTGGAGGCGATGAGTCGGCCCGAGCGGATCTCGGCCAGCCGGAAGGTTCCCGCGATCCGCTCCAGCGAGTTCACCTTCAGCAGCGTTTCGGAGGCGGTCTGATGCAACGGCGTGATTTCGTAAAGAGCTCGGCGCTGGCGGCGGGTGCGATCGCGCTCGCCAAGCCCTCCATGAGCGGCGCCGCAGGGCACGGCGTGCCGACGGTTCCCGCACCGGAGTCTCCGGCCGTAGATCCGGCGACCCGAGATCTCCTGATGGAAGCGCTCGACGCCGCGACCTCGGCGGGCGCCAAGTACGCCGACGCCCGCGTGGGCCTCTACCAGAACCAGCGCGTCGGGACGCGAGAGAACAGGGTCACGAACGTGAGCGAGACGAGCTCGCTCGGGATCGGCGTCCGGGCGCTGGTGGGCGGTAGCTGGGGCTTCGCCGCCGCGAACGAGCTGACCAGCGAGGCGGCGGCTCGGGCGGGCCGCGAGGCGGCCATGACGGGTGCAGCCAACGCTCGCGTGGAGCGCTCCGACCTGGCCCTGGCTCCCGTCGACTCCTACGGAGAGGTCTCCTGGACCAGCGCCTACGAGGTGGATCCGTGGGATGTGCCGGTCGGAGACAAGGCGGAGTACCTCCTCGCCCTCAACCGCGCGGCGCTCGCTACGGAAGGCGTCAGCTTCGTCAACTCGAACCTCCACTTCGTGAAGATCGAGGAGACATCGGCGACGACCGACGGAACGATCGCCGCCCAGCGGATCATCCGCGCGAACCCCGGCATGTCGATCACCGCCGTGGCTCCGGATCGAAGCGACTTCCAGACCCGCAGCGCGGTGCTGGATCCCGCGGGACGCGGCTGGGAGTACGTTCGCGACAACATGACCCTGGAAGCCGTGGAGGTATGGGCCTCCGAGGCCGTCCAGAAGCTCTCGGCGGTGCCCGTGGAGCCGGGGACGTACGACCTCGTGCTCCATCCGTCGCACCTGTGGTTGACGATCCACGAGTCGATCGGCCACCCGACGGAGCTCGACCGCGCGCTCGGCTACGAGGCGAACTACGCCGGCACGAGTTTCCTCGCGCCACCGGACGAGGTGCTGGGGAAGCTTCGCTATGGGCCCGAGTTCATGCAGATCGTCGGCGAGAGGACCTCGCCCAGCGGGCTGGCCAGCATCGGCTGGGACGAGGAGGGTGTCAAGGCCGACGAGTGGCCGATGATCAAGGACGGCATCTTCGTCGACTACCAGACCACCCGGGAGCAGGTGGGCTGGATCTCCGATCTTACCGGCGTGACCCGCAGCCACGGCTGCTCCCATTGTCAGACCTGGGCCCACATCCCCTTCCAGCGGATGCCGAACATCAACCTCATGCCGGCCGAGGAGGAGATCTCGGAGGAGGACGTGATCGGGGCCACCGACGACGGGATCTACATCGAGAGCCGCGGCTCCTACTCGATCGATCAGCAGCGGTACAACTTTCAGTTCGGCGGCCAGGTGTTCTGGGAGATCAAGGGCGGGAAGAAGACGAGAATGTTGAAGGATGTGGCCTATCAGGCCCGAACCACCGATTTCTGGAACGCCATGGACATGATCGGCGGGCCGGAGACCTACTACGTCGGCGGGAGCTTTTACGACGGGAAGGGCCAGCCCGGTCAGGTGAATGCCGTCTCCCACGGCTGTCCGGTGGGGCGCTTCCACCAGATCGACGTCCTCAACACCGGCGGCCAGGGGCGACGGGCGCGCAGGGGGTAAGCGCCAGGTTGGTCTGCCCCGACATTCGTCGTCTTCGTCGTCGTTCTGCTCACGCCGGTCTTCTGGCCCATCTGATCAGCGGCCGGCGGACCCCTCCGAGATCCAGGATTCCAGCTCGCTCTCGTGCTCGTAGGTCGTCATTAGAACGAGCACGTCCCCCGCTCTCACCCGCGTCTTCCCCTGCGGGACGAAGAGCCGGCCCTCCCTCCTGATGAGCGTCACGAGCACTTCGGGTGGCAGGCGGATGTCCCGAAGCAGCAGATTGACCAGGCGGCGATCGCCCCGTCCGACCTCGAAATCGATCTGTATGACATCCTCGAGCTCCCCGGGCCTCTTCCCTCTGACGGTGTCGAGAAGCTGCTGGTGCTCATCGCTCAGGGTCTTGTACGCCCAGACCATCTCGTGCCGCCTGAGGACACCCGCAAGCCGGCGTCCATCCGGGTCCTCCATCACCGGGATCTGCTGGATGTCGCGCTCGGCGAAGCGACGGAAGGCTTCGCGCAGCGTGTCGCCCGGCTGCAGGGTGACGACCGACGTCGACATGATGTCGCCTACGGTCGAGGGCCTCTCGTCGCCGGAGACGAGCGCCAGCTCCAGATCCGTTCCGGCCACGATTCCGACCAGTTCACCGCCGGAGTCGACCACGGGCCAGCTCCGTGTGCGCCGGGTCCGGGCTATCTCGGCGAGCTTATCCAATGGGAGCTCCGGGCTCAGGGTATCGAACTCCTCTCGCATGGCGTCGACGACCAGGAGGAGGTCGAGCACGCTGACCTCGCGGCGAGGGCCCTCGATCCCGCCCAGACGAGCAAGCTTGATGGAGTAGATGGAATCGGCGAGCACGCTCGACTTCGTCAGGTGGCTCACGACGACGGCGAGCATGAGCGGAAGGATGATCTGGTAGTCGTCGGTCATCTCGAAGAGGATGAGGATGGCCGTGATCGGCGCGTGCGCCGCGGCCCCGAAAAGCGCCGCCATTCCGACCAGGGCGTATGCCCCGGATGGCGCGGTCCACTCCGGGAAGGCCCCGTTGGCCATCAGGCCAAAGGCACCCCCCGACATCGCACCGATGAAGAGCGCGGGCGCGAAGACGCCACCGGACCCGCCGGCCGCCAAGGTGAGCGAGGTAGCCAGCATCTTGAGGAACATGAGAAGCAGCATGAGGCCCACCGTGAGCTCGCCTGCCAGGGCGAGCTCCACTCCCTCGTAGCCGACGCCGAAGATGAGGGTGCTCCCGAACAGGCCCATCGCCCCGACGGCCAGGCCTCCGGTCGCCGCCTTGAGGGTCAGCGGTCGCCGCCACCGCTCGAACGCGATCTCGAACCGATCGATGCTCTTCACGTACAGTGCGGCCAGGAGGCCCAGGAGCGTGCCGAGAACCAGGTACAGAAGGAGTTCCCGCAGGCTGACCAGCGAGAACCGATCGAGTAGCCGGAATGCCGGCTCGGGTCCGAGGACCGACCTCGACAGCGCGGTGGCGGCGACCGAGGAGATCACCACGAGCCCGAAGGACCGCGCCGCGAAGCTCCCCAGGATGACCTCCAGGGCGAACAGCACACCCGCGATCGGTGCGTTGAACGTGGCGCCGATCCCCGCTGCGGCTCCACACGCCACGAGAAGCTTCGTCTGCTCGGGTCCGAATCCGGCCAGTCGGGCTGTCGAGCTCCCGAGGGCAGAGCCGATCTGCACGATGGGCCCCTCCCGGCCGACCGAGCCGCCGGAACCGATGCAGATCGCGCTCGCGACCGCCTTGACGGCGGCGACCCGGCCACGGATCCGGCCTCCCCGTACCCGCACCGCGTACTGCACCTCCGGGACCCCATGACCCCTGGCCTCCGGCGCCCAGCGTTGCACGAGGAGCACGACGATCACTAGCCCGATCGCCGGCGCGAGTAGGATCTGGAGCTCGCTCCAGACGCCGTCGCCCGGAAACAACGCGGCGAGGAAGCCGTCCTGGTCGAGGAACACCCACTGGGCCCCCCGGATCAGCCAGCGAAACGCGATCGCCCACGCGGCTGCCAGCACACCCACGAGCACGGCCAGCAGCACGGGCCCGGCCGTGTCCGAGCGCTGCAGGCGGTACCGCAGGTTGCGCGGGAGTTGAACCATCGAGAGAGTCTCTCCGTGAAGTAGTCTCTGGTGAGGATGGCGGGTCGGCCGGCCTGTTCGAAAGGGCGCCTATCTCGACGAGGAGCGAGGATGACGGAGCAAACGCCGCGTAGCCGGAGAAGCGGTTGATGGTCGCTCCCTTCCTCCTCGGCGCGATCGCCATCGTGTTCATGCTCGCCTACTGGCGACCGGGAGCAGGGATCGTGGTCGGCATCCTGTTGCTCCTCTTCCTACCCGGACGCTGGTGGCGATGGAAGACCCGGCGCTTCCACCGCGGACTTCGGGCCTTGAAGTCTGGGGACTCAGCTACCGCTCGTTCGGAGCTCGAGCGCTTCATGAGGGATCTCGAGGGTGATCCGCGTTTCGATCGCTGGCAGCCGATCTTCAACCTCGGCCGGCGCTACTCGTATCCCGGAGCGGCACACGCGAACATCGGCGTGACGTGGCTTCACGAGGGGGAGCCAGCGAAAGCGCTCCACCACTTCGAGATCGCGCGCCGCCTGGATGAGACCTCCGCGCAGGCCGCGTTCGGTGAGGCAGCGGCCCGGCGCCGTTTGGGCCAGCTCCGGAAGGCGGAAAAGGCGGCGGAGCGGGCGACCGAGCTCCGTCCCAGCTACCTGCCGGCGCGACTCCTCCTCGCCGAGATCCGGCGCGAGCGAGGCGACGAGGAGGGCGCAGCAGAGGTGCTCCGTCCCCTGGCGGAGGACGGCCGGGATCCCGAGTCTCTTATCCAGGAGATGCTCTCCCAGTGGCCGACATCGGCTGAAGGGGAAGACAAGCAACCAGGAAGTCCGAGGTAGCCACCATGATGGATCGGGTCAGGATGACGCTGACGAGGTCGATCGTGTTCTTCGCGCTGGCAGCGTCCGCTTCACCAGCGGTCATGGCTGCCGAGGCTCAAGCGCAGGAGCCGAACGACGAATGGGCGATCGCCGTGCATGGCGGCGCCGGCACCGCACGTCGGGCGGACGTCGGCAGTGACCGGGAGCGTCAGTTCCGGGAGAAGCTGACCGAGGCGCTCTCGGCGGGTGGCGAGATCCTGGCGGCCGGCGGAAGCGCTCTCGATGCCGTGGAGACGGCGATCCGGATCATGGAGGACTCGCCGCTATTCAACGCAGGAAAGGGAGCTGTCTTCACCCACGACGGGAGCAACGAGCTCGACGCCTCGATCATGGACGGCGCGACCCTCGAGGCCGGAGCCGTGGCGTCCGTCCAGCACGTGAAGAATCCGATCACCCTCGCTCGGCGCGTGATGGATTCCTCGCCTCACGTGCTGATGGGGGGCGCGGGCGCCGAGGAGTTCGCGCTCGAGCAGGGCATCGAGCTCGTCCCCAAGTCCTACTTCTTCACCGAGTCCCGCTGGCGCTCGCTGCAGCAAGCGCTGGAGGCGGAGCAGAGCGCGGATGCGCGAGGCGGCAAGCCGCACGACACGGCAGCGGCTGGCCGACGGGCCGCCGCTGGCGAGCTGGGTGCCGCCGGCACCGTCGGCGTCGTCGCCCTGGACATGAACGGAGACCTGGCCGCGGGGACGTCTACTGGCGGCCGGACCAACAAGCGCTACGGCCGCATCGGAGACTCCCCGATCGTCGGTGCGGGCACCTACGCCGATAACGACGCGTGCGCCGTCTCCGGGACCGGGCATGGCGAGTTCTTCATCACGAACGCCGTCGCCTACGACATCTGCGCCCGGGTGCGATATCTGGACGAGACGATCGGGGATGCTGCCGACTACGTCGTGATGGGCGTGCTCGTCGAGCAAAGCGCCGACGGCGGCGTGATCGCGATGGACCCGGACGGCGACGTGGCGATGCCCTTCAACACGTCCGCCATGCTGCGAGGGTACCTGAGGGCCGGCGCCGAGCCGGAGGTGGCGATCTTCAGGGAGTAGCGTGGCGCGTGGCGAGGCCCTACGCCCCCGCGATCAGCAGCACCCCCGCCAGGATCACCACTGCGCCTGTTAGCCGCTCCCGCAGCCGGGGCTCGCCGAAGAGCAGCGCGCCCAGGAGCACGGTGAGGATCGCCCCGCTTCGTTTGACGGAGATCACATAGGCGGCGAGGGTGCGGCGGATCGCCTCCATCTGCACGACGAACATCAGGGCGAAGAGCAGCCCCTGAACGGCGAGCAGCCACCAGGTCCGCCTCGACAGCGCCTCACGGAAGCCCTCTCCACGCTTCATCACCAGCGGCGCGAACGCGAGACCGATCAAGCCGGTCTGGAGCGTCCCGTAGAAAGCGGTCGATGAGGAGATCGTGGCGACCTTGTCCACTACCGCGCTTATTGACCAGATGACCGCCACCGCCAGCATCCTCCGCGCGCCCGGGTCGCGGAAGACCGCAGTTAGGGGAGCCAGGAGGCCTGAACGCCGCTCCGAGAAGTTGAGCAGGTAGACGCCGGCGACGACGAGCAGGATCCCTCCCAAGCCACGCAAGCCTGGAATATCACCCAGCAGCACCCACTCGATGGGCATGACGAAGACCGGCGTGAGCGCCAGGAGCGGATAAGTGAGCCCCAGGTCGCTCTTCTGGATCGCCGACACGTAGAGGTAGAACGAAACCAGGTTGATGAGGACGTTGGTGAAGAGCGCTGGCCAGAACCGCGGCCCGATCGATTCCGGGGCTCCCTGAAAGGCCAGGTAGACCGCGAGGACGGGAAAGGCGAACGCGAAGATCGCCCAGCTCGCGGCGGGTCCGGAAACCCTGCGCGTGATCCACTTCGTCCACACCCCCTGCAGTCCGTAGAAGAGAGCTGTCGCGAGGGCGAGGGCGAGCCAGGTCAACGGGGGACCGCCGGCGGGTCGGCAAGCATCGGATCGGGCCGAGGCTGCCTTGAGCCTGTGATGTAGCTAAAGATGCGGCTAGCTAGCCGCTCTGACCGCCACCTTCCTGGCCGCCGTGCTCGTGCTCGCCTGCCTGCTCGGGCTCCGGATGGTGTCCGGCTGGCTCGGCCCCTTCGGCCTCACCCTCCGCCGCACCCTCGCCTTCGCCAGCGGCCGGCATCTCCATGTTGTCCACGGTCGCCGCGCCGTGACCGTGACCGCCGCCGTGGCCCTCCATCCGGTCGGGGGCCGTGATCGTGTTGTTCAGATCCAGGACGTAGGCCGGATCGTTCGGGTCATGGGGGGGCCATTCGCCGTCACCCATGATGGCGACGACGCCGCCGATCGCTCCCATGCCCATGTCGGGCGCCGGAACCTCCAGCGGGTTCTCGTACTCCACGACGATCCGGTACTCGCGGTCCTTGTAGATCTTCTTCCCGAGCTGGAGGATGAACTTGGAGCTCGGAACTCCGACCATCCGGCCGGCCCCGTCGACCTCGGGTTCGGCCCTCCACAGCACTTCGCCGGTGGTGGCGTCCTCGAGGCGAAGCTCGGTCGCGTAGTCGTGCACATGGCCGCCGATCCCGAGAATCCGCGCATCGACGCCCGGACGGGCGGTATAGGAGACCTCGCTGTGCCCAGGCGGCACCTCGAAGTCCTTGACGCCGCCGATGCCCATCACGTCCAGGTAGAACGGATAGACCGTCATGGGCTTGATGAGTCCCTCATCGGCCCGGCTGTACAGGAGCTTGAAGTGCAGATAGACGTCGCCGTAATCCTCGCCCAGCGGGTTGCCGAACATGGTAGCGATCAGCATCCGGCCGTCTTGCTCGAGCGGAAAGCCGATCACGCCCGGGATGCTCTCCCGCTGGTTCTCCCGCCCAGCAGCGAGAACACGGCGGGAGATCGGCGTGAAGAGTTCGCGGTTGTCCGGATCGATCAGGTTGACATGGTGAAGCAGGTCGGCCGGCAGGGCCTCACCGTCGCCGTTCCGGATCTCCCACTCGAAGCCGTGCATGTAGGCGTCGAACGGGAGTTTGGCCCATTGCATCGGCAGGCGGATGTGCGGGCCATTCGCCGGAAGGTCGACGGGTCCGATCACGAACTCGAGCGCCTCGCCCGGATGGTCGATCAGGGTGAGGCTCTCGTCGCTGTCGACGGTGACGGCCGGGGCTTGGGAGCCGCAGGCCGACAGGCCGGCAGAGAGCGCCACAATCAGCGCGCCGCCCAGTAGGATCCTGCTTGGAGCACTTCTCAAGAATCGCATGGAATCAGGCTCGTTCATGAGTACAAAAGAAGAGCGTAACAAGGGCTTTTCAGGTCGCCGCGGACGTCGATTTGATGGACCGGCTCGCTGCTACCGGCGGACCTGAGCGCTTTCGTCAGGGAGGCGGTACGTCGAAGTATACGTAATTCTTCGCGATGAAGTCGCTCCACTCTTCGGGGACCTCATCGTCCGGGAAAATCGCCTCCACAGGACACTCCGGCACACAGGCGCCACAGTCGATGCACTCCTCGGGGTGGATGTAGAACATGTCCTCCCCCTCGTAGATGCAGTCGACCGGGCACACGTCGACGCACGACGCGTCCTTGGTGTCGATGCAGGGCTGCACGATGATATAGGTCATGGGGTTCCGATTGCCTTCGCTGGTGTGCCTCGCCGGTGGAGCTCCAACTTCCACCGGAGCCGGAGAATATCGCGGACCCAGAACTTCTGCAACCGACTTGAATGGTCGCATTCTGGTGGACGACTACCCCCCTCCGGGGTATGTTTGCACGTCGCATTAGGGCCGGTTCGCGAGGCGATGTATCGCTCGCGATGGTGGCCGCTTAGGAAGACACGGGCGCCTCGTCTCCCCGCGAACGCGGCTGGGGGACGGGGCTTCGCCGTCGAAGGAACGGATGAAACGTCTCACAGTTCTGACAGCCTCCCCTCGGGCCGGCAACGGCTGCGTGGCGGGCAGCGCCTCCAACGGAGTGGAGCACTGGCCCGCGAGGAAGCCCGACTGGCTGAAGGTCCGGGCGCCCGGTGGCTCGAACTACCGGCGCCTCAAGACCCTGATGCGAGGCGGAGAGCTGCACTCGGTGTGCGAGGAGGCCCGGTGCCCGAACATCGGTGAGTGCTGGGAGGCCGGAACGGCGACCTTCCTCATCATGGGAGACATCTGCACCCGAAACTGCCCCTACTGCGCGATTGCCCACGGAAGGCCGGAGGAGCTGGACGAGGACGAGCCGCGACGGGTGGCCGAGGCCGTAGCGCGACTGGAGTTGAACCACGTCGTCGTCACCTCGGTAGACCGCGACGATCTTCCGGACGGCGGCGCCTGGATCTTCGCAGAGCTGATTCGCGAGATCCGGGAGCGACTCCCCGGTTGCTCCATCGAGGTCCTCACCCCGGACTTCCGCGGGGACCGGAGGTCGATCCGCAAGGTGATCGAGGCCGGTCCCGAGATCTTCAACCACAACATGGAGACCGTTCGGCGGCTGCACCGGACGGTGAGGCCGGGCGGGCGCTACGACCGCTCGCTCCGGGTCCTGTCCGACGCCCGGGAGATGGATGATGAGGTGCTCGTCAAGACCGGCATCATGCTCGGCCTCGGCGAAGCACCCGATGACGTGCTCGAGCTCATGCACGACGCCGTGAACGCCGGCGTGCAGATTCTCACTCTCGGCCAGTACCTTCGGCCCTCCGCGGAACATCTGCCGATCCATCGGTATGTGACGCCCGACGAGTTCGTCGACTGGAAACGGATCGGCGAGGAGCTCGGCCTGCTCCACGTGGAGAGCGGCGCCCTCGTTCGAAGCAGCTACCACGCCCGCGAGCAGGTCGAAGAGCTCAAGGCTCGAGCAGTGGCGCTGGGCTGAGCCGGCGTCGCCTCGGACCATTCCCGAACGCTCCCGGACGAGAGCCGGACTGAACCAGCTACCATGGCGACCAAAGAGACCAGGGCGCACGGCAATACGCCTGCGAAGGACACGCCTGCGAAGCCCGCTGCGGCGGCCGGGCCTGACCTGCCGGGCCTCGAGCCGGGCGAGCTGAAGGAGCTACTCCGCCTGATGATCCTGGCCAGGCGGTTCGAGGAGAAAGCCGCCGAATCCTATCAACTGGGCAAGATCGGCGGGTTTCTGCACCTCTACATCGGGCAAGAGGCGGTAGCCGCGGGCGCCATCACCGCGCTGCGCGAGGACGACTACGTGATCTCGGCCTACCGGGACCACGCGCAGGCGCTGATACGCGGCATCCCTGCCCGAGCCGTCATGGCCGAGCTCTACGGGCGGGCGACCGGCTGCTCGAAGGGGATGGGTGGCTCGATGCACCTCTTCGATCGCTCCGTGAACTTCCTGGGGGGGCACGCGATCGTCGGCTCGCACCTGCCGATCGCGGCTGGTGTCGGCTACGCGATCAGGTACCGGGGCGGCGATCAGGTCTGCCTCTGCTTCTTCGGCGACTCGGCGGTGAATATCGGCGCCTTCCACGAGGCGCTGAACATGGCCGCGAAGTGGGAGCTGCCGGTGATCTGGATCATCGAGAACAACGCCTACGGGATGGGCACGGACATCCGGCGGTCGGCGGCGATCTCCGAGCTGGTGGACCGCGCCTGCGCCTACGAGGGGACGGCCTCTACCCAGGTCGACGGCATGGACGTCCAGAAGGTGCGGGCCACGGTCGATGAGGCCGTCCGGACCGCCCGGGAGGAGAAGCGTCCCTCCCTCATCGAGGCTATCACCTACCGCTTCATGGGGCACTCGATGGCCGATCCTTCCCACGGCACCTACCGGGCCCGCGAGGAGGTCGAGGGTTGGAGGGAGGACGACCCGATCCTCTCCCTCTCCGACCAGCTCATCGCGGCCGGCGTGATCACCTCCGAGGAGTACGAGGAGATGGACCGTGCCGTGATCGAGGAGGTCGAGGGGTCGGCCGAGTTCGCCGACGCCAGCCCCCGCCCGGATGAGAGCCACATCTACGACCTCGTCTACTCGGACGAATACCCCCACGGCCTGGACCGGAGGGACTCATGGCGGTGATCACCTACCGTGAGGCCCTCAACGAGGCCCTCCGGGAGGAGATGGCCCGGGACGAGAGCGTCTTCCTCATCGGAGAGGAGGTCGCCGAGTACGACGGAGCCTACAAGGTCTCCAAGAATCTCCTGGAGGCGTTCGGTGAGTGGCGCGTGAGGGACGCTCCGATCGCGGAGCTGGGGTTCGCGGGCCTCGGCGTGGGCGCGGCGATGGTCGGCTTGAGGCCGATCGTGGAGTTCATGACCTGGAACTTCGCGCTGCTGGCGCTCGATCAGGTCATCAACAGCGCAGCGAAGCTCTACCAGATGTCTGGCGGGCAGTACAACGTCCCGATCGTCTTCCGCGGCCCCGGTGGTGCGGCCCTGATGCTGGCCGCGCAGCACTCGCAGTCGCCTGAGTCCTGGCTGGCCTACGTGCCCGGCCTGAAGATCTGTTCGCCCGCCACACCGTACGATGCAAAGGGGCTCCTGAAGTCGGCGGTCAGGGACAATGACCCCGTCGTCTTCATCGAGGGTGAGCTCCTTTACAACGTGAAGGGGGAGGTGCCCGAGGACGAAGAGATCCTGGTGCCGATCGGCTCGGCGGACGTGAAGAGGCAGGGGGACGATGTGACGATCGTCACCTACGGGAAGATGGTGCACGAGGCGTTGCGAGCCGCCGAGACGCTGGCGACGGAGGATGAGGTCGAGGCCGAGGTGGTCGACCTGCGCTCGGTGCGCCCCATCGATGTGCCGACGGTGCTCGCCTCGGTCCGGAAGACGAACCGGGCGGTGATCGTCGAGGAGGGATGGCCTGTCGCCAACATCGGGGCCCAGATCGTGGACGACATTCAGCGCGAGGCATTCGACGCTCTGGACGCCCCGGTCGCACGAGTGACCGGGCTGGACGTGCCGATGCCCTACGCGCGCAACCTGGAGAAGCTGGTGCAGCCGTCGGCCGAGAACATCTGCACCGCAGCGCGCGACGTTTGCTATATCTGATAACGATATACTATCGGCCGCCTATATATATGAACACAGATAATCCCACAAAATCCGCCTCTGGAAAGGGCGAGGCCTAAAGTGGCGACGAAGGTCGTCATGGCCCAGCTCAGCCCGACGATGGAGGAGGGCAAGTTGATCGAGTGGAAGATCTCGGAGGGTGATGCGGTCTCCCAGGGCGACATCGTGGCCGAGATCGAGACCGATAAGGCGAACATGGACGTGGAGGCGATGGGAGCCGGCGTCCTGCGAAAGATCGTTGTCCAGGCGGGGGCGACGGTGCCGGTCGGCACGCTGATCGGGATCATCGCCGAGCCCGACGAGGATATCGAGTCGCTCTTGAGCGAGGCAGCGGCCGGACCCGTCGCCGGGGCGGCCGAGGAGCCCGCTGACGCCCCGGTGGCGCCCTCCGACGGCCCGGAGGCGCCCACCGCCACGGATGAGCCGGCAGAAGTCGCAGAAGAGCCCGCGTCGGCGGCCCCGTCAGCCGAAACCGAACCCGAGGCCGAGGGTGAGCGCGTCCGAGCGTCGCCGGTGGCGCGAAAGATGGCGGCGGAGAAGGGCATCGAGCTCGGAGCGATCGCTGGATCGGGCCCAGGGGGCCGAATCGTGAAGGCGGACATCGAAGCGGCGATCGCCGCTCCTGCCGCGGCGTCTCTGGCGACGGCGACTGGGGGGACGACGGCTGGGGCGATCGTCGCAGAGCCCGCTGCGGAGCCCCTTTTGCGGGACGAGCGGGTCGAAGCGAGCCAGATGCGAAAGGCGATCGCCAGGCGGCTGGCGGAGTCGATCGGCCCCGTTCCGCACTTCTATCTGACGATCGAGGTCGACATGGAGCGGGCTCTCGACATGCGCTCCGAGCTGAACGCGAGGGCGGACGGCTTCAAGATCGGCGTCAACGACATCCTCCTGAAGACGGCGGCCGAAGCGCTCGTGCGCCATCCGCAGGTCAACGCTTCCTGGGATGAGGACGCCATCCAGTTCCACGGCCGAGTCGACCTCGGGATCGCGGTGGCGGTGGACGGCGGCCTCATCACGCCCGTCTTGCGCGATGCGGATAGAAAGGGGCTTCGGCGGATCTCGCTGGAGTCCGCCGACCTGATCGAGCGTGCCAGGGCTCGCAAGCTCCTCCCGGAGGAGTATCAGGGAGCCACCTTCTCGCTCAGCAATCTCGGGATGTTCGGGATCGACGAGTTCACGGCGGTGATCAACCCTCCGGAAGCGGCGATCCTGGCGGTGGGCATGACCCAGGAAAAGCCGGTGGTCGAGGAAGGTGAGCTCACGGTGCGCCGTCGGATGCGAGTGACCATGTCGTGCGACCACAGGGTTGTCGACGGTGCGATCGGATCGGCGTTCTTGGCGACTTTCAAGGAGATGCTCGAGAACCCGCTGGCGATGGTCCTGTAACGGCAGCACGCCAGGCCCGCTGGCCGGAACGAGTGAGGCGACCAGATGTCTGAACGGTACAACGTCGTGGTGATAGGGGCCGGACCGGGCGGCTACGTGGCCGCCATCCGTGCCGCTCAGCTCGGGCTGAAGACCGCCTGCGTCGAGGCCAACGGTTACGAGGGCGGCCTCGGCGGCACGTGCCTCAACTGGGGATGCATCCCGGCCAAGGCCCTGCTGGAGAGCGCCGCCCTCGCCCAGACGCTCAAGTCGCAGGGCGCGGAGTTCGGCGTCCGACCCGTCGACGTCGAGTACGACATGAGCGCGGCGGTCGATCGGAGCCGGGCCATCAGCGAGAAGCTCACCAAGGGGGTCGGCTACCTCTTCAAGAAGAACGGGGTGGAGTCCGTCTTCGGTCACGGACGGCTGACCGCGCAGCGCGAAGTGGTCGTCGATCCGACAGAGCCGGGGGGGGAGTCGCGGATTCTGGACACGCGACACGTGATCGTGGCGACCGGCGCCGTGATGAAGACCTTTCCCGGCTTCGAGCTTGATGGTGAGAAGGTGATCGGCAGCCGGGAGGCCCTGGAGCTCCGGGAACTGCCGAAGCGGCTGGTCGTGGTCGGCGCCGGCTTCGTCGGCGTGGAGTTCGCCGACGTCTTCAGCGCGTTCGGGGTCGATGTCACGGTCGTGGAAGCGCTCGAGACGCTCGTTCCCCTCGAGGATCCCGAGATCGGCAAGACGTTGGCCCGCTCCTTCAAGAAGCGGGGCATGGAGATCCGAACGGGGACGATGGTGAAGGCGCTGGAGCGCGACTCGAGCCCGATGGTGCTCACCGTCGAGTCCTCCAAGGGTGAAGAGCGGATCGAGACGGACCTGGTCCTGATGGCGGTGGGGCGCCAGCCGGTAACGGAGGGCCTCGGCCTCGAGGAGGCCGGCGTACAGGTGGCGGACGGCTTCATCGCGATCGATGAGTACTGCAGGACCAGCGCGGAGACGGTCTACGCCGTGGGCGATGTCGCCGGGCAGCCGATGCTCGCCCACAAGGGCTCGCACGAGGGCATCGTGGCGGCCGAGCACATCGCGGATGCGAACCCGCACCCGCTTCGCTACGACAACATCCCCAGCGTGGGCTACTGTCACCCGGAGATCGCCAGCATCGGGCTGAGCGAGCCCGAGGCGGCCGAAGCGGGCCACGACGTGAAGGTCGGCAAGTTCCCGCTCGGCGCCCACGGCCGGGCCTTGACGGCGGGGCATAACGAAGGCTTCATCAAGATCGTCGCCGACGCCAAATACGGCGAGATTCTCGGCGTCCACATGATCGGACACAACGTGAGCGAGCTCGTCGCCGAAGCGGGGGTCGCCCGGATGCTGGAAGCCACGCTCGACGAGGTGGCGGCGCACGCGCACGCGCACCCGAGCATGGCCGAGGCCGTCATGGAGGCCGCCTTGGTGACGCTCGGCCGCGCGATCCACGTCTGACGAGTGCCGCCTGATAACGCAGTGATTATGCGTGCTTTACTGCAGCGCTTTACCTATCAGGTTTCTGGCCATCCCCATCATGCGGCCTGTACAACTGTACAACTAGCAGCTCATGACCGGTGAGTCGAGCCGCCGTGTCGGCGTCGTGCGGCTGCCCGATCTCCTGCCATACGCGGCGGGATTGGACTGGCAGCGAAAACTGGCGCGGGCCCGCATCGACGGCCGACTGTCTACCGACCTTCTGCTGCTTCTCGAGCACGCGCCTGTCCTGACGCTCGGCCGCGGGGCGACGGCCTCAGCGTCCGGCACGGAGAGCCCTGCCGGGAGCGTGAGTCTGAGCGGGAGCGAGATTCCGCAGTTCGAGGTCGAGCGCGGCGGAGACATCACCTACCACGGCCCGGGCCAGATCGTCGGCTACCCGATCCTCGATCTCGAGGGCTTTCGAAAGGACCTCCATTGGTACGTGCGGACGCTCGAAGAGGCGCTGATCCTTGCCCTCGCGCCGCTTGGAGCCCGAAGCTTCCGCGTCGGCGACCACACCGGCGTCTGGGTGGGAGAGGGAGGGGGCCTTGATCGCCAGGGCCGGCGGGACAGGACGGACGACGAAACCGGAGCCTCGGCGGCCGTCGTGCGTGATCGGATCGCGGCTGGGAGCCTGCGGAAGATCGCGTCGATCGGCGTCCACGTGAGCCGCTGGGTCACCTGGCACGGCTTCGCGCTGAACGTGAGCGAAACGGCGCTCGGACCCTTTTCGGCGATCGTCCCGTGCGGAATCCCGGGCGTGAGCATGACGAGCCTGGAGAGCGAAGGGCTAGCCGTTTCCTGGGAAGACGTCATCGCGAAGGTGGAGAGCGGTTTCGGGAGGGCGTTCGAAGCGCGCATGGAGGAATTCGGGCAGGGCGAGCTCGAACGACTTGGTTTGGCTCTCGAGCTGGGCGGCCCGGACCTCCAGCTGGCGCCCGCTGTTGCCGACCATGGCTAGGCTCTTCGATATCCTCGGGCCGACGATGGTCGGTCCTTCGAGCTCGCACACCGCCGGTGCCTGCCGATTGGGTCTGCTGGCCCAGGCCATCCTGGGCGGGACGCCGGAGCGAGCGCGGGTCGGTCTGCACGGAAGCTTCTCGATGACCGGCGAGGGCCACGGGACGAAGCGGGCGATCGTCGGCGGCCTTCTCGGCTTCCAACCGGACGACCCCCGCCTCAGGAACAGCTTCGCGGAAGCCGGAGAAGCCGGCCTCGAGTACGAGTTCGATGCCATCGACCTGGGCGAAGAAGCCCACCCGAATTCCGCGCGCCTCGAGGTCTGGCTCGGCGCCGAAGGGACCCGGATCGTCGGCTCGTCGATCGGCGGAGGGCGCGTCCGGCTGGATCGCATCGACGGATTCGACGTGAGGGTGACCGGGAGTCTTCCGACCCTCGTGGTCCTCGCCGACGACGTGCCCGGCACGATCGCCCTCATCACCGGGATGCTGGCCGAGAGCGGGCTGAACCTGGCGACGATGCGGGTGGATCGGACCGGCCGCGGCGAGCGAGCTCTCATGACGATCGAGGCCGACCACGAGATTCCGGAGACTCTGGTGGCGGACCTCGGGGAGCAGGATTGGGTGCACTGGATGCGACGCATCTCGGCCTGGGCTTGAGGAGGCAGCTTGTTCTTGTCGATCGCTGAATGGTTCGAAGCGGCCGAAAGCCGCGATTCCAGCCTGCCCGTGGCGGTTCTTCGGGCGGAGGAGAAGGAAACGGGAGCCGGGGGCGACCAGATCCGGGAACGGATCCGGGAGACGCTGGTCGTGATGAGGACGGCGGTCGATGACGGGCTCGGCTCCAGCGAGGAGAGCCCGACCGGGCTGACGGGAGGGCGCGCGAAGAGGCTGGCTGAGGCTGGGCCGCGCCTGCTTGGCGCGGACTTCTCCGCGATGCTCTCCCGCGCGATCGCGACGCTGGAGGTGAACGCCAGGATGGGGCTCATCGTGGCGGCACCGACGGCCGGCGCGGCCGGAGTCGTCCCGGCCGTTCTCTTTACGCTGGAGGGATCGAGAGGTTGGTCGCCGGATGAGCTCGTCGACGGGATGCTGGTCGCCGGCGGCGTTGGCGGCGTGATCGCCCACCGCGCATCGATCGCCGGAGCGGGCGGTGGCTGCCAGGCCGAAACGGGAAGCGCGGCGGCGATGGCGGCGGCGGCGGTCACGTACCTCGAGGGCGGAACGCCGGAGCAGGTCGGCCAAGCGGTCGCGTTCACTCTGCAGGGGATGCTCGGGCTGATCTGCGATCCGGTGGCCGGGCTCGTAGAGATCCCGTGCGCGTACCGAAACGCGACAGCCGGAATCCAGGCGACGGCCGCCGCCGAGATGGCGCTGGCCGGCCTGGAGTTTCCGATACCGGCCGACGAGGTGATCGACGTGATGGGGGAGGTGGGCCGAAAGATGGATGTTCGCTACCGGGAGACAGCGCTCGGCGGGCTCGCGGCCACACCGGCCGGGCAGGAGATCGCACGCCGCGCCGGGATGTCCGAGCTCGTGCAGCTGCAACGACGAGGCGCGACGGCGGGCGAGGGTTCGGCCAGATTCGGACCGAGCTGAAACAGCCGGACCTGGTGGGCGTTAGGCCTGTCTGGAGACGGGACTCGGTGGAGCTTCGCGGGTAGCCTAGTCCCGGAAACGGAAACCGAAGAAGGAGTTCTTAGATGGTGCTCATCATCTTGCTGGCGACCTCTCTGGTCGTGGGTGGATTCATCGCCCTGCTGGCCGGCATGAAAGGTCCGAGGGTCCTGGGTCCGGGCGTGGCCATGATGGCGGCGACCCTGATCTTCTACGGCCTCGTCTCCCTCCTGTGAGCCGGCCAAGCCCGCGACCAGCGCGGCCCGTGGCCGCGCACGCCGCATCCGTGGCGGCGTTCGGATTCCTGCTGGCCTCACAGCTTTCAGCGGCACGCGCCCAGCAGACAGAGCCGTCCCACGGAGAGCCGTCCTGGGCAGGGGGCTCGCTTCCATCCACGATCGCCGTTTCGGCTCCTGGCGAGCCGATCCGCCTCGCGCCCGCCGCATCCACGGCGGCCCGACGGGCCCGGCTGGCCGAGGAAGTGGGAGATGGCGTCCTCCTTGTTCCCTCTGCGACGACCAAGAGCATCGAGGGCGACTACCCGCAGGACTCCGATTTCCGGCAGGACAACAATTTCCTCTACCTGACCGGGCTCGAGGTGCCGGACTCCTGGCTGGTCCTGATCTCTGCGGGCGGTGAGATAAAGGCCGAGATCCTCTTCATTCCCGAGCGGAAGCCGGCGGAGGAGCTGTGGACCGGCCCGAAACCCTCCTTCCAGGAGGCGTCCAAGCGCTCGGGGATCGTAGACGTGCGGGCTCTCTCGGATTTCGAGCAAACGGCGGTCGAATCCCTCAAGCAAGACACCGGCGTCAAGGCCATCTACGCACCGCTGAACCCGCAGAGCCGGCACGATCCGCATATCCAGACGCTGCTGTTCGAGGGTCACGCAGAGGTGCTGGACCTCGAGCCCGTGCTCGCTCGCTTGAGGCTCTTCAAAGACGACTTCGAGATCGAGATGCTGCGGCGCGCGATCGAGATCACCGACGGCGCCCATGTCGCCGCCATGAGGACGGCGCGACCCGGCATGTACGAGTACGAGCTCGAGGCCGTGATCGAGTACAACTTCCGCCGCGCCGGTGCCGAGCGAGTCGGCTTCCCGAGCATCGTCGGCGCAGGACCGAACTCGGTCGTTCTCCACTACGACAAGAGCCGCCGCCGGATGGAGGAGGGCGACCTGGTCGTCATGGATATCGGCGCGGAGTACAGCTACTACTCTGCGGACGTGACCCGTACGATCCCCGTCTCGGGACGGTTCACGACGAGGCAGCGCGAGATCTACGACCTGGTGCTGGGGGCTCAGGAGGCCGCGCTCGCGGCGGTCAAGCCCGGCCATACCGTGATGGACGTCGAGCGGGCGGCGCGGCTTTATCTCGAGGAGCATGGCGCGGGGAAGTGCGGCGCCAAGAGCTGCAACGACAAATTCCCACACGGCGTGAGCCACTGGCTCGGCATGGACGTGCACGATGTCGGCGACTACTCGGTGAAGCTGGGGCCGGGGATGGTCCTGACGGTGGAGCCGGGGATATACCTTGCCGAGGAGCGCATCGGCGTGAGGGTCGAGGACGATGTGCTCGTCACCGAGACGGGATACGAGCTGCTGTCGAAAGCGCCGCGCGATCCCGACGAGATCGAGGCGTTGATGGCGCAGGCGGCAACCGTCTCGCGTTGACGGCGTCTAGCTAGACAGGGGGGGTGGAGAGGAAGATGGCGGGCTTCACGACGGAGCTGTTCAGGCGGCGAATTCCACAGATCCTCGGCGCCTATCTCATCGGGTCCTGGGCAGTGCTCGAGTTCGCGGACTGGGCGGTGAACCGGTATGTCCTGTCTCCCTACCTCGTAGACTTCGCGTTCGCACTGCTAGCCCTGATGGCCCCCAGCGTCCTGCTCCTGGCCTGGTTCCATGGCGCGCCCGGGCCGGACAACTGGACCCGGCTGGAGAAGATCGGCATTCCTTTGAATCTGGCCGTCGCCGGCATCGTCTTGTTCGGCGTGTTTCAGGGCAGGGACCTGGGCGCCGCGACGACCACCGTCGTCGTCGCCGATGAGGAGGGCAACGAGCTTGAGCGCGTTGTCCCGAAGTCCGAGTTTCGGCGCAAGGTCGCGCTGTTCCCGTTCGACAACGCCTCGGCGGACACCTCGCTGGGCTGGCTGCAGCACGGACTGCCGCTGGCGATCTACCACGATCTCCGGCAGGACATCTTCTTCGACGTCCAGCACTCCGCCTACTTCGCAGAGCGGTTGCGGGAAGCCGGCTACACGGCGGGCGTAGATGTGCCACTCTCCCTGCAGAGGGAGATCGCCCAGGAGACACACAGGAACTACTTCCTCACCGGGATGATCACCCAAGCGGAAGGCGAGATCGTCGTCGAAACGTCGCTGTACGATGCGGCACGCGGCCGCCTCGTCTCGAAAGGCTCAGTGTCCGGGGCCGATCCCCTCGCCATGGCCGACTCGCTCTCGCTGCAGCTGAAGCGGGACCTGGAGATTCCGGCTCAGTACGTCGAGGAATCCACGGACTTGCCCGTAGCCGAGCTCGTGACGGCCTCGAGGTCGGCCTTCCGGGACTATGTCGAAGGCTTCCGTGCCGTCGTCTACGACGGCGATTGGGAGAGGGCGATCCGCGCGGTGAACAGCGCCAGGGAAGAAGACCCATCGTTCGCCTACGCCCATCTGTTGGCCTACCAAGTTTTGCTTCTCGGTAATCGCGGCCCGGAGGCCCAGGAGGCCGTGAAGGCGGCGGTCGAGCACGACTATCGGCTTGCCGAACGGGACCGCTTCTCGGCCAAGACCGAGTACTACCACATCGTTCGGCAGGACATAGAGAAGGCGGTGGCAGTTGCCCGGATGCAGACGGAGCTGTTTCCGGACGACATCGAGGGGCACCACCGTCTCGCTCAGCTATTCGGGCTGCAGAACGATCGTCCGGCGGCCATCGCCGAGTACGAGAAGATTCTCGAGCTGGATGCCTCGCAGTACGACATGCTTCAGGCGATCGGCGGCCTCTACGAGTCGATGGGAGAGTTCGAGAGAGCGCTCGACTACTACAGCCAATACGTGGAGCGATTTCCGGACGCCGAGCGATCGTTTCGCGTCGTTGGGGACCTGTACCGGCAGCTCGGAGAGCACGACCAGGCCCGCGCCAACTACGAGCGAGCACTGTTGATCGAACCGGGGAGCATCGAGTCGCTTGTTGCGCTCGCCACGCTGGAGCGCACGACCGGCCGGATGCAGGAGGCCGAAGCTCGCTACGACGAAGCCCTCGAGGCGGCGAATACCACGGAACAACGCGCCGCGGTGTTAGAAGGCCTGACGGAGTTCCACGATTGGCGCGGCCAGGTCCGCGAGGCGATCGAGTACCGGGCCCGACGGAACGAGGCGTTGCAGCGCAGTACTCGTCCTCCGGTCCAGACGGCGGTGGAGCGACTCGTATCGCTCGATCTATTCGTACGAGCCGGCGAGCCGGCGGCGGCGCTGGACTCTCTTGCGACGATTCAAGGATCGCTCGAGCCGCCCTGGGATCTCCTCGGCTCGCTCGGCGAGGTCGTAGTCTTCAGCGAGCTCGAGGACGCCGAACGGCTGAGCGAAGCCATCACGGGCCTGAATCGGATGATCGCGACCCTGGGGTTCGAGAACCTCCGCACGCTTGCGCTCCAGGCGGAGGGACGGCTCAGCGAGCTGGAAGGCGACTGTGAAACGGGTCTCGAGAAGTACTCGGCCGCTCTGGAGCTGAACCCGGCGCAGGCCAGCCTCCACACGAAGATCGGGCGCTGCGGGCGGAAGCTCGGGCGCCTTGACGAGGCGGCGGCGAGCCTGGCCAGCACGCTCAAGGTAAGGCCGGCCGACGCCGAGGCTTTGCTCGAGCTGGCGCTAGTCAGGGAAGAGGCGGGCGATCGCGAGGCGGCGCTGGAACAGGTGGAGGCGGCGCTCGAGGTATGGGCGAAGGCCGACCCGGGCTTCCAGCCCGCAGCCGAGGCACGGGCGTTGAAGAGGCGACTCGGCGGCTAAGGCTCCAGGCCGGTGAACGGTAGCCTGGAGAAGCCCGGCGGCACTGATCTCTGCAGCCTGGCTGCCGCTTCCTCGGTCTCGCGGAAAACGCGGAGGAGATTGCCGCCGAGGATCTTCCGAAGCTCCGCCTCCGAGTAGCCCCGCTCAAGGAGAACCGCCGTGATCTCCGGGAACTTGGAGACGTCCTCGAGCCCACGCGGCACGACCGAGATCCCGTCGAAGTCCGATCCCAGCCCGACGTGGTCGATTCCCGCCACCCGAATGATGTGCTCGATGTGATCCGCCACGAGCTCGACGTCTCCGGGCTCGATGTTCTCGAACATCCAGGCTGTGAACGCCTCCCGAAAGGCGGCGTCGTCCGTGTGCTCTTCGCGGAGTCGCTCCTCGACCTGGAAGATGTCACCGATTCGGCGCGCGGACTCCGGGACGATGAAGCCCGAGAAGAAGTTCACCATCACGACTCCCCCGTTCTCGGCCACCAGGCGGAGAACGTCGTCGGGCACGTTTCGCGGGTGGTCCGCGATGGCGCGCGCTGAGGAGTGGGAGTAGATGACCGGCGCCTGAGCCGTCCCGAGCGCGTCGCGCATCGCCTCCGCGGTCACGTGCGAGAGGTCGACCAGCATGCCGAGGCGGTTCATCTCGGCCACCACCTCTCGACCGAAACCGGTGAGGCCGCCGTGCGCGGCCGTATCACCCGCGGCGTCTGCCCAGGCCAGTGTCTTGGAGTGGGTGAGCGTCATGTAGCGTGCGCCGGCGCCGTAAAGCTCCCGGAGCACCGGCAGCGAGTTGGAGATCGCGTGCCCGCCCTCGATCCCTATCAGCGAGGCGATCTTGCCTTCTCCGACGATGCGCTCGATCTCCCCCGTCGAGTAGGCCATCTCGAAATCGGCCGGATAGGCTGCGGCCAGCCGCTTGATGAGGTCGATTTGCTCGAGGGCGACGGCGGTGGCGCCATCCCCGATGTAGTCCGCCTCGACGTAGGCGGCCCAGAACTGGACATCCACGCCGCCCTCCCGGAGCCGCGGAATGTCGGTGTGTCCATCGGGGCGTCCGGTCCCGATGCCCATGCGTTCCACGTCCAGAGCCTCCTGCTGGCGGATCCTCCAGGGGAGGTCGTTGTGCCCGTCCACGACGATCGCGTCGCGGTGGATCCGTCGAGCCTCGTCGGAGGTCGTGTCGCCGGGCGCGGTCGAGCCGGTCCAGGCAGCTGTTAACCCGGGATCGGCCGCGGCCGCGGCGAACCCGGGCGCGGTGAAGCCGGCGACGGAGGCCAGACCCGCGCGACGAGACTGCGTGTCGCCGGCGTCGCCGTGATGGATCAACAGGCCCAGCCAGCCGGCGTACGCGACGACGACGGCCGACAGCACCGAGACGGCGATCACGAACCGCCGAAGCCTCCGGTCGCTCGACTGAAGAAGTGAGAAACCGGCAAACGTGGCGGAGATGACGAGTAGCACGGTCGCCCAGATGGACCAGAGGCGATGAGTCATGACCGGTGATTCTCCCACGAAGGTGCGTGCCTCCTCGACATCTGCCGCCGCCAGCCCGGTCACGAAGGCCGGGATTGCGAAGAGGCCGGCCAGGAGCAGCGAGACGACGGCGTATCGCTCCAGCCCTTCCCGGTCGGTGATCCACCCGATGAGGCCGGCACCCACACCGGCGAGGGCGAACACGACCGAGAACGGCTGACTGATCTGGTGAAGGTACTCCCAACTCATGCGGAACCTGTCGAGACGGGCGGGGTTGACAGTGACGCCGCCGGTCGTAGGATAGCGAACTCGGCCACCACGCCCCCTTCGTCTAGTGGCCTAGGATACCTGGTTCTCAGCCAGGAGACAGGGGTTCGATTCCCCTAGGGGGTATTTTTGGAGCCGCCGGAACCAGCCACTCAGTAGTCGACAGGGCGCAGATACCATTCACCGATCGCCGTCGACGAGAGCATCGGAACCGTGGGCAGGTGTCGCTTCCAGTGCGTGCCTTCCAAGCGCCCCCGGACCACATCGATCTTGGCGGGATCGAACCCGAACTCCGCCAGCTGATCGGCCGGGTAGCCGCTCAGGAGATGATGGAGGATGAGGTCCGCCTCCGCGTAGCTGACCCCCAGGTCCTCCTCGTCCGTCTGTCCGTGGATCAGATCGGCGCTGGCCGGCTTCTCCACGATCTCCTCGGGGATGCCGATAGCCCTCGCCAGCTCCCACACCTGCACCTTGAACAGGTCGCCTAGCGGGTTGATCGGCGGTGTGTCGTCGGCGTGCCAGGTGAAGTAGCCCAGCAGGCGTTCGGACTTGTTGCCTGTTCCGACCGGAAGGGCGTCCAGCTTCGCCGCCTGATCGAAGAGCACGATCATCCGCTGTCTCGCGGCGACGTTCCCGCGCCGGTGATCGCTCATCTTGGGCTCGAATCGCTCGGCGTATCCGTCCACGGCATCCGTGATGTCGATCTCCCTCGTCTCGATGCCGAGTCCGTCGGCGAGGAGCAGGGCGTGATCGCGGCTCTCCGGGCTCGATGTTCGGTAGGGAAGGAGGAAGCCCTTCACCGCGTCGGCTCCGAGCGCATGCCGGCATAGAGTGGCGGTCAGCGAGGAGTCGACGCCGCCCGAGAGGCCGACCACCACCTTGTCGAAGCGGCGGCGCCCAATCTCGCTGCGCAGGAACTCGACGAGCCACCGCTCGACGAGCTTCGTGTCCATCGCCAGCGGTGAGAGATCGTCCGCGTTCGGGGAGGAGGAGACGTCGGGCGAATGAACCGCGTCCGGTATCTCGATCACCTCCTCACGATCTCCGCTCATGAGGCCTCTACCGTCACGAGGAATCACTCCCTTCGCTGTCCTCGGGCTCGTGGCCGCTCGGCCGCCCGCCCTCGGTCCCTCGCGGACGGTGAAGAAGCAAGCCCGGCAGCGCTCGCTCCAGGTCGGCCAGCAGCGGCTGTCCGACGCGTGCCGCGGAGATCTCGCGCAGGTCCAGGCGCATCCCGAGAAGCGCCTCTTCCCACAGAGGTGCTCGAGCGATCGCCTCTCCCCTGGGTCCAAAGACGACCGAGCCTCCCGAAAAGCCCTTGCCCCCTTCGAAGCCGAGAATCTGGACCGCACCGACGAAGACGCCGTGCTCCTCCGCGATCGTCCGGAGGACACGGTCCCATCGCACCACGTTGCCCGGCACGCCGGGCCCCGGCTCGAAGCCGCGGGCGGGCGAGGCGCTGGGGACCAGGATCAGCTGTGCGCCGTCCAGAGCCGCCAGTGTGCTCGATATGGAGTGGAACACGTCCTCGCAGATGAGGATCGCGGCGCGTCCCCAGCTCGTATCGAACGCTCGGACCGTGTGACCGGGATCGACGAAGCGCTCCTCCTGGAAGACGCCGTAGGTGGGCAGAAACACCTTTCTGTGGACATGAAGGATCGCTGGATTCTCACCCAACCGGGCACAGAGCGCGGAGTTGTACACACGGTCGCGGTAAAGCTCGAAAAAACCGATCACGATCTCGAGCGGCGCGTCAGCGGGGCGAGCGGCACCTGACAGGTAGAGCCCGTTCAGCCTCTCGAGCATGCGCTCCGCCGTCATCGCGTGCTCCCGCACGCCGCCTTCGAGGAAATAGCCGGTGAGAGCGGTTTCCGGGAACACCAACAGGTCGGGCCGCGGCGTCATGGCCTCCACGCGCTCGAAAACCCGGGCGGCCTCGGCCAGGCTCGCTTCCACGTCCGCCTTGACCGGACGAAACTGACAGATGGCGAGGTCCAGCTTCATCGGAGCAACGTCCGATGCTCCGAAATGCATGTCAACTTGCGTCGCTCCACGGATTCCCCTATTCGACTTCCATGCTCTCCGGCGCTGTCGCTCGCGGCTTCACCCTTTTCCTGCTAGTCGGCCTCCCGCTGATGGCCGCCCGGAATTCGCGGCTGGAAGAGCACGTGGAGGCCATTGAGGCCGCCCGGCCGGCGCTCTATCTATCTGCCGCTCTTACCCTTCTCCTGATCGCGGGTCTCACGGCAATCGTCGCCGCCTGGCAGGCCATCACACCCGAACAGCTGGGATGGACGGTGAGTGAGCCCGTCGTGGAGCTCGGCTGGGGCCTGGCGGCTACGGCGGCCGGCCTCGGCATTGCCTGGCTGAGCGGCCTGATCGGGCGCCGCGCCGGCCTGGAAGAGAGTCCCCTGCTGCGTCTCCTCCTCCCCAGCAGCGGCACCGAGCGTCGCGCCTTCCTCGTGCTGGCGGGCATAGGCGCCGTATGCGAGGAGTACGTCTATCGCGGGTTCGCTCTGCACGTCCTCGCGGACTGGACCGGTCAGCAGTGGGGAGCCGCCGCGCTGACGTCGATCTCCTTCGGTCTCGCGCACGGCTATCAGCGCGTGAACGGGATTCTCCGTTCGGCTGGTCTCGGAATGGTCCTCGCGGTCCCGGTCCTCTGGACGGGAAGCCTTTTCCCCGCGATCCTCGCGCACTTCTGGATCAACGCCGCGATGTCCTCTCCCGCGTCGCGTTGGCTCCTCGCCGACGTCCGTGGCGTGGACGTGAACCCGGCCGGAGAGTCGGTGGATCGAGAGGACGACTCCAAGGGCGGGGATGGCACGTGAGGCCACGCAAGCTCGTCACGCCGGCCCTGGCGGCACTGCTGATGCTCGCGAGGGCGGGCGTCGGAATCGACCTCCTGGCCCAGGAAGCCGGGGAAGCGCAGGAGGATGCCGGCACGAGGGAGCCTGCGAAGCTTCGGGTCGAACCCATCGGACTCGTGCGGGCCGGCCTCCGGGTGGAGCCAGGGGACTCGCCGCGGAACACGGGCTTCGACCTCTTCGATGCCCGGCTCGGAGTCATGGGAGGCTTCGGCTCCATTCTGGAGTTCATCGTCCACGCGGGCCTCGAGCCGCGAGCCATCGACAAGGAAATCGAGTTCCTGGACGTCGCGCTTGCCGTGACGTTCATGCCCGAGCTGCACTTCGACGTCGGTCTCTACAAGGCGCCCTTCAGCCTCGAGGAGCTCATCTGGAGGCCCGACATCAAGTTCGAGAGCCGGGCCCAGGCCGTCACCGCGATCGCGCCGGGGCGGCAGGTCGGAGCCGGTTTTTCGGGCACCTTCCTCGAGGAGCGGCTCGAATACGGCGTGGGCCTGTTCAACGGAAACGGGAAGTCGCTCGAGAACGACAACAGCTCGTTTCTCTACTCGGGCCGTCTGCAGTTCAACAACGTCGGCCCCGTCGAGTTCAGGGATGAGTTCGTGATTCAGGTCGGGGGCAGCGCGGCCTTTTCGAAGGACAGCGCGGCAAATCTCGCTCGAATGGGCGGTGCGCCCGCGCTGGACGAAGAGCTCTCCGCGTTCCGCGGCGACCGCCTCCTCTGGGGACTCGACCTCTCTACCAGCTATCGGGGCTTCTTCGTCGACGCCGAGTTTCTAAGGGCCGAGCTCGATCCCCTCCAGGCCGCCGACGTCGACAAGCTCGTGGCCCAGGGCGGGTACGTGGAGGGCGGATACCGGTTTCTGAGCGGGTTCGTGGAGGGGTTGGTCCGCTACGACACCTTTGACCCGATCGGCGGCGAGGGCCGCGACTACCTGTTGATCGGAGCCAATCTCTACTACCTGTATCACTTCCGGTTCGAGATGCAGTATGCGATAGGCCTCCACGACTCGCCGCCCACCCCCGAGCTTTCCGACGGTCAGTTCATCTTCTTCGTGCAGCTGAGGCTCTAGGGCTCGGGACTGAGGCCGCGGC
>Ga0255057_10000072_pt1 | contig 52293 bp, 41 predicted proteins | sample Cases_109_6_MG_FD_189022 | JGI IMG/M metagenome (GOLD analysis project Ga0255057, IMG submission 189022) | Seawater microbial communities from Amundsen Gulf, Northwest Territories, Canada - Cases_109_6 | ecosystem: Environmental > Aquatic > Marine > Gulf | place: Canada: Northwest Territories... | reverse complement strand
CTCCCGTCTCACCCAGCTCGGCGTCTTGCCAGGCGGACGGAGCGCGCTCCAGGCTCTCCCGCCGCACGAGTCGGAGCTCGGCGTGATGCACGGGCCTGCCCACGCTGCCGGCCTTGCGCACGGCATCCTTCGCGTCGAGGCAACACAGGATCGAGGTTTCGGTCTGGCCGAAGCCCTGCTTCAGCACCAGCCCGTGCGCCTCGAAGCCCCGCACGATTTCGATCGGGATCGCGGCCCCCGCCGTGAACAGGAAGCGCAGGGATGCCAGCGACCAGCGTCCGGGCTGGGCGTCGAGTCTGTCGAGGAGGGCGCGAAACATGGTGGGAACGCCGCCGAAGATGCTGATCCGCTCACTCGCCAGCGTGTCCCAGACACGCTCCGCGTCGAAGCGCTGCTGCAACAGCAGCCGGCCTCCCGTGTAGAGCGTCGGGATGGAGAGGATCTGCAGCCCGAAGGAGTGAAACAGCGGCAGCACCACCAGCACGCGGTCCTCGGGCGTGAGGCCGAAGAAGAGCTCGGCGTTCTTGCTGTTGTAGAGGGTCTTGCGGTGGGGGAGCAGGGCACCCTTGGGCACGCCCGTGGTGCCGGAGGTGTACATGAGGATCATGGGATCTTCGGGGCTCAGCTCACAGATCGCGGCCTCGGGCGTGGCCGCGGCCAGGGCCTGCTCGTAGGCATCTGCCCCGTCCCCGTCCCCGTCCCCGCACACCAGCCGCAGCGGCGGTGGGCCGGACAGACCGGCGCAGGCCGCGTCCGCTACCTGGACCAGTGCAGACTCGACCGCCAGAACCCGAGGCGTGCAGTCTCCTAGCAGGTGCTGAAGCTCGGGGGCCGTGAGGCGCGCGTTGAGCGGAGTGGCGATTGCGCCCAGCCGCGCGGCGGCGAACAGCAGCTCGAGAGTGGCGCTGCGGTTTCCGAGCAGCAGGGCGACGCGGTCGCCGCGGCCCACGCCCAGGCTGGTGAGGTGGCCAGCGGCGCGAGCCACCCGCTCTTCCAGCGCCGCATAGGAGAGGCTTCGCTCCGCGTCCACGATGGCCAGCTGATTGCCGCGTTGCGCCGCGTGCGCTGTCAGCCAGGAGGCGCAGTTGTCGCTGCGGGCCATCTCAGTCTCGCGCCAGGCGGCCAGCGATGAGCAAGACCAGGATCGCCGCGAGGGCGGCCAGCGGGCGGCCGCATCCGCCCCCCGCCTCGCTTGCCTGCGACGCGTACACCGGGGGGACGCGCAGCTCGCCCCGCGCGGCCCGCGCCTCGAGGTCACCCGGCACTACACCCAGCCCGTCGGGGAAAGCCAGGCCCCGCGCCAGCAGCTCCGGCGCCTGGGGATCGCCAAGCTCGTGCTCCAGCCGTCCGGACCGCCCGGCGGCCTGGCGAGTGGAGCGCGCAACGGCTCCTCACCACCGTCCAGGCAGCCGCTGGCCACGGCGGGGAGCACGGCCAGCCAGGCGAGCCACCCGGGAGCAGACACGGCCGGGTGATACACTCGGGTCGCCGCCCGCGCAATGCGAGTGAGAGCCATGGAAGACAGCGCGTTCGCGACCGGAGCGAGCGCCGAGGAGGACAGCCCGTGAACCTCAAAGGGGAGCCGGCCTTCGTCGGCCGCCACTGCGGCTCGCACCGCTATGACGTCAGCCGCGAGCTCGTGGACTTCTACGCGGAGGCCCTCGAGGATCCCAGCCCGCTCTACGCCGAGCTGGCGCCGTCGCTGCTCTTCCATTCGGAGTGTTACAAGTTCGTCGGGGAGTGGTACCTGAAGAACCTCTTCGGAAACCTGCATGCGCAGCAGGACTGGGAGTTCTTCGCTCCGATTGCGATCGGGGCCCAGGTGCAGACACGCTCGACGATCGTGGAGCGTTTTCACAAGCGCGGGCGCGACTACGTGGTGAACGAAGTCGACGTCTGCGACGCGGCCGACGGCCGGTTGCTGGTGCGGGGCCGAACATTTCAGTCCTTCCTACCCGAGTCGCGGGAGAAGAAGCCCGACGGGGACTTCGTGGTCGACGAGGGCACGGCGCGCACCAAGGCTCCGCGCCAGGCCTTCCCCACCGCCACCGGGCCGGACTTGGCGCCCGTCAAGAAGACGATCGACCAGCGGCGCTGCTGGATGTTCTCGGGGCCGGGCCGCAACTATCACACCGACCGCGAGGCGGCGCGCCAGCTCGGCTTCCCCAACATCGTCGTGCAGGGCATGATGAGCACCTGCTTCGCCGCCCAGGTGTTGCAAGACGCCTTCGGGCAGGGTTGGGTCGTTGGCGGCAAGATGTCGCTCAAGCTCACCAACGTACTCTGGGTCGACGAGACGGTGACGGCTCACGCCAAGCTGCGCGAGGAGGTGCCCGAGGGCGACCGCACGCGCGCCCACTGCGACGTCTGGGTCGAGAAGGACGACGGTACGCGAGTCGCCCTGGGCACCGCGAGCGCACTGCGGGGACGTTCCTGAATATTAAGGACCGTTCCCGTCTCGCTACGTCTCTCTAGGCCTCTTCCACCTTGGCGGTGGTGTTGGCTACTCGGCGGGCCAGCACCTCCGAGAGGTTCCAGAGGATGCGCGCCGCGATCCTCGGGTTGCGATTGCGCAGCCGCTCGAGGTTCGAGCGGGTGAAGCAAAGGGCGCGTACGTCGTCTACGGCGTCGACGTCGGCCGTGCGCACGCCGTGGTAGAGGCCGACCTCGCCCATCACGTCGCCGCGCCGGGAGCGCGCGAACTCGACGCGGCCCCGGGGTGTGTCGAGGGATGCGGCCAGCTCGCCCTCGATCACGACGTACAGGCTGTCGCCCTTCTCACCGGCGTGGATCACCCGGGTTCCCGCCGGGATGCGTACGATGCTGGTGGTGAGCGCCGCGATCCGCGCCTGGGTCTTCGAGAGCCCGTTGAGTACCGGGATGGAGCGGTGCGGGTCCTCGCCGAGATCCAGGGTGAGCGCGTCCCACAGGGTCACGACCTTCATCCCGGCGCAGAGGGCTGGGGTGAAGGTCACGTCCACCAGCCAGGCGAAGGCGAGCGTTGCGGCGCCGAGCAGCCCGAAGTCGGACTGGCTGCGCAGGTCGCTGGTCCCCATGGCGAGAAAGCCGAGACACAGGCCCAGCGTCGACAGCGTGACGGGCCGCCCGACGAAGCGCAGCGCCTCGACGGCACCTCCGCGCTCGTCCGCGCGTTCGTGCGCCACCGCGTTGAAGCGGGTGAGGAAGTGGATGGTGTCATCGACGGCGATCCCCAGGATCACGCAGGAGAAGAGGCCGGTCGTGGTGTTGAGCCCGATCCCGAGCCAGCCCAACACGCCGAAATAGAGCACGACCGGCAGCACGTTCGGCACCAGGGCCACCAGGCCCACCCGGAAAGAGGTGAAGAGGCCGGCCAGCAGCAGGTAGATCAGCAGCAGGGCCACGCCGAGGGTCTCGACCTGGCTGCGGGACACCGCGTCCATGGCCCGGGCCAGCAGCACCGAGTTGCCCGTGGCTCGGCCCTCGACGCCACTGGGCAGCGCGGCCAGGCGCTGCTCCAGGCGCTCCAGCAGGTCGGCGCTGGTGCGCGTATCCAGGGCGTTCGAACGCACCCGCAGGTGCGCCGCGGCGTAGGGGGCGTCCACGAAGCCATCGAGCTCATCGCTGGCACCGAAGAAGAGCAGCTGCTTCGCCAGGCGCGCCCGGTCGGGCACCACGAAGGCAGCGTCGTCGCCGTCGCGCAGCGCGCGATGCAGCACCTTGATGTAGTCCGCCACGGAGGTGCTGCCGCCCACCTCGGGCTGCTCGGCGAGCCAGCTCTGGAGGGACTCGACGGCCGCCAGGTTCTGGGGCTGCACGAAGGCATCCTTCTCGGCGCTGAGAACGATGGAGAAGGAGTTGGCGCCTTCGAGCGTTGCGTTGATGCGGTCTACGTCCGTGCGCACGCGGTGGTCGCGCGGGAAGTTCGAGATCACGTCGGTGTTGATCTCGATGCGCGACGCACCCCAGAGTGCCAGCAACGCCAGCAGCGCCCCGGCCCACAGCACCTCCCGGCGGTGCCCCACCACGAAGCGACCGAGCTCCAGCAGCAGCCGATCGCCGCGGTCCGTTGCGCCGGGCCGCGGCTTTGCCCGCCCTCCGAAGAGCTGGAGCAGCGCGGGGGTCACGATCAGGGAGGCGACGACGGTCGCCGCGACGCCGCCGACGGAGATCCAGCCGAACTCGCGAACGGCACCGAAGGGGGACAGGGTCAGGGCCAGGAAACCCGCAACCGTGGTCAGGCCGGTGAGCCCGACCGGAAGCGCTACGTGGCGAACAGCGTGGGCCACCGCGCCCCCCGCCGCCTCCAGCAGCTGGGGCTCCTGGCGCAGGGCTTCGCGCCAGGCCGTCACCACGTGGATGGCGTAGGCGAAGCCGATGGTAAGCAGCAGCAGGGGCACGCTGGCCGTGACCAGATCGAGGGAGCGTCCGAGCCAGGCCAGCGTGCCCAGCGTCCAGACGAGCGCGGTCAGCACCGTGACCAGAGGGGCCAGTGCGCCGATCCAGCTCGGGTTCGCCAGCAGTCCCACGGCGCACAGCAGCGCCAGCGCGATGGGGAGCACGCGTGCCAGATCCGACAGGATCACGCGGGTGGTCTCGGCCTCCACGTGGGGCGCCCCGGTGAAGAGCAGCTCGGCGTCGCCCGCGGCGGCCTCCGCCTCGGCGAGGATGTGCAGGTCGACATCCCGGGCGTAGACCTCGCCCGAGTCGATGGGGCGCAGGAAGACGAGGATGGCCGCGGCGCGGCCGTCGCGGGAGACGAGGCTGCCGGCGTAGATGGGGTTGTCCTGCACGCCCCGTCGCACCCGCTCCACGGCGGCTGCGTCCTTTGGTGGTGAGCCCAGGAAGGGCTCGATCACCACGTCCCCCTCTTCGCTGCGCACATCGAGGGCGTTGGCCAGGGAGAGCACTCGCTCCACCGGCTCGAGCGCCGCGACGCGCTCGGTCACGGCCGCGATCGAGGCCAGGCCTTCGACCGAGAAGAGGTCGTCGCGCACCACGACGAGCAGCAGGGGGTCGCGGATGGCGAAGCGCCGGCTGGCCCCGGAGAAGAACTCGGCGTCGGCGTCGTCGTCCGGCAGCAGGCGGTCTACGGACGGGTCGATGGCGAGCGCGAAGCGCCCCTGCTCGTCGACCAGTTGGCGCCCCAGCAGCAGGGTCAGTGCCAGTGCGGCCAGCAGCACCGGCAGCGGGTAGCGCGTCGCCGCAGCGAGCCAGCTGCCCAAGGGAGTACGCGGCGCTCAGCGCCGGCGGCCGAGCGCTGCCTCGGAGAAGTGCTTCTCGCCTAGCTTCACGTCGAGCTCGACCTCCTGCACCCGCAGAGTCGAGCGGCTCTCGTTGCCGCGGTCTTCCATGGAGACTTCCATGGCCACCCAGCCCTTGCCCTCACGCACCACCTGATCCGGAGGCAGGCTGAGGACCTTGGCCGGGGCTGCGTCTGCGTCGAAGAACTCGGCAGCGACCGGAATGCAGCGCTCGCGGTCGATCCACGAGACGATCCGTGTGTAGGCCGAGAGGTCGTCGGGGGCGGGCTTGGATTCGAGCTTCCAGGCGGGGCGGCCCGCACGCTCCTCCTCGCCCTGCAGACTGGAGTTGGCGGAGCTGGCGAGGTTCTGGAGGCGCTGCACGTCCTCGTAGCTGAAGTCCGAGCCGAAGAGGGCGCCACCGGCGCCGCGCGCCGAGATGCGTCGCACCTTGTCCAGCTCGGGCAGATAGCTGAAGAGGTCGGGGGAACGGCCCTCGCGCTCGATCATGAGGAAGGCGCTGCCGCGCAGATCGGCCGGGGCGCTCACACGCAGCACCAGCTTGGCCAGGCCCTCGTCGCCGCGCTTCCAGAGCCCTGTGATGTCGTAGCGACGTCCCTCGCCCATGCGGTCCTGGGTCTCGAGCTCGATGCGCTGGCGCAGAGTCTGTGCGGGAGCGTTGTCTCGGACGCACTGCTCGATCGACGCCAGCGTCGCCGAGGCGGCTTGCGCTGCGGGCTCCGCCGTTTGCTCCTGAACCGCTTCCCCCGCTGTTTCCTCGCCTGCTTCTTCCGCCGCGGCTGAAGCCGCGCCCAGTAGAGCGCCCATGAGTGCCGCCGTCTCGTACCACTTCCAACTCACTCGGCACCTCCCGCGCTGCGCGCTACCTGCTCCGCTCGGATCTTGCTCACGTCGAAAGCCTCGGCGCTGCGCTGCATGTGATCGAGCAGCTCGTCGGGGCCCGGAGCCGGCTTGCCCCGCGGCCGGAAGGGCCGGATGCGCGCGACCACGAAATTCCTGAGGTAGGGGCTGTCGAAGCGGCGCTGCTTGAGCTCGGCGATGATCGCGCTCACACGTTCGTCGATGGCGAGCAACCGCTCCGCCCGCGCCCCGCGCAGCTCGAGTACCTCGGAGAGGGGTTGATCCAGCAGCGAGTCGCTGGCCTTGAGAGCGGCCGCGTAGGCGCCTCCGGCGAAACGCGGCTTGGCCTCGTAGGCACAGCCCAGCGTCACCAGCGAGCCGTCCTCGAGCTCCAGGGCGTACTCGATTTCGCTACGGGTGGGGTCGATTCCGGCCAGGCTCTTCGCCATGCGCACGGCCTCGAGCGCGCGCTCCTTCGTGCCGTGGGCCTTCTCTGTGTTGAGTGCCAGGATGCGATAGGCCAGGCCGGCGTCGGGCGAGACCAGTGCGGTGATCGAACGCGCTCCCATCCTTCGCAAGGCACTCATGCGGTGGTAGCCGTTCGGGCTCCAGAAGCGCGCCTCGGCCCCGGCGGGCGCGGTCACGGCGATGACAGGGTCGAGGAAGCTGCCGACCTTGTCGATCACGTCTGCCAGGCGCCCCACGTGGGCGTCGGAGAGGTCGCGCTGGAAGGGCGTCGGCGCGATCTGCCCCAGGGGAAGGGCGGCCAAGACCAGCCAGGCGCCGCCGAGTGGATCCCGATAGCTGGCAATCGCAGTGCCTCCGGCGGCTTCGATCTGCTGGCTCAGCTGGCGGACAACGTCGGGAGCCTGGGCCTCCTGGAGCTCGGCGGGCTTGAGGCCGCGGCTTTCCGGCTCCGCAGCCTTCTTGCGGCTGGTCTTCTTCTTGGCGGTCTTGGGCGCTGCCACGCCGCTCTCCCCAGTTCCCGGCGCAGCATCCGGCCGCGCCGCTCCCCCCTCGTCCCGGCGCAGCATATAAGATTCGGGGGTGCTGCTTCGCGACCTTCGTGTGGCGTTGGTCCGCCTGGACTGCGCTGGCCAGCGCGTACTTGTGGCCGTGTCGGGCGGGCTCGACTCCGTGACGCTCTGCCACGGCCTTCACTCGCTGGCTCAGGAACAGGGCCTCAAGCTACTGATCGGGCACGTGAATCACGGGCTCCGAGGGGAGGAGTCCGAGGCCGATCAGGCCTTCGTCGAAGCACTAGGCCTGGAGCTGGGCGTGGCTGTGGAGGTGGCACGACTCCACCCGAGCGAGCTGCGCAGCGGTGTCTCCAGCCGGGATCGGCCGACGCTCCAGGAGGCGGCCCGCAGCCTGCGTTACCGCTGGCTCCGCGAGCTGGCGGCTCGCAGGGGCGCAACCCGTCTCGCCACAGCCCACACGGCGGACGACCAGGCCGAGACCGTGCTGCTGCGACTGCTGCGTGGCAGCGGGCCGGATGGCCTGGCGGGCATCCCCGAACGTTCCGAGGACGGCCTCGTGGTGCGGCCCCTGCTCAGTGTGGAGCGCTCTGAGATCGAGCGCTTCGCCGCCGCGCAGGGGCTTCGCTGGCGGGAGGACGCCTCCAACGCCCGGCTCGATTACGCGCGCAATCGGTTGCGCCACCGCTGGCTGCCGGGGCTGGCTCGGGAGTTCAATCCCCGTCTCCTCAGGGCGATCGCGAATCTGGCCGAAGCACAACGGAGGGACTCCGAGTGGATCGACACGGAGGTCCGGCGTGAGGTCGCGGCGCGTTTCGCGGAGGAGGGGGCCTGGCTCGTCATCGATGCGAAGGACTGGGCTGCACTGCCCCCGGCGCTCTCGCGCCGGCTGGCTCGCGCGGCGCTCGAGCGCTGCGGGTCGGGTCGGCTGGTGAGCCGCGTTCACCTGGACCGGGTCGCGCGTTTCCTGGCTGGGGCTCGGCCCGGCCGCGGCATCGAATTGCCGGGTGGGCTCGAGCTACGACGCGACGCAGAGGGCTTCCGGATGGGGCCTCGGAGGCCCAGCCGCAGCGGTTGGGCTGCGTGCTAAGCTCAAACGTGGGCGTGGGATTTCCGCCGCGGAGACGATTTTGAACCAGCAGTTCTACAAGAACATGGCCCTCTGGGTGGTGATTCTGGTGATGATCCTGCTGCTGGTCACGATGCTGCGTCAGGGTGAGGAGCCGCCGCCCGAGAAGACCTTCAGCGAGTTCCTGGCCATGATCGAGGCCGGCCAGGTGCAGAGCATCGTGATCGAGGAGAACCACATCCGGGGCGAGTCCTCGGATGGGGACTTCACGACCTATGCGCCGGCGCTGGACCCCGAATTCGTGAACGGGCTCCACGGGCGCGGGATCGACGTCAAGGCCCAGCCCAAGCCCGAGGCGGGCTTCTGGCGCCAGGTCCTGATCATGTGGTTCCCGCTGCTGCTCTTCATCGGCTTGTGGATCTTCTTCATCCGTCAGATGCAGGCAGGCGGCGGCAAGGCCATGAGCTTCGGCAAATCGCGCGCGCGGCTGCTGACCGAGAACCAGAACCCCGTGACCTTCGAGGACGTGGCGGGGGTCGAGGAGTCCAAGGTCGAGCTCGAGGAGATCATCGCCTTCCTCAAGGAGCCGAAGAAGTTTACGCGGCTGGGCGGTCGCATCCCCAAGGGCGTGTTGCTGGTGGGCCCCCCGGGCACCGGCAAGACACTGCTGGGCCGGGCTGTCGCCGGTGAAGCGGGCGTTCCGTTCTACTCGATCTCGGGCTCGGACTTCGTCGAGATGTTCGTGGGCGTCGGCGCTTCGCGCGTGCGCGATCTCTTCCTCCAGGGCAAGAAGAACGCGCCCTGCATCATCTTCATCGACGAGATCGATGCCGTGGGCCGCCACCGCGGTGCCGGCCTCGGCGGTGGCCACGACGAGCGCGAGCAGACGCTGAACCAGCTGCTGGTGGAGCTGGACGGCTTCGAGACCAACGAGGGCGTCATCATGATTGCGGCCACCAACCGGCCGGACGTGCTCGACCCGGCCCTGCTGCGGCCCGGCCGCTTCGACCGCCGCGTGGTAGTGCCGCGGCCTGACTTGCGCGGACGCCTGGCCATCCTGCGCGTGCACACGCGCAGCGTCTCCCTGGCCGACGACGTCGATCTGACCTTGATCGCCCGCGGCACACCGGGCTTCGTGGGGGCGGACCTCCAGAACCTGGTGAACGAGGCCGCGCTGCTGGCGGCGCGCCGCGACGCCGACGAGGTCGGGAAGTTCGACTTCGAAGAGGCCAAGGACAAGGTCCTGCTGGGGACCGCGCGCAAGAGCCTGATCATGAGCGACGAGGACAAGCGCCAGACGGCCTACCACGAGGCAGGCCACGCGCTGGTGGCCATGCTGACGCCCGTCGCCGACCCGGTGCACAAGGTCACGATCATCCCGCGTGGCATGGCCCTCGGTGCCACGCTGACCATGCCCGAGGAAGACCGCTACTCGATGACCCGCGAACAGATTGTCGCGGCGATCGAGCACGCCATGGGCGGCCGCGCGGCGGAGCAGCTCGTCTTCGGCCACTTCTCCACAGGCGCCGCCAACGACCTGAAACAGGCCACCGAGCACGCCCGTCGCATGGTCTGCCAGTTCGGCATGAGCGAGAGCATCGGCCCCATGTCTCTGGGCGACGATGGCGGCGATGTCTTCCTGGGACGGGACTTCGTCCACCGCAAGGAATACAGCGAGCGGAAGGCGGAGGAAGTGGACGCCGCGATCACCGACATCTTGCGCGAGTCCTACGACTCGGCCAAACGCCTGCTGTCGGAGAACCGGGACACCCTGGATCGGGTGAGCCTGGCGCTCCTCGAGCGGGAGACGCTGGACGGCGCAGAGCTGCAGCTGCTGATCGAGGGGCAGGAGCTGCCGCCGATGCCCGCACCGCCTCCTCGTAGCCAGAAGAAGGACGAGTCGTCCGGGGGGCTCGACCCTGAGCCGCAGAAGGTGTCCGGAGACAATCTGCCCGAGCCGGAGCCGATGCCCGGCTGACGGGCGCGCCCAGTCCCCCCGAAAGGAGAGTCGACGATCTTCCCGCTCGACCGCGTGACGATCGTTGCCGTACTGAATGCGACCCCCGATTCCTTTTCGGACGGGGGACGCTTCACGGGGGAAGCAGGCCAGGTGAACGTGGACGCAGCGGTGGACGCCGCGGGGGCACTCGTGGCGGAAGGTGCGCATGTGCTGGACGTCGGCGGGGAGTCGACGCGGCCTGGCGCCCCCGAGGTGTCGGCCGAGCTCGAAATGGCGCGCGCCGTGCCGGTGGTGAAAGCGCTGGCGAAGCGCTTCGACCGGCCCATCTCGATTGATACCCGCAAGGCTCCCGTTGCCGATGCCGCCCTGGAGGCAGGCGCTGCCCTGGTCAACGACGTCTCCGGTCTGCGCCACGACGAGGGCCTCGCCGCAGTGGTGGCGCGCCGCCGGGCAGGCCTGGTGCTCGGCCACAGCCGTGGGACGCCCGAGACCATGCAGGACGATCCGCGCTACGCGGACACCCTTCGGGAAGTGGCCGATGAGCTGAGCCTCGCCATCGGGCGGGCGGAAGCGGCCGGCGTTCCGCGCAGCGCGCTCTGTATCGACCCCGGCCTCGGCTTCGGCAAGCGGCTCGACGACAACCTTCGCCTGCTGACGGGTGTGGGCGAGCTGCGCGAGCGGCTGGGCCTGCCGCTGCTGGTGGGTCCCTCGCGCAAGGCCTTCCTGGGTGCTCTCACCGGAGACCCCGTCGAAGCGCGCGACCCCGCCAGCTGGGCCGCCTGTGCCGTCGCGGCCTTCTGTGGCGCCGACGCCGTTCGCGTCCACAGCGTGGCCGGAGCGTTGCGGGCGGTTCAAGTGGGGCGTGCTGCGCGAGACGCGGCCCTGCGCCACGCGCCCGAGCCGGGCACGTCCACTTCTCCCGCCGACGAGGAGTTCGGCGCATGATCGAGTGGCTATGGGAGCTGCTGAACGAGTTCAAGGACTACATGGTCTCGAACTTCGATCCCATCCGGGACACGATCGACATCGCGATCGTGGCCTTCGGGATCTACTGGCTGCTGCTGCTCGTCCGCGGCACCCGAGCGGTCCAGATCATGGTGGGCCTGATCGTGCTGGCCGCCATGAACGTGATCGCCGACGTCTTCCAGCTGGTCACGGTCAAGCTGATTCTCGACGGCTTCATTCCCTACGCGGTCGTGATCATCGTGATCCTGTTCCAGCACGACATCCGCCGGGCACTGGCCCGCGTGGGGCGGGGCTTCTTTCCCGGGGCCTCGCAGGCCCACGAGTCCCAGCTCGTCGAAGAGGTCGTGCGGGCCGCCCAGACACTGTCCCAGCGGCGTGTGGGTGCCCTCGTAGTGCTCGAGCGCGAGACCGGACTGGTCGACCAGGTGGAGGCCGGGGCACGGCTCGACGCAGAGGTCTCGAAGGACCTGTTGGTTTCGATCTTCCTGCCCCAGTCCCCGCTGCACGATGGAGCCGTCGTGATCCAGGAGGGACGCATCAGCTTCGCCGGTACCATCCTGCCGCTGACCCTCAAGACGGACCTGCCGGAAGGCGTGGGCACACGGCACCGCGCCGCAGTGGGCATCACCGAAGAAACCGACGCCGTCGTGGTGGTGGTTTCCGAGGAGACGGCGTCGGTCTCGGTAGTGATGGCCGGCGAGATCGCCCAGAATCTCGGCGCGCCCCAGCTGCGCGAGGTGCTGACGGAGGTCATGGCCAGCGATCGCCGCGATCTGCCGCCCGCGGCGCTGGAGGCGGCGCAGTCGCCCACGCCGCTGCCGGTGGGCCGGGTCGCCTCGGAGCCGACCCCGGCGGCCGGAGCTACCAGCGCCGGGTCCGCGGGGTAGTCGATGGCGAGGAGCCGCGGCGGAAGGAACCTGAGCTACGCGTTGCTGGCGATCGTGATTTCCACGGTACTCTGGACGATCTCCCGCGGCGGCTCTTCGATCGAGCGTGGCTACGATGTGCCCATCGTCTTCGAGCAGCTCCCGGACGACGTGGTGATCACCTCCCAGAGCGACGCGGACCTGAACATTCGGGTGCTCGGCAGCCGGGCGGCGTTGCGCAACATCTCGCCCAGCGATATCGAGTACAAGCTCAACGTCTCCGGAGCCAAAACCGGCCGCACGGTCCACGAGGTGGATGTGACCCGCCTCGACGTGCCTCGCGGTACGCGCATCGTGAGCCGTTCGCCTTCCCAGGTCGAAGTGACCTTCGAGCGGCGCGGCCGCAAGAAGGTTCGGGTCAAGCCGGACGTGGCGGGCGAGCCGGGGGAGGGCTTCAAGCTGGCGCGCGTGGAGGTCGATCCGCCCCAGGTGTGGCTGACCGGCGCCCGCAGCCGCGTGCTGCGGGTGGGGGAGGCCCTGACCGAGACCATCGATGTCTCGGGCCTGGAGGCGTCGGCCGAGCGTGAGGTGAAGCTGTCGCTGTCGGATCGAGTCTGGATGGAGGAGGAGCAGCCCGTGGTCGTGCGCATCGAGATCGAGGCGTTGGAGCTCCCGCTGCTCCCGGAGGATACGGGCGGCGTGGAAGAGGAAGCGGGTCAGGCGTCATGAGCAACAACGGCGGCCGCGAGAAGGAACGTCTCTTTGGCACCGATGGCGTGCGTGGCCAGGCGAACGTCCACCCCATGACAGCCGAGGTGGCGCTGGCCCTGGGCCAGGCCGTGGCGAACCTGTTGCGGGTGCCGGGGGGCGAACGGCGTCGCATCATCATCGGCAAGGACACGCGGCTCTCGGGCTACCTCTTCGAGGACGCGCTGGCGGCCGGCATCTGCTCGATGGGTGTGGATGTGATCCAGGTGGGTCCGATGCCGACGCCCGGCATGGCCTTCCTGGCTCATGACATGCGCTGCCACGCGGGTGTGATGATCTCGGCGAGCCACAACGCCTACCACGACAACGGCATCAAGTTCTTCACCAGCGACGGCTACAAGCTGCCCGACGCGCTGGAGGATCGCATCGAAGCGCTGATCCGATCGGGCGAGCTCGCCTCGCTGGCCGCCGGGCCCGACGAGATCGGGCGGGCCCGCCGGGTCGACGACGCCGAGGGACGCTACGTCGTCTTCCTCAAGAACACCTTCCCGCGGGATTTCACCCTGGAGGGCCTGCGTGTGGTGCTCGACTGCGCGAACGGGGCGGCCTACAAGGTGGGCCCGACGGTGCTCGAGGAGCTGGGTGCCGAGGTCTTTGCGCTGGGCGTCGACCCGGACGGCCGCAACATCAACGAGGGCTGCGGGTCGCTCCACCCGGAACGCACCGCTGCCAAGGTTCGCGAGGTGCGCGCCGACGTTGGCATCGCCCTCGACGGCGACGCCGACCGCGCGGTTCTCGTGAACGAGCGTGGCGTGGTGGTGGATGGCGACGCACTGCTCGCCGTCTTCGCCCGCGACATGCTGGCTCGTGGCACCCTCGCTGGGGGCAGCGTCGTCGGCACGGTGATGAGCAATCTGGGACTGGAGCGCGCGCTGGAGGCGTCGGGCCTCGGCCTGGTGCGCACCCAGGTGGGCGACCGCTACGTGGTCGAGGCGATGCGCAACGGAGGCTTCAACCTGGGCGGGGAGCAATCCGGCCACATCGTCTTCCTGGATCACAACACCACCGGCGACGGCCTCATCACCGCGTTGCAGACGCTCGCGGTGATGTGTCGCAGCGGGCAGCCGCTCTCGGAGATCGACGTGGGCTTCGAGCGTTTTCCCCAGGTGATCGTGAACGTGGCCGTAGAGCAGAAGAAACCGATCGAGAGTCTGCCCGGGCTGATGAAGGTGCTGCACCAGGTCGAGAGTGATTTCGACGGCAAGGGCCGGGTGGTGATCCGCTACAGCGGCACCGAGCCCAAGGCGCGCATCATGGTCGAGGGCGAAGAGGAGGGCCAGGTTTCGCGCGTCGCCCAGGATCTGGCCGGCGAGCTGCGCCGCGCCCTGGCGGAGGCCTGAGCCGTGCGTCGACTGACTCTCTCCCTGGACGGGTTGCCGAGCCTGAGATCGGCGACGGGCGCCGCCGACGTCGACCTCGCCGCCGCGGCGACGCTGGCCGAGCTGGCCGGCGTCGACGCCATCCGTCTCGGTGTGAACGAAGACCTGAAGCCGGTGCGCGAGGAAGACGTGCGCGAGGCGCGACGAGCGGCCCGACGGCTCGAGCTGCGCATGCCCCCGTTGATGGGGATGGTGAAGGTGGCTCTCGAAGGTCGGCCCGACCGCGCGGTGCTCGCGGCAGCGAGCCGCGATGGCAGCGCGCCCGCGGGTCCGCTCGACCTGCGCAGCCGGAGTGTTCCCATCGAGCCGGTGGTGCGCGCGCTGGCCGAGGCCGGCATCCCGGCCGCGGCGGTGATCGCCCCTGAGATCGATGCCGTCAAGCGCATCCACGCGGAGTCGATTCCCGGCGTCGAGTTCTATACGGGCGCCATCGTGGACCTTCCCGCCACCGAGCGGCGCGAGGAAATCGAGCGGCTGGCCGATGCGGTTCGGCTGGCCTCGAAGCTCGGAATCGCGGTGGGGCTCGGGGGCGGTCTCTCCTACCGCAGCTTGCCCGAGGTGCTGGCGGCATGCCCGGCGGCCGAGTGGGTGAGCGTAGGTCGCGCCGCGCTGGCCCGATCGCTCCTGGTGGGTCTCGATCGTGCGCTGCGAGATCTGAGGGCGCTGGCCTCGTGAGCCGCGGGCTGGGCGGCCCCGGCGCCTGGCCGTTGGTGTCGGCCGAGGTGATGCGCGCCCTTGATGCCTACAGTATCCGCAGCCTCGGTGTGCCCGGCGAGCTACTGATGGAGAGCGCCGGGCGCAGCGCAGTCGAGGTGGTACTTGCCGAGCTCCCCGAAGACGGCGAAGTCCTGGTCGTCTGCGGAATGGGAAACAACGGCGGGGACGGCTTCGTGGTGGCACGCCACCTCCACTTGCTGGGCGTTCCCGTGCGCGTAGCACTGCTGGGAGAGCGCTCCGGCCTGAGTGGAGACGCCGCGGCCAACTGCTCGCGTGCTCTCGCCGTGGGCGTTGCGGTCGAAGGCCCGCGCTGGCGCGCGCCGCGCCGTGGCGTGATCGTGGACGCGATCTTTGGTACCGGGCTCTCGCGCAGCATCGACAAGGCTCCGGCCGCCAGCGCGCGCCGCATCCTCGCGGCCCGTGGCCGGGATGTGCGCGTGGTGGCACTCGATCTTCCTTCGGGCGTCTGCTCCGAGACGGGGCAGGTGCTGGGCGTGGCGATCGAGGCCGACGCCACCGTGTGCTTCGGGCTTCCCAAGCGGGGACTGGCGCTGGAACCGGGGCGCAGCCTGGCAGGGCGCGTGGTGATCGCGCGTATCGGCATCGCCGACGAGGCCCCGGGCGTGCGTCACGACACCTGGCTGTGGACCCGCGCCGAGGCCGGCGCGCGCCTGCCCGCGCGCCCCGCGGCCGGACACAAGGGCAGCTTTGGACACGTCCTGCTGGTGGCGGGTTCCGAGGGCAAGACCGGGGCGGCGGCGTTGGCCGCGCTCGGGGCGGCGCGCGCCGGCACCGGGCTCGTAACACTCGCGTGTCCCGCCGGGCTGAACGACATCCTCGAGGTCAAGTGCACCGAGGCGATGACCGTGCCGGTAGCCGACACCTCGGAGCGCGCGTTGGCGGCCAACGCGGAGGAGGCCCTGCTGGCGCTGGCCGCCGAGCGAAGCGCCGTGGGCCTGGGCCCGGGCATCGGGCGCGGCGCCGAGACGGCGAAGCTCGTGCGTGCGCTGGTCCCGCGCATCGAGCGCCCCCTCGCCATCGACGCGGATGGCCTGCAGGCCTTCGCCGGGTCTCCCCGCGAGCTGCGTCAGCGGCCGGCAGCCACGGTGCTGACGCCACACCCGGGGGAGGCCGCCGCGCTGTTGGGCGAGCGGCCCGCCGAGTTGAACCGCGACCGTCTACGCGCGGCCCGTCGGCTGGCGGAGCAGACGGGCTGCGTCGTGCTGCTCAAGGGCGCGGCCAGTGTGGTGGCGGAGCCCGGCGGCGACGCCGTCGTCAACCCCACGGGAGGGCCGGCCCTGGGCTCCGGCGGGACCGGAGACGTGCTGCTGGGCATGCTCGCCGGGCTGTTGGCCCAGGGCACAGAGGCGGCGGAGGCCGCCGCGCTGGCGGCCTTCTGGCACGGCCTGGCCGCGGACCGGATCGCGGTGGCCGACACCGGCCTGCTGGCCGGAGATCTTGGACCGGCGCTGCCGGAGACAGCCGAGCAGCTGCGCGCTGCGGCGGCTGCGCCGCTGCGGCCGGCGGGAGCCGCGCTTGCGGTGGCCTTCCCGGAGCCCTGAGGCCACCCATGCTGCGGCCCGAACGCTGGGGCGCAGCCTGCCGGCAGGTGGCCTGGTGGTCGCCCTCTGCGGTCCGCTGGGGGCCGGCAAGACGAGCTTTGCGCGCGGCCTGGCGGAGGGGCTGGGCGTGTCTCCCGAGGCCGTCGCCAGCCCGACCTTCGTGATCGCCAGCGAGTACGAGCTGCCGGGCGGACGGCGACTGGCCCACGTCGATCTCTACCGTCTGCGGGGGGTCGCAGAGCTGGAAGCCGCGGGCTTTCTCGACCTGCTCGACAGCGAGACCGTGGTGGTGGTGGAGTGGGCCGACCGTTTCCCCGAGGCGCTGCCATCCGACCACTTGGAGCTGCGCATCGAGCGTCCCCCGGGCCAAGCGGCTGCCGCGCGGCGTGTGCTACACGCAAGGGCCACGGGCACATCGAGCCGGGCGGTCTTGACCCGCTGGCAGCGGGCTCTCGACGCGCCGGAGCCGGAGCCCCTCGACACGCCGGAGCACGGCGGGCCGGTCTAGCAGCCAGTTACGCATCTGCCGAGAGCCATGTCCCTGATCGTCCAGAAATTCGGCGGCACCAGCGTTGGCGACCTGGAGCGCATTCGGAACGTCGCCCGCCGCGTGGTGGAGACCCTGGCCGCCGGGAACCAGGTAGCCGTCGTCGTCTCGGCCATGGGCCGTGAGACCGACCAGCTCGTCGCCTGGGCGCGCGAGATCGCCGGCGACGAGCCCGATCCCCGCGAGTACGACGCCCTGGTTTCTACCGGCGAGCAGAAGACGATCGCGTTGCTGGCCATGGCGATCCAGCGCCTCGGGCACGATGCCTGCTCGTTCACAGGGGCCCAGATGGGCATGCGCACCGACACCAGCCACACGCGAGCCCGCATCGCAAGCATCGACGCGCAGCGCATCCGTCGCGTACTCGATCGAGGCGCCGTGGCCGTGATTGCCGGCTTCCAGGGCGTCGACGACGAGGGCAACATCACCACGCTGGGCCGCGGTGGCTCCGACACCTCGGCCGTGGCCGTGGCCGCCGCGCTCGAGGCCGACGTGTGCGAGATCTACACGGACGTCGACGGGGTCTTCACCAGCGATCCACGCGTCGTGCCGAAGGCGCGCAAGCTCGAGCGCGTGTCTTTCGAAGAGATGATCGAGATGGCGAGTCTCGGGGCCAGGGTGCTCCAGATCCGTGCCGTGCGCTTCGCAGCTCGTTATCGGGTTCCGCTGCACGTGCGCTCATCGTTCAAGCCCGACGAGGGCACCTGGGTGGTGCCGGAGGAGGAGGTGATGGAAGGTCTGTTCGTCTCCGGGGTGACTTACAACCGGGACGAGGCGAAGATCCGCGTCCAGGGTGTGAAGGACCAGCCGGGGATCGCGTCTCACATCTTCAGTCCGCTCTCGGAGGCGGGCATCGTGGTGGACATGATCGTCCAGAACCTCTCCCAGGACGGGAGCACGGACGTGACCTTCACGGTCACCCGCGACGACTTCACCCGGGCGGTGCGCATCGCGGAGGCCGTCGGGAGCGAAGTGGGTGCGATCGCTGTCGACTCGGATGACACGATCGCGAAGGTCTCGATCGTGGGACTCGGGATGAAGGACCACGCGGGCGTTGCGAGCCGCATGTTCCAGGTGCTCGCAGAGCACGGCATCAACATCCAGCTGATCACCACCAGCGAGATCAAGGTCTCGGTCTTGATCGAGGAGAGCCGCACGGAGGACGCCGTGCGCGCGCTGCACGCGGCCTTCGCCGAGGCCGGGGCAGCCGAACCTCGAGCGGAGGGATGAGCCGAGGCGAGAAATCGAGCGGACGCGTGAGCGCGGGCAGCGCGAGCGCCGGACGGGCCGCCCTGTGCTTCGCCTCGGCGCTGGCCCTGCTCTCCCTGGCGCCGCGCTCGCAGCACGCGCCGCTCTGCGCGGACCCGGAAGCGGGTGCGGAGCTGGCTGCCGTGCTTTGCGCCGGCCAATCCGGGACCCCGCTTCGGGGGGCGACACGGCTGCTCTTCGGCCTGCGCCTGGATCCGAACCGCGCCGACGTGGCCAGCCTGGAAGCGCTGCCGGGTATCGGACCCGCCCGGGCCGCCGCCATCGCTGCAGAGCGCTGTCGCCGGCCTTTCGCGGGCCCAGCGGACCTCGAGCGCGTGGTCGGGATCGGGCCGCGCATCCGCGCGGCGCTGGAGCCCTGGATCGAGGTGGAAACGGGCGTAGCGGCCCGCTGTGGGGCCGTCCACTAGACTTCCCGGAGCGTTCCCGGGAGCTTCCCGCAAGGGACGGTAGGGGGTCGGGTGGCCAGCCGGGCAGAGCGTGCACAGGACTGGGTGGACCGCGCCGGGGCCTTCCTCAGCGAAGGCATGTGGCGGGCCGAGCTGGAGCCGCGCACCTGGACGGCGCGGGGCATCCGGCTGCTGCAGTTCGCGGTGATGGTGGGGGAGGGCTTCGTCCGCGACCGGCTGCTGCTGCGGGCCTCCGCGCTCACCTACTTCACGGTTCTGGCCATCGTGCCCGTACTGGCCATCGTGAGCTCGGTGGTCACGGCGCTGGGCATCACCGAGAACGTGGTCGGCGCGATCCTGGACCAGATCGCCGTGGTCTCGAAGGACGTGGCGGATCGGATCCGCGAGTTCGTGGCGAACGCGAACATTGCCGGTCTCGGCACCCTGGGGGCGGCCACGCTGTTCCTCACCACGGTGCTCGGGATCAGCAACATCGAGCGGGCGCTCAACCACATCTGGGGCGTGAAGCAGGACCGGCCCTGGGCGCGCCGGCTGCCCGATTACCTCGCCGTGCTGATCGTGGCCCCGCTGCTCCTCGGTGTCGGGCTTTCGCTGGCGACCACGGTCAAGAGCCAGTGGGTGGTGCAGAAGCTGCTGGAGGTCCCGGTCTTTGCCACCTTCTACGACCTGGGCCTGAGCCAGTTCCCGAACTTCGTGCTGTCGCTCGCCTTCGCCTTTCTCTACTGGTTCATGCCCAACACGTCGGTGCGGCCCTTCGCCGCCCTGGTGGGTGGAGTCGTCGCGGCGCTGGCGGTGAACGGGGCCCTGGGCCTCTATGTCGGGGCCAGCGTGGGGGTGTCGCGGGCGAACGCGCTCTACGGCGGATTCGCGCAGCTGCCCCTCTTCTTCCTCTACACCTACGTGTTCTGGGCGATCGTGCTCTTCGGCGCGGAGATCGCCTTCGCCTACCAGAACCTCGAGCTCTACGCGCGAGAGGTGCGAGGTGAGCGGGCCGGGCCGGCCGAGCGCGAGGCCATCGGCTTGCGCATGGTGCTGGCGATCGGTCAGGCGTTCCGGCACGGAGCGGACCCCTGGAGCGCGCCGGAGCTGGCCGACTCGCTGCGCGTGCCCGTGCGAACGGTGCGAGACGTGCTGGTGCCACTTCAGCAGGCACGCATCGTCTCCCGGGTGGAGGAGAACGACAAGTCCGACGCCTTCCAGCTCGGCCGGCCCGCCGACCGGATTCTCGTGACCGACGTCCTGTCTTCCCTGCGCGGCTCCCGGGAGCCGGTCGCCGGGGATCTGGAGGCCACGGCCGCCGTGGAGGAACTTCTGGCTGAGCTGCGCGAGGGGGAGGCCAAGGCCGCGTCGGGCCGGACGGTGCGGGACCTCCTCGACGGCGTGACCAGTCACGACCCGAGGGCTCCGGAACGCGGGCCGCGGTGAGGATCTACCTCGACCACAACGCCACCACACCGCTGCACCCCGAGGTGGCCGAAGTCATGACCCGGGTGCTGCGGGACTGTCCGGGCAACCCCTCCAGTACTCACTTCGAGGGAGCCGAGGCTCGGGCCGTGGTGGAGCGTGCGCGGGCCCAGGTGGCCTCGTTGCTGGGCTGCGAGCCCGATGAGGTCCTCTTCACCAGCGGCGCCACGGAGGCCAACAACACCGTGCTGTTGAGCCTGCTCGCCGGGGCCAGGCCCGGCCACGTGCTGAGCTCGAGCGTGGAGCACCCTTCCGTGGAAGCGCCACTACAGGTGTTGGAGGCGGCAGGCTGGCGGGTAACGCGAGTGGGTGTCGGAAGCGGCGGGTGCCTCGAGGTCTCCGACGTGGAAGCCGCAATCGAGGCGGATACCACGCTGATCTCCCTGATCTGGGCGAACAACGAGACCGGCGTGATCCAGCCCGTCGAGCAGGTGGCAGAGCTCGCCAAGAGCCGCGGCGTGCGCCTGCACGTCGACGCCACCCAGCGCGTGGGCAAGCTGCCGGTCGACCTGTGTCGCGTGCCCGCCGATCTGCTGGCGCTGTCGGCCCACAAGCTGCAGGGCCCCAAAGGCACTGGCTGCCTGGTGGCGCGGCGCGGCCTGGAGCTGGAGCCGCTGCTACGGGGCGGGCCCCAGGAGCGGAGCCGCCGGGGGGGCACGGAGAACGTGGCCGGCATCGCCGGCCTGGGTGCTGCCTGCGCTCTGGCGCAGACAGAGCTGTCGCAGCGGGCGGACCAGATGGCGCGCCTACGAGATCGGCTCTGGGAAGGCATCGCGGCCAAGATTCCGGGCGTCGTGCGCAACGGAAACGCCGAGCGCGTCCTGCCCAACACGCTGAACGTGCGCTTCGACGCCCTGGCCGGAGAGCTGCTGCTCCAGGCCCTCGACCTGGAGGGCATCGCGGCCTCGTCGGGTGCGGCCTGTCACTCGGGTTCCATCGAGCCCTCGGCCGTGCTGACGGCGATGGGCCTGTCGGCCCAGCAGGCGCGTGGCTCGCTGCGTTTCAGCACGGGCCATGGCAATGACGAGTGCCAGATCGACGCCGTACTCGCGCTGCTCCCCGACCTGGTGCAGCGCTGCCGCGAGGCGGGTGATACGTGAGCGCTGGGGCGGGTGACAGGGTGAGCGCTGGGGCCGCAGCGGGCCAGGCCCGCCTCGAGCGTGTCGTGGTGGCGATGTCGGGCGGTGTGGATTCCTCCCTGGCAGCGGCCCTGGTGCTCGAGGCCGGCTACGAGGTCGTGGGCATCACGCTGCATCTGGCCGGCGAGTCCTCGCGCTGCTGCTCGCTGGCCGACGCCGAGGACGCTCGCCGTGTGGCCGAACGCCTGGGCGTTCGCTTCTATGTCGCCAACTATCGCGAGCGCTTCCGCCGCGAGGTAATGGAGGCCTTCGCGGACAGCTACCTGGCCGGGCGCACGCCGATCCCCTGTGTGGTCTGCAACTCCCGCTTCAAGTTCGACTACCTGCTCGAGCGGGCGCGCGTGCTCGGGGCGACGAGCGTGGCCTCTGGACACTACGCGCGCCTCGACGTCGATCCCGCCACCGGCTTGCGGCGACTGCGACGCGCGAGGGACGCGGGCAAGGACCAGACCTACTACCTCTTCGAGCTGAAACAGGAGCAGCTCGAGGCGGTGCGCTTTCCGCTGGGCGAGCTGACCAAGGCCGAGGTTCGCACCCAGGCCCGGGCTCTGGGACTGGTGACGGCGGACAAACCCGAGAGCCAGGAGATCTGCTTCGTGCCCGACGGCGACTACGCCGCCGCCGTGGAACGGATCCGCCCGGGCGCACTTCCTGGCGAAGGGGCGATCGTCGATGCGAGCGGCCGCGAGCGAGGACGCCACCGCGGCATTCACCGTTTCACCGTCGGTCAGCGCCGCGGGCTGCGGATTGCCGCGGAGCAGCGTCTCTACGTGACCGAGCTCGACACCGAGCGCAATCGCGTCGTAGTCGGCGGGCGCGAGCAGCTGCTGGCCGCTGGTGCCCAGCTGGAACGCGTGAACTGGATCGCGGGCCGCGCACCGACGGCGCCGCTGCGCGCGCAGGTACGCGTGCGGGCGCGGCACGCCGGGGCCGCAGCCTGGGTCGAGCCTGGGCCGGAGGGGCAGGCGCGGGTGGTCTTCGACGAGCCCGTCGCCGCCGTTTCTCCGGGCCAGGCGGCGGTCTTCGAGGCGGGAGATGTCGTCCTCGGCGGCGGCTGGATCCGCGCGGCCATTCGCGACTCGTGAGCGATGCGGCCGCCAGCGAGGGACTCGAGGCACAGCTGGGCTACCGCTTTGCCGACGCGGCACTGCTGCAGCTTGCGCTGGCACACGCATCCTGGGCCCACGAGGCCGGCGAGGGCCGCGGCAATGAGCGGCTGGAATTCCTCGGGGATGCCGTCCTCGACCTGGTGGTGGCGGAACGGCTCTACCGCGCTCATCCCGACTGGACCGAGGGCGACCTGACCCGTGCCCGGGCAGCCCTCGTCAACCGCGATGCCCTGGCCGTCTGCGCGCGCCAGCTCGAGCTGAATCGCTTCGTCAAGCTGGGGCGGACCGAGCAGAGCTCGGCGGGCTCCGAAAAAGCCTCGATCCTCGCCAACTGCTTCGAAGCGCTGATCGGGGCGCTGTATCTGGACGCCGGCCTCGAGCCGGTGCGAGAGCTCGCTGCCCGGGTCTACGGCGACGCCTTCACGCAGGGCGCGGAGCGGGACCCGAAGACCGAGTTCCAGGAGTGGGCGCACGCGCACCTCAGCACGACTCCGCACTACCTCACGGCCTCGGATTCCGAGACCGAGAACGACGAGGAACGCTTCAGCGTCGATGTGTGCGTGGGAGACGAAGCCTGGGGCCGCGGCGCGGGCAGGACCAAGCGCGCCGCCGAGCGCGCCGCCGCGCTCGTGGCCCTGGCGCGGGCCGCCTCGGAGCCGGGCGGTGGGTGGGGGGAGCGGCGTGGCCGGGAGTGAGCCGCACCGCAGTGGCGTCGTGGCCCTGCTGGGGCGACCCAACGCCGGCAAGTCGACGCTGCTGAACCGGCTGGTGGGCGAGAAGCTCGCCATCGTGACAGACAAGCCGCAGACCACGCGTAGCCGCATCCTCGGGATCCTGACGCTGGAGGGCGCCCAGCTGATGCTGGTGGATACCCCCGGATTGCACCGGGGGGAGAAGGCCCTCAACGTGACCCTCAACGAGCTGGCGGATGCGGCCGCTGCTGATTGCGACGTCGCCCTGGTGCTGGTGGATCCGACCGAGGCCTGGCGCGGGCCCGAGCTCGCGATGCTGGAGCGACTGCGCCGCCATGGGGCGCAGAGCCTGCTGGTGGCGACCAAAGCGGATCTGCCGGCAGCCGCCAGCGCAGTCTGGCCCCCGCCGGACACCGGCGGCGCGCCGAGTCTGCGCATCTCGGCGCGGACAGGGCAGGGGATCCCGGCCCTGCTGGAAGCCCTGGTCGAGCGCCTGCCCCAGGCACCGCCTCTGTATCCCGAGGACCAGCTCAGCGACCGGCCCGTGCGCTTTCTGGTGGCGGAGCTCGTGCGGGAGGCCGCCTTCGAAGCGCTGGGCCAGGAGGTTCCCTACTCGCTGGCGGTCGAGGTGATCGAATTCGACGAGAGCCGCCCGGAGCTGACCCGGATTCGCGCCAACCTGCTGGTCGAGCGCGCAAGTCAGAAGCAGATCGTGATCGGGCGCGGCGGGGCGGTGATCAAGCAGATCGGCGTGCGGGCTCGTCGCGAGGCCGAGCAGCTGCTCGCTGGCCGCGTTCATCTCGAGCTCTGGGTCAAGCTGGAGCCCAAATGGGCAAGGAAGGCCAAACGGCTGAAATTGCTGGGCTATCATTGACTCTGCGTCACCCGCTGCGCGTTTGACGGCACTGTCAATCGTGGGGTAGGGTCGCCCCGATTCGCAGTCGCTGAGCCCCCTTTCGGTCCTGTGCTTTCGCCCGCTGGCCGTGGGGTGCTCACCCTGCGCCACGACCGTTAGTGAAGGAGCCGGGACCGCATGTCCGAGAAGCAACACCTCAGCGCCGCCCAGGTGCGTGAGCTCGTCCGCAGCCGCTCCCTGGAGCGCGTCGTCGTGCTGGGCGCCAACGGCACCATGGGTTACGGGAGCGCCGCTCTGTTCACCCAGGCCGTGCCGCACGTGACCTTCCTGGCACGCACCAAGGCAAAGGCGGAAGAGGGGCTGGGCGCCGCCATCAAGCAGGTGCGCTCACCCACAGTGGCCTCGCGGGCCTCGGTCGGCAGCTACGAAGACGATTTCGACGCCGAGGTGGGCCGCGCCGACCTGGTTTTCGAGGCGCTCACCGAAGATCTGGGCGTGAAGAAAGAGATCTTCGACCGCGTGGAGTCGGCGCGGCGTGACGATGCCATCGTCGCCACGGTGACCTCAGGCCTCTCGATCAACTCGCTGTGCGAGGGTCGCAGCGACTCCTTTCGCAAGCACTTCCTGGGCCTGCACTTCTTCAACCCCCCGAACGTGATCGTGGGTACGGAGCTGATCGCCGGGCGCGACACCGACGCCTCGGTGCTGGACTTCATCGAGGCCTTTTCACGTGCTCGGCTGGGCCGCGAGATGATCCGCACGGCCGACACGCCCGCCTTCGCGGGCAACCGCGTGGGCTTCAAGGTACTGAACGAGGCGGCGCAGATGGCAGAGGAGCTGGGCCCCGTGCTGGTCGACCGGCTGGTGGGGCCCTACACGGGCCGCGCGTTGACACCCCTGGCGACCATCGATCTGGTCGGCTGGGACATCCACCGCGCCATCGTCGACAACGTCTACGAGAACACCGATGACGAGGCCCACGACACGCTGCGCCTGCCCGCCTACATGGATAAGCTGATGGAGAAGGGCGTGCTCGGCAACAAGACCGGCCGGGGCTTCTTCTGGAAGGACGACAACAAGCAGCGCCACGCCCTGGATCCCGTCAGTGGCGACTACAAGCCGGAGGCGGAGTTCCGCCTGCCCGAGCTGGGCTACATCGACGAGGTCGCCGCGCTCCACAACGAGGGCCGCTACGCCGAGGCCATGCAGGCCTTCGCCGCGGCGGACGGGCGCGAGGCGGAGCTCGCCCGCAAGGTCGTCGCGGGCTACATCAGCTACGCCTTCCACCGGGTGGGCGAGGTCACCGAGAGCATCGACGGAATCGATCGGATCATGGGCACGGGCTTCAACTGGGCGCCGCCGGGCGTGCTGGTCGATACGCTCGGTGCCCCGGCAGCGGTCGGGATGATCGAGAAGGCTGGCCTGCCGGTGCCCGCGATCCTGGAGGAGGCCGCCCGGAAGGGTGAGCCCAAGCGCTTCTTCAACCACCCCCACATCAGCCGCGGCCGCTTCTTCGTAGCGGGCTGAACAGGGAAAGCGGAGGGAACCATGGCTGCCGGCTCCGATGTCTACGTGCTCGGTGGATACCAGACCGATTTCGCCCGCAACTGGACGAAAGAGGCCAAGCACTTCTCGGCTCTGATGCGCGAGGGGGTGCTGGGAGCCCTCGAACGTTGCGAGATCGCCCCCGAAGAGGTGGAGAGCGCCCACGTGGGCAACTTCGCTGCGGAGCTCTACTGCATGCAGGGGCACCTGGGCGCCTTCTTCACCGAGGTGCACCCGGACTTCAGCGGCCTGCCGACGAGTCGCCACGAGGCCGCCTGTGCCTCGGGCAGCATTGCCCTGCTGGCCGCTTCGGCAGAGATCGAAGCCGGGCGCTACGACCTCCAAGCCGTGGTCGGGATCGAGCAGATGAAGACGGTACCCGCGTCCGAAGGGGGCGCCTACCTGGGCACCGCGGCCTGGTACTCCCAGGAGGCCGAGGGCATCGAGTTCCCCTTCCCGAAGCTCTTCGGGCGTCTCGGCGACGAGTACGACCGTCGCTACGGCCTGAAGGACGAGCACCTGGCCGAGATCAGCCGCCTGAACTACGCCAACGCCAAGCTCAACCCGAAAGCCCAGACGCGCAGCTGGTACATGAACAAGGAACACGCGCTGTGCCGAACGGATGACAATCCGGCCGTGGGGGGCCGCATCCGCATCGCGGACTGCTCGCAGGTGACCGACGGCGCCGTGTGCGTCTTCCTCGCGTCGCGCGAGTACGCCGAGAAGTACGCCCGTGGCCGCGGCATGAAGCTCGACGAGATCCCGCGCATCAAGGGCTGGGGCCACAACACGGCGCGGCTGCGCTTCGACGACAAGATCGCCGAGAGCCGCGACGACCGCTACGTGCTGCCCCACGTGCGCAGCACCATCACCAGCGCGTGGAAGCGCGCCGGGATGGCCGACGCGGGCGCTGTGGACGGGATCGAGACGCACGACTGCTTCACCACCTCCGAGTACATGGCCATCGATCACTTCGGCATCACCGAGCCGGGTGAGAGCTGGAAGGCGGTGGAGGAGGGTTGGCTGGAGATCGACGGGCGCCACCCGATCAACCCGAGTGGTGGGCTGATCGGCGCGGGGCACCCGGTGGGGGCTACCGGCGTGCGCCAGCTGCTCGACGCCTCGCTCCAGGTGACGGGGCAGGCCGGCGACTACCAGGTCGAGGGTGCCCGGAACTTCCAGACGCTCAATATCGGCGGCAGCGGAACCACCAGCGTGAGCTTCGTCGTCGGCCTCTAGCGCCGCGCGGCAGCGGGAGCGGGGGCTGGTGCCCGAAGTCCTGATCCACGAGGTCGGGCCCCGGGACGGTCTCCAGAACGAGGCCGAGATCGTCTCCTGCCGCGACAAGCTCGCGCTGCTGGAGCGGCTGGCCGGCGCCGGCCTGCGCTCCATGGAAGTCACCTCCTTCGTGTCGCCGCGCTGGATCCCGCAGCTGGCAGACGCCGACGAAGTGGCGGCGGGCTTCGAGTGCCACCCCGGGGTGAGCTACTCGGCACTGGTGCCGAACGCCGCCGGCTACGAGCGCTTCACCGCACTCTCCAAGGGACGCCTCGACACCGTGGCCCTCTTCGTCTCCGCCAGCGAAACCCACAACCGCAAGAACGTGAACCGGGGCATCGACGCCCACCTGGCGGGCCTGCGTCCCGTGGCCGAGCGAGCCCTCGCGGAGGGGCTGCGGCTGCGCTGCTACGTCAGCACCGCCTGCGGTTGCCCCTACGAGGGTGAGGTGGCGGCATCGGCCGCGGTCGGCCTGCTGAAGCGGGTGTTGGAGCTGGGCGCCGACCAGGTTTCCCTGGGCGACACGCTCGGGATCGGCACGCCGGCGCAGGTGCGTCGCCTCGTGCGCGCGGCGGCGGACGAGGTTCCTCTCGCGCGCATTGGTTTGCACCTGCACGACACCTTCGGCCGCGCGCTGGCGAACGTACTGGCCGGCTACGAGGAGGGGGTGCGCTGCTTCGACGCCTCGCTGGGCGGCCTGGGTGGTTGTCCCTATGCGCCGGGTGGCGCGGGCAACGTCGCCACGGAGGACGTCGTGGATCTCCTCGAGCGCGAGGGTGTCGACCCCGGCGTGGAGCTCGCCGCGCTGGCGGACGCCTCGGCCTGGTTGGAGGCGGAGGTACTGCGGCGGCCGCTGCCGGGTCGGGTCTATCGCGCAATTCGCGGCCAGCGCGGGGCTACGGCACGACAGATTGGAGCCGAGCAATGAAGATCGGAGCCATGCGATGAAGAACGGAGTCATGCGATGAAATCGGGCAAGGACGTCGAGGAGCGGCTGGCGCGCATCCGTCGAGGCGGCGACGCGAAGTACCACGAGAAGGGGCAGGAGCAGGGCAAGCTCTTCTGCCGCGAGCGCCTGGCGCTGCTCCTCGACGAGGACTCGTTCGTGGAGGACGCCGCGCTGGCCAACAGCCTGGCCGGCGACTTGCCGGCCGATGGCGTGGTCACGGGGACCGGGCGCGTCGCGGGTCGCAGCGTCTGCGTGATGGCCAACGACTCCACGGTCAAGGCGGGCTCGTGGGGCTTTCGCACGGTCGAGAAGATCCTGCGCATCCAGGAGCAGGCCGAGCGCCTGCGCGTTCCGCTGCTCTATCTCGTCGACTCGGCGGGTGCGCGCATCACCGACCAGATCCAGATGTTTCCCGGGCGGCGTGGAGCCGGGCGGATCTTCCACAACATGTGTCGGATGTCGGGGATGCTGCCCCAGGTCTGTCTGCTCTTCGGGCCCTCGGCGGCCGGCGGTGCCTACATCCCGGCCTTCTGCGACGTCGTCTTCATGGTCGAGGGCAATGCGAGCATGTATCTGGGTTCCCCGCGCATGGCGGAGAAGGTGATCGGCCAGAGCACCAGCCTCGAGGAGATGGGCGGTGCACGTATGCACTGTTCGGTGTCGGGCTGCGGGGACCTGCTGGCGAAGACCGAGGCCGAAGCGATCGAGGCCGCCCGGCGCTACCTCGCGTACCTCCCCTCCCACGCGGGAGAGTCGCCGCCCCGCGCCGAGCCGTGTCCGGCGGCGGCCGACGCCGCCGACCTCGAGTCCCTGATCCCCGACGAGGAAAACAAGCCTTTCGACATGCGGCTGGTGATCGAGCGGGTGGTGGACGCCGGCTCCTTCTTCGAGATCAAGAAACTCTTCGCCGGCGAGATCCTGACAGGGTTGGCACGGCTCGACGGTCGACCCGTCGGCGTGGTCGCGAATCAGCCCCGGGTCAAGGGCGGGGTGCTGTTCGTCGACTCGGCGGACAAGGCTGCGCGCTTCATCTGGCTCTGCGACGCGTTCGGCATCCCCCTGATCTTCCTGGCCGACGTACCGGGCTTCATGATCGGCAAGCAGGTGGAGCGCCAGGGAATCATCCGCGCCGGCGCGAAGATGATCATGGCCGTGTCCGAGGCGACGGTTCCGCGCTTCTCGGTGATCGTGCGCAAGGCCTATGGCGCGGGGCTCTACGCCATGAGCGGCCCGGGCTTCGCCCCGGAAGCGACGCTGGCGCTGCCCTCCGCCATGATCGCCGTGATGGGACCCGAGGCCGCCGTCAACGCCGTCTACTACAACAAGCTCCAGGGCCTGGCCGAGGGCGAGCGGAAGGAGACCGAGGCCAAGCTCCAGCGGGAGTATCGGGAGGACATCGACATCGAGCGCCTGGCCAGCGAGCTGGTGATCGATGCGGTGGTGGAGCCGCATCGGCTGCGCAGCGAGCTGGCTGCCCGCCTGGCGCAGGCCAGCCAGCGTCGGGATCCACAGCCGAGCAAGCGGCGCAGTGTGACGCCGGTCTGAGCTAGCCCGCCCCTCCGGGGCAGCGTGACGCTGACTCGAACATGCCCGCCCCTGCGGGGTCGGCCGGGCAGCCCCCGGGGGTAGCCCCGGGCTGGGGAGGGCCAGAAAGGCCCGAGCAGACGCGGAGATGCGATGCTAGCGTCGAATTAGCTGCCGGGGTTCGACGTTTCATCCCCCGCCAATCCTCCACGCACACGAATCGAGAGCTGCCCCTGCCGGCGAGGGGACCCTGTCGTCAGAGAAGGTCCTTAGGAGGCCAAACGGGGAGGCCGCAGCGCAATGGACTCGGTAAATGGCTGGGCGCAGCTGGCGCTGCTGGTTCCGATCCTCGGGGGATGGATCTACGCCCTGCTGTGCGTGGCTGCAGTGCTGGTCCATGCCCGCAGGCGGCCCGAGGTGCTCACGAATGCCTCACCGCTACCAGCGGTGACGATTCTCAAGCCGGTCCACGGCCTCGAGAAGAACCTGGCCGAGAACCTGCGCAGCTGCTGCAACCTCGACTATCCCGAGTATCAGGTCGTGCTCTCGGTGCAGCGCGTCGACGACCCGGCGCTGCCGCTGCTGCGGGAGCTCGAGCAGGAGTTCGGGCCCGAGCGCGTGACTGTCGCCGTGACGGACAGCGAGCCCGTCGTGAACGGCAAGATCCAGAACCTCCTGGGCGGCATGAAGGCCGCCCGCCACCAGGTGGTTCTGATCAGCGACAGCGACATGTACCTGCGTCCGGACTATCTGCGGACGATCGTCGCGCCCCTCGCCGACCCCGATGTGGGCTGCGCCTGTACGCTCTACCGCGCGACCGACGCCGACCGCTGGTTCGAGAAGCTCGAGTTGCTCTCCTACAACTCCGAGTTCATCGTCAACGTCATCTTCGCCGACGTGACTGGCGCCTACGAGTTCGGTCCGGGCTGCTCGGTGGCGATCCGGCGTCGCGCCCTCGACGACATCGGCGGCCTCGAGCCCCTGCTCGAATACCTCGTCGAGGATTTCGAGCTGGTGCGACGCATCCAGGCGGCCGGCTACCGCACCGCCATCGTGCCCTACTTCGCCGACACGACAGTCGACCTCGAGCGCCCGGGCCAGTGGTTTGACCATCAGGTGTACTGGGACCAGAACACCCGGGCCGTGAACCCCTGGGGCTTCTTCTTCACCTTCCTGATCCAACCCTTGCCCTTCGCCCTCGTCTTCGCGCTGCTGCGCGGCTTCGATCCGCTGGGCTGGGCCGCTCTGCTGGGAACGCTGGCGGTGCGGCTCGGCTCGCGCGCCGTGATCTTCCGCGCCATCGAAGACCGGGAGGGCCCGCGCCTGCTGGCCTGGTTGCCGCTGCGCGACCTGGCGGGCTTCGGCTCCTGGCTGGTGGCGCTCACCAAGCGCACCTTCGTGTGGCGCGACATCCGCTTCGGTCTCACCCGCGACGGCCGGATCATTCCTCGGGAGTCCTGACGGTGCGTCAGCTGATCACCACGGCCGACGATTTCGGCCTGGCGCTGCCCGTTAACGAAGCCATCGAGCAGGCTCATCGCGAGGGCATCCTTTCCAGCGCCAGCCTGATGCTGGCCGGCGACGCCACGGAAGACGCCGTGTCGCGCGCGCGGCGCAACCCGAAGCTGAGGGTGGGCCTGCATCTGGTGCTGGTGGAGGGCCGCCCCGTTCTGCCCCCGGAGGAGATTCCCGACCTGGTGGACGCAAAGGGCGAGTTCCTGGGCGAGCTGGCGCAGGCGGGCGTGCGCTTCTTCTTCTGGCCCGGTGTGCGAGCCCAGCTGGAGCGGGAGGTGCGCGCTCAGTTCGAGGCCTTCGCCGCCACGGGGTTGGTTCTCGACCACGTCAACGCCCACAACCACATGCACCTGCATCCCACGGTGCTCGGGACGCTGCTGCGCGTGGGGCGCGAGTACGGGCTCGGCGCGGTCCGGGTCCCCTACGAGCCGCCGGGGCCGAGCGCGCGCGCCGCCGGGCGCGGACGGCTGCCGCGGACGCTCGAGGCGTGCGCTTTGGCACCCTTCACGGGGCTGCTACGATCCCGGCTTCGCCGGGCGCGGATCAAGTCGAACGACTTCGTCTTCGGCCTCGCCGACACGGGGCGCATGGAAGAGGCCCTCGTGCTGCGGCAGCTCCGGGAGCTACCGGAGGGGGTGACGGAGATGTACTTCCACGCTGCGACGCGGCGCTGTCCGGAGATCGACCGAGCGATGCCCGAGTACCGGCACGAAGGAGAGTTGGCAGCGCTGACCAGCGAGCGCGTGCGCACGACGCTCGCGGACCTGGGCATCCAGCTCGTCGCGTTCGGCGACCTTCCGGCGCCGCACTGAACGGCTCATCCAAGCAGCGAAACAGCGAAAGGACCCGCGAAGCAGCATGGCCACGACCACCCCCGACCCGACGCGAACCGTCCCGGCGGCGAAGATCGAGTTCAGCCCCGAGGACCGCCGTTGGATCGCCGAACGCATCGAGGAGATCCTGGAGTCCGGCCAGCTGACGCTGGGCCGCTACGGCGCGGCCTTCGAGGAGAAGTTCGCCGAGCTGTGCGGAACCAAACATGCGGTGGCCGTGAACAGCGGTACCGCGGCTCTGGAGATCTCGCTGCGCGCCGTCGGCGTGGAGGGGCGGGACGTGCTGGTGCCGGCCAACACCTTCTTCGCCACCTGCGCCGCGGTCGTGCACGCCGGCGGCCGGCCGGTGCTTACGGACACGGATCCCGCGACCTTCGGAACCTCGCCCGAGGAGATCGAGCGCAAGCTGACGCCCGAAACCGCCGCCGTGATCGTCGTTCACATCGGCGGCCTCGTGTCTCCCCGGCTCCCGGAGATCCAGGCGCTCTGCGAGAGCCGCGGCGTCGCGCTGGTGGAGGACGCGGCGCACGCGCACGGCTCCAGCTGGCAGGGGACCGCGGCGGGTGCCTTCGGGGTGGCCGGCTCGTTCAGCTTCTATCCGACCAAGGTCATGACCTCGGCCGAGGGCGGCATGATCACGACCAACGACGACCGCGTTGCCGACGAGGCTCGCATCTACCGGGACCAGGGCAAGGCGAGCTTCACGGTCAACGCCCACACGCGGCTGGGCTACAACTGGCGTCTGCCCGAGACCAGCGCCGTCATCGGCCTGCGCCACCTCGAGCGGCTTCCCGAGCTGATCGCAGGCCGTCAGCGTGCGGCGGCGATCTACGACGTCGCTCTGCGCGACTTCAGTGGCCTCGAGGCACTGCACGTGCCCGAGGGCGCCGTGTGCAACTACTACAAGTACATTGCGGTGCTGAAGCAGCCGCGCGACCGCAAGGCGCTGAAGCAGGAGCTGCGCGAGGCTTGTGGCGTCTCGCTGTCCGGCGAGGTGTACGAGGACCCGATTCAGAAGCAGCCGATCTTCGAACAGTACGCCGTCGAGCCGCTGCCCGAGTCCGAGAAGGCTTGTGCGGGGCACATCTGCCTGCCCGTCTTCGGGGGCATGACCCAGGACCAGGCACACCAGGTGGTGGACGCGCTCAAGCGCACGATCGGCTGAGAACCAGACTCTCGAGCGCAGCACTGCGTCGAGTGACACGGAGAACGAGCATGAACGTTGTGGTGACTGGGGGGAGTGGCTTCATCGGATCACACGTCGTGGATGCCCTGGCCGATGCCGGGCACCGCGTGACGGTGATCGACCACCGGGTGAGGCCGCACCGGGCGGATGTGGATTTCGAGGACGTGGACCTGCTCGACCTCTCCTCCGTCATCGGCGCGACCCGGGGTGCGGAGCAGGTCTTCCACCTCGCGGCCGTTTCCAACGTCAACTATGCGTTCAAGTACCCGGTCTACACCACGTCGCTCAACGTGATGGGCACGACCAATGTTCTCGAGGCTGCCCGCATCAACGGTGCGAAGCGCGTGCACCTGGCCTCCACGGTCTGGGTCTACAACGGGGTCCCCGAAGACGTGGCGGAGGCCAACGAGGGCGTGCCCTTCTACCTGAACGGGGCGGGGCACATCTACACGTCGACGAAGATGGCCTGCGAGATGATCTGTCACAACTACCAGGCCCTCTACGAGCTGCCCTTCACCGTGCTGCGCTACGGCATTCCCTATGGGCCGCGCATGCGCGAGGAGCTGCTGATCCCGATCTTCTTGAAGAAGGCCCTGAATGGCGAGCCCCTCACCATCGCCGGTGACGGCTGCCAGTTCCGGAAGTTCGTTTACGTGCAGGACATGGCCCGCGCACACGTGCTGGCCATGGACGAGAAGGCGGCGAACCAGACCTACAACCTGGAGGGCGTCGAGCGCGTGACCGTCCTCGAGGTGGCGGAGCGAATCCAAGGCCTCATAGGTGAGCACGTCGAGATCCAGCACACGCCCGCGCGCCCGGGTGACTTCGCCGGCCGCGATGTCTCGGCGGCCAAGGCGGCCGAAGAGCTCGGCTGGCGCTGCGAGACGAACTTCGAAGCCGGCTTGAAGACCACGGCCGAGTGGTTCATGCAGAGCTGGGCCGCCCCCGCCCCGGGCGCCCCGCAGCGAGGCTGAGAAGTGACCTCCACGGCTGTTGTGACGGGCGGGGCGGGCTTCATCGGCTCGCACGTGGCCGCCTGCTTCGCCCGACGGGGTTATTCGGTTCGGGTGCTGGACGATCTCTCGACCGGCGACCGCGCGAGCTGCGATTCGGCCTGGCGGCTCGACGAGGTCGACGTCCGCGACGCCGACGCGGTGTCGGAGTGCGTGGCCGGCGCGGACGTGATGGCGCACTTGGCAGCCTACACCTCGGTGCCGGGGAGCTTCGAGCTCCACGCGGAGTGCTACCGCACCAACGTCTGGGGCACCTGGAACGTGCTCGAGGCCTGTGTTCGGCACGGGGTCCAGAAGCTGGTCTTCGCCAGCTCGTCCTCGGTCTACGCGGAGCTGCCGGAAGGCCCCAAGAGCGAGAAGGACTGCGCCGAGCCCATCAGCCCCTATGCCGTATCGAAGCTGGAAGGCGAGCACCTGCTCGGGATCTTTCGCGAGGCCCGGGGCCTGGCCTCGGTGGCGCTGCGCTTCTTCAATGTCTACGGCCCGCGCCAGGCCGCGGATTCCGCCTACGCGGCGGCCGTACCGATCTTCATCGAGCGCGGCCTGCGAGAAGAGGGCCTCACAGTCTTCGGCGACGGCCACCAGACCCGCGACTTCGTGCACGTGGAGGACGTGGCGGAGGCCGTCGTGCGTGCCGCCGAGGCGCCCGCCAGCGGCGTCTACAACGTGGGCACGGGGCAGGAGATCGAGATCCTCGAGCTGGCCGACGTGATCGCCGAGCTCACCGGCGGCCCCCGAGATCACCACTTCGAGCCGCGTCGCGCCGGCGACGTCCGTTCATCCACAGCGGACGTGAGCCAAGTAAAGAAGGAGCTCGACTGGAAGGCCCGGCGCTCGCTGCGCGAGGGGCTGGCGAGCACGGTCGACTGGTATCGCAGCCGACCCGAGGTGGAGAGACCCCGGTGAAGGGTTGGGGCGATCCGGTACACTCCCCGCATCGCCCGCGAAGCCCCCGCTGATTCACGGCTGAAGGGAGCGAACGCTTTCATGCGCAAGACGCTGTTCCTGAATCCCCCCTCCTTCGAGGGCTTCGACGGCGGTGCCGGTGCGCGCTATCAGGCCCGCCGCGAGATTCGCTCCTTCTGGTTCCCCACCTGGCTCGCCCACCCGGCCGCCATGGTGCCGGACAGCGTGCTGATCGATGCGCCTCCTGCGGGGCTGCAGCTCGAAGACGTGGTCGCGCGGGCGCCGGAGTTCGAGCTGTGTGTCATCCACACGAGCACGCCTTCCTTCTACTCGGACCTGCGCAGCGCCGAGGCGCTGAAGGAAGCCAACCCGAAGCTGACGATCGGCATGGTGGGCTCCCACGTGGACGTGCTCCCGGGAGAGTCGCTGGAGAAGGCCAAGGCCGTCGACTTCGTCACCCGAGGTGAGTTCGACCACACCATCGTCGAGGTGGCCGAGGGCCGCCCCTACGAGGCCATCGACGGGCTCTCCTGGCGCCACAATGGCGAGATCGTCCACAACAAGCCGCGCCCGGTCCCCGAGGACATGGACGCGCTGCCCCACGTGGTGGACGTCTACAAGCGCGACCTGGTGCTCGAGAACTACCAGGTGGGAGAGGCGCTCTTTCCCTACGTGTCTTTCTACACCGGCCGCGGCTGCCGCTCTCGCTGCACCTTCTGCCTGTGGCCGCAGACCATCGAGGGCCACCGTTTCCGCGTGCGCAGCCCCGAGCACGTGGCGGCCGAAGTGCGCAAGAGCCTGCACTACTGGCCGCAGCTGCGCGAGATCTTCTTCGACGACGACACCCTCACGGACAACCTGCCGCACGTGGAAGCGATCGCCCGGCAGATCGGCCCCTGGCTGGCCGAGCGCAAGATGACCTGGAGCTGCAACGCCAAGGGCAACGTTCCCTACGAGACGCTGAAGCTCCTCAAGGAGAACGGACTTCGGGTCGTAACCGTCGGCTTCGAGTCGGGCGACCAGGAGATTCTCAACAACATCAAGAAGGGCATGAAAGTCACTCGCTATCGGCAATTCGCCGAGGACTGCCACAAGCTCGGCATCAAGATGCACGGCTGCTTCATCCTGGGCCTGCCCGGTGAGACGAAGGAGACGATCGAGCAGACGCTCCAGTTCGCCAAGGAGATCGATCCGCACACCATCCAGTGCTCGGTGGCGGCGGCCTACCCCGGCACCTTCCTGTACGAGCAGGCGAAGCGCGAGGGCTGGCTCGTCGATGACACCACCGGCAAGCTGTTGATGGTCGATGGCTTCCAGGTCACATCGATCTCCTATCCGCACCTCTCCCACACGGAGATATTCGACGCCGCGGCGAACTTCTACCGCCAGTTCTTCTTCCGCCCGAAGAAGATCGCGGGGATGGTGGGCGAGATGCTGACGGACTGGAACCAGATGAAGACGCGCCTCGGCGAGGCGGTGGACTTCTACACCTACCTCACGAAGCGCGAAAACCGGCCCTCGGCCGGGCGCGGCGCCAAGGCCACCGCGTAGCGCGCTTCAGCGGGTCCGCGGGGGAAGCGGCGCCTCGACCAGCGTGGCCTCCTCGTCCAGCTCCCTCTCGGCGACGGGGCGATCGCGCAGGGAGTAGTGCGAGCCGATCGCCAGCCCACTGGAGACCAGCAGCAGATCCCGCATCCGGCGGATCGCCGCCAGCGCCAGGCCGGCCACCGGCGAGCCCGTGACCGCGGAGCAGATCAGCACGAGAGCCCCTTCCTGGGTACCGACGTCGGCGGGCACGAAGAAGAGGGTCGAGCGGACCAGCGCCAGGAAGGCCTCGATCATCAGCGCGTCGGCGAAGCTGATCGGGTAGCCAAGCGCGTTGACCGCCACCCAGGCCGCCGAGGCCCCCAGTGTCCATTCGACGAAGGCCGCCAGCACCGACAGTGCGAAGCGTCGCTTGTCCGTGCGGTAGAAGGCGGCGAGCTGGTCGTCGATGTCGTGCACTGCGTCGAGGGCCGTGAGCACCTTCTCGCTCAGGCTGCGATTCCGCAGCCAGCCCCGCTCGAGCCAGCCGCGCAGGCGACCCAACACGTGGCGCTGCTGCGCGATGAAGAAGAAGACGGCCCCGAGCGTCAGCAGCAAGAGGCCGCTGCCGGCGGCCAGGCGGTAGGGGACGGGAAGCAGGTCGGCCCCAAGGATCAAGGCGAAGCCGATGCTGATGAAGACCACTTGGGCCATCAGATCGGTCATGCGGGTCAGGACTAGCGAGCTGGTGACGTCGCGCACGCGCAGGCCGTAGTGGCGCTTCAGCAGGATGGCTTTGGCGGGCTCGCCCCCGAGTGTGCCGAAAGGGGTGGTGTACTCGAGGGCGTTGCCCACCAGCCAGACACGCCACAAGCGCCACAGCCAGCCCAGGCTGGGGGTCACGGGTTTCAGGGTCAGCAGCCACGACCCGGTCATCGAGAAGGTGCCGGCGAGGTACAGGCCCAGGACCAGCAGCATGCTGCCGGGTCCCAGCTGGCGCAGGCGCTCCCACACCTCGCTCATGTCGGTGCGGTAGACGATCGCACCCAGCAGCGTGATGCCCAGCAACAGCATCAGCAGCATGAAGCGCCTCATGCAGGCCGCTCCGACTGAGAAGGGCTCCGGCTGTGCTGGCTGGGAGCCGTTTCAGGCCGCACGCGACGTCTGCTCGACCCGGTCGCCCCCCGCCTGGGACGGTGTGGGCGAGCTGGGCTTTTCCGGCAGCAGGCGCAACGCGACATTGGCCAGGCTGGCCAGCCGCGGGATGAGGCTCGGGACGATCAGGCGCCTGTCGAAGCTGGCCATGCGTCGCTCGTTCTCCGCCACGCAGCTGCGAATCACCCGGTGCGGTGTGAGCCCGTCGACGAAGCTCTGGGCGCCGGTGAGAATGAAGTCGGAGCCATCGTCGGCGCCGTCGTCGCCGACCAGGTCGCCGATCTTCCGCAGGGCCTTGCCGTAGTGGAAGAGCGAGCGCGGCACGCGCAGCAGCCGCGAAGGCAGCCCCCGGGAGGCCTGGCGGTGGGCATACCAGTTGATGAAGAAGACGATGTGATGTGACTCTTCGCGCATCACGTTGTCGAACACTTCGAAGAGGGGGTCTGGCACGATGCGGGCTTCCCGCACCAGCTGGAAGAAGCCGAAGGCGCCGAACGAATCGAGGCACTCCTCGAAGCCGAAGTCGATGAACTCCTCCAGCGGGTTCGAGGCCACCTCCACCGCGATCTCTTCGGCGGGCAGGCCGTAGAGCGCGATCATGTGATTGACGAGGGCGGCGTGGCGCTCCTCTTCGCGGGCCTGCAGCTCCATGGCTTCGCGGATCAGCGCGTCGGGTTCGTGCTGGAGGGCGGCCCGGATCATGGGGCCGGCATCGGACTCGAACTGGCGAGCGTGGGTCCACAGCGGCACGCCGCGCAGCAGCGCGAGCTGCGCATCGTCGAGCTCCGGCCAGGGCAGCTCGGCCGGCTGGTAGCTTCGGTGGCCCTCGAAGAAGACGCGGCAGAAGAGCTCTTTGTGGGCGTCGGATCCAATCTGCATGCTGGCAGGTTTCCTTCCCAGGGCGCGGCCGCGGTGGGCGCATGGTGGCAGCGGGAGGCTCTGTCTGGGGCGCGAGAAGCGTAGCCCGTCGCCTGCATCGCAAGCAACCGGCGCAGCGGCGGAGTCGTGCGGAGAGTTCGGCCAACGCAGGCAGCGGTAAGGAGTGAAATGGGGAACTTCGACTCACGCTGCGGGCGAGCTTGACGAATCCCTCTGGGACGGGATCCTGTGTCTGTTGTCTGGGTAGCCGACCCGGGCGCGCCGGCGGCGGACTCACGCTCGCCACTCTGGACCGAAGCCCGGAGCGAAGCCGCCCTCCGCGGGGCCTGCAGAGAGAGAGACCCTTGCACGACGACACAGGTGCCGAGAACCGTGGGGACGCCGCCACCGCCAGCCCCGTGAGTTCCTACGACGAGTGGGGGCTGCTGGAGGAGGTCATCGTGGGGCGCCTCGATGGTGCCGTGATCCCCCCGAATCACCCCGTGGTGACCTTCAACGTTCCACGTGCCGTGGGCCGGATCTATCGCTTCGTGGGGGGCTTCAAGTATCCGAAGCTGTTGACGGCACCGGCGCAGCGCGAGCTCGACGAGTTCGTGAGGGTGCTCCAGGCGGAGGGGGTGCGAGTGCGCCGCCCGGACCCCTTCGACTTCTCCCGCGCGGCGAAGACCCCGCTCTGGAAATCGACCGGCTTCTGCATCTCCTGCCCCCGAGACGGCTTCCTCGTGGTCGGGGACGAGATCCTCGAGACGCCGATGGCCTGGCGCTCGCGCTTCTTCGAGCCCTGGTGCTACCAGCGACTGTTCCGCGAGTACTTCGACGCCGGCGCGCGCTGGACGGCCGCCCCGAAACCGATGCTGCGAGACGAGCTCTATGACGACGATTACCGCACGCCGGAAGCGGGAGAGGCGCTCCGCTACGTGATCAACGAATCCGAGGTCGTCTTCGACGCCGCGGATTTCGTGCGCTGCGGCCGCGACCTGTTCGTGACGAAGAGCAACGTCACGAACGACGCCGGAATCCGCTGGCTGCGCCGTCATCTGCGCGACGACTACAGCGTCCACGAAATCGAGAGCCGCTGCCGCCAGCCGATGCACATCGACTCGAGCTTCATGCCGCTGGCGCCGGGGAAGCTGCTCATCAACCCGGAGTACATCGACCAGGGCCGGTTGCCCGACATGTTCAAGACCTGGGACATCCTGGTCGCCCCGAAACCGGACCCCGTGCGCGGTGTCATTGCGTCCATGTGCAGCGACTGGATCAGCCTGAACATGCTGATGCTCGACGAGAAGCGCGTGATCTGCGAAATGACCCAGCCCAGCATGGTGAAGGCGCTGAAGGGCTGGGGCTTCCAGCCGATCCCGCTCGACTTCCTGCATTTCTCGCCCTTCGGCGGATCCTTCCACTGCGCGACGTTGGATGTGCGCCGGCAGGGCTCGCTCGCGTCGTATTTCTAGGGTCCTACTCGTAGCCCAGCGAGTCGACGATGTTCATGCCCGCCGCCTTGCGCGCGGGGTAGAGGCCGAAGAAGATTCCGACGCTGAGCGAGACGCCGAACGCGACGACCACGCTGGCGGCGGATACGGGCACGGGCACGTCGTAGACGAAGCCCAGGTAGAGGGGCGTGCCCGCACCGATCAGCACGCCGAGCACGCCGCCCGCCACACTCAGGATGCCCGCCTCCAGCAGGAACTGGGCCAGGATGTCGCGCCGTCCGGCGCCCAGAGCCAGGCGGATCCCGATGTCACGGGTGCGCTCGCTCACGGTGACCAGCATGATGTTCATGATCCCGATGCCACCTACGAGCAGGGAGACGCCGGCGATGGCCATCAGCCCCAGGGTGATCGCGTCGGAGACCTGGTTGACGAGCGCGAGGTAGGTATCCAGCGACTCGATCGTGAAGCCGTCGACGCTGCCGTACTGGGAGCGCAGCACGCGGGCCGAATCGTCGACGACGGTGGCCACGGCCTCCGGGCTCTCGGCCTGGATGTAGATCGTGTCGACCACGCGGGCGTTGCCCACGTGCTTGAGCGTGAGAAAGGGGGCGATCGCCACCATCCCGGCCGCCTCGCTCTTCTCCAGAGCCGCCGCGCTCTCCACTCCCTCCTTGTAGACCCCGATGATGCGGAAGCGCATGTCGAAGAGCCGGATGCTTTCGCCCTCGACGGGTGACCCTCCGAACTTCTCCTGGTGCAGCTCTTTCGAGATGACCGCCACCTTGGCGAAGTTCTCGTCTTCGGTCTGGGTAAAGAACCGGCCCTCGATGAGCTTGAGGTTGCGGACGTCGGCGTAGTCGGCGGTGGTGCCCAGCACGGCGATGACGCGCGGCTCGCCGCGGATCGGGAGCGTCGCGGCATCGTCGAGCACCGGCGCCATGGCGCCCACGCCGCGCACCCGCTTCTCGATCTGCTCGAGGTCCTCGAAGCTGAGCTGCGTGGGCGTGGGGCCAATGCCGGTGCCGTACACGAAGACCAGGTTCGAGCCGACGCCCTCGATCAGCCCCACCACATAGTCGCGGCCCACCAGGCCGATCGACACCACGGCGACGACACTGGCGGTTCCGATGCCCATGCCCAGCATCGTGAGCAGGGAGCGTCCGCGCTGGCCCCGCAACCCCTCGATGGCGAAGCGGAGCAGGAGCCTAAAGGAGCCCATCAATGATCTGACCATCGCGAATGTGCACGATCCGCTCGGCGGCCGACGCGACGTCGAGGTCGTGGGTGATCAGCACGATGCTGGAGCCGGAGCGGTTGAGCTGCAGGAAGAGATCGAGGATCTCCTGGGCGGTCTTGCTGTCGAGGGCGCCCGTGGGCTCGTCGGCCAGGATCAGGCGCGGCTCGTTGATCAGCGCCCGGGCGATGGCCGCGCGCTGCCGCTGGCCCGAGGACAGCTCGTTGGGGCGATGGTCGAGGCGGTCGCCGAGGCCCACCTGGAGCAGCCGCTCCCGCGCACGTTTCTCACACACGTCGGGTGAGGTATCGCGTGCGTAGAGGGCCGGCAGCGCGGCGTTCTCCAGGACCGAAAGCTGGGGCAGCAGATGGAACTGCTGGAAGACGAGACCGATCTCGCGGTTGCGCAGTGCGGACAGCCCATCGGCGTCGCGTCCGGACACGAGGTCGCCGTCGAAGCGATAGGTGCCGGTGTAGTCGGCGTCGAGCAGGCCGAGTACGTGCAGCAACGTGGACTTGCCGGAACCCGAGGGCCCCATCACGGCCAGCAGTTCACCGCGCGCCACGGCCATGTCGATGCCGCGCAGCGCGTGCACCGGCACACCGTCGTGGCCGTAGGTCCTGCTCACGCCCTCAAGGGCGAGAAGCGGCTTCTCCGGGTCGCGGTCAACGTGCAGCAGCGACATCTTGAAACCTCGCCTCGATGCGGCTCCCGTCGTGCAGGCCATTGGACGAACGCACGATCACACGGTCGTCCGGCTCAAGACCGTCCACGATCTCCACGGCATCCACACTCGCGCGCCCGAGGACGACAGGCGTGCGCGCGGCTCGTCCCCCGGCGACACGGTACACGAAAGCGCTTCCGGCGTGGCTGTGAACTGCCGCCGCCGGAATCTGGAGGGCTTCCGCCACATCGTCCACCACGATGTCGACGTCTACGGTCATGCCGGGAACGAGGCCATCCGTAGGGGGTTCGACACGCGCAAGGCCCTCGGAGACTGAGCGGTTGTCCTTGACCACGACGTGCGGCACGAGTTCTACGATGCGCGCCGTCCAGTAGCGGTTCGGCCAGGCGTTGGAGCTGACCCGAACTGCCTGACCCGCCTTGACGCGGCCGAGATCGACCTGATCCACATTGGCGCGCACTCGCAGCTGGCTCAGGTCCGCCAGCCATAGGATGGGATCCCCGACATTGACCATCTCGCCCACCTTGAACTCCCGGCGGTAGACGTTGCCGGCGAAGGGGGCCTTGACCGCGGCGGCTTCGATCTGGGCCGCGAGCTCCTCGATGCGCAGATCCAGCGAGTCGACGCGCAGTGGCACCTCCGCCTCGAGGCTCGCAAGCCTGGCGCGGGACTCGGTCAGAGCGGCGCGGGTCTCGTCCCAGCGTTGCCGGGTGAGGGCTCCTTGGTCGAAGAGCTTGCGGTCCGTCGCCGCCCGCCGGCGCATACGCACCGCCTCGTCCTTGGCCGCCCGCAGGGCCTCCAGAGCCCCCAGCCGGTCGGAGCGAGCCGTCGCCAGCTCGGCCGCCACCGGGGTGCTGTCGATCTGCAGGATCACATCCCCCTCGGCGACTTGGCTGCCGGGCTCGGGGATCTGCAGAATGCGGCCGCTCAGGCGGGCGTGGATGCGAGCCTCCGCACTGGGCAGCGGCTCCACCTTGCCGTTGGTGTTGACCTCTACCCTGAGAGGGGCCCGCTGGGCCACTGCGGCCTCCACTTCCAGGGCCGGCGTGCGCCCGCACCACAGGCCCAGGGCCAGCAGCGCGACGCCGCTGCCGAGTCCGGCCAGCCAGGCCCTGGGATTGCGAAAGTCCATTGATCCTCAGGGAGTTGCGCTGGGGGTGGGGGTGGCTGCCAGGAGCTCTGCGCTCAGCTGGCCCAGCTCGCGCTGGAGGCTAGCCCATAGCTCCAGCTGGTCGAAGTAGGCGTCTATGGCCTCCATCTCGAAGCGGGAAAGCTGTTCCCGGGCCGCCAGGGCTTCCGCCAGGCCGCCGCGCTCCGCCCGCAGGTTCAGGTCTGCCAGGCGCCGCTGGTCGCTGGACGTCTGGGCCCGCTGGCGGGCGATGGCCAGGCGTTGGCGGCCGGTCTCGAGCCGTTTCAACAGGTCCCGCACCCGCGCCCGCTTCGACTCCAGGGTGGAGTCGTAGCGGATGGCCGCGATCCGGGCCTGGTCCTCTGCGCCCCGGATCCGGTGAGTGCTCTGGAAGCCGTCGAAGACCGGAATCGACAGGTTGATCCCAACCCAGAACTCGTCGTCGTAGTTGTCGAAGCGCTTGATGCCGTAGTGGCTGTAACCCGTCACCAGCTTGAGGGTCGGCAGGCGCCCGGCTCGGGCGGCGTCTACGTCGACCTTGTCCATGCGCCGGCGCAGTTCGAGCAGGCGCAGCTCCGGGGCCGCGCTCACGAGCTCGGCGACCTGACCCAGTGACACCGGCTGTTCGACCGGCGGCAGGCTCTCGCGCACCAGCTCCACCCCTCCCGCGGGCTCGTCTCCCGCGCCTACCGCGATCCAGAGATCGGCCTCGGCCGCACTGATGTCGTAGCTCGCCGCTTCGGCGTCGAGCCGAGCGCCTTCGGAATGCAGTCCCGCCAGTGAGTGCTCCACCGCGAGAGCACGGCCGGCCTCGAAGCGGGCAGCCGCCTGCTCGGCCAGCCACGAGGCGTTGACCATGCGCTCCTGCATCACTCCCGCGTGTTCGCGCAGGCGCAGCAACAGCGAGTAGCGCCGCATCACCTCGAAGGCGACGTCGTCGCGCAGTCGCCTCTCCTGCAGCGTTGCGGCTTCCGCGGCCAGCTCCTCGCGCTCGATCGTCTTCCACTGGCGCAGGTCGAAGAGCACCTGGCTCAGGTACACGTTGAACCAGCCGCGGTTGGCACCGATGGTGGCCAGGCCGAATTTCTGCACCTCGCCGTTCTTGCCGATCGCGGTGAAGCTGTCGTCGAAGCGGTTGGACCAGCCGGCTTCGCTGGTGATGTTGACCTGCGGCAGGTAGCCGCCGAGCGCCACGCCGTAGCCCTCGCGCGCACGGTGGGTCTCGAGCCTGGCGATGCGCGCCTCCGCACCGCCACGCAGCGCTCGCGCGACGGCGTCGTCCAGGCGCAGCGCGGAAGTCGCGGAGGCCGCGAGCGGGCGGTCGGGAACGCCGATCTCGCCACTGCCCTCGGTGCCCAGCGCGAGCGCCGCGGGAGCGATGGTGATAACACTTATCAGTGACACGATGGAGCGCGGCATGGCCTGCCGACACCCCGCGTCCCACGCCCGGACGCGGACCTGCCTTCGCATGGAGGGAGACCTCTCGTTTCAGGGCTGTTGGGGGGCTACGGCATGCTAATGATCCGGCTCGTCGGCATCAAGCACTCCGCGACGGGCTGGCCGACCAAGACCCGCAGTCGCGTCGCTCACCCCGCGGGGTGGGCGGCGCATTCACGCGCCGGCAGCCTGCGGACCTGGCGCCGTCTGCGCCGGCGGGGTAGCGCGCCAAACCGCCAGCGTTGCGAAGACCACGAAGACCACGCAGGCCAGGCTGAGCCAGGTGAAGATCTCGTCGAAGAAGTGGAAGCGCTCCACGATGGCCCAGCCGAGCGCCGAGAGCCCACACAGCGCCACCCCGACCCATGGCACGCGTTCCCACAGCAGCGCGAAGGCCACCAGCACGACCGCGTAGTAGCAGGTGAGCTCGGTCGCCATGGGCACGAGACCCGCTGCCAGCACCACGGCGACCCAGGCCGGCTGGCGCTGCACCGCGAGCGCTAGCAGGACCAGGTAGCCCAGCAGCGCGAGGCCGAAGAAAGGCCGTCGCGCCGCGAAGGTCTGGGCGCGGGCCCGCTTCCAGGGCTGGTAGGGATCGAGCAGGCTGGGGTCCGCGAGCTCGCGCGCGCTCACTTCGGGGGAGTAGGCGAGCAGCGTGCGCAGGCCGATGTCGTTGCGCAGCGGGGTGTCCAGGAGCACCTGGCTGTTCCTGGCGAAGTCGACCCAGCTGGAGGGGCTTCCGGTTCCCACAGCGGAGAGCGGCAGCAGCACCGCGGCGCCGAGCAGCCCACCCAGCACCAGGCCGCGCTCCGCCTGGCCGAGGACCATGCGTCGAGCGGCCAGGGACTGGCCGAGCACAGCCAGCGCAGGTCCCGCCAGCAGCAGCGCCGGGTAGACGCGCACCAGCGCGGCCAGGCTCAGCAGGAAGCCCGCAGCGACCGGGCGTTCGCGTTTCATCAGGCAGAGCGCGACCAGCAGCGCGACCACCTCCAGCTGGCGCAGGTAGCTGCCGCCCACCCAGCCGTACTGCGCGGGGTAGTTGGTGCCCCAGAAGAGCAGGCCGACGCAGAGTGTGCGCCAGCCGAAGCTGTACCCCACGAAGCTCCAGGCCAGCACGAGCAGGAGGGGGTCGAGCAGGCGCAGGGCCAGGATCTGGGCGTCGCTGGCGGGGCCGCTGTGTGCCAGCAGCCAGCCGAAGAAGCCCCAGGCGGGTGTGGCGTTGTAGCCGTGATCGACCTGGCTCTGATGCCAGCGGCGCGCGGGCAGGCGCTCGCGGAACCAGGCCACATCCGCCGAGAAGCGCTGCCATTGCTCGCGGCTGAAGTGTTCTTTGCAGGCCGTCGGGTTCGCGATCGCGGTGGAGGCGGGCACGATGCGGTTGCTGTCGAGGTCGCGAAACTTTCGCGTGTGCACGTCCTGCCGGCCCGCCTCGGAGTCGGCCACCGCGGTGCAGGCGTAGAGGCGCGTGTAGCCGAGTTCGCGGAAGTACTTCGAACCGACGTAGTAGTGATAGGTCTCGGAGGGATGGCCGAACGTCGGGTAGTTGAACTGGAAGAAGTTCCACCAGGCCGCGGCCGCCAGCGTGCCCAGCAGCAGCAGGCCCGCATCCAGCGCGCGAGAGCGGCGTCGACTGAGGCCGCCGCGCCGCTCGAGCAGCACCCGCGTCGCCAGTAGCAGCGCGCCCACTAGCGCCAGCCCTGCTTTAGCGGAGCCCACCTCCTGGGAGCCGAGGCGGCCGTCCGGGCCGAGATCGCACCCGGAAGCGAGGGCCAGGGTGGCCAGAAGGGCGGCGTGGGGCCAGCCGGGCATGCGGGTGCGATGCTAGCCGTTCCCCGCGGGGAAGTCCGGCTGGGCTGAGGAGCAGGCGGTCAGGCCAGGGTCTTGGCGCGCCGATGCGCCTGTGCTAGCCAGTTTACGTGAGCTGGCAAAGTCAACCCGCGACCGCAACCCTGAGCATCTCGGAGGTGGTCAGCCAGACGGGCCTGTCCGCCCGCACCATTCGCTACTACGAGGAGCTCGGTCTGCTGCCCGGGGTGCGGCGGCGCGAGAGCGGAAGGCGCGTCTACGGGGGCGACGAGCTGGAGCGGCTGCGCTTCATCCAGAGGCTCAAGGCCCTCGGGCTCTCGCTCGCAGAGGTCAAGGAGCTCAATGCGGTGCACGCCATCGGGGGCTCGACCCGGGCGATGCTCGGCCACCTGGATGGCCTGCTGGAGCGGCGTCTGGGCGAGCTCGACGCGCGCATCCGCGAGCTCAACGACCTGCGCGACGACATTTCGAAGTATCGCGACCACGTGCGCTCGCGCAGCGAAGCCGGCGGGGCTGGCGGACCCGAAAGGAGAGTCTCTTGACCGCAACGGCCTCCGTGCACGCCCTGGGCAGCGATTCCCGCCGCATCCGTGTGGTGACGGCGGCCTCGCTCTTCGATGGCCACGACGCCGCCATCAACATCATGCGCCGCATTCTCCAGGCGCAGGGGGCCGAGGTAATCCACCTGGGGCACGACCGCTCGGTCGACGAGATCGTCGAGGCGGCCATCCAGGAGGACGCCGACGCGGTGGCCGTGTCGTCGTACCAGGGCGGGCACATGGAGTTCTTCCGCTTCCTGGTGGAGCAGCTACGCGAGCGCGGCGGCAGTCACATTCGCGTCTACGGCGGCGGAGGCGGAACGATCACCCCGCAGGAGGCGCAGGAGCTGGAGGCCCAGGGGGTGGCACGCATCTTCGGCCCCCGGGACGGGCGGGAGCTCGGCCTCGAAGGGATGATCCGCAACATCCTCGACGAGTGCGCCCGCTCGCCGCGACCCGCGTTGGGCGACGCGATCGAGCGTCTCTCCCCGCGTGACCCACTGGCCGTGACGCGCAGCATCAGCTTCTTCGAGCAGCGCGCATCCGAGGGCGGAGCCGACGTCGAAGCCCTGCGCCAGAAGCTCGCGGGGCTCCGGGGGCGGCCCCTGGCACCGGTCGTGGGCTTCACCGGAACGGGCGGGGCCGGCAAATCCAGCGTCGTGGACGAGCTGGTGCGACGCTTCCGCCTGGAGCAGCCGGAGCTCAGCGTCGGCCTGCTGCTGGTCGACCCCAGCCGCCGGCGCTCCGGAGGCGCGCTGCTGGGCGACCGCATCCGCATGAACGCGCTGCGCGGACGCGGCCTCTTCGCGCGCTCGCTCGCCACCCGGCAGGCCCATCTGGCTCTCTCGCGGGCCGTTGCGGACGCGGTGCGCGTGCTCCAGGCCGCGGACTTCGACCTGGTCTTCGTCGAGACGGCGGGAATCGGGCAGAGCGATTCGGAGATCGTCGACCTGGTGGATGTGTCGCTCTACGTGATGACACCGGACTACGGTGCTCCTTCGCAGCTCGAGAAGATCGACATGCTCGAGCTGGCCGACCTGGTCGTGCTCAACAAGTCCGACCGGCAGGGAGCGCGCGACGGGCTGCGCGACGTGCGCAAACAGTGGAAGCGCAACCACGTGGATTTCGAGCGGCCCGATGCGGAGCTACCGGTCTTTCCCACCGTGGCGAGCCGTTGGGACGATCCGGGCGTCGACCGGCTCTACCACGCCCTGCAGCAGCGGGTCTTCGGCGGCGAGGAGCCCACGGCGGCACAGTCCCGGGAACTCGAGACGCCCGCGTCGCTGATCCCGCCGACCCGCGTCCGCTACCTGGCCGAGATCGCGGAGAGTGTGCGCGGTTGGCACCGGGAAACGCAGGTCCAGGCCAACCGGGCCAGCGACGCCTGGGCGCTAGAGCGCAGCGCCGGGGCGCTGCAGCAAGCCGATGCGCAGGCCGCCGGCGGGCTGCGCCGCGCCGCAGAGCAGGCGCGCCAGGCCCTGGAGCCGGAGCTGCGCGACCAGCTGCAGGAATGGCCGCAGTTGCGCGAGCGCTACACGGCGAAGGAGCAGGAGTACCAGGTTCGCGGCCAGGCCATCCGGGTGACGAACCATAGCGAGACGCTCTCCGGCACCCAGCTGCCGAAAGTGGCGGTGCCGCGGGCCGAAGAGTGGGGGGAGCTGGCGCGCTATCTGCGCAGCGAGAACCTGCCCGGGCACTTTCCCTTCACAGCGGGCGTGTTTCCTTTCGACCGCGAGGCCGAGGATCCCACGCGCATGTTCGCTGGGGAGGGTCCGCCGGAGCGCACCAACCGACGCTTTCATCTGATCGCCCGCGACCAGCCCGCCGCTCGGCTCTCCACGGCCTTCGACTCCGTGACGCTCTACGGTCGCGATCCGGACGAGCGGCCCGACATCTACGGCAAGGTGGGCAACTCGGGCGTGTCGGTCTGCACCGTGGACGACGCGGTGAAGCTCTATTCCGGCTTCGACCTGTGCGACCCGGCCACTTCCGTTTCCATGACGATCAACGGTCCGGCGCCCATGCTGCTGGCCTGCTTCTTGAACGCCGCCATCGACCAGGGTGTCGAGAAGCACCTGCGGGAGACCGGCGCTCTGGAGGGCGCGCGCCGCAGCCTGGGGGCCGACGCACCGAGCTACACGGGTCCGCTGCCCGAAGGCCACGACGGGCTCGGCCTGGGGCTGCTCGGCCTGCCGGGCGATCGCGTCGTCGACGCCGAGACCTACGCGCGGATTCGATCCGATGTGCTGCGCAGCGTTCGCGGAACCGTGCAGGCCGACATCCTGAAGGAGGATCAGGCGCAGAATACCTGCATCTTCTCGACCGAGTTCGCGTTGCGCGCCATGGGCGACATGCAGGCCTGGTTCGTGGCGAACGCCGTGCGCAATTTCTATTCGGTCTCGATCTCCGGCTATCACATCGCGGAGGCTGGAGCGAACCCCATCACCCAGCTGGCCTTCACGCTCGCCAACGGCTTCACCTACGTGGAGTACTACCGCGCGCGCGGCATGGATGTGGATGCCTTTGCACCCAACTTCTCCTTCTTCTTCAGCAACGGGCTCGACGCCGAATACAACGTGATCGGGCGGGTGGCTCGGCGCATCTGGGCCATCGCGATGCGCGAGCTGTACGGGGCCTCGGAACGCAGCCAGAAGCTCAAGTACCACGTCCAGACCTCCGGCCGCTCGCTCCACGCCCAGGAGATGGCCTTCAACGATATCCGCACCACGCTCCAGGCCCTGACCGCTACCCAGGACCGCTGCAACAGCCTGCACACCAACGCGTTCGATGAGGCCGTCACCACGCCAACCGAGGAGTCAGTGCGCCGCGCGCTGGCCATCCAGCTGATCATCAACCGCGAGCTCGGCATCAGCAAGAACCAGAACCCGCTACAGGGCTCCTACGTGATGGAAGCCCTCACGGACCTGGTGGAGGAGGCCGTACTCCAGGAGTTCGAGCGGCTCTCCGAGCGCGGCGGGGTGATCGGTGCCATGGAGACCCTCTACCAGCGCGGGCGCATCCAGGACGAGAGCCTCCACTACGAGTCGCGCAAGCATTCCGGGGAGCTGCCCGTGATCGGGGTGAACACCTTCGAGAATCCGGCCCCCGAAGAGGCACCGCCGGCCGGCGAGCTGATGCGTTCCAGCGAGGCAGAGAAGCGCCAGCAGGTGGTCAACCTCGAGGCCTTCCAGGCCCGGCACGCGGAGCAGGCGGGGCCGGCGCTGCGCCGGCTTCAGGACGTGGTGAGGCGGGGCGAGAACGTCTTCGAGGAGCTGATGGAGACCGTCAAGGTCGCGAGCCTGGGACAGATCAGCGAGGCGCTGTTCGCCGTCGGCGGGCGTTACCGGCGCTCGATGTAGCAGGGTGGCGGCGTGCCAGCGCCGGCGGCGACGTTTAGGTCGCCGCGAACACTGGCTATCATTCGCCAGGCGGCTGGGGGGCCCCGGACCCGGAGACCCAGATGAGTGTGGATCCCAAGCAACGAGCAGATCTCGAGCGCTGGCGAGAGCTGGCCGGCAAAGAGCTTCGCAACGCGACGCCCGACGATCTGGTTTGGCAGACGCCCGAGGGGCTCGAGATCAAGCCGCTCTACACCGCTGCAGACCTGGAGACGCTGGAGTGGACCGACACCCTTCCGGGCGCCGCTCCTTTCCTGCGCGGGCCGCGCGCCAGCATGTACGCGAACCGGCCCTGGACCGTGCGCCAGTACGCCGGCTACTCGACAGCCCAGGAGTCCAACGCGTTCTACCGCCGCAACCTCGAGGCCGGCCAGCAAGGCCTCTCGGTAGCCTTCGACCTGGCGACCCACCGCGGCTACGACTCGGACCACCCCCGGGTGAGCGGCGACGTGGGCAAGGCCGGCGTCGCCATCGACTCGGTCGAAGACATGAAGGTCCTGTTCGACGGCATTCCGCTCGAGCAGGTCACCGTCTCCATGACGATGAACGGCGCCGTGCTGCCCATCCTGGCCTGCTTCGTGGTGGCCGGCGAGGAGCAGGGCTGCCCCGTGGAGAAGCTCGCCGGGACCATCCAGAACGACATCCTCAAGGAGTTCATGGTCCGGAACACCTACATCTACCCGCCCGAGCCAAGCATGCGCATCGTGGCCGACATCATCGAGTTCTCGGCGCAGGAGATGCCGAAGTTCAACTCGATTTCGATCAGCGGCTACCACATGCAGGAGGCGGGGGCGACGACCACCCTCGAGCTGGCCTTCACGCTGGCGGACGGCCTCGACTACGTGCGCGCCGGGCTCTCCAAGGGACTCGGTGTCGACGCCTTCGCACCGCGGCTCTCCTTCTTCTGGGCGATCGGAATGAACTTCTACCTGGAAATCGCCAAGATGCGCGCGGCCCGCCTGCTCTGGTGGGAGCTGATGCAGCAGTTCGGGCCGAAGGACCCGCGCTCGTCGATGCTGCGCACCCACTGCCAGACCTCGGGCGCCAGCCTCACCGCGCAGGATCCGATGAACAATGTGATCCGCACGACCATCGAGGCGATGGCGGCGGTCTTCGGGGGCACCCAGTCCCTCCACACCAACGCCTACGACGAGGCGCTCGGTCTGCCCACCGACGCCACTGCCCGGGTGGCGCGCAACACCCAGCTGATCCTCCAGGAGGAGACGGGCATTGCGCACGTGATCGATCCCTGGGGAGGCTCCTATTTCATGGAGTCGCTCACGGCGAGTGTGGCGGCCGAGGCTCGCAAGATCATGGGTGAAGTCGAGGAGCTGGGGGGAATGACCCGAGCCATCGTGCAGGGCATGCCCAAGCTGCGCATCGAGGAGTGCGCGGCGCGTCGCCAGGCGCGCGTCGACCGCGGCGAGGACGTGATCGTGGGCGTCAACAAGTACCGGCTCTCCGAAGAGCCGGAGCTCGATATCCTCGATATCGACAACGACGCCGTGCGTGACGCCCAGGTTCGGCAGCTCTCCGAGATCCGCGCTCGTCGCGACACCCGCGCAGTGGAGGGCAGCCTCGAGCGGCTGCGCGAAGTCGCTCGCAGCGGCGAGGGAAACCTGCTGCGAGCCGCGGTCGAGGCCGCACGCGCACGCGCCACGGTGGGCGAGATGTCCCAGGCCCTGGAGGACGTCTTCACGCGCTACCGCGCCGACGTGCGCTCGGTCTCCGGCGTGTACCGCGGTGTCTGGGAAGGCGACGATGAGTTCGAGAGCATCGTCCGCGACGTCGAGGCCTTCGGGGCAGAGGCCGGGCGCCGGCCGCGCATGCTGGCCGTGAAGCTGGGCCAGGACGGGCACGACCGCGGTCTCAAGGTGATCTCCACTGCCTTCGCGGACATGGGCTTCGACGTCGACGTGGGGCCGCTCTTCCAGACGCCGGCCGAGGCGGCGCGCCAGGCGATCGAGAACGACGTCCACCTGGTCGGCGTCTCCAGCCAGGCGGCCGGTCACAAGACGCTGGTTCCCGAGCTGATCGAAGAGCTCCGAAGCCAGGGGGCAGACAACGTGGTCGTGATCGTGGGCGGCATCATCCCGCCGCGCGACTATCCCTTCCTGCGCGAGAAAGGGGTGGCGGCGATCTTCGGGCCCGGGACCGCGGTGCCGAAGGCCGCGCGGGAGGTGCTGCGGGTGGTCCGAGAACGCCTCGAATGAGTGCCGCCGCCGGCGCCGAGTCGCCGACGTCCTTGGCCGAGGGCGTTCGCGGCGGGGACCGGCGCGCGCTGGCGCGCACCATCACCTGGCTCGAGAGCACACGCCCGGATCGCGCCAGCCTGGGCCAGGCGATCCTGGAGGAGCTGGTGCCCTACACCGGGCAGGCCCAGCGCGTGGGCATCACGGGCCCGCCCGGGGTGGGCAAGAGCAGCTTCATCGAGGCGCTGGGCCTGGAGCTGATCGAGGCCGGCCGGCACGTGGCCGTGCTGGCCGTCGACCCCA